>Ga0209777_10005084_pt1 | contig 15294 bp, 10 predicted proteins | sample FrelakmetHBP12HB_FD_187147 | JGI IMG/M metagenome (GOLD analysis project Ga0209777, IMG submission 187147) | Freshwater lake sediment microbial communities from the University of Notre Dame, USA, for methane emissions studies -HBP12 HB (SPAdes)... | ecosystem: Environmental > Aquatic >... | reverse complement strand
AGAACGTTTAGCACCAGCGCATGATTGGTAAGAAACGTCCAGCCATGCATAGTACAAACCCCCTCTCAACAATTACCCCTAAAGTCACCCAAAAACATATTGACAGCAATAATCAATGATGCTATGGTGTTACGCAAAACATGATGTGCAAATCGTGATGTATGCATCATGTCGGGTAGTTCATGTTTTGCTTTCTCCTTATAACATAGCAGGAGGGGAAATTGCAACCTCCCGCTTTGTCTTTGTGGGCAGCAGCCTGAGTTCAAGAGACTGGATATAGACAGAGTGCTTGGGACAATGGTAAAATCAGGAGTGATAAACACTTATTAGAAGTATCTAAGCCGATGGAGGATATTTAATGGGCAGGAAGGAAAAGAAAGCGCAGCAAAGGCAGGCATACAAAGCAGCCTTTAAAAAGGTCAAGCATGGCCATGGTGGCCGGGCAATTCGGAAGAAAGAAGAAGCAGCTCTCGGCAGATAGGACACGAGGCAAGTCTGACCTGAAAAAGTAACATACCAGGGGATGTTAACAGGCGGCTATTTATCAACCATGGATACAATTTTATCCAACAATAACCATAGCCCGCTTGAGGACATCCCTGGTCTGTTTTTGTAAAGAGGAAATATTACAAAAAACCGAAGCTGTTAAGAAAGGAGGTGAACACCATGGCACAAAAAGGAGGCTGCTCAGCAAGAAAGCCTTGCGGTAGTTCAGCCAAGCCAGTGGCTAAGAAAACAGCCAAGACGAAAACATCAAAGTCTACCAAGAAATAGAGCGAATATCATTGCATAGAAAAGGCGGAAGAGGTCGCTCTCACTGGGAGAGCGATTCTTCTGTTATTTTGGGAATCAGATTCCATGGTACTCACCCTCTGCATCTTTGTTTTGACTTTAATTCTGATCATGGTCAGGCCCAAGCCCCTGAACGAGGCTACTGCAGCCTTGTTAGGGGCTATTCTCATGTTAGCCACGAGCATCATTTCACCGTCTCAGACTTACGATGTGCTCAAAACCACTGGCAACATCCTTTTGTTCTTTCTGGGACTAATGATTGTCTGTGCTGTAGCTGACCGGGCTGGCTTCTTCGAGTGGAGCGCTCTCAAAGCAATCAAACTTGCCAATGGTCAAGGACGCAGGTTGCTCTTCGTACTATTCGGCCTGGGGACACTGATCACCACTTTTTTCTCAAACGATGCCACGGCCTTGATACTGACCCCGATTGTTTACGTGCTGGTTACCAGATTGAAGCTCAACCCTTTGCCTTATGTTTTTGCCTGCGCTTTCATCGCCAATACTGCCTCTATGATGCTGCCCATATCTAACCCGGTGAATTTGCTCCCTGTAGACAAATTCGGGCTCACCCTAAGTGAATATCTACGTTTTCTCCTTCTGCCCACAATCCTGGCGATTTTGATAAATGTAGTGCTCTTTGCTATCATCTTTCGAAAGGCTATTTCAGCTTCATTTAAATACGATGGCACAGGATTCTCAGCCAAAGTCGATGGTTTTTTCCTGTTCACCTGCGTCGGCCTAGCCCTGACCGCCCTTGGCTACATTTTCGCCTCTCTCTACGGCTTGCCGCTCTCATGGCCAGCTTTGGGAGGAGCTGTCATCCTTCTCACAGGCGGTTTTGCCTTCCATCGCCTCAGTCTAAAGAAGGTGAACTCAGGCATCTCCTGGTCTATACTCCTCTTCATCTTCAGCCTGGCATTGCTTGTCAAAGGGCTGGACAATGCAGGAGTAACCCATACTCTGGGGGAAGCATTGGCTAGCCTTTCCTCGAAAGGCTCTCTGGGAGCTATCATGGCCACTTCCTTCGGCACTGCTATCGGCTCAAACCTCATCAATAACTGGTCGATGATGATGGTGTCAGTCTCGAGTTTGGGAAATATAAGCACCTCGATACCATCCTTTAATCAAGGGCTTATCTATTCAAGTATCGTGGGAGCTGACTTGGGCCCCAATATCGCTATCATTGGCTCGCTATCATCCATGTTATGGCTGGCCATCTTGAGGCAGAAAGGGCTCGACATCCATCCCATGCAATACCTGAAGCTCGGGCTGATGGTTGCCCCTCCCATGCTCATTGCCGCTGCTCTGGGTCTTTATGCCTGCACCCTGTTCTGAAGCTATTTTCAGGGGAACAAGAACCCTTATAGTACTTCTTACCTATTTTTAAAAATCGCCCCTAAAACCCCTTGACATAGACCCCTGTTAGTGATATTTAGTTATACAAAGAAAGAAAAAAGGTGCTGTGCCATTCATGAACTGGAGTGCATGCTTCGCGCAGCAAGAAAAGAATAAGACTAAAAGGAGGCGGCCCTAAGGTGACACAATCTAACATTACAATGCAAGAAAAGACGCTTATCTCAGCAGACGAAGAACCTCCAAGCGCAGCGATTAGCGAGACCGAAGAGCCCCCAAGTAGTAGGAGCACAATAGGCTCGGAAAACCGGAAGAGATTCTTCAGCCACGTCTCGGAGGAAAATTGGAAGGACTGGAGATGGCATTTCCGGAACCGAATCACCACCATCGAAGAACTGTCCAAGTTCGTCCCCCTATCAGGCAAAGAGCAATCAAGGCTTAAACTGGTAACTACCAAATACCCCTTTGCAGTGACCCCTTATTATCTCACCCTGATCAACGTGGACGACCCCAATGATCCCATAAGGAAGCAGGCTATACCGTCTTTTGACGAGATAGGCCTGGTCGGAATGGGACAGGAGGACCCGCTGGAGGAAGTGAGAGATTCGCTCGTCCCGGGGCTGGTACAACGCTACCCGGACAGGGCATTGATGGTGCTTACCGATATATGTCCTATGTTCTGTCGTCACTGCACCCGCAAGAGAGAGTGGAAAAACGGCGGTTGGGTGCGCAAGACTGCCGAGATCGAAGCAATGCTCGAGCAGATACGCATGCGCAAGTTAATTAGAGATGTCATAATCTCCGGCGGTGACCCATTGACCTTATCTACACACCGTCTGGAGGAAGTCATCTCGAAGTTGAGACAGATAGAGCATGTAGAGATCATACGCATAGGCACGCGTTTCCCTGTGGTGCTGCCACAACGTATAGACGATGAGCTTTGCGCCATGCTCTCGAAATACGGCCCGATATGGCTCAACACTCACTTCAACCATCCCAACGAGATAACACCTGAGGCTGCTGCAGCCTGCGACAAGCTGCTTAGAAGCGGCGTACCCGTCAACAACCAGACAGTGTTGCTGCGCGGGGTAAATGACTCCGTTGAGACGCAGATGAAGCTATGTCAGGGGCTTCTCAAGACGAAGGTGAGACCTTATTATCTCTTCCAGGCGGACGAGGTACAGGGCACAGAGCACCTGCGCACCACTGTGGAGACAGGATTAAAGATTATAGAAGGAATGCGGGGATACACCTCAGGTATAGCCATCCCCACCTATGTAGTGGACTTGCCTGGTGGTGGAGGTAAAGTGCCTCTTCAGCCGGAATACCTTCTGTCACAAACTGGTGACACGCTTACGTTCAGGAACTACCAGGGCCGTATCTTCCATTACCGAGAGCCAAAGCTGATAGGCCAAGGCCCCGCGAAGAATGGACAACGAACTGGCCGAAAGGCACGGCCAGTTCTCACTCAGCTTATGCTGTTTAAGGAAGAGGAAAAGGTTAGAGATGAAGATAGGGCTGGCGTACGATCTTAAAGAGGAAGTTCCTCTAGATCAAGAGCATCCTGAGGATGCTCTTGAAGAATACGACTCCTTGGAGACTGTAGACGATATAGCTGCAGCTCTGGAGTATTTGGGTCACTCAGTCGTCAAGCTAAGTGGCGGTAGGAAGTTTCTCACTAACATCCTTCAGAGCGATGTGGATTTTGTTTTCAACATTTCTGAGGGAAGGGGAAACTATAGAAGCAGAGAGGCCCAGATACCAGCCATCCTTGAGATGCTGGATATACCCTATTCGGGGTCAGACCCCCAGTGTCTGGCAGTCTCCCTGGATAAGCCGCTGACTAAAAAGCTGGTACAAGCAGCAGGCGTCCGCACCCCGAGGTGGGAGGTTGTCAGCGATAGGCGAGAGCTCGAGCAGGTATGCCAGGATAGTTTCCCCCTGCCTGCTTTCATAAAGCCTGCCTTCGAGGGCTCAAGCAAGGGCATCCGGCTTGGTTGCAGGGTTGAAGACTCAGAACAAATGGCTAAGGTTACAGCGGCGATACTTAAGCAATACCAGCAACCGGTGATGGTAGAGGAGTTCATCTCAGGTGATGAAGTGACTGTAGGAGTAGTAGGCAATTCCCCACCACAAATCGTGGGAATCATGCGCATCCTGCCCAAGAAAAGGAGCGGTAATTTTGTCTATTCGCTAGAAGTAAAAAGAGACTGGCAAAACCAGGTAGATTATGAGTGCCCAGCGCAGCTTGAGGCAAGGGTTCTGAAAAAGATCGCTGATTTCAGCCTTAGGGCGTTTGATACTCTGGGATGCCGTGACTTCGCTCGGCTGGACTTCAGGCTTGATCAAAAAGGTATGCCCTACTTTCTGGAGGTTAACCCCCTGCCGGGGCTCAACCCCAAGTCGAGCGACCTGCCGATCATGGCTTACAAGATGGGCTGGAATTACCGAGGGCTGATAAGCTCTGTGCTCAATGCTGCTCTGGAGAGATATCCGGAACACCGAGGTGCTCATTAAGCACTGTGAAATTACCAAGATAGGATACGCACTGTGCGCCTGAAGATAGCTATCATCTTCAATGAGCCCAGCTCTGACCGCTATGGGGACATGGGAGAGTCCAAAGCGGTCGCTAGCGTGCTTGAAGAGGTAAAGCCAGTCCATCGGGCTCTTTCTGAGCTGGGCTATCCTGTAGTCAAAATCCCCCTTCGTCCACCTCTTGAGCTAGTCGAAGAAAAACTCAGGGCTCTAGAAGCAGACCTCGTGTTCAATCTCTTCGAAGGCTTCGAAGGCCGCCCGGAAACAGAAGCTATGGTAGCCGATATGCTCTCTGGATTAGGGATACCCTTTACCGGCAACCCGCCCTCCACTCTATCCCTGGCCCTGGATAAGGCGAGGGCCAAAGCAGTTCTGGAATCCGATGGTGTCAGGACGCCAAGGTACCAATCTTTGAGCCCCGAAAACCTGTATCTATTCCATTTGAATTTCCCCTGCATTGTTAAGCCGCTGGGTGAAGATGCCAGCCACGGCTTGTCAGAGGAGAGCGTGGTTAAGAACCTCGACCAGCTTACGAAGCAAGTAACCAAGATAAGCCAACTTTTCAGGGGGGGCACCCTAGTGGAGGAGTTCTTAGAAGGCCGTGAGTTTAACGTTACAGTATTGGGCAACAAAGAGCCCATTACCCTCCCTGTAGCTGAAATGGTTTATTACCTGCCTCCCGAATTGCCCAGACTGCTGACCTTCGCCGCAAAGTGGCAGGAGGAGAGCCTTTATTATAAAGGGACCAGAGCCACCTGCCCTGCAGAAATCGGAGAGCAGGAGAGAGAGCAAATTTCCCAAACCGCCCTGACTGCTTTCAAACTGCTGGGCTGTCGCGGCTACGCCAGAGTGGATATGCGCATGGATGCCGAAGAAGTTCCCAATGTCTTAGAGGTGAACCCGAACCCCGATATATCCCCGGGTTACGGTGCAGCGCGCCAGGCTAAGGCGGCCGGTTTGACCTACAGTAAGCTTATCGAGAAGATTGTAATGTTTGCCCTTGAGGAGCACTCGTATAGCCGGGTAGAAGAGATCGTTTAGTGACCAGGCACCCTCATATAAGGCCGATGACCCCTGAAGATAAAACGGCCGTGATGAAAATTCTCAAGGCTACACCCGAGTTCACGCCGGGCGAGGTCTTTGTGGCTGAGGAGCTCATCGACTGCTACATAAGCGACCCCGTTGGCGAGGGATACCTTATCTTAGTGGCGGAGGTTAACTCAAAGGTTGAAGGCTACATTTGCTGGGGACTTACCCCGCTCACCGAGGGGACCTGGGATATATACTGGCTTGCTACCGCCCGGGAGAAGCAAGGACAGGGCATTGGTACAGCTCTGCTGGCCTCCGCCGAAGCCAAGATCAAGGAGTCCAGGGGCAGGCTGGCTTTTATTGAGACATCATCCAAGCCGGGATACGAGAAAACAAAACGATTTCACCTTTCGCGCGGCTACGAGTTGATTTGCCAGGTCCCGGACTTCTATGCCCCCGGTGATGACAAGTTGATCCTTCAGAAACGATTGAGCCCATAAGAGCCAACTCAGTCAACTTAAACTGCCCCCGTTTGCCAGACCTCTCTCCCCTGGAGACTGTAGTGGCACAGCATGCTGTGCCCAAAACCGTAGGGGCGACCCGACGGGTCGCCCATTTTCATGTCGTTCCTGCGCAAGCAGGAATCCAGGGTGTAGGGGCACAAGACATTGTGCTATTCTGTATGTCATTGCGAGTCCGCCTCTGGCGGACGAAGCAATCTCATCGCCATCCCTGTAGTTTGGCCCAATTCATTGGGCTATTTCTCCGAAAATATACTTCTTTCCGTTCGCGGTGTAGGGGCACAAAATCTTGTGCCCAAAATGCTGAGTGATTCGCGAACCGCTCCTTATTAGAAAGGCTGTAGGGGCGAGGTGCTCTCGCCTAATTCGCAGATACCTATGCAGTTTCATTGACTCATTAGACGCCTGCACTGCTTTCCTGGTGCCGATTTTTCTCATGTATCTGTTGATACACCTCTTTGAGTAGCTTCTGCCCTACTACCTCCTGGAACTCTTTCTCATTCAAGTACTTCGCGGTGATGTCCTCGTTTTGTTCCATGCGGTCGATGAATAGGCCCTCCAGAGCCTTCAGGAAGACATAGCCAAAGTTCTCCATCGTATTGGCCAGCGCAGTTTGGCGCAGTGTCGAGTCGGCCACGGCGTCTTCGCGTATGGAATCAAAGAACAATTGGTCAGCGGGTTTGAAATCTGTACTGAAACGTTCATTGAGAATATCGATCAGTTGTGAAAGCTCTATTTTCTCTCCATGAATGGCTCCTGTTCCCACTTCAGTCGGGCCGGAGACCTCACCGCTTTTCCCGAATTGGAGATTGAGTGACCCTTCGCTAATCTTCTGTAGACGGTAGTATTTGAGCCTGACTTCATCATCGAAGTTGTACGCTGGGCCGAGGTCTCGCTTCGGTAGTTTGGTCAATAAGAAACGGATGTATGAATATAGCTTCTCCAGATCGGAGTCTTGGAATGGAATCACTTGCGACAGGAAAGAGTAGAGGTTGCGATAGGCTGTAAGCCATTCTCTAAATTCCTCTCTGGTGTCTTCATCAAGCTGCTTGAATCGGGTCACTGCGGGATCGATGCAGGCGTTCATTTTGGCATGATCCGCAGGCGTCTGGTATTCCTTTGGCTTATAGAATACCTTGCTGAACTCCTCAACCTCGCTCTTGTAGTACACCTGCTGCGCATTGAGTTTGGCCTGCAATTCATAGAGCTGTTGGGGCTGAGCCTGTTCACCGACGGTGGTCACTTCATAATAGGGCTGGAAGGCATCCAGAATCTCCTGGGTATCGTTCACAAAATCGAGCACGAAGGTATCCTCTTTGGCAGGATGAGTGCGGTTAAGGCGTGAAAGTGTTTGCACTGCCTGAACTCCTGCTAATCTCTTGTCGACATACATCGTGTGCAGGAGTGGCTGATCGAACCCTGTCTGATATTTCTCGGCTACAAGGAGCACCTGGTATTCGTCAGTGGCGAACTTTTCGGGCAACTCCTTCTCCTTGATGCCTTTATTCATGCTGACCTCGGTGTACTCCTTATCCGGTATGTCAGGATCAATCACCGTGCCGGAAAAAGCTACGAGGGTTTTGATACCTGTATAACCCTTCTCGGCGATATATTTATCAAATGCCAGCTTGTACCGCACTGCATGGAGACGTGAAGAGGTTACCACCATAGCCTTGGCTCTACCGCCGATTTTATGGCGGGTGAAGTGTTGGAAATGCTCTACAATAACCTCAGTCTTCTGTGCAATGTTATGTGGATGCAGGCTCATGAAGCGCGCCAGTGCACGTGCTGCCTTCTTCTTGTCGACCTGCGGATCATCCTCGATAGACTTGATTAAACGATAATAAGTCTTGTAAGTCGTGTAGTTCTTGAGTACGTCCAGGATGAACCCTTCCTCGATAGCCTGCCGCATGCTGTAGAGATGGAAAGGGCACGGTTTGCCATCGGGCCCAGGTTGGCCAAAAACCTCAAGTGTCTTGTATTTGGGCGTAGCAGTAAAGGCGAAGAAACTGATATTGGGCTGTCTGCCCCGTTTCGCTATAGCGCGGAGGATCTCCTCCTCGTAGTCCGGCAGCCCCTCTTCTTCGGCTTTAGCCTTGGCTTCCTCTTTGATTGCTGCGCCCGCCAACACACCCTTTAACTCAGTAGCGCTTTCGCCACTCTGCGAACTATGTGCCTCATCTATGATGACGCCATACTTTCGTGCAGGCAATTCCCCAATCTTTTCGGTCACGAAAGGGAATTTCTGCAGTGTAGTGATAACAATAGGTGTGCCTGCAGCGAGGGCTTGTGCTAACTGTGAAGAGTCTATGTCGATCTTCTGGACTACTCCCTGTTTATGCTCGAACTGGTAGATAGTGTTCTGAAGCTGCTGGTCCAGCACAAGGCGGTCTGTGATCACGATCACCGAATTGAATACCTTTTCGTCTTTATCATTGTGGAGAGAAGACAGGCGATGGGCCAGCCATCCTATAGAGTTACTCTTCCCGCTCCCGGCCGAGTGCTGCACCAGGTAATTGTGGCCCACTCCCTTTGTGCGCGCATCCGCCACCAGCTTCCGCACCGAATCGAGCTGGTGGTATCTGGGGAAGATCATGGTTTCTCTCTTGATTTTCTTGTCGCCGATTTTCTTTTCTTCGATCTGTAGGTGAATGAACCGCGCCAGAATATCGAGGAAGCTATCACGCTGCCATATTCGTTCCCATAGATAATGAGTCTTGTATCCTCCGGGGTTCTCAGGGTTGCCTGCACCGGCGCCGTTTCCCAGATTGAAGGGCAGGAAGTATGTGGCTTTCCCTGCGAGCCGTGTAGTCATGTAAACCTCATCCGGATCAACGGCGAAATGCACCAGTGACCTCTTCTTGAATTGGAATACCAGATCATGGGGGTCACGGTCGTTCTGATATTGGTATACAGCACTCCGCCACGTCTGGCCGGTCATGGGGTTTTTAAGCTCGGCGGTAGCGACAGGAATGCCGTTCAGGCTAAGTAATAAGTCCAGCGTACTATTGCGCTTATTGCTGTATTTGACCTGTCGTGTCACCGTCAGCCGGTTGGCGGCGTAGAGCTTCTGAGTTTCCGGATTAAGGCCGCTGGCTGGGGCAAAATACGCCACGCGGAACAGCTTGCCGAAGCATTTGAAGCCGTGACGCAGCACCATGAGACAGCCTTCGTGCTCCGAATCCAAGGCCCGGCAGAGGTCATCGAGCAGTATCTTCTCCGCCTTGTCCTTCTGGAGGTTCTTTAAATACCCCCATTCCTTGGGCTGGGTTTCCTGAATGAAAGCGAGGAGCACCGTTGGATCGAGCCCACGCTCAGGGTCAAAGGTGTCCTTGTCTGCCTTGGTGTACCCCGCTTTTGTGAGCAGATGATTCTCGATAGCAGATTCGAAGGCTTTTTCGCCATACTGTCCCGGCATCAGGAAACCTCCTTGCGAACGTCGATCTTGCCAGTAACAGCTGCTGAAATAAGAGATGTGCGATATTCCTGGAGTATTCTGATTGACTTATGAACGTTCAAGATAAGGTTATCATCGACAAACCGTTCATGGTCGAGATATTCTGAGATTCTGCATTGTTCCTCATAAGGAGGTCTAGGTAATCTCTCCATCCTTAATATTTCGAATGGAATTCTTTGACGATGCCCCAAAATCCCAGACCCGAGTCTGCTCAGATTTGTTTGAAATGCCCGTGAACAAAAGATGTGTCCGTAGTAATCGGTACATATCGAACCATTCTTCGCATGAAGAACATAGTATTCAATACTTGCAGCGCCAGACTCATGAGCGATACCAACTGAACCAATTATTACGTTCATTCTGTTGAGTACGATATCACCTTTGTGAATTATCTTGTATTGTTCTACATCGTCAGACTTCTTATTACCAGAAGCTTCTCTTTCATCGTAATTTATTACACCCACATCCTTTATAACTGATAGGATATTGGTTGTTTTTGGACCAGTATTGTATTCGCCTCGTTCTGCAAGAACCCCGCGCAAAGGTGCTATATCCCAGTGCTCTGGAATCTCGCCCAGCCATTCGATGCCGGAATTCTTCATCTTGGCGTTTGGGTCGAGCCCCTTGGTGACGGCGTGGCTGATGAGTGCGGCGCGCTTCTCCTGGAGGAGTTCGATCTGCCGCTGCTTCTTGGCTACCAGCGCATCAATCCGCATCGTCTCGCGGTCGAGGAAGGTGGCGATGGCGTGTTGTTCATGCAGTGATGGGATGACAATCGTCAGACACATCATTTCGCTGGCATTGATCGCAGGATAACTCACACCAACAGAATTAGCCACAACCGCATCAACGAAATACGGTGCTCTTAGAGCGTAAGCAGCAAATTGGCTATCCATCTCATTTTTAGGTCGTACAATCGCGAATCCTGTTGAGACAATTAGGTTCTGTTCCGGATTAACCACAGGCGCAATAGCCCGCAGATAAGTGCGGACAGTGGAGACGATCACGTCGCCATGATGGACTTTTCTCCTTGCTCTGGAAGGTGCACTCTCAAATGTCATCGGTTCTTTAGTCGTGATGCCTTTGTCTGCATCCACGCTGCTAATATCAACATAAAGGAGTTCGAAATCAGAATCCGTAGTTTCAGGAAGAACATCATCATTAACGCTTGAAAGATACTTGAGACGCTTTGCTTCCCAATGGCTTGGAATCTCTCCCAACCATTCTATGCCGGACGGCTTGTATTTAGGATAGGCTTGCCTGTTCATTTGCCGCTCTTCCTCTTCTTGCTGCTCCTAGGTGCAGACAGCTTCTTCCTCTCCGTGTCCAACGTCTGCGCCGAAGCCCGCAGATCGTCCAGGTAACGAGCCTCTGCCGCCGCTTCGGCCTCCAGCCGCCGCCGCTCGGCAAATGACTCATACTGCCCTTCCGCCCATGCAATAGCTTCATCATGCGCCACCGTTCCCGGCCCCGATAATACAGGCAGTTCCGTGTCGCTCAGGAACTTGTCGAGGGATATCTCCCAATCGTGAATGCGAATATTCTGCCGCCTTTGCGCACGGAATTCGGCCTGGTCCAGGAACATCACCGTGATCCGGTTGAGCGTGTCGATTTCTTTAGCGTTGAGATAGTTCTTGGCCGTGGCCACATCTCGCTTAAGCACGCGGCTGCCTTTCCACGAGGTAAGCCCCATGTTAGCTTTCTCCGCATCGGCGCGATTGCGGACGATCTCCGCCGCGGTCATATCTGTAGCCGCGTAGTGCATCTTATTTTGCATGGCAGCGAAGAAGGCCAGAGTTTCCTGCTCGTCCTCCTGATAATCGCCGGCCAGGGCGAAAATCTCCCGGATGCGCTGGTAGACACGGGCTTCGCTTGCCCGAATTTCGCGGATGCGGGCAAGCAATTCATCGAAGTAATCCACTATACCGCTGCCACCCTTCAGCCGCTCATCATCCAGCACAAACCCCTTGACGACGTATTCACGCAGGCGGGCAGTAGCCCACTGGCGGAACTGGACACCACGCGTTGACCTCACCCGGTAGCCTACGGCGAGGATCATGTCGAGGTTGTAATGTTCTACCAGCCTCTCAATCTTCCGGAGACCCTCGGTTTGAACTATTCGATATTGTCGAATAGTTGCCTCAGGAGACAGCTCTCCGTCCTCGTAAATTGCCTTGATATGATGGTTTATGGTGTTGACACCGATCTGATACAGCTCCGACATGAGCCGCTGGGTCAGCCAGACGGTTTCGTCTTGCAGACGCACTTCGAGGCGCGTTTCGCCGGAGCCGGACTGATAAATCAAAATCCGTGTGTCTTGCGGGGCGGGTAAGTTTTCGCTCATTCCGTTACCTCCGCCAGCATGTCGGCAATTTCCCCTTCAATTTTCTTAAGATCGGACTCAATCTCCGCGAGCGGGCGCGGCGGCGTGTACTTGTAAAAGTAGCGGTTGAAGTTTATCTCATAGCCGATTTTGGTCTTGCTCTCGTCCACCCAGGCATCCGGCACGTGCGACAAAACCTCTCTCTTCATGTACTCGTGAATGTCTTCCTTGAGCGGCACGTTTTCGTAGTCCCGCAGTTCAGGGTCAGGCTCAGGGTTGCCCTTGCTGTCAGTACATACATCAGCCGTTTCATCCCGCTCGGACAAAGCCATCAGGATAGCCTTGAACAAAGGTGGGGAGACTGCGATCCCGGCTTTCTTGAATGCCGCTTTCAGGTGAGCGCTGAACTCATCACGGTTCTTGACTGTGCCTTTGGATTCCCGTTGCCGCAGTGCCTTCAGAATAGCCTGTTGTATGGTTTTGCCTTCGGCGATTTCTGCCTCAACAACGGTAGTATCCTTGCGTTTCTTGCTTGTGGCCAAGCTAACGAACGCGCTCGACTCCTGGACTTTGGTCAGGCGCTCCTCGGTAACAGCGAAGTTGAGCTTCAATGGCCGTTCCACGGTAATCCTGTGGTATCCAAAGTCAGAGTTGTCAAATATCTTGACGTGTTCGCCTTCCTGGAAATCTCCGTATAGCCGTGTGATATCATCGCGCTGGCCTTCGCAGACCTCGTTGCGTTTATTGCCCAGGCTCTTGCGCATCTTCTTGGAAAAGCCGGTGGCATCGATGAGCTGTATCTTGCCGCGGCGTTGCTTCTCCTTGCGGTTGGTAACCACAAATATATATGTGCTGATGCCCGTGTTATAGAAGAGCTGATCCGGCATGGCTACAATGGCTTCCAGCCAGTCGTTCTCAATGATCCACTGACGGATGTTGCTCTCGCCCGAACCGGCTGAACCCGTGAAGAGAGGCGAACCGTTAAACACAATAGCCAGACGTGTGCCGCCATCCTTTGAGGCTTTCATTTTACTGATCATATGTTGCAGGAACAGGAAAGAGCCATCGTTTATACGCGGCAGCCCTGCGCCGAAGCGGCCACCGAAGCCTTGCTCTTCATATTCCTTTCTAATGAAGTTCTCCTCAGGTTTCCACTCCACCCCAAACGGCGGATTGGCGAGCAAGTAATCAAATTTTTTACCGGCCATGTAATCTTCAGTAAAGCTATTCCCAAAGCGTATGTTATCTAAGCTCTGGCCCTTGATCATCATGTCGGATCCGCAGATAGCGTAGGCCTGGTCATTGTAGTCCTGGCCAAAGACCTCCAGCCGGGCATCAGGATTCAATTCGCGCAGGTATTCCTCAGATACGGACAGCATACCGCCGGTTCCGCATGCCGGGTCACAGACGGTTTTAACGATGCCTTTGGTAGTGAGCACATCGCTGTCAGGTGCAAATATCAGATTGACCATGAGGCGAATGACCTCGCGAGGGGTAAAGTGGTCTCCGGCTTCCTCATTGCTGGCCTCATTGAAACGCCGTATTAGCTCCTCAAAGATATAGCCCATCTCGATATTAGGCACCTTGTTGGGATGCAAGTCGATTTCACAGAACTTGGACACGACGAGATACAGCCGGTCGGCCTTATCGAGTTTAGCGATGTGTTCCTCAAATCCGAAGTGTTCGATGATTTCACGGGCACGGGGGGAGAAACCCTTGATGTAGTGGGTCAGGTTCGCAGCGATGTTGCTAGGGTCGCCCTTCAGCTTTTCAAATGTAAAGCGGCTGGTGTTGTGAAATGACTGACTGGCCACCTTGTTCAAGATCGGCTCTAAGTTCTGAACCTTCCCCCCCTCCAGGCTTTTTAGCTTGGCGAGCACCGCATCCTTCGTGGGTTCGAGCACGCAATCGAGCCGTCTCAATACCGTCATGGGTAACATGACATCTTTGTACTGATTCGGCCTATATGGCCCCCGTATCAGGTCTGCCACAGACCAGATAAAATTAGCTTTCTCGTTGAAATTATTCATTATTATCTATCCTCTCACTACCCGCCGAGGCATTGAATAATTTGTTTTCATAAATGCTGGTGCTATAACGCACCCGAAAATCAATCGTGATTATTCTACACTTGGCATGGCAATGATGCAACGGGCATCATCTTTTGAATAGAGAGTTTGGCTATACGATGCCTCACGCAAATCTCGGCGAGCCTTTTGCAGAATTGAACGATTCGTCATATTGTTGAACCCTGTTCTTCCCAAGAAGTAGATAGGCTCAGTTGCAGAATCTGGCGATTTGTATGTTTCTTGAAGCGCTCCAATGGATTCCTGCTCAAGGCAGGAATGACATACACTGGGGCGACCCGGCGGGTCGCCCCTACGGTTAACTGAATTAAAATTATATGGGCGCAGGGCCTTGCGCCCCTTGGTCAAGACCATATCAAAACCTTGGACAGGTCTGTCCTGAGCTGGACGAAGGGCTCAGGGCGGAACAGGCTAAGTCCCCTCTTTCAAAGGGTTCATGGTGACTGCTAATAGCTCCTATTGCATTTCTCTATCTCATCCATTTCTCTGCGAACTCAGCGTCCTCTGCGGTGAACCGCTCCCCGCGACATTTCCCCCTTGACAGCATGAGAACTAATGTTCTACAATGCCCCTAATTGAATATCAGAGAGCATTCTGTAGGGGCACTCCGCCAGTGGCGGTTGCTCAGATCCATGAATGCTAAGCGAACCGCTGAACAGCTATTCCGAGTCCATCACTTGGGGTTCACAGTTCCGTTGCAGGCGTCGTTACACCTGAGCGTAGGGGTGTTTTTTACCTGCGGGTTTTTCCTTACGTTCCAGCGAAGCTGACCGGAACCCGCTGTTCAGCCATCCCGGCGACCCCAAAAATTAAAAAAGCGAAATCCTGAAAACCCAGGCTGTGCTATGCCCCTACGAAGGGTTGCAGACTCCTGAATTCCTGCTTGCGCAGGAATTCCCATGCCTATTGGCGTAGGCACCACGGGGAATGAAAAGGGCCTGCTTTCGGAGGAATAGCCCAATGAATTGGGCAACTACAGGGGTAACAATGAGATTGCTTCGTCCGCCATAGGCGGATGCCCCTCTTCACACCCTCTCTGCACACTCCGCCACTAGAGAATCCCCCGGAAGGGTTCTCCTAACTAATGGTTGACAAGCTGATTCGACCATCTTATACTCTGCCCATGAACTTTGATTTCAAAGTCATAGCCACAAGCTTTCCTGCTATTGCTCTTGTGATTTCCTTTGCCTGCTTTTT
>Ga0209777_10005083_pt1 | contig 15296 bp, 14 predicted proteins | sample FrelakmetHBP12HB_FD_187147 | JGI IMG/M metagenome (GOLD analysis project Ga0209777, IMG submission 187147) | Freshwater lake sediment microbial communities from the University of Notre Dame, USA, for methane emissions studies -HBP12 HB (SPAdes)... | ecosystem: Environmental > Aquatic >... | reverse complement strand
CCCGCACTCCGGGGAACTGTTCAAGGAGGCGTTTCTCATCGTTGGTTAGGTCAACTCCCAGCACGTTGATATCGGCCTTGACCTTGTGAAACTTCAGAGACGCAATGAGGAGGTAAACGGCGATCACAAAATTGTGGTCCGTAATGGTGATGATAGTGGCTTTATGTACACCGGCCACGTTTCTCTTGACCTCCTCGCTTGCTCAGCGATTCCGGGTGCCAGTGTCCCGCTTCAGCGGGAAGATGGACAATCGCAGAATTTCTTAAGCGACTACAGTCCGTCGTAGCCGCTCGTTCAATTATGCGTTATTGAGGTGGCATAGGCGGTCTATCAATCCGATGAGTTGTCCGGCGGCGTGAGAGGGTCGCTCGCACGCTCTTCTTGTCGTGCGACAGGACTCATCTTCTTGACAAGCTGCAACGGGTTCCTCGCCAGGATTGCCGGCTTCCGTTTCCCCAGGTGGGTTTAGTTTGGCACAAGTTGCCGTGTTTCGCAAGTGGTTCTCCGGGTCAACTTCGCCTCCATTGGACCGCAGGCGCAATCTAGGATCATCCATGACTACACTATCGATTCCGCGAGAAGTTCGGCCATATGGAGGGGCCGGAATTTGGTCAGATGGGTGATCTGCTGGCGGCAGCTTGTGCCTGAGGCGATTAGGCGCGTCGCAGGTTCGAGGTCGTTAATCCTCTCCATCATCGGAGCGGCTACCAGTAAGGAAAGATCGTACTTGTCACGCAGCGCCCCGAAGGACCCGGCCATGCCGCAACAGCCCGTGTCCAGCATCTCGACCGTGCTGTTTGGGATGCGTTCCGCCAATCTCGGCATCACTCGCGCGTCCGTCAGTGCTTTGGCGTGACAGTGTCCGTGAATAGCTATACGTACGGCCTCGGATGAGAATCGCAGCGCCTCGGGTTTCCGCTCCAAGAGGTCGTGGAAGAATTGTTCGAACAGAGTGCAACGCGCGGCGACTCGTTCCGCGTTGGGGATGCTCATCTCGCGGTAGTCGTCGGCGAACATCGAATAGCAGGAGGGCTCGAGAAAGACTATCGGTATGTTCTCCGGTTGGGATGCCAACAGTCCCATGTTGTGTTGTCCGAAACGGCGGGCCACGTCGAGCCGCCCCACGCTGAAGGCGGGACGCCCGCAGCAGTGGCTCCCCTCGGGCAATACAACGTCGAACCCGGCGGCCTCGAGGACCTTCACCGCCGCAATGCCGATACCGGGTTCGTGGTACCGCACCGAGCAGTCGTCCCAGAGAATAACGCGCGCGCGCGTTCCGGCACGCTGTCCGTTGCGTTGCGCGAACCAACGATCGAATCGCCGTGCGGCGTAACGAGGAAGTGGGCGATTCGCCGTGATGCCTATCGCCTTCTCCATGACCTGCCTGACCCAACCCGTTTGCATGAGCGCATTCGACAGAGCGGGGGCCATGCAGCCGAGCCGGCCCAACAGGTCGAACCGGCTCACGAGGCGTTCGAGAAGGCCGATGCCGTAACGCCGCCGCCTGGCATAAAGCAACTCCGCCTTAAGCAGGGCGAGATCGACGTTTGAAGGGCATTCCTTCCTGCATGCCTTGCACGAGAGACAGTTGCTCAGCGCGACTTCAAGGGCTTCGGACGTCAGGGGGTCGTCGCTGTCGGCGATCCGTCCGTCAAGGACGGCCCGTATCGCGTTCGCGCGTCCGCGCGTGGACATGATCTCGTCGCCCGTGGCGATAAACGTGGGGCACATCGTCGGCGGCGCTTTGCGGCAGTCGCCGCAGCCATTGCACTGCTCGAGGTTGGCGACGAACGATTCGTCCTTCGATGCGAATGCGAGCACTGGTTCGAACGGCGTGGGTATGGCGTACCCGTCGCCCCAGCGCAGATGTGAGTCGACGCGGTGGAGATCGCTGGGGAACACTTTGCCCGGATTCATCAGTCCTTTGGGATCGAATACGGCCTTGATCTCGCGCATGAGTTGGATCAACTCGGGGCCTAGATGCTCGACCATGAATTCAGCGCGCGCAATCCCTACGCCGTGTTCGCCCGTCAGCGATCCCTTGAATTCCTTCGTGACGCGCGAGATCTCCTCGGCGAGCTTGCGGAACCGCGCGATGCTGTCCGCGCGATGAAGGTCCACAACGGGCCGGACATGGAGGAGTCCCGATGCCGCGTGACCGTAGAACGACATCTTGAGGCCCAGCGGCGTCGCAAGGTCACGGCACGCGGCCACGTAGTCCGGGAGACGTTCGGGCGGCACGGCGACGTCCTCGACGCCCGCAATGGGTTTGGCCGGCCCTACGCAGCCGCTCAACAAGGAGAGTCCCCGCTTGCGGAGCGCCCAGACTTGGAGCATCTCAGCGGGATCGGTCGTGGCTTTGAACCGCAGTCCGAGGTTGCGCTTCGACAGCATATCGAGGCGGTCGTCAACGTCGTCATAGAACTCGACGATGAGGAAGGCGCCGCAGGGCTTGGCGTCCAGTTCGAGGAAGTCGCGCGTGGCGCGGAACTCGAGTTGCCCCTTGGTTTGGTCGAACAGCACCTGGTCCACGTGTTCGATGGCTGCGGGTTTGAGGTCCAGGATGGCCACCGTGGCTTGCATGGCGTCGTCAACCGTCGCAAAGAAGACCAGGCCCAGGCCCTTCCGTTTTGGCGGCCGCACAAGCTTGAGTTCTGCCGAGACGACAGCCGCGAGCGTACCCTCACTGCCCGTGATGATCTTTGTCAGGTCGCCTGGGAAACGGAGGCAGTCGTCGAGTGCGTAAGCCGGCCAACGTTTTACCAGCGTGTCCGGGAATCGTTCGCGTATCAGGTCTGCGCGGCGCGCGACGAGCGCATCGACGGCGGAGCGGTGTTCCGGCAGCGCGTCGGCGCCCGCATGAACGGGCGCAATGGCGCCGTCCGCGGTGACCACGTCAAGGGCGACGACGTGGTCAATGGTCGTGCCATAGACCGGGGCGCGAGCCCCGCTCGAATTGTTGGCGATCATGCCGCCGATTGTCGCTCGCGAACTCGTGGCCACATCCGGTCCGAAGCAGAGGTCATAAGGTTTGAGATAGTCGTTCAACTGATCGAGAACGACTCCGGCGCCCACGCGAACCGTGCAACGTTCGCGGTCGAGGTCCGAGATCCATTGGGCGTGTCGAGCCAGATCAACAATGATCCCCGGGCCGACGGCGCCCCCGGCAAGTCCGGTTCCAGCGCCGCGCGGGGTCACCGGGATCCCGGCGTCGATCGCGGCGCGGATGACCTCGGCTGCCTGCCGCGGCGAACGCGGAAACGCGACCGCGAGCGGCTCGATTTGGTAAATTGAAGCGTCGGTCGCATACAACTGACGCGTCAGCGCATCAAGATGGACCTCGCAGTCGAGCCTTTCGGCCCACGTCGTGGACGAATATGATCTCATTGAGGAAGGAAAACCTCGTGCCGCCCAGCCTTCGAGCGAAGCCTCGGCGGGCCGTCCCGTAACATCAAGCCTCTACGAATTCGCAGATAGAAGAAGGTTCCGGGATTGGCAGTCCATCTTCCAGAAGTCCTTCTATGTGAAAGCGTATGGCTTCTCGGATTTCCCGCTCCGCTTCTTCGACACTGTCTCCGGCAGCCACACATCCCGGCAGATCAGGGACATAGGCGGAGTAGTTGTTCGGCGTTCTCTCGATGACAATTCCGTATCGCATTACTCAGCCTTTCTTAAGCTGCGCCTGTTTCAAGATGCTGTTGAGTGTGCCAGGGGCAAGCTCGTCGGAGAATTTCCCGGCAACCGTCACACGTCCCGGCTTCTCCGGGTGCTTGTATTGGCGATGGCTGCCGCGGGTCTCGTGCAAGCACCAGCCATCTCGCTCAAGCAACCGGATGACCTCGTGGATCTTCATCATAGCACGTGATACCAACCGTTGACACACCAAGGGCCGCGTCAGAGGACGGACAGAGGACGTTTCAACGTGGCCTTGGAGCGCGTTTCCTGCAGATCATGCGTTGCGCCACGCTTCTCCAGCAGATTCAGCGAGATCTCGATGCATTCGGCGGCTTCCTTGGACGACATCGTCCCGACGGCGACCATGTCGATGTCGCGAAGCGTGCTCCACGCGAATGCGAGGCCTTGCAGAGGGCGGAGTTGGCCTGCGGCCATCGGTTTGATGGTCATCACGGGCTTTTTCGCTTCATGGATGATCTTCGAAATCCAATCAACCTCGACCTGCATTAGGAATCCCATCGAGTTGTACAGGGAGATGTACGTTTCGACGTCGATCCCCGTCTCGTCCGCATAGACGATGCTCTCGGGCATGTGCGTGCTCAGGCCGGGGATCATGCCTCGTTCGCGGATTGGCCCCAGGAGTTCCTCGATTCGCCGGATTGTGCGCGTGCATCGATCCACCAGGCAGTCGGTGGTCGACATGTGCGGCATGCAGATGTGGCTTCCGCATTGCACTTGCTCATCGAGTATTTTCTCGACCTCGCCCTCATCAAAGCCCTGCGCCGGCGTCTGCTTACCGATTGGAAAGGCAGGCGTCGAGATCCGGATGGCCCGCACGCCGGTGCGATCTTCCGCGTCCTTGATAGCGTCCGCGAGCGGAGGCATCGTCATCATGCCCATGATCGTGTCGACGCCCGCACGGAAGAACACCTCCAGGATATCGGCGATCTCTTTTCGGTCGCGAACGTACCGGCAGATGTATTCATCTTTGGCCACCGAGGCATGACTGAACCCCAGAAACCAGTTCGTTCCGATGATCATGCGCGAGACGGACAGACCGCCCACGATTGTTCTCGGAAATGCACTCATCTCGATTATCCTCCAAAGCGGCCGAAGCAACCACAACGGTCCTGAGGTCTTCAAGTCACGTATCCTGAATCATCGCGGCGGAACGAATCAAATGAGCTGCCCACTTCCACTTGATTTTGCGCCGAAGCCGGGACAGATGGTATACTGATTTACTCTTTTAGGAGAATTCCCCCGGTCATCGCTGGGAGAAGAAGTATAAAGAATAAGGAGCACACAATATGCCACTCGTTCCGATGCGTCAGATTCTGGATGAAGCCGCGAAAGGCGGTTACGGCGTTGGCGCGTTCAACGTCAACAACATGGAGCAGATCCAGGCGATTATGCAGGCGGCGCATGACACGCAGAGCCCTGTCATCATCCAGGCGAGCCGCGGCGCACTCAAGTACAGCAAGATGATCTACTTGCGGAATCTCATTCAGGCCGCGGTCGAGGAATTCCCCGAGATACCGGTGTCGATGCACCTTGACCATGGCAACAGCCTCGAGACCTGCAAGAAGGCCATCGAACTCGATTTTACGTCCGTCATGATTGACGGTTCGCTGGCGGAAGACGGTAAGACGCCGAATACGTATGAAGCCAACGCCGCTATCACGAAGGCGGTGGTCGCAGTGGCCCACCCGCTCGGCATCACGGTGGAGGGCGAGCTGGGTTGTCTGGGCGGCATCGAAGACGGTCACGGCGCGGGCTTGTCGGTCGATGAGGTGAGCGCGCATCTCACGGACCCGGGTCAGGCGGAGAGATTCGTCGCCGAGACCGGCGTGGACGCGCTGGCCGTAGCGATTGGCACGAGCCATGGCGCGTACAAGGGCGCGAGGAAAGACCCGGTAACGGGCAAGATCATGCCGCCGAAGCTGGCGATGGATCGCATTCATCAGATTCACCAGCGGATGCCGAACTGCCACATGGTCATGCATGGGTCGAGTTCCGTGCCGCAGGAATTGGTCGACATCATCAATAAGTACGGCGGGAAGATGCCTGACACCGCCGGAGTCACGCTGGACAACATACAAGACGGCATCAAGCACGGCGTCCGCAAGGTCAACGTCGACACCGACAGCCGGTTGGCCATGACCGGCGCGGTCCGCAAGGTTTTCGTGGAGAGCCCCGGCAAGTTCGATCCCCGCGACTGGCTCGGACCGGCGCGCGAGGCCGCGTACAAGGTCTACATTGAGCGCATGAACGCCTTCGGCCAGGCGGGTCACGCGCGGGACTATGAACCCATGACCATCGACGAAATGAAGAAGGTCTACGGCAAGTAACCCCGGTTCACGGCGAGGCGACCGGGTGTCTTTGCGTTCCCAATTCACTGCGTAACCTGCATGTGCACGAGGGTCCGATCATGGCGTCTTCACGGTTTATTGCAGTCCTTGTGGCGGGGATTGTCTTCCACGGCGTTTTATCCGTGGCGGCGGAGCAGCTGACGGCGCCGCAACAATCCCCAGCGCAGGCATCCGTCTCCCCTCCAGGGCCGACTGACCCGAAGGAACTTGAGACGTTCCTGGACGGCGTTATTGGGGTCGAGATGGAGGACTTGCACATACCCGGGGCCGTTCTTGTGGCAGTCAAAGACGGGCAGGTTATGGTACGCAAAGGGTATGGATATGCGAATGCGGAAGATAGGACGCCTGTGCGGCCGGATACAACGCTCTTTTTGATCGCGTCCGTGTCCAAGTTGTTCAATGCCACAGCCGTGATGCAGTTAGTCGAGCAGGGTAAGCTCAAGCTGGACGTTGATGTCAACACCTACCTGACCGCGTTCAAGGTCCCGGACACGTATGGGCAGCCCATCACGCTGACGAACTTGCTGACTCACACCGCAGGGTTTGACGATCGGTCGATCGGGATGAATGTCGCGTCGAAAGACAAGGTGCTACCGCTTGGAGTGTATCTCGCGATGCGCTTGCCGCGGCGCGTGATGCCGCCAGGGGATTTCATTAGTTATTCGAATCACGGGGTGGCCTTGTCGGGTTACGTCGTGGAGGTGGTGTCGGGCGAACCGTTCGCGCGGTACGTAGATGAGCACATTTTCAAGCCGCTGGGCATGGCGCACTCGAGCTTCGACATGCCTGACGCATGGTTGCTCGATAAGGCCGTCGGCTACATCTATAAAGACACCCTACGCCGGGAGCCGATGGGGTATGAGCAAGTGTATCCCGCCGGGTCGATGGTTTCCACCGCTGACGACATTGCCCGATTCATGATCGCCCATTTGGAGCATGGGCGATATGGGGAGGCGCAGATTCTGGCGCCACAGACCGTCGAGGAGATGCACAAAATCCATTTCACGCACGACCCCCGGTTGAACGGCGGCATCGCCATCGGCTTTTTCGAAACCGTTCGCCACGGGCAGACCATCCTCGAGCACGGCGGAGACTTACCCGGCTTCGCGAGCCACCTGGTTCTTTTCCCGGGGCTTCGGTTCGGATATTTCATCTCGTGCAACGCCGACAACGCCAAATTACGAGAGACGGTTTCCCGGGCGATCTTGGACCGGTATTTCCCCAAGACAGCGGACGAAACGGCGCCGGCGCCGCCCGCCGACTTCAATGACCGCGCGGCGAAGTACGTGGGTTTTTACCGGTTCAACCGCTACGCCCGGTACTCCATCGAAAAGCTATCGAGCCTCTTAAGCCAAGCGAAGGTGAGTTGCGACGGAACGGGCTATTTAATCCTGTCGGTTCCCGGCGGTGAACCGAGAAAGACCGTCGAAATCGGACCCGACTTGTTCATGAACACCGAGCGCGGCACGCGCGAGGCGTATCGCACCGACGCGTCGGGGAGCGTGACGCAACTGGTAACGGTGGACGGAGCATTCGACAAACTCCCCTGGTACGAAACGGCGCCGGCCCAGTGCGGCTATCTCGCGCTTTTGATGTTCGTGTTTCTCGCAACAGCAATCGGTTGGCCAATAGCGGTCGTTACGCGTCCCTGGCGGCGCCCGACCCGGCCCCATTCCGGAGTATTGGCAAGCCTGGCCCGGTTTGCGGCTTGGCTTGTCGTTGCCGCTGATGCCGGCCTAATCATCTTCCTCATATACACACTGTTGAACGTGCAAGCTTCCGAATTCATCAACGGGGTGCCTCAACGCATGGTCAATGCGTTGTACGTCCCCTTGGTCACCACGCCGGGCGCTGTTGTGATATTCCTCTTGTGTTGCGTTGCGTGGCGCAAGAAATGGTGGGGATTCTTTAGCCGGGTGCACTACACGCTGGTGGCCTTGGCGTGCGTGGGATTTGTGCCCTTCCTTTGGTATTGGAACCTGCTTGGTTTCAACTATTAGGCGCCTATTCCGATCTTGAGCGCGGGAGGAAGGTCCCAATAGCCTTCTCCCGCGCTTTATTCATGCGGGGGCGATGCTGCATACTTCCGGCAGAAACCGTGGCCGCTGAACTCGGGGAGTCTGCATGAATCCGAATCCGTTCTTGGGCGTGTTTCTGCATGCGCTGGGAGGATTTGCCGCAGGGAGTTTCTACATCCCCTTCACCCGCGTGCGGAAGTGGGCATGGGAGAGTTACTGGCTGGTCGGGGGCGTTTTCAGTTGGCTTGTGGCGCCGTTGTCCAATCCCGCCGGGCCGCGCGAATTCTGAATGAAGGGTAAGTGCTCCCGGTTACGCCATTTAGTGGCTGTCCCGAATGGCACTAAGATAAGGCTCGGGCGTTCTGGAGAATCGTACGGGTACGGGGCCTAGTCGCTCTCGCGTAGAGGCTTTGTCAGCCTGGCTTTAGCAGGCTCCTCTTTGCACCCTCCTTAAGGAGGGGTGAAGGCGATAACCTATCCGCAGAAGGGCGCTTCAGCGTCGCTTCCCGAGATGCTTCAGCAAACTTCAAGCCCAAAGCCGGATCCATAAGCCACGCTGAAGCGCGCTAAACTCTCAGAGCAGTTCCAGCCCCACCCCGGTTGAAACCGGGTGCAAAGAGGAGCCTGCTAAAGCCAAGCTGATAAAACCTTCGCGCACAATTGGTTATACCCAATTCGAACGCCATTCCGCACGTACGCCGGTACCTTATCTTAGTGCCATTCGTGGCTGTCCCCTATTGTGCCCTATTGGCCGCTATTTTCCCTATTTGTCCGTGTCAATGCCTTGCTGCCTTCCACCCAGAACAGAGGAACCAACGAGAAGCCCCACTCCGAGCGCTAGCGCACCCCATCCCCAATCAAGCTGGATATTATTCGCAAAAACTTCCGCAATACCGCTGAAGGGATTGTCGTTGAGTTCCCTGCCTATCTGGCTATGAAGATCTGTCAAGGCATTTTGGGCCTTAAGGAACGTGTAGGCAATGATGAGACCAGACAAGAGCGCAGGTATTAACAGCAACCGGGTCTGCCCTGAAAAGGTCATCACAAGAGCAACTACGGCGAGTATCGCAATCAACACGCCGTCGCCCTCACCGTTGTTAAAGTAGTTGACAGAGCCGACGACAGGGGCATGCACGAGTGGAGCGAACACGCCAACGAGAAGCGCGGCTGAACCAGCGAGACCAAGATAAAACGATCTGTCATTTGACCGCTTGCCCGACTCCACTTTGTAGGCGCGGCCAGAGGCCCCCTGATTCGGTATCGGGCCGACAGGTTCCTTCATTTCAGGAGACGCTGATTCGCCCAGTGAACCAGCCCTTCTGTCCCCTAGCCGCTCCTGCTGGTCGGCACGCAACTGTTTATCTTGCTTTGCCAACTGTTTGTCTAGTTCTCTTTGACGTCTCTGCTTTTCCTCAGATCGGTGTGCCTTCAGCCTCGCTTGCCCTTCCCTCGCCGCCGCAGCGGCGCGCTCCTTCTCAACCTGTTCGTCTGTTCTTGGAGCCAAGCCTACAGGACCCAGGACAAAGGTAATTCGCGCGGCACATTTCCCGCAGTAAGCTGTCAGCCCCGCCCGTTGCTCCAGGACAAGAATCTTTTTGCGACACGCAGGACAGACTATGCGCGCATCACGCAGAAGAATACGCTTTCCACATTTGTTGCACTTCCCCGTCTTCCCGAGATGCTCTTCCGGGACTGTGAGAATGGCGCCGCATTCTGGACATGGGTATTTGACGTCCATCCGTGATCTCCATTTGATGAAGGCAGTGCAAACTCCCTACTCCTCGGCAAGATTATCCGCCCACACGTATTGCCTTTCAAATGGTGCAGCGCTGCGCGCTCTAAAGTCCCAAGTCTGAAAGCGGGACCGAACAGTGTGACAAGAACAGTCCAAGCCCGTGAAAGCCAACGGAGGATCGTCAGAGCGACTTGCCGGGTATACGACGGAGGTCCTGAAATCACCGGCCTGCACGGCTCTTCCCGCAAGGCCAGTGCATTGATGGGTTGGGCCTATATGGGAGCGATTGCATTCTCTAGGGATGGTTCCTCTGTGTTCCACACCATATAGTCGATCTCAAGTGGCCGATATTGAGCGCTGATGCGTTTTCGCAGTTGATGTTGAAACGAGATGTAGTGCTCGTAGGACCACTTTGACCACGGCAAACGTGTTGGGTCTTTGAAGTAACAGCTACGCACCAAGCGATTGCGAGTCTGGCAGTCGATGGGCAAGTGAAAGAAGCTCTCAATGTTGTTGTCTGGAAATCCGAAGTGGTTATGCTTTCCTTTATAGACGGCATACTCGTTGTACAGATATTTCAGAGACATATTGAGAAGCTTTTGTGCGTGGCCGTAGTGGATACACGCCGGTCCGCGTGGTGAGCTACAGACCAAGCACTGTTGGCAACACTCATGGTGTGATTGATCGAACTCCGTCTGGTTCGCCGGCGGGCGAGCCAGCAGACCTTCTATAAAGGAGACGACTACCTGCTTGAACGAGCATCTCTGCTCAGAATCGATGTGATGGAGATTGCGACGGACATCCAAGTACCCCAAGTCCACAATCTCTGGAATGGTCGTAACCGGGTCTTCTTTATAAATCTTTAACCCGTAGCCTTCCACCTTGAATTTGGCGTAAAGAACTTGGTCGATATTTGGCAACATGATTGGATTATCCCTTTCAGTTTTGGAACACCCAACCTGGATGATACATTCATAGACGCATGATACTTCCCTTCTATCTCGAAACCAAGTCGGCAACATCGCGCTTGAGCCGCTTACAGAGCGCCTCCAATGTCTTCAAAGAGACGTTGATTCTCCTTGCTCCGTACGATTCAGTGAAGGTAACGGTAACAGCGGACAGCTACCTGTTATTTGTGTTAATTGGCTTATTACGTGGAAAGCGATCCGGTGGGGCGCATGCCGCGCTTTATTTGTGGCGCGTGCATACTGCATACTTCCGCGTGAAGCAGTGATTTCCGCAGCTAGGGAATTCCTATGAATCCGAATCCATTTCTCGGCGTATTCCTGCACGCGCTGGGAGGTTTCGCGGCGGGAAGTTTCTACATCCCTTACAAAGGCGTGCGGAAATGGGCATGGGAGAGTTACTGGCTGGTCGGCGGTGTGTTCAGTTGGCTTGTGGCGCCGTGGGTGGTCGCGTGGCTGACTTGCCCGGATCCGGTCGGCGTCCTGCGGGCCGCGCCGCTGGGCAGCATCTTCTGGTCGTACGCTTTCGGGTTGCTGTGGGGTATTGGGGGTCTGACGTTCGGTCTTTCGATGCGTTACCTGGGCATGTCGCTCGGGTACGCGTTTGCGTTGGGTTTCTGCGCCGCGTTCGGCACGATCATCCCGCCGATGTTAAAAGGCGAATTCCCGATGCTGCTGTCGTCGGCGTCAGGTCTGATCACGCTGACCGGCGTGGCGGTGTGCCTTGCGGGGATTGCCGTGTGCGGTATGGCGGGCGTGTCGAAAGAGCGCGAGCTCTCCTCGGAAGCGAAGAAGGCGGCGATTCGCGAGTTCAGTTTCGTCAAGGGCGTGTGGGTGGCGGTGTTCGCCGGGGTCATGAGCGCATGCATGGCGTTTGCGATCCAGGCCGGCAAACCGATTGCCTCACTCGCCGTCGAACACGGTTCCCGCGACCTATGGAAAAACACGCCCGTGTTCATCATCATTCTCGCCGGCGGTTTCACAACGAACTTCATCTGGTGCGTGATCCTAAACATTCGCAACCGGACCGCGGGCGATTATTTCCACGCCGGCGGCGCTTCGTTGCCCCTCAACTACCTGCTCTCGGCGCTGGCCGGAATAACATGGTACCTGCAGTTTATGTTTTACGGGATGGGCACCACGAAGATGGGCCGCTACGACTTTTCGAGTTGGACCATACACATGGCGTTCATCATCGTCTTCAGCAACATATGGGCGATCCTGTTCCGCGAATGGAAAGGAAGCAGCCGGCGAACCCACCAGTTGATCCTGGCCGGCATCATCGTACTGATCGCGTCGACGCTTGTCGTAGGCTATGGAAACTACATCGCCGCGGCACTGAAGTAGCGCCGGACGCATCGGAGGAGATCATATGGAGCGTGTGCGGATTGCCGTAGTGGGATGCGGATCCGTTTCCGCGCACTACCTGGCCAACTTGCAGACAGAGATCTGCCGTGTCCTTCGGTTCCCAGCTTAGCACGAAGAAGTGTACTCTTGGGAAAGCGCGGAAGGCAGTCGCAGATCACACGCTGCGGCCGGTAGTCGTTGAGTGGAGTGAAGACCATGAGCCCGGAGTTCGAGATCAGGAAGACATTGGAGGAAGACTGCGTACTTGTGAGCGAACTTGTCCGCCGTTCTTTTCAAGACGTGGCAATCAGGTTCGGCCTCACCTCGGAGAACTGCCCGAAGCATCCATCGAACTGCACGATCGAGTGGATCAAGGCGGACATGGATCAAGGTGTGACGTACTTCATCATCGAGGATCAGGGCACACCGGCTGGTTGCGTCGGATTCGAACAAAAGGACTTCCCGACCTGTTATCTCAAACGGTTGGCCATACTTCCGGAGCATCGCAGGAAGGGATTCGGCGTGGCCCTTGTAAATAGGATCCTAACGGAAGCACACTCTCTCGACATGGCGCGAGTGGACATCGGCGTGATCGCTGACCACACGGACCTCAAGAAATGGTATGCCCGATTGGGCTTTGTGGAGCGTGAGACAAAGTGTTTCCCCCACTTACCCTTTGCCGTGATATTCATGACGCGCGACCTGGGCAAGTGAACCCACGGAGCCAATCGACGCGAGTTCTCCGGTGCGGTCTCGAATCTTACATGCTGATTGTGATCTCCCGTATCCCCTTGACGAAGCGGGATATCACGCCTATAATGCGGCCCATGCTTGGGTGAGACCGCAGGAAACGAGGTAGAACGAGGCCTCGCGGCGGGTCCCTTGCGGGCGCCCGTAGCGCCGAAAGCCCAAGCAGATAAGGAAGACCTGAGGGGTCAATGGGCGTAATTCTGGATTCCTTACGGAGCCTCGATTCGGGACAGACGGAGCCGAGTGGTGTTACTTCTTCGGGGCCGGCGCCGGATGCCCAGGTCGATATGATCACGACGCTTCAATCCTCCGTTGCCGCGTGGAGCACGCAGGTGGAGGACGCTTACGTGCGATTGGCGCAACGTATCGCCCGCGTTCAGGAGGAGATGAACCTTCAGACGGCGGCAGAGGCCGTTCGAAAGTCTGAAACCGCCCGCGGGCAGGCCGCCGCACGCGAAGCATCTGAGGCCCGCGCGGAAGCACTGGCGCAGGAAGTCGGCGAGCGAGAAGAGGAACTCGCCGCGGCGACCCAGCGTATCGCGCAATTGAAGGACGAGGCGGCGGCGTTTACCTCGGAGGTTTTGCGCCTGCAAGAGACCCTGGGCGAGCAGATCTTCGCCGGACGGCAGCAGCAGGAGGACTTGGACCGAGTGCGGACCGCGCTCTCGAGTGCGCGGGACCAGCTTACGGCCGCGCGTTCGCTCTCGGGAAGGGCGGAGGAATTCAAGGCGCTGCTCGATATGGAACGCGTGCGCGCAAACCGGCTCGAGGAGCAGGTTCGCGAGACAGAGACCGAAGCGGCCGCGGCGGGATACCAGATCAAGATGCTCCAGGAGCGGCTGCACGAGCTCGCGAATGAGAGCCGAAAGGAGATCGCGGGCTTGCGATCCGAGGTGGACTTGCTGCGCCGCGCGAATGCGAGCCTCGGCATTCCGGACGCGCCGGCAACGCCGCGCTCGCGCGGCGGCCCGGCACAGCCGGGTTCGAAAATGGCCGCGACGGACGGAAAACCTGACGGCGGGCACAAGCGGCGCATGGGGGACATGCTGGTCGACATGGGTGTCTTAACGGAAGGACAGTTGACGGCCGCACTGGGCGAGCAGCAGGCGAAGCCACAACGGCGTATCGGCGGCATCCTGGTTGAGAATGGCTATGTCTCTGAAGAGTCCGTGGCCCGTGTGCTGGCCCACCAGTTGAGCCTGCCGTTTGTCCGGCTGGCGCCGGAAGTCGTCGACGCCTCAGCGCCCCGGCTTATCAACGGCCAGTTGGCCAAACGGCGGCAGTGCATTCCCATCACGGCCACATCAGACCGCGTCGTGCTGGCGATGGCGAATCCGCAGGACTTGATCACGCTGGACGACGTCAAGTTGTCGAGCGGCCGCGCGGTTTCACCGGTCGTAGCCACCGGCTCGGACATTGTCGCGGCCATCGGACGCTACTATGGACTCTCTTGATGTGAGGATTAGCCCATGTTGAGGCGCATCGCGTATGTCGGCAAGGATAAGGCGCAGTACAAGCGCCTGGTGAGGGCCGCGAAAGATGCACAGGTGCAGGTGATATCCGTTGACGTGGAGGGAATTCCCCCCTCCGTGACCGCGATAGTCGCCGACGGGGAAAGCGCGGCGCCGGCGCTGAAGGCGGCCCTCGCGATGGGAGAGTGCAACGAGGAGTTGTTGCGCCTCATCGCCGAAGCCGTCGACTGCCGGGAAGGTTTCTCCGAAGGCGCGTCCGTCCGCGTCATGGAACACGCGACGCGTTTCGCGGTCGCGATCGGGTTGTCGCCCGAGGATCGCTTGACCCTCGAGCGCGGAGCGCTGGTGCGCGACATCGGCAAGATACGTATCCCGAACCGGGTGCTCCTGAAGGAAGGGGTCCTGACGTACGACGAGTGGCGCATGCTCCAAGAGCATCCCCATCTCGGCGCCGAGATCGTCGCCAAGACGCGCGCGCTGAAGGACGTCTGTGACATTGTCCGCAATCATCACGAGTGCTACGACGGCGACGGTTACCCGGAAGCCCTGGAAGGGGAGTCCATTCCCTACCTCGCGCGGATCATGAAGCTGCTCGATGTCTATTGCGCGATGACGAGCCCGCGACATTACCGCAAAGGGCACAGCACCCATGAAGAGGCCATCGAGTACTTGCGGAGCGAACAGGGGAAGCATTTCGATCCGCAACTCGTGGACGTTTTCATAAACGCGGAAGTAGGCGTGACCGCGGCGAGAGGCCCCGGCGGCAAGGGCCGAAGCCGCAAGAAAGCCAAGATAGCTTGATGTTTTCAGCGCGGCGTCACGCCTCGTGAATGAAGACCGCCGACGAAGACCATTTCCTTTTCCGATCCCGCGAACGGAGAAACCTGATCAGGCAAGGTGTATAATCCTGAGCGCGGGAAATGCTATGCCAAACGTCTATCGAGGAGGATCCATATGGCGACTAT
>Ga0209777_10005082_pt1 | contig 15299 bp, 13 predicted proteins | sample FrelakmetHBP12HB_FD_187147 | JGI IMG/M metagenome (GOLD analysis project Ga0209777, IMG submission 187147) | Freshwater lake sediment microbial communities from the University of Notre Dame, USA, for methane emissions studies -HBP12 HB (SPAdes)... | ecosystem: Environmental > Aquatic >... | reverse complement strand
CTGGACCTCGGTATTGAAGATAAACTGAAGGGAAAACTGGTACCGGTCTGTGAATGAACACGGGCAAACCGGAGAATTTAATCCCGGTAATTTTTTTTTAAAAATATCTAACAAGTGTTAGTAAATTCATTGCATTCAAAAAATTAGTTAAGGGAAAATAAACCCGTAAAACTGTCCGATTATCTTTATTTTCCAGAATGATATATACATCTTGCATGCCCGACATCATACACCCAGAGCACAAGCACAAGACCAGCTCGCACAAAATGACCCGGTTATACTCCAGGGAAAAAGTGAATGGAAAATACCAGTTCATTTCAATTGGATGGATGTGTACAGACTGTGGATACTTCTTAATGGAATCAATCTACACAAGTGAAACAACCGATTAAGAAACCTTTCTCAGTTTACTGGACTATTGGGACGGCTACCAACTCCCTCACCCTGTCTTAAGAGAAAAGAACAAGTATAGCGCCATCCTGCTGGTGGTGCTGCTGGCAGGCTGGGAAGCATGGGACGGCATATTCCCCCTCCCTCCACCCTACTTAAGAGAAGAGAAAGTAGTACCAACGCCATCTTGGGTGGTGGTTGTTGGTGCTAACAGGCTGGGAGGTCGGTTGATGTTGCATCGCGGTTGGTAAGCGCATTCAAAACCTAAGAAGTGTTTGGACTGGAAGATCCTAACGACTACCTTTGGCTTATGGCAATCTGAACGTGCATCATATTGTCCCGATCGTCTATCCCGGATCTTCCAGTAGTTTACCTATCATCACAAAAATAATATGTTTCGCTCGAAAAACAAATTTTGAAATATTTTCATATAAAAAAATTGTTACCTTTCCTCTAGTATGAATCAAGAATTGCCACAATGTTATTCGAACAAGTCATCTAATTCTTTTTTGCAGGCGTCTAAGGTCTCTTTTGCCATTTGGGTAGCTTTTTCGATCTCAGAATAATTTTTTCGTTCGAGTTCACGATCATCTAACATTCGATTTAAAAAGCGATCATAGGTCTCACCTTTGACTTTCTGTGATTTGAGGCGTTTGAGTGTTGTCTTCCGGACTATAACCGATGATTTGGAGTTTTTTGTCATCTACATCCGCCACGCATTTAAACTGTATCTGGGATTATTGTTTTACAGGTCGGGCAACATTGTCAGGGAATCTTTGTCCAAGTTTGATTTGCCATCAAGTAGTTTAACAGAACACTGACGCATGGGTTTGTTGCACTCTGGACAAAGTACCGGATCCATGGAAAACCTTTTCCATACTAGACACGATAAGGCAATCGATCTGAGATTGTTCAAACACAATTTCGCACCGTCCACACCATGACACTTTCTTAAAGCAATTCAGAATATTGTTCCATGGAAACAAAGATCTGGTGTACGAAACATAACACAATGCAGGAATTGATGAAACCGGATCGAGATTGGACAAAACAGCATAATTTCGCCCTGGTGACATGTGTCGGCTCTAAATGCGAACGGTGGAATAACGGGAAATGTGGTTTGATGGATAAGGGATGGACAGGGTAGGGAAGTTTGGTGATTACACCACAGCATGGGACAGCACAGAACCCCCCTCCCCCTCTCCCATTATAAGAGAAGTGAAGTAGTACCAGCGCCATCCTGGTAGTTGGTGGTGCTGTGTCAGGACCAGGATACGTCCATATACAATATGATTTCAAAACTTGCAAATTGGGGGTATGGGGGGCAATCTGGATCTATTCTTTGGTACAGCTGTACATACTGTGTGTTGAGAAAAATCCCAAATATATATTTTTGAACTCCTCATCATCATTGAGAGAAACACATAACAGTTAATGTCCATTGAGTATCTTGATCCCGGTTGGAAAGTAATCTTCTCTTTGGTACAATTGTACATACTGTGTGTTAAGAAAAATCTAACATCTCTCTTTCTTTTTTTGTAAATCTTATTTCAACTCTTATCTTTGAATACGATGTATAATCGTTATCGTTCATTGTGATCTGAGTTGGGGCTGGAAAGGATCTCCCTTTGGTATAGTTGTACATACTGTGTGTAAAGAAAAAGGAGAGGGGGGGTGTATTTTTTGAACGTGCCAGCTATTGTGGCTATACAATATCCATAGTGATTATGCAAAATTATATCGAAGATTTTCCTGTAAGGATGCATCGCGCAGCCGGATTAATCACAATAATTTTTTAATTTGAGATCAGCCAACAGAACGCGAATATGAACACCTATATAAAAAAGGTTTACCTGATTATGGAACATTCACTTCAATGAAGAGATCCCCATTGTCCACTCCATAATCCCCGGCTTCACCATATCCTTTTACGCGAAGCCGCATACCATTTTTAATACCTGCCGGGATATGTATTGATAACTTCCGCTTTACGCGGGAATGACCAGACCCCCTGCATTCTTTGCAGAATTTTTCAGGAATTTTTCCCTTCCCGCCACATCGGTTGCAGGTAGCCTGACGCATCTGTCCGGCCCCTCCGCAGCGAGGACAGATATTCGACTGTTTGGTTTCACTTCCGGATCCGTTGCATACTGGACAGGGTTCTGTGTGCATCACTTCGATATCACGGTCCACTCCGGATAATACATCTTCGTGCCTAATCTGGATGCGCATAAGGAGGTCTGCACCGGGTTGGGGTTTACTTTTCTGCTGAATTCCCTCCCCCTCCCCAGAACCGGAAAATTCAGTGGTGAAATCTCCTCCTGTCAATCTGGAGTTCACGGTACCAGAATTATGTGGGATTTTATCATCAGATTCAACTGATTTTATAAAATTTTTTTGAATCACGTTAGATAAAAGTGCCGACTCTTCTCGTGATAATAGGTATCGATCATGCAAAATAATTATTATTTGCTCATCTTCGGGTAAATTAAAAACTGAAAAATTTTGTTGTTTAACTTTAGGGAGTTGTTGAAATCGTTGACTATCATTGAGAAATTGGATAACTGTGTTGAAATTTAATGTCTTCGATAAATTCTCCAAATAATCGTTTATGTAAACGTTGTAATTTGTCGAATACACTTTTTTATAGAATTTCTCATATTTTTGCGAATATAAAGTGGTATCTTGTCCATATGCCGTACTGTAAGCACTTGTGAAAGCGAGGAGAACCCCCCCAATAATTGCCATCGCCAAAATTACAAATTGAACTCCACGAAAAAAAATGTATGAATAGAGATTTCCTTGAGAACCTTGACCAGATCCAGGGAATGTCTGGTATTGATAATTACTTGGATCAAATAGCGGGTTTTGGATTTCTAAATAAACAGGATAAGAAAATATAATAAAAAATGCTATCAGGCCAATAATAAAAACATACCCCTCATCATGGATAGGGTGTGAGATTTTTGCTTGAATGTAAAAAAGGATCCAAAATACAATAAAAACAATTATAGCCTTAATAAGACTACCAATTAAAACTGAATCTGCACCCCAATAAGTAATGAAAACGGCAATAAAAAAAGATATAATGACTACTGTAACGACGACCAGTAATAGGGTCAACGAAAAAGGTTGTTTCGGATTATTCCATTTTTCCATAAATTAACTCCTTAAAGCATATTTGAGAATTATAACAAACCTATAAAATCACCATTATTTAAGAATCAAATTAAATCTATCTAAAAATATCTCTATAGAAGAACGGTCAGGTGTAAAAATCAATTAAATCCAATTAACACATCCTCTGTAATCAAATTTTGAAGTATCATTAAAATTACCTATAGGTTTCGCCCAGATTCCAACATCAGCCGTTATCATGTTACCGCTAAATTCAATTAATAAATCACCCCGTTTCATCAGTTTAAAGGAGCCGGTATGATATCCTGTATCCTTACCAAATCCGTCCTCAAGATAAATTTCGCCCGTAGATTTATCATGCACAGTTATTTTAAAAAATGAAGCGGGATTGATTTCTGTATATTTTATTAGTTCTTCAGATCCGTCTTTTAAAGTAACAAGTTTTGTTTTTGTAATCATTGGAAAATTACTAACATTAAATTTAAAATACATCGGAGGATTTTGAAGGTTAAAGGCTATAGCTGTTTTATTCCGCGTAAACGACTGAGTTGTTGAATAAATCAAACAAGTCAAATCTTCCGGAACCGGTGTCATTGGTTGAGATGTCTGACGTGCAATGTTTGTTGGAGTTACCGTCAAAAATGGTGTCACATCAGACACATAACGCGGATTAGTAGGTGTAGTAATCTGGGTAGCGGTTGAACAAACTGTATTTTGATTTTCGGCAACACACCCGACAGTTATTATTGCAGCCACCAATAAAATAGTAAAAAAGAGAAATTTCATGTTTCCCCATATCATGTGAGAAATGATATATTTTTTTATTTTATGATGAAACCGGTATATTATTACAAGGAATACCTTGATTAATTCTACTGCTGTTGCTCGCATCACAACAAAAAACCCTGAGACTTTTACATTGCCACAGGAATGGGTGCGAGCCTGGGAAATCTGTCAACAGAACGCTAATATGAATCCTATTGCCAAGCTGAATAAGAGAATATATCCTCGTTAGAATGAAAGAGAAAATATAAGTTCGGAGAAATCATGGCAATAATACCACCCTTTATAGAGGTTGAGAGATATGCCGATGAAATTTCTGAAACGTTATACCCCCGTCATATAAAGATGGGGAAAATAAATTGGTATATCGTCCAACACAGTCACATAGTCTGTAAAGTCAGAGGAGCAAAGGGTCACCAATTACGTCAAGAAATCCGAAAATATTGCTGGGAAGTAGTGGTTCGAGATCACCCAGAATTAAAAAGAACACTTGTAGAACGTATCCTCGGTCTTGACTTTGTGTATAGGATAAAGAAAATATTTAGGTTGGTAAACGATCCTCCATATTGGTAACACAAAAAATCCTCTTTTTTAATCATCTGGTAAAATTCGATCAAAGTGCTTCAAGGATCTCCGCCTTCGATGCTCTAACAATCAATGTTGCAAACAGAACGCGAACATGAAGGTTCTTATCACCCGAATAAGAAAAATATATCCGAGTCAAAATAAAAAAGGAAACTATGAAATTTTTTAATTAAAGCTAATAAAGGTAATGATGGGGAGAAATGCCAAACACAAATTATGGATCAGATAAAACATTCGCTTATGTTGATGATGGGATCATTAGAGCAACTGATTCGGGTGAATGGGGTGCCAAGGTTGTTTGGCATTCAAAATATTCTCAACCGTTGCTTCATCAAATTTATTATTTCATTACAAAAAAACAAAACCCAATAAAAACTGAACAAATAATATCACATGACCATATTAAAGGTTTTAAAAATAGTAACTACGGATTGTTGGGTTACGGCGGTTTTTCACATTTGGGTATTAACGATGAAGGATATGTTGTAAAATTTTACAAGGCAAACGATTCATGGAGATCAGAACATATCATTCACACAAAAGAGATTATTACTGATTTAAAAGAATGTAATGATGGATTGCGGTTGTTATTTTGGGGATATTCAACTTGGATTCACTACTCATTTGTTGATAATAAATTTATAAAAGATGGTCTGTTTTCTTTTCAGAATACCAAAGACAATCAAAATATTATCGTCGAACAAATTTCAAATAATAAATTCATTTGTTTTTCTTGTGGTAGTAAAGCGATTAAACGAGAATATATTGTCCAGTGTGGTCCTTGCGGTCATTTTTTCTGTCAGGATTGCTGGGAAAAACATCAATGGAGTCACGGCAAATCCCCAGCAATAGGAATTTCATTTCAAGCCGATGGTTCATTCTCTGGTTTTGATGGATCTGAACGAATTAAGTAGGATATATCAGATGTCATATCAAAACACAAATCAACCATAAAATTTACTAATCAACCATAGAATTATCGCAATAATAATTAGGAAAATTATGACAAATCCCAACCATCTGAGATACTTGTCCGTTTTGCTGTATGCCTGGCACCGGTAATGTTTATTGAAATACGGACATGATTGTCCATGTCCATTACAATGTGAACCAGTTCGTCCTTTATATTTGCAATTTTTCATTATATTCGCCTGTGTTTGAGTACCGAATAAATTACTATAATATAGTCATCAATAAATAATTATAACGTTTTGTAATCTATTTTCTTACCAAGCTAATGCCGATTTCAAAACAAAAAATGTAAAAGAGTAGTGGGGGGAAGGCATAGTACCCGAAAATGAGATACCATACTGCCCGAGCAATGAACGAAATTTCAAAGGCGATAGAAACAGCAAAGGACGACAAAGACTGTTTTTATAAGGTCAATTGGATCATCGTATCAACAAGTCACGACATCTTCAAAAGGCATGGTCATCGGGGTCATCATGGAAGGCAGAGTATCCGGCATCATTTATGGGATCTTACAATCGAACGACACCCCTGTATGAGAAAATACCGGATACCGTCAGAAATTAAAGGCGATTCAGAATATAGGATAAAAATTTCTTACAGGATTATGTCTGCGTTAAGGTCTCTATTTAGAAAAAATCGTGTATAAATTTTAGGAAGAGGTCAATATTTTAATCCCATATTTGTTGCAGAGTGATCTCCATTGATTATCAAGTGACAACCACTGAGAATATTGGTATTGATCTAATACACTTCCGTAGGTGTTGTGAATCTGGGTGATCTGATTATAGACTTGATGATATGTGTTCGCATCATTGTATTCTTCTGAAACACTGGTCATTGAACTTCCATCGCTGATATGATATATTAGCGGAGTGGATGTGAGTTTTCCTACCCCAACATAATTTCCCTGCGAATCTGTGATAATAGTTGGGGCAGTTGATTCTACGAATGCATATCCAGAATTTATATAAGAATACTGAGTAGGGCTTTTAATTCCTACAGCCATGTGATTTTCTGATTTAAACTCAAATAAGATGACTCCAAATCCTAACTCTCTCAATAAATAAGCAAGCAGTAAGGATTTTTCCTCGCATATTCCAGTATTATCATATAACACTTCGTATGGATAACGCAGGTCAGTGCTTACAGTGTATAGTTTGGAATAATCATAAGGAATATTCTGCACGAGACTGATTGCAATTCGAGCCTGATCATCTCGATTGGAGGTTTTTGATTTAATGGAATTAACCAGATTATTGAGATATTTTTCTTGGTTTGATTCGTCAATATACTTCAATAAATATTGATTAATTTCATCATTTGTGCAAGGACTGGAATCGTAATTGTAGCGGATGCAAGCGGCTGGAGTCCCTTCCGATAAAATTTCACTATGAACTCCCGAATACAGATTTACATTTATGGTGGAAGATGCACCTCGTAAAACATAAACAAATGTTTTTGCAGAAAGTCCTGTCTCATAATTTTTTGTTGCGATAGAAATCGGCAACTCAACTGATCTCGTCTGTGTGGCCTGAGGTGTTGCATATGCAAGAACATGTGACTCTGGAGTTGGAGGGATATATTGAGAATTGGAGGCGTAATTTGTGGTTAATGGAAAAGCATTTTTGATATTATCAGAGAACAAAGCGACACCACCATAATTCACCATTATAAATGAAACAACGAGAACACCAATTACCGAGTAAGATAATTGAGGAATGAAATATGAGTGTGATCTTCTGGATATTTTGAATAAATACGACTCAATTCCTATTTTCACCTTGTTGATCAGGTACAATACAATTGTCGAGATGATTGCATAGAAAAATAACTGGATTGCGAAATAAAAGAGAGTATTTGATGTTGAATCGGGAATTTTTGATGTTGCCAGGAAATAGGTAAGCAACGGAATAGTAACCATTAGAATCGCACAAATCTGATGAGTTGCTCCCCAGCATTTCAAAGCATATAGAAGATAAGCAAGAACGAAACTCACAACGCCGATTCCAAAAATTGACTGGAATAATACCTGATAATTGTTCTGGGGATAGACGAGCGGTATCAATCCGATAAGGATTAGCACAATTGAAACGATAGTGAAATTTTTCAGTGTCAGCTGTTTTATGAATTTTTTCCAAGAGATACTTGAGGGAATTGTATCCTTGGGAGTCCAGGTAGTTGGAGGATAGGGATAAGTCACTTTACATCCGTGATTCTCAGGCAATCGGCAATGATCACACAAAACCACTCCGCACCGGTGACATTTATAGGGTATTCCTATAAGTTCTCGCCCGCAATAACCGCAGCGTTTATGATGGGGTTTGTTGTCATGTATGTGATGCCGTCCAGGGCACTGATGGTTTTCAGGCAGGTGATGGTCAGAACAAAAAAAGTATCCACACCGGTGACACACATACGGTAGTTCGTGGAGAATCTTACCGCATTGATGACAACGGTTTCGCATTAGATTTGTTTCGGAAGTTGTTGACGAAATAGATTGTGATGGAAAAGGGGAAGCTATTCTAGGCTCATTTAGGGTTGTCTATTGTTCATAAATTTGGGAGCACGAAAAAAAATACAGGTAGAATTATCGTTAGAACTATATGATAATTGATTATGGGAAAAAAGGGTCTCGGTACTGTAATCTTTGTTCTTATTCTTGTTATGGTCATGATGGCCGGTTGCGCATCACGATCTCCTCAAACCAAATCGATCTCAACCACGAACCCTGTTCCAACCATGACTTCACCTCAAAGTTATGTAGAAGAAGTCACCCCGTTTATGACTTCTACTGCCCAGAGACAGACATATCCAATTATAACGGCAGCCACTCAACCCCCTGAAGATATCGTATGCTTAGTCTATGAAAAGAACCAGACTTTTACCAATACTGTTGATGCCGTTTCATTTAACTTGATAAATCCACCGATTTACCTAAATTTCACAGTTCATGAAACGAATAAGGATTCCAATGAAAAAAATGTATATTACCAAATAACAATACGCGATAAAAAAACCGGAGAAATATATAATCAGGTCGGATTAAGCAGAGATCTAAAATTAGGTGAAAACACACTGAAACTAAATCTTGATGGGAGAACAGAAATAATTAAAATTTCAAGTGTAAAAGAATTGCAAATTGAAACGAGAGGCAACGGCGTAAAAATCTTCACCGAATTTTGGGTCAAACCACTCGGAAATTTACCTAGTTCCTTCGATACTAATGGCACAAAATGCATCAATTGGCCTGAAACCCGATGGGTAAAATTGGAAAATCCATCCAGTCAGTAATGAGACAAATTCCAAAACTTTGAACATTAAGTCGTGTAACAACGGTTATTAAGTTGGAGGGGAAAGAGGGATATTCAAAATCTTACCCTTCGTCCGAGTGACGAAATATTTTCTTATTTGAATTTACACTGAAATACAGGGGATCAACACGCGGAAAATAGTAAGTTCGGTTCATTGTTTGGACATGCAGAAGATGGTGCTGGAACGTTAAAGGGAATTACTGAACGGGAGCCTTGAAGAGTTCCGTAATTGGTTCAGTTAATGAGATGGAGATCCAGAAACTTGGATACAATACTCCAATGCAGATTATGAAGGAAACAATTTCTTGATAATTTCACTTTCACTCTTCCAAATTACGATTTTATGTTGTTTTTTTGAAGGATATATTATCGAAAGTTTCTTAGTTTTAAATGTACCACATATACACTATATATGGTGAATATATGGTATCTCATGAAGGAAGAACCGAGATAAAATACGAAAAAATCGGCATCCCTAAAGAAATGATTACCGAAGTGAAACGGATTGTTGATACCGATAAAAGACTTGGATATGTTTCAATTCAAGAATTTGTCCGGGAATCGGTAAGAAGAAGCATTGTTGAATATGGAGGAATCTATTATGAACCAAATACAAAATAATACTGGACTTCTTGGGTATTCTCAAATGAGTCGGATTCAACGCTTTACCCATAATGATAAAATAATCTATTCGTCTGACCGCGAGGTATTATCCGTCTATGCAAATGAAAACTCAGAAATTTTCCTGAATCTTGAACTCTCTAAATTTATTATTGACAATATAGCAAAATTATGGAATCAAGATACTTACAATTTTTTTACTGAAATTAACGACGACGTTAAAGAATTACAATCAAAAGAATCGGAACTACAAAAATTTGAGAGCCAACAAAAAAATACTGTTCTATATAACCAAATTGTTCCAAAAGAGCAGGAGAAAATCGATCAAAAGACGAAAGCGATTGATGAAAGAATATCCTTGTTCCTGAAAAAAAATAACCATGGAATGTTAAAGGATTTGTTGCTGGAGGGGAATTTGTCTAAAGATTATCAATATTATTTCTTAAACAATATCTGGTTTGAAGTTTTTATCTATACCATTTTTAAAAACTTAGACGTAGCAAAAGAAGTAATTTTTAGATGCCGGATATCTGGAAAAACTGGGTTTAAACATCAAATAGATATTGCGATGATCACGTCTCTTTACACGGTAATTATTGAGGCTAAATCTAGGGGGTATAAAAAACAAGAATATATGGATCTAATCGGAAAAAAATCTGATATCAATGCTGACATTGCAGTATTAATTTCAGGAGAGGATTATCCGCACGATGCGGTATATTCTGATAAATATAGAAATGTTTTCGTATTCGATAGAATATTTGACAAAAATTTTGAAGAAGTTGTAAATTTGATTAAGGAAATTTTTTTATTGAAGAAATAGACCCGCTATCCATTGGAATACATCATTTTTTGATTCTTTTGTTCTTGAATTAAATCCAATAGAAAGTGTGGCACTATTTTTTTTGGATCGCAGAATTAAATTTACCGTCTGATCTAATCCGCTTTTGTATCTTACTGTGAATTTGATTAAATCCAGTTTGAAGGAATTATAATTTTTTCTTAAATGATCAAATTGTGTATAATTCCTGATATTACCCATTCCAAAGCCGTGGTGTTCATGGGATTCGTTATCAACAATCCTTGCATCAACCCAAGTGATATTTTTAATTCTTTTATTATCCTTATTTAGTTTTTCCAGGAGATCGTCCATCTGCTCAGGTGTAATTGTGATCTCTTTTTTAAATTTTAATCCTAGCGATTCCCCGACATCTTTAATGATATACTCTACTCTTGTTGGAGTACCAAATGGTGCGATCAATAAACCGGTAGATTCATCTTTGAATATTAATATGAAAGATTTGTCAAATTTTGGTGGATTTACAATTCGGGTATTATGCTCATCATATCTTTTATATGTGGGAGATAACCCCGATAATGGATCTTCAAGTTCTGAATGAAATTTAATATCTAGAACGGAATCTGATAAAAAAATATACTTTTTAATCCCGTGAATAGGGTGTCTAAATTTTGTTGTCACTTCGGCAATATCTTCTGAATCATCTTCCGTTGTCTCATAATCTTTTATTGATGAGGCAATAGTAGCTTGTGTTTGTCTCTTATTTTCATCTAATATTTTAATGAGTTCGGCGCGAAATTGATCTAACTTTAATGGTTGTTTTGAATCATTGAAAGTGAAAGGAAATAATCGGCAATCCATAATTAATCGATGAATGTTCTCAGGCTAAGCAGAATTAATCTTTTCTATAAAAATGGTAAGAATATTGAATGCAAACTATTGAGAAATATTTAGCCCAATTCTCTAATCTGCCAATTAACATTTTATAATCCCATTGAAAGGACACGATGTCACTTTACACCATATCTATGGGGATGAGGGGGATCTCTATTATAGTACGTAACCTCTAGAGGTCTAAAGATTGCGAGGTTTCTAGGTCATAAGGTTTCAAGGTCTTTAGGTCTCTCATAATTCGGCCTTTACTCTCTCCTGTCCTTCAGTCTCTTTGCCACCTTCCTCTTAAATTTGTCAAGAAGGTTACTCCCATGTTCTATCAATCGGCCTGGCAATGGTATTATTGAGTAGTGTTAACCCGTCAGCATAGGGTGAGATCGGACAGGAATACCTAAAACCGAATTTATTGAATCAAAAATTTAATTTTCATATGTCGATTGCGCGTAATACGTCGTTGCCGTCTGTGCGTGCGAAATTTTACTATTGTTACTTAAGGTTATGACACGTATAGGAAGAACCCTGCAAACTTTCCAACATCAATGAGCGGGAAATACAAGATCTCATGTTCCGAAAAACAGCTCTTCTTTCGCTTTTTCTTATGTTAAATTACTTATATTGTTTTATAACTGCTCACAGGCTCGCATTGACGCACAGATAAAATAAGAATTTAACTTATATCACGCATTTTGAAAAAGATTGCCTTTTCGGTTTGGTTCTCGCGACGAATCATTTTAATATTAAAATCCATTCGGATTCCTGGTCCTAGACAACAATAAAATTAGAATCTTCTTGGAAAGCGGTTCTGATAACATGACGGGACTTTGCCAGATCCAAAAAAAGCGTGATAAATGGCGGGACTTCTGTTTATAGAATCTGAAAAATAAACAAAATTAAAAATATATCTTCATCATAAGATAAACGTGAGAATTCCTATGCCACCCGACGAATTTCGAAAACGAATTTATAAAAAAAATTTCGTTGATACTGTTACCTTAAAAATAGACTATCCTAAAATATCTAATCTAGAAAAAACCGAACAATTAGAAGAATTTCACAAAATAATAAAGAAATTGTTTCCGAGTAAGAGAGAGATACGCGGGATTTCTGTTGAGGGTCAGATTGATAATGACGATTTTCAGATAAGTAAAACACAGCCAAATCTATCTTGGGAATTTTTTAATAAAGATGAATCGAAGAAATTAATGATCACACAAGATTATATCTCTATTAATTACTCGAAATACAAAAATTTTGATATTTATTTTAAAGAGATAAAAATTGTATTCGATGCATTCAACCGGTTTTTTTCAATAGCGATTGCGAAACAAATTGGATTAAGATATATTAATCTCATTAAAATAGAGACGGGAAATCCTCTCGACTGGAGAGATCTTATTAATAAAAATTTACTCTATATGCTAGATTTTAATGAAGATAAAATAGATATTTTAAAGAATTTACAGTATTTTGAACAAAAAATATCCGACTTCCGCATGATCTTCTGGTCTGGCGTATATAATTCAGAATATCCAAATCCGTTATCCAGAAGAGAATTTGTCCTTGATTATGACTGTCAAATTAATGATGATGTTCAGTTTTCAGAATTTTATTCCAAAATAGAATTATTTAATGAAACGATAGATAAGTGGTTTGAACATAGTATTGAAGATGGCTTACGTCAAATAATGGAAGAGGTTGGCAATGCGGAACAATAATTATAATATTGAAATAAAAATCTATACCAAAAAACACCGGATTTCACAGGCAAAAGTACAACCACCTGAGATATCTTCAAATGATATTACCGGTTATCAAAAAAATATTCGAACTAATGAGAGTGACTATCCCAAAAGTAGGGTTGAATTAAGACCGTTTAAACATGGATTCAAAAATTGATTCTTTTTATTTTAAACATGATGCGTCACAAGTCTGTCAAGGAGATATTTTTAGGGATTATGAATTGCCGACGTGGTTTATTGACGGCGGAAAAACAACTGTATCCCAACTAAAACTCCCCTACGTTGTCGTTTTAACACAAGAATGTGATTTAAGTGAAGATTTTAAAAACCACAACAAAAAGGCGGAAAAACAAGATGCTTACCTACAATCAATATTGGTATGTCCGGCATATCAAGCTGAGTTGTTACGAGAGGGAAAGCATCTGTTAGGTCTATCACTAATCATGGAACGTCATAATTCAGAGAGATGGAATTTAATTATTAACAACCGAAACCACCGTTACCATTATTTGGAGGCAAATCCAGAATACCAAATACCTCCTGCAGTTCTCGATTTTAAACATTACTACACAATTCCAAGAAATTATCTATATAATACCTTTAGAGATCATTACATAGGAACAATAAATGAATTATTCAGAGAGGCCTTGTCTCAGAGATTTGCATTTTATTTAAGTAGAATAGGTTTGCCGAAACTTGGTAAATGTGACGTCTAAAAATAAATTATTTCCCGCTCGCCAACCCGATCATAGTCTTCCATCTGTTTCCCCTCAGATTGATTGGGTTTTGCCATCTGCGTTGGTGTTAATCCACCGATTCCCTTATTGGGTTTGATACTATTACGCTTTACCAAGCCTCACAGATCCGTTCTGTTGGCATTTCCCGCACAAGTTGTATTGAAGTGTTCAACAATCTGATAGAATGAAACCCTGTGGTATTTTCATACAGCATCTATTTTCCCTACCACCTGTCTGAAACTTTATCACTGCAATCCTGATTTTTTCGAGTCATATTTCATAGCCATGCTTATGTATGGCTGGTCTCTTCCAGGTGAAAAAATCTGATGGGAATAGAAATACCGATTGTCACACTTCATCAAAGCTATGCTTAAGGTAATAGTTTAAAGAAAATCATTAGAATTTTGCAAAATATTTGAGTCTCATTTTTGGCCCAACAAATTATGATTTACAATGGTTATACTCCATCTAATATTATCCGCTGTGTTGCATATGTATTATAAAATTATTGTAAGCATTGTTCAGACGTTCTGTTTATAAAGAGTGAGGGGATCCCCCCCTTTGATCAATAAAGACACGCCCGCGATCCATGTACGTCCGCGATTTTTGGGGAGAGGAAGGACTAATGACGTTGATGAAAGCAATTTCGAAATAATAAAGAGAACACCAGGTTGGATCTGAATTTATGTTGCACTGATTCCAATCGTCAAAGGAATATTAGAGTTGATATTCAAAGTAAAGGAAAAAGTAAGAAGTTTTTCGGAGCTGGGATCTCATTGAGAAATTCGTAAACCTGAATTCTCATTACAGTACTACAGGATACAGCCTGTATCTACGTATCGCTGTATCGGTCATCTCTGAAAAATAAAAAGTCAGGCGTAAGAATTGCATGTTTACCGTTGTATCGCAATATCGTTGTATCGCTATATCGGTCATAAGGTTTCAAGCCTCCTGATTTTGCTATCTATCTGTCTCTGAATGTCACCAATAAGCACATCGAATTCAGGATACCAATCTACATATCCTGGGTGCTTGCGCAATGACAGCACTATTAGATAAACTATGAACTTTTCACAATCAGTGATACCAGCATCATCCCGCCTCTCTTCAACCATACTGAAAAAATCCTCATTGAAACGTACTGATGTGCATCGCTTTGACACGAAATTGCATTTGACCCCCTCACCGATTGCATCGAGCGCGTTCTTATCGTTGTGTTCGATAGCGTTTTGTACCGCATCGCATTGCATCAGGTTATGCAGGGTTTTGCCGCGTGGATGGTCATGGATTGCAAGGCCATGATAGGCAAGCTTCCGCAATGGTTCTGCAA
>Ga0209777_10005081_pt1 | contig 15303 bp, 13 predicted proteins | sample FrelakmetHBP12HB_FD_187147 | JGI IMG/M metagenome (GOLD analysis project Ga0209777, IMG submission 187147) | Freshwater lake sediment microbial communities from the University of Notre Dame, USA, for methane emissions studies -HBP12 HB (SPAdes)... | ecosystem: Environmental > Aquatic >... | reverse complement strand
GCGCTCATGAGTTAGGGAATCATAACACGAAGAACCTAGGCCCAGCAAATGCACTTGTGTACTAGCTAAGTTAAATCTTGGTTGATTTTGCCGAACTTATTTCTTGTTGCTTAGCCTTTACTGACCGCCAGTGAACTTGACCACCAAGTCTTTTCCTTGCTTGAAGATCTGACTAACCCTTCTTCCTCTCGAACAGCATCCTGAGTCTTAATGTGATACTCCTTCTGAGGGACGGTGTCTTCACTAGAAGATAGCACGCGGGCACGATTGCCAGAGCACCAACGGTCAGACCTGTGTTAAGCAGTGTTATTCGTACATGAAAAAGCCAGTTGAGCCAGAATACTGCTAGGGGAACTATGGCTATGGATAGTCCGAATGAGAGCGCTAGTCTTTCCACCCAATCGATTTCCCTCTTGAAGAACACAAAACTCCAGACGAAGCCGGGAAGAAATAGGATGAATATAATACCGAAGAATATTCGCAATCCGTCTAGTATGATCATTTATGCGTTATAGCCTGTTCATAATCACAACTTTGAGCAAGCAAACATTCTGTCAATCTGCTCACTGTTTTGCTCCGTTGAAACGTGCGAAAGGGATAACTTGCTTAATTGTTTCTAGATCGGCCTTGGTGAATTCTTTCACCAACAACAAGAGTACAAAGTAGATACCGATCAAACCCACGTAGATTAATGGCAGGAACAGCGTAGGAAGCGAAACCACGCGGGCTATTGCATACACTACTAGGGAAGCCAAGCAGATTCTAGTAAGGGACTTAGGGCTAACCAAAGTATTGAAGCGTTTCAGTACATAGACGCCTGACACAATCATACCAACCAATCCCGTGATAGTTGTTGCCCAAGCAGCTCCTACCAGACCGTATCTCCGTATGAGAAATATATTCAGGACGATGTCTATTATCAACAGAGGTAAGGCAATTCCCAGAACGATTCCTGGTCTCCCACTGCCCATAATTATGTTTGCAAGTACGAAGAACACAGTAAGGAAGACAAGTCCAAGGATCAAGATGGCAAGGGAATCAGCTGCTTGCCCATATCGGGATGAATAAAGCAGAGACACCAAGGAGTGTGACGTGGCACTTATAATCAGAGCCGATGGTAGCAGTAGCATCAGCATGTATCTCATTGACTGGCTGATGTATGTTGCTGTAAGCCCATGGTGGTTCATGGATGTTGACCTTGAGATGGAGGGTAACAGAGCCGTTGCCAATCCCCCAAAGAGGTAATAGGGTACCTTCGCAATAGTACTTGCGGCTGTATAGAGGCCAGTGTTAACGTCATCCCTCATGACTGCTTTTACTGCAAACAGGTCGACACTCATGATCAAGAATAGCGTTACAGCGAATAGCGTTGCCGGGACACCAAAGCTCAGGAGCTTGCCCCACTGGAACTCTGCTGATTCTTTTGTGACTGGACCGACATATCTCCAGGCAAATAGGAAAGCAATGATTGCGGCCCCAAGATAGCCTAAGAGTGCTCCCTTAATACTCCAGCCGATTAGAACAAGACCAAAGACTAGTGCCACTTTAGCCACAGAACTGATAGTTAGAACGATAGCCTGTTTGCTGAAATATCTGAAGCCGTTGAGGTAACCGTCGCTATAGAGAGCATAGAGTGCGTAAAATGGGATGACAAAGGCGGAAATCCTGATATAGACGGTCAACCCCGGGTCATTAAGCAGATTGGCTATAACACCAGCCAATCCAAAATAGGCAGCAAATACCAGAAGGGAAAGTAAAACCTGAATCTTTCTTGAGACCTTCATGACCGTGTTTTGGGAGCTGATACCCTCAGCGATGTACCTTGAAGCACTTTGAGGGAAACCTGTCGTTACTAGTAGATTGACTGTACTCATTAGAGCTAATATGACACCATATTCACCATAATCTGCAGGACCTAGATAACGTCCGAGGCCTAGATGAATGGCATAGCTGCTGAGAAGGAAAACTGTGCTGGCGGCTAGTAAGTAGAGCGTGCCAATTGCCATAATACGGCCGATTGTTACATTTGTTGTCGGATAGCAGATAAACCAAACATGGCAACGGCCAGGCGATCCATGGGCATCATGGCTCAGATTATATCATCTTCAAGTGTTGTTTCCAACATACTGTACACCGAATTGCATTCATTCTATAGCTTGCAGGGGAGTCCCTTTTCGACTATAATCCGAACTCACTGTGGTGGAAGAATATCGATACGCAGTAGTGGAGGTGGTTATGTCGTGGATACACATGGGAGGAACCGACTTAACTTGACGAGGTCTTGCTATCAGGTTTGAGAGGGATCACAATGAAAAAGCTGATATTTGCTGGTGGACTAGAGAAAAGGGCAAGACCCCTTACCTGCTCTGAGGTCAAGCAGTTAATTCCAGTGGCAAGCAAACCGGTCAGATTCTATGCGATCGAATCTCTGGTGGAGGCAGGCATCAAGGAGATAGGAATATATGATAGGAAAGGGTCGTGGGCGAATGCTATCTGTGACAGTGAGGTCGGTCAGTTGCTGCCCAAGTCCGGTGCTTGGTGAAGAAGCATATGCTGTGACAGGTCAGATCGAATGACAGCAAATCAAGCATTCCAAGGGAGACGCATTCTCATAACTGGTGGTCTAGGTTTCATCGGCTCTACCTTGGCTCATCGTCTAGTGGGTCTGGGTTCTCGAGTGACGCTCGTAGACAGCCTGATCCCGGAATATGGCGGCAACCTGTTCAATATTGTCGGGATTGAAGACCATGTAGTGGTGAACATCTCCGACGTGCGCGATCAGCACAGCATGCGCTATCTGGTGCAGGGGCAGGACATTCTATTCAACTTGGCCGGTCAAACAAGTCACATGGACTCAATGCAGGACCCCTACACAGATTTGGAGATCAACAGCCGCGCTCAACTCTCGATTTTGGAGGCTTGTCGCAGGTACAATCCTACGATCAAGGTCATCTTTGGAAGCACGCGCCAGATCTACGGAAAGCCCGATTATCTGCCGGTCGATGAAAAACATCTGCTGAGGCCCGTTGACGTGAATGGGATCAACAAGATGGCGGGGGAGTGGTATCACGTCCTCTACAACAACGTTCACGGCATCCGTGCCTGTGCACTTCGCTTGACTAACACCTACGGACCACGCATGAGGGTGAAAGATGCCCGGCAGACCTTCTTGGGTATTTGGATCAAGCTTGTACTAGAAGGGAAACCGTTCGAGGTTTGGGACGGGGAGCAGTTGCGCGATTTCACTTATGTCGACGATGCAGTGGAAGCATTGTTGTTGGCAGGTGTGCACGATGAGGCTAATGGCCAAGTCTTCAATTTGGGTGGTGAAAGACCCTTCACGTTGAAAGAGTCGGCAGACCTGTTAGTAGAAGCGAACGGTGGCGGTGAATATGAGGTTAAATCCTTTCCGGCTGATCGCAAGCGGATCGATATCGGCGACTATTATGCTGATTACACCCATATCAGCTCCGTTTTGGGCTGGCAACCGATAGTGCCTCTCCGCGAGGGTCTTGCTCGCACCCTGGCTTTCTATCGACAGCACCTGAAACATTATCTTTGATGAAGGATGAAAAGCGAAAACCTGAGGAAACAGTAATTGTGCCCATAGCCGTCCCTCAGAGCAATCCCAAAGCCAGTTACATAGCCAATAAGGAAGCGATCGATACAGCCATCGCCCAGGTACTGGATAGTGGCTGGTATATTCTGGGTGAGCAGGTTGCTGCCTTCGAGCAAGAATTTGCGGCCTACCTCGGTGTGAAATATGCCATTGGGGTTGCCAGTGGTACCGATGCCTTGCACCTGGCTCTGCGTGCTTGCGGCATTGGTCCAGGTGATTCAGTGATTACTGTGTCTCACACAGCGGTAGCTACTGTGGCAGCCATTGAGCTGGTTGGCGCCACGCCCATACTGGTGGATATCGATCCTGTGACCTTCACCGTAGATCCCGATCGCTTGCAAAAGACAATCAAAGCCTATGATGGCAGGCTGAAGGCGATTATTCCGGTTCATCTTTATGGGCACCCGGCTGATATGCCAGCCATCATGCAGATTGCCAGACATGACAACCTCTACGTCATCGAAGACTGTGCCCAATCGCATGGCGCTGTTATCAACGGCCGCAAGCTGGGCCAATGGGGACACCTTGCTGCTTTCAGTTTCTATCCAACGAAGAACCTTGGGGCACTTGGCGATGGAGGTGCCGTAGTCACAAACGACCCAGAGCTGGCCGACAAGGTTCGGCTGCTGCGCGAATACGGCTGGCGAGAGCGTTATGTAAGCAGTGTTCCAGGAATGAACAGCCGCCTGGACGAACTCCAAGCCGCAATCCTGCGAGTCAAACTGCCCTGTCTTGATCAGGGCAACAAGCGACGGAGGCAGATAGCTCATGTCTACAATACCATGCTCTCGGATTCGTCGCTTGTTCTTCCCCAGGCAAAAGAGGGGACGCATCACGTCTACCATCAATATGTCGTGCGCAGTAAGCAGCGCGATGATCTCAGAGCGTTCCTGAAGGCGAACTCCGTGGGCACGCTGATCCACTACCCCGTGCCCATTCACCTACAGCCTGCATATCAACGCCGTGTTGCCATTGATACAAGTGGACTGGATCATACAGAGCAGGCTTGTCGCGAAATACTGAGTCTACCAATGTATCCTGAGATGGCTGATGAGCAAGTCCGGAGGGTCTGCAATCTGGTGATCAGTTGGTGCAGGTCTAATCCCGCGTCGGTCTAACTCTAGAAGTGGGAGAGTAAATGAGGTCAGGTCACTGCGTGACACCAGGATGAAGCGCACGTTATCGATCTGCATGGTATCATTTGATTTCTTTCCTGCTCAGATAGGGGGACAAGGGATTTATGCTTACGAGATATGTAGAGGCTTGGCTTCCAGGGGACATGATGTTCATGCCATAGTCTCTCCCACACCCGAACGGCTTTGGTATTATCAGGAACACAAGGATTTCGATGTCAGATTTGCGGGAGGGAAAACACCGCTCTTGTTTGGTACCAACGCTTACAGACAGTTCAGGAGACACTATTACGAAAAGAACTTTGATATACTACATGGAAACGAAGTTTTCACTTTTTGGTTTGCCATCCGACGCCCAAAGAATGTAGATAAGGTCATAGCCGTATGTCACAATTCATATGTGGAGAGATTCAATGCGTGCCACAGTATTGTGAAAAAGCCTATTTACGTTCCGTATATGTTGATGGAGAAGATCATGTACTCTCTTGTGGACGATGTGATAGTAGGCTCTGAGATGGAGAAAGAAGCTGTGGCCAGATACTATGGTGTCAACGACTCAAAGCTGCATATGGTCTACTATGGGACCAATATGGAGAAATTTGCGTTGAGAGACGAAGGTGGAAACCAAATGATCAGGCGCAATTTTGGTATCAAGGATGATGATGTAATAGTGCTGTTTGTTGGCAGGCTAGTGGAGAGAAAGAAGCCTTACCTTGTCCTTGAAGCGATGAGAGAGATTGTTGGAAGAGATCCTCGGTTTCACTGCATTTTTGTGGGTGATGGGGAGTACAAGGAAAAGTTGCAGAAGTCCGCCCGCCAATATGACTTGGTCAAGAACGTACATATTGTTGGTGCTGTGGAATATGACTTGTTGCCTCAGTACTATGCGGCCTCTGATATCTTTGTCCTACCCTCGGAGGGAGAGGGTGGAGTGTCGTTGGTACTGCTGGAAGCCGCTGCCTCGGGTCTGCCTCTCATAGTGAGTGAAGATGCTTCTTCCCATTGTCCCATCCTTGGAGAGGGTGTGAATGGATATCTTGTCAGGTCTTCCAACGTAAGCGATATCAGAGACAAGATACTACTGGTGGCGAAGCGGGCAAAGGCGATGGGATCGGAGAGCAGGAACATCGTGAACCGCCATTTCACGTGGGGCAAGTGTGTAGAGGGAACCTTGGAGGTGTACCTAAGGCCATGAGCTTCGAACGAGGCTACTTCGAAGGTGAGTCATTCCCCTACAAGAAGGGATGTGAAGGCTCGCGGGAGCACCTGGAAAAGATACATCAGAGACTGACCGGGCTGTCCCTTAGTCTGCCCTTCGGCAGCGATATATGGGTAGTGGCCACAAGGTACTAAGACAGATGCTACACGGTTGGCACTCGAGAGGAAACCATACGTACAGGAGCAACAAGCGAAACAAGAGTACATATAGCATCAGAGACTACATTGGCAGAACCTGGCTCAATCCTCTCCACTTGACTAAGAGGCAGCTAGCTTCTCTGTTAATAGAGGCTGCCGACTATGCTCACGGGATGATAATCGACATCGGCTGTGGAGATAAGCCATATCAGGCCGTGTTCTCGCATAGGGTATCACAGTACGTTGGTGTGGACCTACCTCGTCCAGCACGTAGGAAGAAGGCCGCAGATGTGTGGGGTAATGCGATGGCCCTGCCATTCAAGTCCAACACAGTAGACACTGTTCTATGTACCGAGGTTCTAGAGCATGTGCCAGAACCATCCAAGTGTTTCCAGGAGATTAGCAGGGTCTTGAAGGTGGGCGGGCACCTGATAATGACTGCCCCCCAAACGTGGGGGTTGCACGAAGAGCCCTACGATTTTTTCCGCTACACCAAGTACGGCCTGACGCACTTGGCAAGGACGAGCGGCCTCGAAGTTGAGTACGTGAAACCGGAGTGCGGCCCATGGGCCACAATTGGCCAGAGGACCAGTGACCTTGTCGGCAAGTATGGGCCGATAGCTTACCCCTTATGTGCCATCATACAGGTTTTCTCTCTCGCTCTGGATTCTCTGTCCAAGCGCGGGGACACGGAAACACTCAATAATGTGATGGTTGCCAGAAAACTCTAGCTCCCCATCCCTTCCACTGTATTCAATCCGAAAGTGGGTCAGTAGATGACTTCGTATATCCTTAATTGCGCACTGGCGGGGTCGAGACCGTACGACCGTTTAAAATGAGGAGAGGAATCTATGTATTCCATGAGTCCTTCAGCAGGAACGTAATCGCTTAGTCCATGATAACCCGTCTGGCGCATGTCAATGAAGATGTAGTCGACTCCGTAGAATTTGAGCCAGTGCAATGCCACCTCCTCACTCTGGCTGAATATCAAGGGGACATTGGCCCCACCCCATTCACTGATCCACACGGTCCTCCTACGGGCATAGTACTGAAAGGCTGTGCCTGTCCCTCCTCCCGTAAGGAAGACAGCGTTCCCCGGTATCGTGTCTGATACGAACTCTCCCATCTCTTGATAGGCCTGTATGTGGTCACTGCCTAACCTGTCTGAATCACCCCAACTTGGAACCAGGACGGTGCTTATGCAGCACAGGAGTGCGCCCAACACAAAGACAACCGGGATGGCGAGGTTCGCGGTGAAACCAAGAACCCCACCCCACCTCGTATGTTCACGCAAGTTCAATAGACCGAAGACCACCATGATACCGACCATGGCAAGTCCTACATTGTTATACTGAAAGGGGCGTGAATTCTGCGTGTACGTTACGACGAACTCTGCCAAGAAGACAGAGCATACAAGCGAGGCTACCAGGCGATCCTTTTTGAAGATGTAGAGAGCACCCATCAGACCGACAAGGCATATAAAGAGAGACAACAACGAACCTGCTATGGCATGCTCTCTAAGAAAGCCCACGGAACCCTGATAGAAGAAAATGTGAAGAGAATATGCTCCGAGCGTTTCCCATGGCGATGAATAGATAACATCATAACCGATAATATCTTGGATTTTAGCATATGACTCAGCATCCATAGGAAGCTTGGGTTGACAGAAAGGGGGAATGTTGAAGTTGCCTATCTCTATGATAGTGCCATTTCTATCCAGTTGATCCAACAGCGGGCCACTGCTGACAATCGCCGCTATGGCGAAAATGGGCACAATCTGCCTCAACAAAGCAAAGTCTCCTGATCTGGCCTTTTCGGCAATAACTGTCAAGCCGGCATGAATGAGAATCACGAAACAGAACACCAATCCCTGCTGCTTGGTCGCCAGCACAAGACCCAAAAATAGCCCGGTGAGGAACACGTACTTCCTCTCCCTCTTCTTCAGGAAGAGATAGTAGAAATAGAGTGTGGCTAGCATACCAAAGAGCAGCAACTGCTCAATGAGTGGGACCATTATGAACCTTTGAATGTTGAGGAGTACTGTTAGAAAAGCTGCTGCTAGGGCACCGTACTTGCTGACGTGCCGGAGGAGTGCATATGCAAAGAAGGCTGACAGCACCCCGAGAATCGGCGAGAACAGCTTCAGAGCATTCTCTTGTCCGACGATATAGAATAGGGACATCAGCACATGGGATGTCTGTGGGTAGTAGATGGGTAAATAAGTGGTTTCCTCGGCACCAGGACAGAGGCTATAAGGCTCATACTTCAAGAGATATCCGGTTTCTGCGATCTCCCTGGCATAAAGAGTGTGTGTCTTTCCGTCTCCGTGAATATTGGCGGCAAAGGTATACGCAACGAGGAGAAGGAACACGATTACAAGCAGTAGGATGAGAGGAAGATTCCCCTTGCGACTCTCAAGAGTATCTATATCCGGTGTTCCCATGGTCTATGCTAGGCTGTCAAGCACTGTCTTCATCTCGCTCAGGTACGCCTTGGCCATCGACTTTCATCAGAACAGCCAATATCCCTAAGGTTATTGTGATGGGAGAGAGAGTACGGTGGATTCTCGCTGCTTCTCTGGAAAGCTGATGGTCTTGATTGATCGCCGTTTGCTTCACGATTCTCGCTCGCCTTTGTCAAGATAACAACTCATTTGATCCCTTATGATGTCGTCCAATTTATAACCTATAGTGAATCCTAACTGCTCTATTTTTCTGCAATCCGAGAGTACTATAGGAACTTCAGACCGTCTGAACCTACTCTCGTCAAATTCTATAAGTATATTGCCTTTGTTGGTCTGAACCTGGATGCCGCGGTCTTGTGGCTGAAACTCCAGTTTTCCTTCCATCATCAACCGATCCACTTTTGTCTTTTCGAAGTTGAGTCCAAATAGACGGTCGTGATCTCGCTTGGTGGGCTCATCGACGGCCTTGTCTCCCTGGAGGTCTGCGATTCTTTCTACTTGCCAGCCTGCGCTTTCCAGACTCAACAGTATGAAGGTGAGGACGGAGTTGGTACGCATAGACCCCTGATTATAGACCTCACCATGTTTGCCTTTCTCGGCCAAGAGACAGTAGCCCCTCACCATGTCATTTATGTGGCTCCAGTCTCTAAAAGTGTTGAGATTGCCCGTGACTATTTTGGTGCATTCTCCCAGTTTCAGCTTCATGACCTGGCTTGTTATCACTGAGGTCACAAACATGCTGCCTCGCCCCGGTCCTTCAGTGTTGAATGTCCTGGCGACGACGGTTCTTAAACCGTACGAGACGTGGTAGTTTATCATGAGGGCTTCGCTATGTACTTTACTGACAGCATACGGTGACATGGGCCTAAGTGGGTTGCGCTCGCTCATCGGGAGTTCGGGTATGGCAACTGGTGGAGGAAACACGCTGCCAAACTTTGTCAGTGCTCTATCGTATTGGGCCTGAGAGGAGATTGCCAAACCATACTCTTCACTGGAGCCAGCAAGAACAACCTTGGCGTCAAGTTCCTTCATTCTCAACGATTCAAGCAAGCAGGCAGTGCCCATCGTGTTTGTCTCTATCGTTTCCAGGGGGTTCAGGAACGACCTCGGAACATATGACTGGGCTGCCAAGTGGAATACTACGTCAGGTCGAGCCTCGTCAAGGGCAAAGGAGATACTCGAGACATTTGTGATCTCTCCTTCAATCAATTGCACCTCGTTGTGGATATTCTTGTCTACCAGACTGTAAGGCTTGCGGCCGTCCGCTCTTCTTCTGACCAAGCCATAGACCTGATTCCCACTGTCGAGGAGGTACTTTGCGAGGTGACTCCCGACAAACCCTGAGATGCCGGTGATGAAAACCCTTTTGTTAACCATTGACCTTTCCTTTCTGTGCCATGCGTCATATGCCATGTGGAGAAGGACTGCTTTGCCTTGTGTGACCTAGTTGGGGTGGGGTCTTGCACGGGGGGCTTGCACTGAAATAAGGCATCGTGAATGGAGACTTGCGCTGGCCGCTTCTTGAGAGGGGCCAAAGAGGAGCCCAGTCGACGCCGTCTTCGGTATGGGAAGCGTTCGCATATCCGGCTAGAAACGCTGACCCTGATCCTACTTTCCAGTCGCTGTTCGAACCTCATGCAGGTACCTGTCGGCTATCTTTTGCCAGCTATAGTGGCTGATAGTAAATTCTCTTGCCTTCTTGCCAAATCCTTGCCTTGCCAGACGATCCTTTGCCAATATCAATATGGTCTCTGCAAAATCCTTTGCCTGTTTGGGTTCAATTAGGAATCCATTCTCTTGGCCCTTTACCGCATCCTCTATGCCTTCCAATCTGGAGGCAACCACTGGCAAGCAAGACGAGGAAGCCTCAAGAGCTACTATGCCAAAGCCTTCTAAGTCTCCTTCTACTGGTATATTTGGCATCACATAGATATCTGCGATGTTGTAGAGACACTTGCGGACTTCATCATCAACTTGTCCAAGCATGAAGACATGATTATCGGGGCCTTTCGTTTTGATAGCTTCTTCGATTGTGTGACGGTTGGCCCCTTCTCCAACAAGCAAATATATGCAGTTAGGATTTTGCTCGATAATTCTTGGTACTACATCCTGCACAAACCAGTGGAACCCCTTTCTCTCTATCAATCTACCAACTGATAGAAGAACTACCTTATCATGCATGTTGAGGTTGAACCTCAGGGAAAGCGCAGCACGCAGTGCGTTCTTTTCTGTGTCATCAAGTCCCATGTAAAACGCATCGGATACGCCAACCGGGATGACTGTCAGTCTTTCCGGAGGGACTCCCCGCCTAACGCATTCTTTCATGGTGGCTTGGCTTATGCAGACTATGCGATCGAGTCTGCTGATGCACTTCGGCACTATGAATTGATAAAGCTTGTTCCTGTAAGTTATGTCGAGTCCATTTACAGTTACAAACACTGGTTTCCTGAAAACCTTGAGCAAGCAGCCGATAGGGGCAAGCAAACCGTCGTAAATATAGACAACATCAACCTTACTCGATAGTAATACTCGAAGAGATGAGAGGAGCAGGTACGGTACTGCAAAAGGCAGCCACTTGTTGGACTTGCTCTGCTTTATCAGAGTTACCTTAGCTACTTGAGAGAGATGTTTTGAGAGCTCGTAGGCTGCTATCTCCATGCCTCCTTTGGCAGGGGGGAATTTCCTGGTGATGAATAGTATATGGATCTGTGTATCCACTCTAGTAGCCCAAGCCTGTATATGTTTCTCCGTCCAGCCATGCATGTACTTCCAATGTGGTGTCGAAGAAGTCATATATGATTGTGTATGGGAGTGTGGGTGTCTGATCGATCTTTCTCAAGTACCCTGATACACTTATCTTGAATGAATGGCGGCGGCTACTTATTCGAATGTGTGCCTGTGTATCCCATGCCGAGGACGAGCCGTCAGGTTGCTTCAGTTCAAACATGGGTTGACCGTAGTCCAATGATGCTCCTTGGCATTTGATTTCGTGTTCTTTTGTAACCAGATCAAATACATCTGCGATGCATCCTCCGGATGGTGTAGAGTTGCCGTACGAAATGTAGTATAGATGCTGACGAGTCTTGATGACTATTAACCTTGCCTTAGTGAAATTCTTGATGAATCCTTCCTGTTGCTGCATGGGCAATACATCTACTGGTCCATCCTGCAAATACCTATGAAGAGTGACAATTGGCATGCAATCAATTTGGTGACAAAACAGCGGGTAGGGGTTATCTGAGTAACTGAGCGGACTCATAGACTCATAGCGAAGGAGGATTCCTTCCAAGGCCGGGGAATTACTCAAGGCTGCGAATCCCAATGCGAAAAGGTTCTTGCTGGAGTTTGTTAGTATAACCTCATTGTTGTCCCGCGCGGCGGTTGCATTCATCACGAAATATCCTTCGCGGCTATCATAGATGAGGTATTCTAGACTATTCGAAGACTGCTGCACTAAGCGTATAAGGTTGGCATCATGACTCTCTTCGGCTACCAGCCCTACAAAGTACATGGATATCAAACCGTGACCTGGGCTCCAGCCGCCATAGGATGATTGAACTTGAGGGTTAGAGACCCCGACGGCCTGTAATATCACAGAATTGCATTCTGGGAATATGCCGTCTTGGCTCGCTTTGGTGAGAAGTGATACTTCACTCTTGAAGGCATGATTTGCAAGACTCAACAGACTGGCGTTGTTCGAGACTTTGAACAGCCATCTTGATTTGTGAATCAGATAGAGTCTGGCTGTCTCTTGGTTTGCACAGGCGAGGCGTGTTCCTACAAAGTCGGCATTATTGCCATAGACCCACACCTGCATTGCGAGGTCCTCTGGCCATTCCACCCAATTCTGACCGTCTTGCGAGATCCATGTTGGCTCATGATCCCCCTGTGATCTTACGATAGTATAGGTGTTCTCCATATCCCAATCATCGACCTTCCGAAAGGTGACATCGAATTCGTAGTGATCTCCTTGTTTAGACGCATAGGGCATAATCTTGGTCACATCATCTATGTGCCAGGTGGCAATCGACATGGGCAACCAGCCCGTGTAAAGCCTATACGGATTGATGCCATTGTAGTTTATCATAGCTGTGTCTGATTCCAGGGTCATGTCCCCGATGCTGGCTTCCCAAAGTGTCGGCTTGGGATTACCAATTTTCTCCACCCTCAAAACAATGTCAATCCTCGCTGCACCATCAAGCTCATTCCTGGGGATCGTTATTCTCTCTTTATAGAAGCTTGTGGGGTATGCCAGTCCTTCATAGGTTACACTGCGACTGCTGCAGTTGGATGGTGCAATGACCGAAAACTCAAACAGTCGTTCGAGCATAGTATCTATCTTTTGGCGGTCTTCGTCTGGCAAGTAATCGCGCACTAACTCATAGGCATACAGAGCCGAATCCCCGAGGAAATACTGATGAGGTTGATCGCCATAGTCCTGCAACTGGACACCTAAGGGTTGTGTGACACCGTCTGTTTCGACCTCGGACCCTACGGGGAATCCCCCAGTCGAACATTGGAGGCGGCACAGACACAAGAGGCCCCGGCGCACTGATTCAAGGACTGTACCATCCTGATAGTATTTGGACTCCGGACTGCTCCAAGCATAGGCGAGGATTGATAGAGGGGATTCACTGTATCGTTCAAAGTAAGGTCCCTCAATGTCATAGCATGGGGTGTCGGTGAAAGAACCGTAGTTTGTGGCCAGTGGATCAAGAACCTGTTGGGACATGTAATACAATGCCAATTCATCAATATCGGTGATTACTTTTTGCCTGATTTGGGGCACACTAGTAGTGCTGCTCTCAGCAATTCCCTGTGCTACGAGGCCCTCGGCGTGGATGTCTGTAGGGATGAGCCAAATGCAAATATATACGAAGACTCCGATGAACAAGGCAAGCGAAGTCTTGTATATCTTCCGCATCGGCAATCCCTCTCTAGAATAATATACCAGAAACCTTATGCAATCCCTTTTTATTGTGCAGAACATGTGCAATGGCCTTGGTAGATAGGTGATAAGATGTTAGGCAGGGCTAGAGATACCTGATGGCTCGAGGCAAATGTGTCCATCAATCAAAGGCACATGGCTAGAATTCCAAGATCTTACGATCCTGGCCGAGAATCATGGACAAGAAGGCTATCACTGTGAGCATAGTGGTAGGCCAAAGATGTCATCCATGGCTATTACTCTCTCTTTTCTTAAGCCGGTATAGGATTTCCTCCTGGAATCTTCTTTGACTCTTGAGTGTTTCAGCAAAGAGGCCAAAAATTATTGCCTGGATCCCAATTGCTATGAGGAGTGCTGCTGTAATCATAGATGGGATGAGAGGGGAGATAACCCCAACTAGAACAAAATGTACCAGGACTCTGATCCCCAAAGCGACGCCGGTGACAACGAAAGCTCCACCAATAAGGCCGAATATTCTGAAAGGGTGGTAGTTCCAGTACGTCGTCAGGATTATCCTGCCAGATCTCCGGGCATAAGTCGGCAGGCTGGGAATAAGCCTAGACTGCCCTCGCCGCGGTCTGAATTCTATAGGCACTTGCTCAACTTTGAACCCTTTATACATGGCTTCCATCAGAGTTTCCTGAACATAGGTATATTTCCCAGCGAGGTTCATCCTGAGAGCAACTTCTTTCGAAAAGGCCCTAAAACCACTCTGGGCATCCTTTATTGGTACTGCCGCACCGCAAACAAAATTAGTAAACCAAGTGGCGATTTTATTGCCTATTTTCTTACCCCTAGGCATGAAGTCGAGATTATCAATATCCCGCCAGCCCAGGACTATGTCAGCTTTGTTCTTCAGCAAGGGCTGAATCAATTTAGGAATATCCTTGGCATTATATTGACCGTCACCATCAATACTCACGATGATATCAGCACCTATTTCAAGAGCGCCGTCAAGGCCGTCTCTGAAGGTGATCCCCAAGCCTTCATTCTTCTTGTGCGAAATGATGTGGTCTGCTCCGGCCTCTCTTGCGTTCCTCACAGTATCTTCGGAGGAGCCGTCGTCGATGACAAGCACCTCTACGGAGTCCACACCTTCAACATGTCGGGGGATCTCTCTTATCACGGTAGCTATGGTATTCTCCTCGTTGTATGCTGGTATGGTTACTACTAGTTTCACCAGCACACTCCCTCATAGTGGCGGCAGACCTGCTTTGCCTTTACGGGGTCCAGTGTTCTCCTGCCATCCACAACTGTCTTGTCTGCATACATGGTTTCATCCTTGAATTCGTGCCAGTCGGTGAGGATTAAAACACAGTCACAGCCTGCAATGGTATCTCTAACGCTCTCACCGTATTCTAGCTCTTGTGGGAAGACCTCCATGGCTTTTGGAATAGCCTTGGGATCATATGCTATTACTTTTGCTCCTTGTTGGAGTAATTGTCTTATCAGTTCGAGCGCGGGCGCATGTCTGATATCATCGGTATTAGGTTTGAATGCCAAGCCGAGAACCGCTATCTTTTTCCCCTGTAGATTTCCGAGTCTCTTTTGAGTGATTTCTATCAACTTCACAGGTTGAAGCCTGTTCACTTGATAAACAGCGCTCAGGAGCAATGATTTCTCACCCGTGCTCTCGTATTGATGGAGCAAGATCTCCAAGTCTTTGGGCAGACAGGAGCCACCGAAACCAACGCCTGCATTTAGATAAGAATGTCCTATACGTGGATCATAGCCCATGGCGTTTGCTACCTCATATACATCTATGTCCAACTTCTTGCACAGA
>Ga0209777_10005080_pt1 | contig 15303 bp, 12 predicted proteins | sample FrelakmetHBP12HB_FD_187147 | JGI IMG/M metagenome (GOLD analysis project Ga0209777, IMG submission 187147) | Freshwater lake sediment microbial communities from the University of Notre Dame, USA, for methane emissions studies -HBP12 HB (SPAdes)... | ecosystem: Environmental > Aquatic >... | reverse complement strand
GCGTACGCCGCGTCCTCGGTTTCTTGCTCGTTTTACACATGGCAATGAGCACCTTTCGCCGGATCAACACTATGCGCCCATGATGTAACTCTTGTCAAGCATCCCCTTCGCCTTCTCGATCTGCCTCCTCACCTCGCTCAGAGCAGTGCCGCCAATGGCTTTTCGGGCGGCCACGCTGGATTCGACGGTGATCTCCGAGGTGACGGAGTCCGACGCCTGCGGGGTGAAGCGCCTGATCTCCTCGATGGTAAGGTCCCGCGGTTCCTTGCCGTTTTCGACGCAGTATGCGACAAGCGAGCCGACCTGCTCGTGAGCGGTCCTGAAGGGCACGCCCGCGCGGACCAGGTGGTCGGCGAGGTCGGTGGCGGTGGAGTATGCTTGCCCAGCGGCCGCGTGCATGCGTTCGGCATTGAACTTCGCGGTCGAAAGCATCAACGCGAAGACGTCCAGGGACATTTCGACGGTGTCCACGGCGTCGAACAGCGGCTCCTTGTCCTCCTGCAGGTCCCGATTATACGCGAGCGGCAGGCCTTTTTGGAGAGTCAGAAGCGACACCAAATCGCCGATCACCCGCGCGCTCTTTCCCCGGACGAGTTCGGCCACATCGGGGTTCTTTTTCTGCGGCATGATCGATGATCCGGTCGTCACCGAGTCGTCAAGCTCGATGAACCCAAACTCGGACGTGTTCCAGATGATAATCTCCTCGGCCCAGCGGGAAAGATGCACCATCAATATCGCCGCCGCCGCGACAAACTCGGCCATGAAGTCCCTGTCGGCGACTGAGTCCATGCTGTTATCCGAAACCGACGCAAACCCGAGTTCATACGCTGTGAACCGGCGATCTATCGGAAACGTGGTCCCGGCAAGCGCGCCTGATCCCAGCGGGCAGACATCGAGCCGCTTGAGGCAATCCAGCATTCGGCCCTTGTCGCGCTCCAGCATCCAGAAATACGCCATCAGATGATGCCCCAGCAACACCGGCTGCGCATGCTGCAGGTGGGTGTAGCCGGGCAGGATCACCTCGGCGTTGGCTTCGGCCTGCTCGATGATCGCCCCCTGCAGGGCTTCGATAAGCCCGGCGGCGCGGCTGATCTCGGCTTTCATGAACAACCGAATATCGGTCGCTATCTGATCATTCCGGCTTCGGGCCGTATGAAGCCTGCCCGCCGCCTCTCCGATCTTCGCGAAAAGCAGCTTTTCCACGTTCATGTGAATATCTTCCGCGCCCGGGTCGAACTCGACCTTCCCCGCATGGCAATCTTCGAGAATCGACTTCAGCCCCGCCACAATCCGGTCGGCGTCGGCCTGTGCGATAATCCCGCACTTGCCCAGCATCTTCGCGTGCGCGATACTGCCGGCGATATCGTGCTCGATCAGCCGGGAATCGAACGATATCGACTCCGTATACGCCTCGACGGTCTTATCCGTCGCCTTCGAGAATCTTCCGCCCCAGAGTTTTTTTGCCAAGGTATGTGCTCCTGATGTGGTTGTATGAGCACATGTTAGGCGGGTGGGGAGGGCGTGTCAAGGATGACGATCAGGGCAAACGTCAGCCTAAGGCACGGTATACTGCGTTCCCAGACTCTTGTCGTTTACCTTTGTCCCGGATGGAAGCCTCAGCAATAGGTCAGCGTCGGTAACACCGGTATTGATCCGAAAACCGGGATCATATTTGATCGTCCTTTCAGAATCCTTGTAGCTCTGCCCCTCTTTGTTGAGTCTGTACTCGGTAAACGTGATCTGAGCAGGGGCCCACAGACCGTTGCCATAGTTGCGAAGTGAAACCTCAATGTCCGACATCAAGTGATTGAACGTGTATACGCCGCCCTGTTCCCTGACTTGCACCCGCACAACAGAATAGCCCTTTGACGGGTTGATCCAGATTCGGTCCCTAACCAAGCTGGTTAATCCGCCATACGTGATGTGCGATGACGCCTCCAGCACCACACAATCGTCCCCGTCCACCCGTTCGCTCCCTGCTATCTTGAGTGCGACATCCTGTTGGATTGTTCGCCCCTGCACCAGATCGACAATGTTATAGCAAGCCTGGAAAGTCGGAAACATCACGGCGTACTCGATTATAGCACGCTCGCTCTTTGCCTTCTCGATTTCGGCGTAAGACCCGCCCTGATCGTACTTAACGGCGCGTTTCCCATCGTAGCTTGCCGCGGTCTTTCTGATTACCTCCCTGAGTCCCGAGCCTTCAGAAGCGCCGCCCTCAACTGATTGGCCGTCGCTCGCAATCGTCTTCTGCTCACTGACGGCCTTGAACATACGGCCTCGGAAAGTCAGATCCACTGAGTCCTCGTATTCCATCCTCCCTCCGTTCTGCGGCACAAGGGATCCCACAACGACGACTTTTCCGGTCCCGTCTTTGATGGCCGCTATTGAACGGTTAACACCATCAAGGACAGATGACAGAGTGTACGGTCTTGCCGGGTGCGGCGGAGATGTGGCCCGACTTAGCGTTATTCCTGTGGCGACACACGCGACCAGGACGGCCAATACCGCGCACTTGCCCACAGCAGTCCCAATCAGTGCCGCCCACAGACCCGCAACACCTGCGGCTGTAACCGCCCCGCCAACCCCCGCGACCCCCATCTTCCCCAGCGAAGCTATCACCGCCACGGGTGCCGCAGTCGCGGCATTCTCCGTGAGCAAACCGGCGAGCGCGGCCACTGATACTATCACCCCAGCCTTCTTAAGAGCCTCCCGGAGACTCGACACGCCCTTATCCAGATTGCGAGACACGGTGGACTGGCTCAGGCGGAGTTCCTGGGCGATTTGGCCCTGCGTGCGGCCCTCGAGATAGTGAAGAATGATCGGCACCCGCAGACGGTCGGGCAGGCGGGAGAGGGCTTCATCGACCAGCGGGGCTATGTCGGCCCAGGTACGCTCGGAACTGTTCTCCGTGAGCATGGCTGCCTCCTGCTCTGTTATTCGCCGCGCTGATGCTTTCCGTATGGCGTCTATGGACCGATTCCTGGCCATGTAGTGCAGATAGGCTGGCAGGGAGGACCTCACGCTGCCCGCCTTGCGGGCGAGTTCAAGAAAGCATTCCTGGGACACGTCCTGAGCGTCGTCATCGTTGCCGAGCACCCGTTTGCAAGTGCCGTAGACCAGGCCGGCGTGTCTCTTGATGAGTTCCGCGAACGCCTCCGGGTCCCGGCCCTTTGCATAAAGTCGCAGCAGCGCCACATCGGTTGTCAGAGCAGGATCGTTCATAATAGGTCGCCTCGGCGGTGAAGATTTGATTCCGCTATATAGTCGTATCCCAAGTGAGATTTATGCAGGTGGGGGTGGAATTCCTGAAAAGAGGAGGAACTGCATACTAGAGCAATCGCAAAAACTGGTCCACATCCAGCCTTGCTTGCTTCAGAATGTGGGAGAGACGGGTTCCAGGTACAGCTCAATAGCTTCGCGTATGTTATGCAGCGTATCCTCGATGTTGTTGCCTTCACTAATGCATCCGGGCAAGGCAGGCACCAAAGCCGTGTATCCACCCTCCTCGCTCGGCTCCAAAACAACCTTAAAGACCATTGCGCTAACTCCTTTGGTGAGACGCTTTCGCCTTCGGGCAATGCTCACATTCCTATTATACCACCAGCACTTCACCTCAACCGGTAATTCCCACAGCCCCGCTTGGCACGATTCTTGAACATTATTTGAGTGTGGGAAGAGAGGTCGTGCGACTTGAAATATCGAGTTACGCTGGAGAGTCTGATCCTGGTCACGATATGCCTTACGGATATGCTTGTCACGCTGTATTTCGTGATGGCGGGGATCGGGATGGAGCAGAACCCACTCATGGCCGCATGCATGCACCGAAGCCCGCTGCTGTTTGTGGTGGTGAAGATGGCTAGTTTTGTGCCGTTTGTAGTCGCGGTCGAGGTCTACCGCAAATGGAACCCGGCGTTCGCATCCGCCGCGTGCCGTTGCGCCATAGTTCTGTATCTGTTCGCTTACGTCACGCTCACGTTGGGCGTCAACCTGGCCTAGCAATTATTGTATTTGCTTCCCTGCCCGCTCCCTGAGACCGGCCGGCTCCGACACCGGCCGGTCCCCCTTTGTACGAGGGCTTCGTGGTTATGAATAATGAATGGGGAAGGGACGACCGCAAACGAAGGTGAAGTAATGAGACGGCTGACCATCCAAGAATCCGTTAGGACGAATCGAATCCTTCAGGAGATCAGCCAAAATGAAGTTCGCTGAATTGGACCCGCGCAAGTCGTTTTCTCAGGTATTTATTCTCGACAAGTCAACAGGACTCCCTGATTCGAGCAAGAGTGTGGGTCGCCCCGAACCCAACCCGCGGTTTGGCATTCTTCAGGGCGGCGGTGACCTGGAAATGCGTAAGTGCTCACGGTTCGTGAGTACCACGTCATGCTGAACTTGTTTCAGCATCCAGGCTGCGAAGGGGTGGACCCTGAAACCCCTGAATCAAGTTCAGGGTCAGGGTGACGTGTTGCCGCACGTAGTACTTACCAAGAGTGAGCACTTACGGAAATGCAGAGTCCTGTTTGGAGGAGCCAAGCCTGTGCTATAATGTGTAGGCCGCGTCTACTTACCAGGCGCCGGAATCCATATCGCGAGGTTTCTGTTGATAAGGCGGTCCTTCCCGATGGGCACTGCTGACCGCCAGACGAGTATAATGGTGTGATGAATCCCAGAAAAACGCAACCGGACGCGCACGGCGAGCGTCTTGAGCAATGGAACGCAATCGGTGACGCGTCCCGGTCGTCCGATGCCGTGGCTCCGGACAATGTGCTGGTCGCAAAGACCAGGGGCGGAGATCTTCGGGCATTCGAAGAGCTGTTCAGGCGGCACCACAAGCGAGTATATAACATAGCTCTGGGTGTGCTTTCGAACGAAGCCGAAGCGGAAGATGTCGCTCAGGATGTTTTCGTGCGTGTTCACGAGTCCATAGGCCGGCTCCAGAGCGATGACGCGTTCGTGACGTGGCTCAAGACGATGACCGTCAATCGGTGCCGGGATGTCCTGCGACGGCGGGGACGGCTGCGCATTGAGTCGCTCGACGCGCCGATCGAGCAAAGCGATGGGTTCTCCACGTCACTCGAGATTCCCGACGATTCCAACGACCCGCAAGACGCGTTGGAGAAGAAGTTCCTGCGGCAGGCGGTGCGGAAGGCAATAGCCTCCCTGACGCCGGACGCCCGCGAAGTGGTTACACTGTTTTATGTGGACGGCGCGGACATCGCGACCATTTCGAAAGTAACGAAAAGCCCGGAAGGGACGATCAAATCCAGGCTGTCGAGAGCCCGCGGCGAGCTCAAGCGAAAACTACAACATCACGTGGAGCCATGAGGCTAGTATGAGCAATTGCCGGACAATCCAGAACTTGCTTTCAGACTACAGGACCGACTTATTGGACGAGCGGGAGCGCGCCCAGATCGAAAGCCACATCTCCGAGTGCCCCGATTGCGCGCGTGAGCTGGAGTTGCTGGACTCCGTACTGTCGCTGGTCGAGAATAACACTCCCCTTTGCGAACCACCCGCGGGCCTCTGGAATGGCGTTTATAATCGCATTACCGATCCTACCCCACGACGCGCCCGCCTGGGCGGATGGTTTCTGACACCGGTGCATGCCGCGGGCGTGGGGCTTGCGGCGCTGGCGATTATCGTTGGGCTGTATGTAAGCGGCCCGCGCCCGCAAGTCGTTGGGTCCGCGAGCATGGCCCCCGCCGATGACTACGTGCTTGCTCACGCGTTATATGCGGGACAGGCTTCCATTACGGACAGGGCGGCGTATCTCACCTACGTGGCGACGCCGTCCGATTCGGGTGTGCCCAATTGAAATCACGACGTATGTTGGGTCTGGTGTTGGCGCTGGTGTGCGTGGGCGCGGGGACCGGCCTGCTCGTCTCGCGGCTGCGGGCCCATCCACCACCGGTAAGCGCCATTGTGGTGAGCGCGCTCATGCAAGAAGAGACGGTTCCATATACCGCGACCGCCAGCCTATCCATGCCTTACCAGGGTCGCATGGTCAAGTCCACCATAAGCATTATCCACAGCCACGATGCCGAGAAGATATCCCGCCCGTCCAAAGGCGATGGCCCGTGGTCCATCAAGGACGCGAGGGGCAGTTGCGCATATTGTCCGAAAAGCAATCGGCTTGTGGTCAATCGTTGGTCCAGTATGCTGACCCCCGAAGAGCGCGGACGGCTTCTGCTGGCGAACTATGATCCCCGGTATGAGGGCAGCGAGCGAGTTGCCGGCCGGGATGCTTACGTTATCGAGCTGGTTCCCAAACACCAGGGTCGAGCGAGCAAGAAAATATGGGTCGATGTTCACAGTCAAACCGTGCTTCGTTCTATCGACCGCTCGTGCGATGGCGAAGAGCGCGGCATGGAGATTACCGACATTCATTACACCGCCGGCGCGGACAAAGCCGCGTTCACCCCGCATCCCAAGGCGGGCGCCAAAACCCTCATAAGCTGCAAACCCGCCGACCCCACCACTCTGGACAGCAAGGTGGGCGTACACGTCACCCTGCCCGCCTACATCCCCTCCGGCTTCAAACTCGAGGGCCGGCACCTGTTCACCCCGCCCTGTGGCTGCTGCCCAATCTGCGGACAACTCACCTACACCGACGGCCTGTGCGTGATATCGGTCTTCCAAAGCCGCCCTGATACCAAGTGCACATCCACCTGCTGCGGCCCCAAGGCCGCCAGGCCCGGGACCTACCGGGCAACCTGCTGCGGCATCACAGGATCGGGCAGAATCACCCGCAAGGACAAGACCATAGTCGTCATAGCCGACCTTCCCCCAACCGAACTGCGCAAAATCGCCGAATCGGTTAAGTAGTTCCCGATTATGGCACATCGATGGGTTGTTGTTTCGGGAAACCCTTTTCCCGAAACACAGGCTGTAATGGCAAGTTGCCTCGGTTCCCGAGGGCAGCGCCGGGGGCTTTTTTACGGCAAATTCGAGGGTTTTGTACGAACGAACTCCCTCGTGGGCTGAGCGTGAAATATAGTTCGCTCGGTCTATTAGACATTTTGCGGAAGGCGGAAGGCTGAAGGCAGAGGGCGGGGAAGGGACTAATCGCGAAAACCAGTCCTTCGACCATGCTCAGGATGGGCGAAAGGGCGAAAAGGGAAGGGACATTCGGATGGCCTGGGTTGGGTCATGCGCTGCTGAATCGCGGATTACGCGGTCATTCGACAGAGCTCAGGATGCGCGGATAGCGCGGAAGGGAAGGGACGGATGAGTGCTGGTGCGGGTCAGAAAAAATTGCCTTCCATAATTATAAGACGGCGAGAAGGCCGAATTCTGGCTAAAACCCCGGTATATTTCAGTTAAATGTTGTTCACTTGTTGTTTTGTGTTCGTTTGGGTGTTCGTATTGTTCGTTTGTGGTGGACGCTGAGCGTGGGGGAATGTGCGATTTTGTGCGTTTTGAAAATGGGGCGGGAAGGGAGTTTTGAGTTTTGGGTTCTGAGTTTTGGGTTTCGGGGTCTTGTGGGGCGGGCGGAGGGGGGATAGGCAGCGGGGTGTGAGGTGTCGGCTCTCAGGTGCGGAAAGACCGGAAGAACGGAAGGCCGGGGATATTCGCTTGTTATCTGCTGTAGGGCGCTGTATACTACAGCCATCAATTCATTGGGAGCTACGACAAGAATGGGAGAGGATGGCGGGTGGGGAGATGATCGGGCCAGGCGCATCTACAATAGGTTGGTGCGCTTTGTGGGACCGGTTGCGGATTTCTTTCGTGAAGCAGTGTGCATGACCACCATGAGTAACCCGCCGACCACTGCGGTCCACACAGTAATGGGCCACATACGCGAAGTAGAAAGTGCCCTGAGAGATGTAATCGTCCCGCTGGTCGATCGCAGTGTGGCGAGTGATGATGAACAGGGGAACCACGCGAGGGAGATCAGGGAGATGCTTTGCGCTCTCGATATCGACGAGGCATCGCCCGTCGGAGTTGCTTGGCTGGAACTTGCCGGACAGGGGGGCGCGCCATCGCTCGCCACTTGGGCGCACCGGCGCGGTCTGGAGGATCTGCGCCGACTCGATCCGGCGTTCTACGCCATGTGGGACAAGGTGCTGAAGGTGTTCGATGCGGTCCTGCCCCGGGTTGAAGCTCATTTTTTATCATACATCGATTTTCTGGACCGTCTTCTGGCCAAGAAGCAGCCGAGCAAGGACGATATCAAATTGCTCTATGGGAGTACGCCTCCTTCCTTCGAAATCCGCCGCTATTTCTTCGTGAATTTGGATAGCCCAGAGTGGCTGCCCGGGCTCAGGAAGAAGGGTTTCTTCAAGAGACCACCGTCTGCTGTTGTAACGCCCGAGCAGAGGGCGTACCCGTCCTGGCCAGAATCAGCGTACCTTGCGCGAATGGCCACCAAAGCCCCGGAATTAGTCCACGACATTATTCTGGAAATGGACGAAACGGACAACATATATGTGGTCGATAACCTGGTTCAGGCGGCCCTGGAAATGCCGGCAAGCTTAGCGGCGAGTCTGGTGAACAAGCTGATCCGGCTTCTGGACACGGGAGGTGCGATTGCATTCCCCGACAAGGTCGGGCAGTTGGCGGCGCACTTGGCCGAGGGCGGCCAACCTGAGACGGCCATGGAATTGGCGCGGTGGCTACTGCGGCTCACGAGAGGGGAAGGGCAAAGGATCGGGCGCTGCGTGAATGCCCGGTTCAACACGTGGCACTATGGCGAACTGCTGTCGGAGTCGGTTCCCACCGTTGTGGAACACGCAAAGCAGGACGCGCTGGAAATGCTCTGTGATCTGCTGGATAGCGGACTTGAACCGCAGGACAAGGAAGAGGAGTCGCTGTACGACAGATCGTACGTGTGGTGCGATGCCGTTGAGGACGACCCGGATACACGGATCGGAAGTGACGAACGCAGCCTCTTGGTAGCGGCAGTGCGTGACGCAGCCGAACGGCTTATCAAGGACGGCACGTTGACTCTGGACCAGGCTGTGCAGGTGTTCACAGCGCGGCAGCATCCAATATACAAGCGTCTCGTGATGCACGTACTGCGGACGTGCGAACCGAGGAATCCGTCCCTTCTATCCACGTGGTTGATGCGCCGGGAGGTGTTCGAATACTTCCACGCAATGCCAATGCACGAATACACGCTGCTGCTCCGTGACTGCTTCGTTTACCTGATGCCGGAAGACCAAGCCACGCTACTTTCCTGGATCGATGCCGGGCCGAATAGGGACAAGTACAAGGAAAGGCGGGCGCGACGCGGCGACGTAGAGCCGACCGAGGACGAGATTGACGCAGATGCCGATAGGTGGCGACTAGGCCGCCTGCAGCTCATAAAGCAGGCCCTACCGAGTGACCGTCTGGCAGATTACGAGGAACTGGAATCCAAGTACGGGGACGCGCGCCCGTTGGATGCTGTGCGGCCTTTGACGGCGGCCGCACGGGTCCCCGCCAGCCCGAAGCCTGCGGATGAAGTGAGCGCTATGAGCATACCTGAGGTTGCTTGCTATGTGAAAGAGTGGGTACCCGATGACGATTTCTGGGGTCCGTCGGCAGAGGGGTTGGGCAGAATACTTGCCCAGGACATAGCCATAAGACCGGACGCCTATGCCAGTCAGGCCAGGCTGTTTTTCGACGTTGACCCCACGTATGTACGGCAGATTCTGGACGGTTTGAGGCAGGCTGCCAAGGAAGGCAAAGCCTTTGATTGGGAACCCGTTCTCGAATTGGGCGGGTGGATAGTACGACAGCCGCGCGAGATACCCGGCAGGACCGTTCGTCACCGGGAGTGGGACCCTGACTGGGGCTGGGCAAGGCAAGCGTTGGTCGATCTCCTGGAGGCTGGTTGTAACAAGAACCTGCTCCCGTTTGCCTCGCGAGAGACGGCTTGGCCGCTGTTGGAGCATCTTGCCGAAGATCCCAGCCCGACACCGGAAGAGGACACCCCGGCGAGCGACAGGCTCGACCCGGCGACCAAGTCGATAAACACGGTTCGCGGGGGGGCCATGCACGCGGTGATAGAGTATGCTCTCTGGGTTCTGAGGAACCTGGACGAGCAACGTGGCACGCCGGAGGGCGGCGACCACAGCCTGGATGATATGCCGGAAGTGCGCGGTGCTCTGAAGAAGCACTTGGATACGGCGCATGACCCGACTGTGACGATCCGCAGTGTCTATGGCCGCTGGTTCCCGTGGTTATGCCTGCTGGACCCCCAGTGGGCGAAGGAGAATGTAGAACGGATTTTCCCGCACGAGTCAGACGAAAGATATCTCCGCAATGCCGCTTGGGACACGTACATAGTCTACTGTGAGCCCTATAATTCGGTCTTCACCGTCCTCCGTGATGAGTATGTGTTTGCCGTGCACAACATTGGCGGGACAGAGCGAATGACCAGCCACATGGCTAACCCAGACGAGCGGCTAGCGGAGCATCTGATGGTTTTCTATGGACGGGGGGTGACCAACCTCGAGGAGCATACAGACTTAATCCCGCAGTTCTTCGAGAATGCAGATGATGAGCTGCGATCTCACGCGATGGACTTCATCGGGCGCAGCCTTCAAGTGAACGATGGCGAAAGGGCTGACCAGGAAATCGTGGATAGGATGCGGCAACTGTGGGAATGGCGCATCGACCACATTCGCGCAAGCGGGAACGTCGCCGCGTTCAGGCAGGAGTTGAGTGCCTTTGGATGGTGGTTTTTCTGCGGTGCATTCGAGCAGAATTGGGCGCTGGAGCGTCTGCGCGAGGCTATGGAGATGGCCAATAATGTCGAGCCGGACCATCAGATTGTTGAGATGCTGGCTGACTTGGCGGACGAGCATCCGGCGCTCGTCGTGGAGTGCTTCCGCCATCTGCTCGACGGCGGTGCGGATTACTGGCGGGTAAGCTCTTGGATCAAAGGCGCGCGTAGGGCTCTGGAAACGGCTGTCAGCAGGCCGGAATCGCGGCAGGCAGCTCTGGATTTGGCCAACGCCTTCGGTGCTGCGGGTTACATAGATGAGTTCAGGGACTTGGCGGGGTGATGTGTCCCGGAATTACGGTGAGTTCGGCACAAAAAGCTTGCCGAAGCATCACCTGACTGCCGTCCCATTTGTCCGGGATCTCTACGCTCAGTCCACGAGGCAGTTCGCTCGTACAAAACCCTCGAATTTGCCGCAAAAAACAGGCCCCGGTTTGGAGCCTGTTTACTGTTTACTATTTACTGTTTACTTCCCACCTACACCGGACACGTCTCCGGCGCCCCGCGCTTGGCCTTGATTTTCTTGGTAAGCTGGGGCAGGACTTCCAGGACGTCGCCCACGAAGCCGAACTTGGCTATTTGGAAAATGGGGGCGTTGGGGTCCTTGTTGATCGCGATTATGGTGTCCGAGCTGCGCATGCCCACCTGGTGCTGCACCGCCCCGCTGATCCCGCAGGCGATGTAAATGCGCGGGCAGACGGTCTTGCCTGTTTGGCCGACCTGGTGAGCGTAGGAAATCCAGCCGGCGTCGACAGCCGCGCGGCTCGCGCCGACCGCGGCGTCGATTTCGTCGGCAAGCTCCCGCAAGATCGAGAAGTTCTCCGGGCAGCCGAGGCCGCGCCCGCCGGAGATGATAATGTCCGCGTCGACCAGGTTCACCTTCTCGCCCACGGTCTCCACGAAGTCCGTGACCTTGCTGCGCGAGCTGAAGAGCGTGGGCTTGGGGGTTAGATCGATGATTTGAGCCTTGCCGTCGATGCGCTTGCAGCTCATCGGGAAAACCTTATGGCGGACGGTCGACATTTGCGGCCTGGTGTAGGGGCAGAGGATGGTGGCCATGATGTTGCCGCCGTAAGCAGGGCGGGTCTGGTGGAGAAGCTCGTCCTCGCCGATTTCCAGGCCGGTGCAGTCCGCCGTCAGGCCCGTATAGAGACTGATTGCCACGCCGCTCATGAAACTGCGGCCCGTGGTGGTCGCGCCGGCGAGGAAGATTTCGGGCTTGAGCTGACGGGTGACGTCCGTGAGCACGCGGCAGTAGCGCTCGGCGTCGTAAGTTTCGAGCTCCGGGGCCTCGTAAACATATACCTTATCGACCGGATAGCCGGCGAGCACCTCAACGGCGTCCGTGATCTTGTGGCCCAGGATAACCACGCAAAGCTCGGTGGAGCGGGCGTCGGCGAGTTCGCGGCCGATATTGATAAGCTCGAAGACGACCGGGGCCACGTGCCCATCGCGCTGCTCGCCATAGACCCAGACTCCATTGAACTTGGAGAGGTCCTCGACGGCCTGCTTCTCGATATCGATGGAGATGGCCTTGAACCGGCACGCGGACACGCACGCGCCGCACATGTTGCAGCTTTCGAGCACGATGGTGGCGAGCTTGTCCTTGATCTCGATCGCGTTGGTGCCGCAGCTCTTCACGCAGATCGTACAGCCGTTACACTTACTTGCGTCTACCGTGATGGACATTTTACACCACCTCCATGCAGGTCAGAACATCGAAGAGCTTTTCGACGAGTTCGGCGGTTTCGCCCTCGTATTTCTCGCCACCCTCGCGGCAGGGCGGGGTCATGATTCTTATGACCTGGGTGGGCGAGCCCAACAGCCCGATTTTGTCCGCCGGGGCGTTCACGTCCGCCGCGCCCCACCTGGGGATCTCGGCCTTTTTGGCGTTCATTTTGCCGCGCAGGGAAGGCGTGCGGGGTTCGTTGATTTCCTTGACCACGGTGAGCACGGCGGGCAGCCTGACTTCGCAGAACTCGTAACCCTCTTCTATGAGGCGCTTGACGGCCATTTTCTTGGCGTCGATTTCCTTGATCTCGGCGACGTAAGCAGCCTGAGCGCAGTCCAGGTGTACGGCGATGCCGGGGCCGACCTGGCCGGTGTCGCCGTCGATGGCCTGCATGCCGCAGAACACGAGGTCCGGGTCGATTTTCTTCAGGGCCATCGCGAGAGCGTAGGACGTGCACCACGTGTCCGAACCGGCAAACGCGCGGTCGGATAGCAGCACGGCGTCATCCGCTCCGAGGGATATGGCCTCGCGCAGGGCGTCTTCGGCCTGCGGGGGGCCCATGCTTATGACAGTCACCGTGGACGGGTCGCCCGCCGCGGTCATTCTTTCTTTGATCCGCACGGCCTCTTCCAGGGCGTAAAGATCGAACGGATTGATCTGGGTTTCGACGCCCTCGCGAACGAGGGTATTGGTCTCCGGGTTGATCTTCACTTCCGTGGTGCCGGGCACCTGCTTAATACAGCAGCATATCTTCAAAACAGGTCATCCTTTAGGAACGGTTGATTGCGTTTACTGAGTTTCGGACACTAACTTAGCTTGCGGCTATGTCATTCCGACCGGAGCGAATGCGGAGTGGAGGAATCTGCTTTTTCTGTGCGCACGGCCTCAAAAGCAGATTCCTCGACTTCGCTCGGAATGACAGTGTGTCTGAGCCAATTCGTTAACCCAGAAGCTGAAACTCATTAGGTATTCTATCGCTTTTTGGGGGGTTGATGCAACAAGCTGCTACTCCCCGGCAAACTCTCCCCGCGCCGACGCAATGATGATCCGGTCTTTGGTTACCCAGTGGTCGCGGTACCAACTGGAGGCGGGGAATGTGTCGTTGAGCTTCATCATACGGTCCTTGAGCATTTCGCGGAACCGGTCGGCGGTCTTTTTGTGCTCGGGGTCGTCGATGAGGTTGTTTGTCTGGTAGGGATCGGAGACGTTGTCGAACAGAAGCTCCTTGCGAGGGAGCTTGTCTCCGCCGCGATAGACGGCGTAGGTGAAGCGCTTGTCGCGCAGGGCCCGCCACTCGTGACCGTCTTCCCACGATGCGCAGGCTCCGGTGTTCATAAGCAGAGCCGCGTCGGGCTCGGGGCCTTTGCGGGCCATCGCCAGGTGGCTGAGGTCTGTCCCCTCCACCTCTTTCGGGGTCTTATCGTGCAGGCCGCAGAGGCCGAGTAGGGTGGGCATGATGTCCACTGCGTTCAGGCAGGCGTCGGAGACGGTTCCCGGTTTGATCTTGCGATGGTAGCGCACGAGGAAGGGCACGCGGGCGGCCTCATCGTAGAAGATGTTCTTCGCCCGCCTGCCGTGCGAGCCGAACATCTCGCCGTGGTCCGATGTGAAAACCAGAACGGTGTCGTCGGCAATCCCGGCCGTATCCAGCGCGTCCATCAGGCGGCCGAGGTTGCGGTCGAGATTGGCGGTCATGGCGTAGTAGATGCGCTTCTGATCCTCTATGATATTCGGATCGAGCGATCCCCGCGACCAGGCGTCGCCATCAGCGACAGCCCTCCAATGCCGGCAGCCTTGAGAAACTCACGTCGGTCCATGCCGCTCCTCCACAATTGCGCTTGGGCGCCTTGGGGGCATGATATAGCTTGGGGGGGTGGAAATGCAAGGGGCTTTGAGACCACCATGCAGGAGAAAGGCCGGTTGCCGTGGAACTGTGATGGTATGTTCTGGGGGAGACCATTGTTGAGAAAGCGGAGGCTGCTTGTTCTTATTGGCATCGCGGCGGCGATTGCATGCTATTGCTGGCTCATGTACCCGCCGGCGGCCGGTCCGCCGCCTGTCGAGGAATGGACGCGGCACTTCGGCGGAGGGCTGGGCGGGGCGAGGGTGATGGTCGATCCTTCCGAGAACCTGTATATAGTCCGCGACGCCGAATACGTCAGCTCCGCGGCTACCGGATATATGCGGGAGCGGAAGGCCTTTGCGACGAAGTACTCCCCGGGTGGAGAGCTGCTGTGGACAACTCAACTCAAGACCGGGGACGTCCGCCTTCCCTCGATGGGCCCGGATGGCTGCGTCTACCTCCCGCCGGGCGATTTCACTATTGGCTCCCTTTCCGGCAAACAGGTCACTCGGATCATGCCGGACGGCAGCGTGCGGGATGCGCCGCCTCTGGACCGCGAAGTCCAGTACACCCGCTTTTTGGTGGACCGGTTCGGCAGTTACTTCCTCCAGACCTGGGATTACCCCCGGTCCTATCTGTGCAAGTTCGACCCCTCGGGAAACCGTAAGTTCGAGGTGGACGACGTAAGGACAAGCGATCCCACCGGCTGGGACGGCCAGCAAATGGCGTCGGACGGCAGCGGCGGCATCATCTGCTTCAAGACCGAGCATTTCTCCAGCGCGGACACTATTTACCCGCGTATGTCGCTGGTCACGCGGTTCGACGGGACAGGCAATAGGCTGTGGACCGTCGATAAATTCTCGCACGAAGACGGGCCGGATCAATTCTGCGCGGACAGCAAGGGCAATAGCTACGTCGGCGGAAGTGTCGAGTACCAGGCTCCCAGCTACAACGGGAGCGGGTCCATATTCAGCCGGATCATCGAGAAGATACGGAACTGGCTCGCCGGGCGCCGCT
>Ga0209777_10005079_pt1 | contig 15304 bp, 12 predicted proteins | sample FrelakmetHBP12HB_FD_187147 | JGI IMG/M metagenome (GOLD analysis project Ga0209777, IMG submission 187147) | Freshwater lake sediment microbial communities from the University of Notre Dame, USA, for methane emissions studies -HBP12 HB (SPAdes)... | ecosystem: Environmental > Aquatic >... | reverse complement strand
AATAAATCATATGATAACGATCAAGATGATTTCGTATTTGGTGATGACGATGATGATAAGGATGTTGGGTTTACGGGGGCATACGTAAAAGAACCGATACCGGGTAGATATGATTGGATCTGTTCGGCCGATATCAATTCTCTGTATCCATCGGTGATTATGAGTTTGAATATTTCACCTGAAACCAAATTGGGAAAAATTCCAAAGTGGGACGTTGATTTATTTGTTCAGAAAAAATTGACAAAGATTGAATTTAATAATTCCGAATATACTTCCGACGAATTTGAGAAATTTATAAAAAAGAACAATTATTCGGTAGCAAGCAACGGGACGGTGTATGACCAAAATAAAGTTGGATGTATTCCCGAGATTCTAAAAAAATGGTTTGCGGAGCGTGTCGAATTTAAGAATCTAATGAAGGAAGCTGATAAAAATGATGACAAAGTTATGGCAGCTTTTTGGAAACGTAGACAACATGTCCAGAAGATTTTACTTAATTCAATGTATGGAGTGCTCGGACTTAAGAATTTTCGATTATATGATCTAGATAATGCTGAAGCTGTCACTTTGACCGGGCAGTCAATTATTAAAACGTCTGCCAAATTCATCAATGGTAGATTCAATAAGCGAGGCAAAACTGTTGATATTGATTACGTTAAGTATGTCGATACTGATAGTGTCGCGGGAACTTCCATATTACGAATGATAGATGGTACGACAATATCTATATCAGATTTATTTTCTAACATGTGCGATAATAAAGAAAAACGGATAATAGACATTTCCGGCCGTGATTTCATTTTTCCGGAAAATTTGAAATTACCATATTATAATGAAGAAACAAAAACTGTTTTGTGGGGGGATGTTGAATATATAGAAAAGCACAGAGTAAAGAAGAAACTTTATAGAATAACGACCGAATCCGGAAAATCTATCATAGTAACGGGCGATCATTCGTTAATGTGGATTAATACGGATAAAAAACTTGAAAAAATTCAAGCAAAAGACGTAAAAATGGGAAACTCCGTAATAGTTTTGTAGATAATTTGACAATTTGAAACTGGTAATGTAATCTTGATCCGGAAACGATAATTGCACAATGTATAAAATTTCTCATGGGATAGAAAAAATAACAAACATTGAAGAAATCGGAGAAGCCGATCAATGTTTATATGATATTGGTATGGTTGATTCGCCACATACATTTTTTGCCGACGATATTCTGGTACATAATAGTTTATACCTCGACGTTCAATCGATTATGGATATCGAGAAAATATCGGATTCTAATAAAAAATCATTTGCGATCACGACTATAGCAGAATCCGCAGCAAGTATAAATGAGTTTTATAATGTGATGATGCCTAGAATGTTCAACTCAATTAACCATCGGATCAAAATAGTAGAAGATGTAGTGGCTAGTTCAATGTTTTTCCTCGCAAAAAAACGATATGCGATGCAAAAAGTATATAGTATGGAATTAAGTAAGGACGTGTCAGAAATGGAAGTAAAAGGTCTTGATGTTGTTCGATCTTCGTTTCCAAAACGTTTTCGAGAACTGATGAAGACCGTACTTGAAGATATATTAGATGGGTCGGATAAATCCACCGTTGATTCTCGGATCGTAAAATTTAAAACCGAGATGAAAAATTTTCCGATCAATGAAGTAGCAAAAAATACATCAGTGCGATTTGTATCAAGTGAATCTGCAAAGACCAAAATAAACTTTGATCCACCAGATAGAATACCATTTACATTTTTGGATAAATGTACCGCACAATGTAAAGCAACTCTTGCATACAATGATATATTAAAAAAATTTAACTTGAATGAAACCGAACCAATAATGAGCGGCGGAAAAATTAAATGGGTATATTTGACCGACAACAATCCTCTGGGTCTCAATGGATTGGCATTCAAAGACGACGGGAAAGATCCAAAAATGATAATGGAATATGTAAATTTGTACGCTGACAGAAATAAAATTTGGAATATGGAATTGCAGACAAAATTTACTGATTTTTATTCCGCGTTACGTTGGCCAATGTTCAGTGTAGATGAAGAAAAGATATCCGAATTTTTTTCCTTTTGACGATTGACAATTGTAAATAACATTATAGTCTGGAACTACGAATTATGAATAAATCAAAACTTGTCCGATTTACTGATCTATATTATTTGGGCGGAATCATTGAATCTGTAAAATTGAATGTTAAAGATAATGTTTTGTCTACCGCATTCGTTGCGGACGACAAGAGTATGGCTGGAAGTGTTTCTCTCACGCCATTTACATTCGATAATATCGAGTTCGGAATCCACGATACGACAAAATTTCGTACGATGATCAAGCCTCTGGATTCCGAAGTTACGATGTCTTTTAATTCCGTAAAAGATAAATTGATATCGGTTTCTGTATTGAATGAAAACGAAAGTGGAGCAATAATCACATTGCCCGACCTAAGTGTGATCCCACAAGTACCAAAAATTAAATCTCCGGAAGATTTTGAGGTAGAAATTACCATAGATTCATCGTTTGTATCCAAATTTATACAATGTAAAAGTGCTCTACCTGACGTAGATACATTTACATTATTGATGAATAAAAAGGATAAGTTGGAATTGGTTATCGGTTGGGCACCGTCGATCAACACCAATCGTTTGAGCGTCAACGTGATTCCGGTTACGGGCAAGGATAAAGTGAAATCTCCGATCAGTTTTAACGCAAAATATCTAAAAGAAATATTGGGCCAAAATTCAGAAGCTTCTGGTGCAGTATTGAAGATTTCGGAAAAAGGAATTGCAATGATTACTTTCACGTCGATATTTGAAGGCGACACTTTCACTTCAACGTATTATCTAATTCAAAAGAAACTAGAGGCTTGAAATGGAACGAAAAATAATCAATATTGATGTTGGTAATTTGACGTGTCATGAAACTGAGTGGCTTGTTCATTCATGTTGTCATGTTGGATCAGTTAAAAACCTGAAATCGAAGATTTACAATTTTCTTTTACGGCCAGAATCTAAACCGTTTTGTTTGTTTCCGTTTTTAGTGAGATGCCCAACTGTAATTGAAATTTCTAATATCGTAAATTGTATACCATGAATTTTTTAGAAGATGTTCCGGAAGAAGCACCGAAGAAGGATGAAAATTCAATTTGGTGTGAAAAATATCGTCCATCTACCTTAGATGATTATATTGGAAATGAACATTTAAAGAGTAAACTTGCACAGTACATTGATACACAAGATATCCCCCACATTTTATTGGCTGGAACTGCGGGTACGGGCAAAAGTTCGTGTGCTAAACTGTTAGTCAAATCTATTAAATGTGATTCAATTTATATCAACGCATCGGACGAAAATAGTGTAGAAACCGTTAGAACGAAGATTAAAGACTTTGCATCTAGTATGGGGTTTCATGATCTAAAGATTATTATTCTCGACGAATTTGATTTTTTTACTGCTTCTGCAATGGCGGCACTTCGTAACTTAATGGAGACATATAGTTTACATACCAGATTTATTCTAACGTGTAACTACCAAGAGCGAATTATTGAACCAATCCTATCTAGGTGCCAAGCATATCAAGTAATTCCACCGAATAAAAAAGATGTTGCTAGATTGTTAGTCAAAGTTTTAACATCGGAAAGGGTAAAGTATAATACCGATTCGGTGGTATCAATAGTTCAATCTCATTATCCTGACATTCGATCCGTTCTAAATGTAGCACAACGGGGTGTAGTTGACGGAGAATTAAAGTTGGACAAAGAAGCTATCATGGATGGTGATATCAAAAGCAAATTACTTGAACATGTAAAACTTCAGGATAAAAAACAAGCATTCAAAAATATTCGGCAGTTACTAGCCGACAATTCTATTCGTAATTTTGCAGATTTTTATTCATTGTTATATGATAAAGTTGATGAATTTGCCCCAAATTCTCAAGCAGATGTTATCATGGCAATTGCAGACGCACAATTTAGAGATTCTTCGGTAGTCGATAAAGAAATAAATTTTTGTGCCGGAATCATCAACATTTTAAAATCTATAAAATGAGTTACTCCGCTGTAGTATTGGATGAAAAGTCTCGATTTAAGCTTATAGATTGGGCACATGAAAAGTTCCCAAAAATTAAAGCTGAAGGTTGGGAAATTAAATGTCATCACATGACTATAAAAATGGGAGAATTACCGTCATATTTAGAACATGATTTAAATTCCGCGCAAACATTGGAAGTTTCTGGATATGGAAGCGACGATAAAGTAATTGCGGTTCGAGTTTCTGGTTATTTTGCAGTTAACGACGTTCCTAATATAACTATAGCGGTAAATAAATCAAACGGGGGAAAACCGACGATGAGTAACAAATTAACAAAATGGCAAGCATTAATTAATTCATTTAACTTAAAGGGGACTGTTGAAATGGTCCAATAATATTTTATGGCAAAAACAAACGACCCACTATTCGATATTGTTTCATATAATGAAAATGACAATGGAACCGCAGAAGTAGAAATTAATTTTTCTGATGAATTTATAGAATTATATAAAAAAGCAACCGGAAAAACTAGAGCAACAAAGAAGGGACTTGAAAAATTCCTAGAAACTATTTTGACCGATGTAACAAACAAAAAATAACAAAAAACTCCATCAAATTAGATGGAGTTTTTTGTTATTTGGGATGATATTTGTCAATAAAATCGAAGTCGTTGAAATGCCTCACGCAAAACAATTCCCTCCATCATGCGCTTTTCGGCAAAAGATTTGAGTTCTTGCCGATCCACATATTTAATTGGTACTATTTGGCCATCCATTCCAGTTACCGCACACTGTTCTCCTCGTTCATCGGTCCAATCTCCATATGGAGCATCTTGCCAGTTTTTTGATTTTGCAAATTCAACCGATAGTCTAACAATTGATGATGGTAGTTCCGATTGAACTGGAGCAATTGGTTTAGATGCCGGGACAGAATTCACGTGAGAGGTTGTATTAGTAGTTTTAGCGTCGCCGTCAACTTTGCTGGATGTGGAAACCGGTTTGATTTTCGGTTCGGGTTTTGATCCGGAGTTTGTTTGTGATAAATCGGTTGACGCGGCAGTCTGTATTTTCGGCGTCGATTGATCTGGAGTATTTTGTTGAGAATCACCAACCTCACTAGACGAATCTGGCGTTCCTTGTACCGGAATTGGAGTGGGAACAGATTTAATCGGTTGAGTGGATTGTTTAGTTTTCGTATCACCCGATACTGTGGACGACGGTGCTGGACTAGATTGTCTAGCTTGTTTTCCTTTTCTCTTATAATACAAGTTCATTCCCCCACGACCATGTGTAGGATCGCTCGCATAGTGGGTTTTGCGTTTAATTGCTTCAGCTTTATGTTCGGGGGTAGGGAAAGTCACCAACCATCCATTTTTATTATATGCTTGTCTATCCGGATACTTACCATCCATTAGCGCAAGTTTATTAACCATTTCAACCACAATTTCACGAGGTACATCGTGATCTACCAATTTTTCTGCTAGTATTTCCAAGTGCAAATTGTCTCCAGCGTCGAATATTCCAGTAGGAACGCGTGCATCAATCGCAACTTCGAGTAAAATCGTCTGAATAAATGTTGAAACTTTATCTGAATCTGTATTTGCCATTCCAGATAAATATTGATATTAATTCTAAATCATATCAATTGAGCAAAATTTGACGCATTTCATCGTAATTTTTGCCGACATATATCTTTACTGGATATTTTCCGCCCACCATAATATCTTTCAATTTTTTGACAGTATCGATTCCGTCCGATTTATGTATATCATATAGAATACTATCGTATGTATATAATATTGGTTTTGACTGTTTATCCGATAGAAAGTCCAAAACATTTCCAAGCGTCATCACTGAAATTTCTGTTTCAAATGCCTGTAAAATATAATTGAATAACTTATTCGGCGATGGATTTTCTATGTGACACGGTTTAATTCTGCGATAATAAATTGGAGTTTCTATATATTGATTCTGTACAAAGAAATTCCATCTATGATTTATATATGTCTGTGTAGATTTAAAAAATGGAATATTACTATATTCATCCCGAATGCCACCGTAAAATTGTTGAAAACATAATACCTTTGTTTTCACAATTTCCGGTTTGGTTGGATGTTTCGTATTAAAGAAAAAACTTGCTAAATATTCATATGGATTTACATCCAACGGAATAGAATAATTTGATAAATTTGAAATCAATCTCGGATGAAATGCTGAGTAGTCAATCATGACCAACATTCCATTTGCTCCAAATCTGGATATAAATGGTTTTCGTGATCCATCTGATTTATTAATTGCTGCATAATTCACTCCACCGAATCGATTACTTGGTCTTCCGGTTGACGTGTATAAATTATATTGAGAATATACCTTATTATTTTTTATGTGTTGTCCATATTCTGGGCCAAATGAATCTATAAATAAAACCGGATCAATTTCTAATCCAATCGATTCCAATTGTGCAAACCTCGGAATTGCTATATCATTGATAAATTGAAAACTTTTGTCTTGTGTATTTATTTTGATATTTGAAAATTTTGATATTTTGTTTTTAAATTTTGAATTGAACTTAAAAATTGGAACCGATTGATTTGTTCCTTCCAATTGATCAAAATTAAAATTTATAAATTTTTCGGTATTAAGAAGCAAATCGGAAAAATCTTCGGGTTCTCCGAGATCGAGATATTTTTCCACATTGAGATCTAATAATTGAAAATCCTCACCGAATGCTTGGATGCATAATTTTTTGTCAAATGTATATTTTTTTGCTAGAGAAATTTTCATGTTTTCTACCCATTCATTGTACCATAAAATTCTCTGTTCAATCGGAATGACACATTCACAGTGCAATAATGGAAAACACCAATCAGAATCGTCCACGATAAAGTGAATTAATATCAACGATACACTGTTATTTATTGTATGATTTTTTGGATCTGTTAATACAACGTCTATTACAAAATCTTCGGTTTGGATTTTTGTAATTAATAGTAAAAATTCGGCGTACTCATCGATGATAACCATAACTGGACAAGAATATCACTTTCCTCGCCAAAATTCAAGAGGATTCTGAAAAAACCTAGAAATTGAAATTGTTTGTTTTTTTATCACATCTTGATTGGCTTCTTCTACTCCAAAATCTTCGATTATCCCATTAACAACTGTTCTATTTTTTTTACCGGAAATTCTCCATGTAAATTTTATTATATAATACAATCTATTGTCAATAGAATCTGATATTGACGGATCAATCTCATAGCCGTCGGTTATATTGTTTCTTTTAACTATACAGCACCGTGAAATATATCCCCGGTCGTAATCACCGATTAATATGGTTGGTTTAAAATGTGACGGAACAGTTGACGTAGTTTTTCCACCAACCAACATTCGATATTCGGACGAAATTAAATCAGACAAAATCATGTTTTAATGGAAAGTGGACGTACTTGTGCAGTAACCGATGTTGTCCAATTATTGTTTTGAATTGTATTTTGTACGGTCGTAACTTGAAATACCGCCCGATCAAATCGATATGGCGCCGGAACAGAATCTAAATTGAACAAACTCAAATAATAGAATCCAGAAATTCCTTGCATAGTAAACGAGAATTCTGTTCCCGGAAACGCTGGAGTAGCTCCCGGAGAATTTTTGGGTTTCAACTGAATAATTTGCTTCATGAACTCTGGATCTCGTTCACTTATATAATAATCTTTTTCATTTTTATTATGCCACACAACAAATCCAACATCACTTGCTCTAGCATTTAATTTATCTCGTTCCGCTTGTTCTTTTTCTTCTCTGGCTTTAATTTCTGCTGCCTGTTGTTCTGGTGACATTGTGACTGGAAGATCTTCTTTTGCCATAGTGAACGATCCCTCCGTATTATATAATCTGTCCGATTGAACGAACATATCTGCGCGCTTTGGATCAACCGATGATTTTGGACCAAGCATCGCTTGTAATGCGACTTCTTGGCTCATTTTTATATTCATAGAATATTCAGTAAACGCTGAATTTTCGGTTTTTCCGACGATGAATGTAACCAAATCTTTTGCCGTTTCTGCGTTATAAACTGGGCAATATAAATTATCTATTATGGTTACTCCATTGGAACTATCAGGAATAACTTTATATTCCCATACACCAGAACCAGCAACGGAAACTTCTCCCAAAATTGATTCCAACATTTTTAAAAATGTATCATTGGATTCAACGGCTCGTTTGATTAGATCGTTCGATATGTAAATGTCTCCTAGATACCCCCAATAACCAGCAATAGACGATCTATTACTAGTTGACGTGTCAATATTTGGTATCGATTCTGTACTCGAAAATATTGGAAAACTGTTCACCGAGTTTGTTATTAGTGCCAAATCGTCAAAATTATCAACCAATCCCTTGGAATTCAATACGTTTTTTAATTCCGTTGCTGTTTTTTGATATTCCAATTCCGGTTGAGAAATTGTGGCACTGGTGGATATATTTCCTAATTTACCAGACGTTCCGGTTGTCGCTTTAAATGATTGAGATGAATCATCCGAATAAATTCTCATCATACGTGGAGCAAATTTATTTGGAATTATTACACTTAAATTTTCCGGTTTGTCTCCGCTTACGGCTTTTAATAGCGGGTTTCCACTTATTGTTTGGTCACCAAATCTGAACGTAAACAGTGCGTCCGCGTCTTTTATATCTCGAACTGTTGCGTACCAATTTAAAATCGATTCAAAAAATCTAAAATTTATCCAAAATTTTGCAGAAGGCCTTCCACCATCATTTAAATTGTCATCATCTGTAAATTTGAACAATCTATATTGTTCTTTATTTTTATTTGATATTAACGACATTATAAAATCTAAAAGCGTAGGATTTGGTGATTTGTTGTTAGTTGGATCAAATTTGAAAGTTGTACTTGAAAAATACGAAGACAGAGAATCGAAATCATTTTTTATAAATTCTTTAAATGATTTTGCCGCGTTACCACGTTTAGTTTCAACCGTTTGATTTACAATGCTATTTCCTTCAAATGTTGATGATGGAGAAACTACAACCGTAAATCCTTCATAGTTTCCCTGCGAATTCATCGTATAACCATATTCGGTAATTCTGCCAACGTGACAATCATAATTTCCCCGTGAATTTTTAATACGATCAAAAATACTAATCGTTTTATTTTTTGATTGGCTTGGAAATTTAAATAAATCAGTAATTTGTTGATTGTTGGTCAGATCAACTAGAGAAGATGGTAAATAATCATTCCATCCCCATTCAACTACCATTGAAACCTTCAATCCCATCAAATATGGAGTTATATATTCTAATTGATCGACGGAATAACATCTCCATTTTATTGTGGATTTTCTACACAATCCCGGAAAACTTGATCCGGCACCATAAAATTCAGTTTCAATCGAATCTATACCAGGCGGCGGTCTATTTGGAAAAGTTTTTGATTTTAATCTATGAACAGTTCCGTCAACTTTATATCCTAAAATTTGGTCATTAGAATCAATTCCAAAAGTTGAATCGAAATTTACATTTATAGCTGGTCCAGTTGAAGTGTCTTTTCCGGGTAAATTTGCACCAAAAAATACAAACCCGCCATTATCATTTACTGCCGGATGTGTTTTTGTAGTTGGTACTCCGTTCGAACATACGCGGGACCAAGCAGAACGGATTGATGATTTTGGGGGAGAGATTATTCCCCGAGTATGACTCCAATTTGAATGATCATTTGATGCATATCTACTTGGCCTAGATTCCAATTCTAGTTTAACAAATGGAGGTAGTGGGTGCAATCCCCAAGGAACTACTCCTTTTAATACTATATTTTCCTCTGCCATAAATTATTGATTTGAAACAAAAAACTTTGAAATGATAGATTGAATATTAATTGGAATTCTCAATTGTGAGCCGGTCGGAGCCTTCATTGTACCTGCTACATTATTCGCACGTGCAATAATCCACCACAGCGTAGAATCCTTGTAATATTTTTGTGCCAGACCATCCATATAATCCGCGTCAGTGGCTATGATATAAATATCGGTATCGGACGTTGGTATTTGTGGATATGTTGTCGTTAAACGGAATCGTTTTCCGTCATATCGTTTAGCATCCGGAGTTGAAGAATATCTATCCATCAGTTTAAGCTTTTTATGTTAAAATATAATTGATTTCCGGTACGTGAAAGTTCTTTTTCTAGTAATCTCATACTAATAGATATATCAACTTTCAATGGTAGTTGCCGAGATTGAATATTACCAACTGCAATTTCTTGGTGTGTACCTTCCAGATATTTATAAATTCCAGCCGCCGCTGCACCACTAGCTTCTTCACCTATTCGTGCCATTTCCCACGGTGAATCATCTGGAACTGTTAATCCAAATGACGAAATCACTCCCGGTTGATCTACATACAAATCACCAATTCGGATTTTAATTAATGGGGGATAAATAAATCCAGACATTACTCCATCGCCGTCCGTATACTTTGCTGGGCGAGTCAATCCGGAAAGATAATTAATTCGTTTCCACATTGGAATTAATTCTCGTATACTATTGGCATAAACCGAAAATGCAAAGTTTAGATCACGAGTAAATCCATTATATGTACATAACGAGTCGGCTCTTCCCATATATTGAACGTCTTCCCATTTAACGCTGGTATTTTCATTTATGCTCGTTAATGTTGCTCTAAACGGAATATATTTATCATTTATTAAATCGTGAAAATAAAAAATAATAGAATCTGACGATTGTTTGTTTGGATTGATTACAATTGGAGTTAATTCGGATTTATCTAATACGCCGAGAGTATTATATAAATCGCTTGCGTTCTGTTTGCTCGCTTGTGATATATGATATCGATTCAATCGCGAATCTGCTAGAGATTTTACATTCAGATATTGTTTCGAATCATCTTTTGCTATCTCCGAAATTTGTTTATACGTTTTAATCCCGGCATGATAAAACGTTCCAGCTCCAATTTGTGACGGAGATATCAATCTCGGATTTCTTTCTTTCCATGTTATCATTGCCTTATCCCAACGAATGATATCTGTAGCACCAACAATCCCCAACGTACCCAAATCTTTACTGTCTACAATCTTTGCATTTTCGGTTGATAAATCTCGTATGTCACGTTTATTTGCAATTGGTTTTCCGAATGGTTCATTTGGTCTAAAATTACCATCGGATAACGATGATTGTAGAAATAATAAATCCCGAAAATCTAATACACGTGGAACTCCGGGAAATTCTGAATATATATTTCCATCTTCTCCGGTATGAATATGTATATCATTTGCGGTATAAATTACGCCGGTTTTATTTTTTATGTTTTTTGCGGTGTAATTTAATAATTTTCCCTTATCCTCTAAAAATGTTTTAAATACATCAACTTTTCCATATTCCATTCGTATCTTCCAATCGGCAGATTGTCGTCCAGTGGTTGATGGTATTAGACTTTTTAGCTTTTCAATTAATGCGGATCCAAGTTTTGATAAAAACCCTCCCGATTTCCCAACTTCTCCTTCTGGTGCCCATTTAGATGTAAAATGTCCAACTGCCCGATGTCCGGTTTCTCCGCGAACAAATCCTTTCGTTGGAATCCCGATACCGGACGCTGACTCAAGTGATATGGCAGAACCTTGTGTTCCGGGGGCGATTTTGGACGACGTTGCAATTCCGGAAACTTTTGCTTTATCTTTTTCGGATTGTAATCCAACTGAACTTAAAAATCCAGCTTTTATATTTCCTAAAAACCCTCCCCCGCCTTCAATGTGTCTGGTTGGATATGACAAAAGACCAAGTGACCCCTGTCTAGCGGCAGCAGTAACGATACTTAGTGGATTCCATACGCGGGTTTCATTAAATGCATTTTGTTGTTGTAATGAAAATTGTGTCAGAGAAAAAAACACACCTTTACCGCTTATCATCATTTTCGACATTCGTTGAACGTCTTGGATTGTTGCTCCAATTGGAAATCCTTGATTATCAAATTTTTTTATATATTTTTTAAAACTTGAATCGGTCAAATTAATCCAAACATATGGTTGTCTATAACCGAAATTAAATCCCGGATTATCTCCATACACAGAAAATCCGCCCCAAACTCCTCGAATTCCTTGGTGAAACCGTGTTACGTTGTCAATCGCAACCGGAGGTGGTTTAAATCCGTATTCGGTTCCACCGGGTCCAGACAATATGGGAAATCTTGCGTCTTTTTCTATTTTTCTAATCGTCCAACTATTGCTCGAATTTCGTATAATTTCCAATTGTCCCGGTCCATTCGGTGCATTTATCGGGATTATTGGTGGTAAAGTTGGTGGCATATTAGTATCGCCGATAAATATAAGAGTTGATTGGTTTATTACCGATCCAAATCGATCTTCTCGATATTACGTATGTGCGGCTAATGCGGAGGACATTTTCCTACCGTCTATATTAATCGCAATGGCTCCATTTTTGAGTAATGTAGTCAATTCTTTAATTGCCGAAACTACATCAGTATTTGATGGTTGTACAGTAGACGTTGAAGTACTTGTTGTATTGGATTCTGTTGGTTCCGCCGTTGGGATTGTTTTTGCTTCTCGTGGAGAAAATATTGCGGCAGCTGATAATTTCGCCATACTCAATAACGAAATATCGGAAACGGATTTATTTAATTTATCCATGGATCCTGCCAATTTTGTTATTGAATCTGAAAATTTATCAACCGCACCAAATCCAGAAAATGCAGATGTAATTGATTGAATTGCTTCGGCAGTGGAAGATAAATCTCTACTCATATCGGCCAATTTTTTTAATTTTTCAATTGGATCACCACCTGAAATTTTTCCAATAAGTGAACCAATGCCGGACATTGCTGCACCAGCACCAAATGAGGCGAGTGCCACTGAAACTGCATATATTCCAGTTGCCGCTCCAAGCAATTTAACTAATCCTATATCAGCTAAGTCTGATAATGGTTGAATTGCCATAGAAAGTCCTTTTGCGAGTTCTTGGGATGCTTTTCCACCGATCCATGCTGCCGCGGCAAATGTAATTAATGCTACTCCTAACAATATCAATACCGCAGCTCCAATAGCAATCAATTCTGCTCCGAGACCTACTACTGCTGCGGCGACTCCAATAAAAATGAGTATCGCTGCCGCTTTACCCAATGTTTCCCAGTCTATATCAACTAATACCTTTACCGCTTTACCGAATACCCACAATGCTGCTGCTATAGCAACGAGTGATACAGCTAAAAGAATCATAACAGCTGCACCAATTGCCACCTTTGAATTACCAAATGCGGCAACGCCTCTTGCTACGGCTTTTAAAAATAATTCGACTGAACTTCCGGGACCAGAAACCATCTTGGACGTGACTTTCTTCAGCGAATCCATTCCTCCACCCGCTATACGTTTCAATAATCCTCCACCGGCACCCGAGGCACCTTCAGCTGCTCCGGGTAAAAGTTTAGCCCCCATCCCAATAAATGATTTAACATTTCCAAATAGAGACATAGCTTTTTTTGCGGCATATATTGCTAAAATTGATCCGAGGACAACGCTTGAAGCTTTTGCTACGACCCCCCAAAATCCAGCAATACTAGATAGTTCCAGTTTCCACTTATCTAAATGTTTAGATCCAATATCTAACCACTTTGTTATATCAATTCCTTTTTTTCCAATATAATCAAACATTTCTCCAATCGGAGATAATAAAACTCCAATACTTTTGACGATTAAACTAACCACTTTTAGAAGTGGAACTATGATGGTAATCAATACTTTAACGATTGGAGTTAATATATTTGCCAACTCCATAAATATCGATTTCATCATGTTACCGAGATTTGTCATTACACCTTGCATCTGGCGTTGTTGCATTTCCTCTTCTGCTTCTGTTACCAACGCGGATTCTTTTGATGCATTGATGTCATCTAAGGTTTTCAATTGTACGTCCAACATTCTAAGTTTCTCGCCCTCGGCTGTATTGGATGATCGAATTTTATCCAACGCTACCATTTTGTTCAAATCCTTCAATTCCATTCCGGAGGCTTTAGCTAATGCTTCACGTTGAAATAAGTTCATATTATTCCAATCTCCCGCCTCCTTAACTACTTTCAATGATTCTTTTGCAGCATCTTCTATTTTTCCGTCAAATGCCAATTGTCTTGCTCGTTGAAAATTCAGAGATACTCCGATTAATGCGGATGCTTCCATTTCATCGTTTATACTTGATTGGAAATTTAATAATTTCTTTGAAGTTGCAGCCAATGCATTAATATTCGTACCAAGAGATCTAGCAGCAATTGCAGTTTTTAATAAAATTTTTGGATTATTTCCTAGTAAAAATTGAACGTCGTCTGATGATTTTGCTATATCCTCCATAACTTTCGCAAACGGAACACCCGTTTTTGCGGTCAATGACGCTCCAATTTTAATCATATTATTCGCCGTTTTGTCGGACATATCTCCTAATCCGGTAAACATAACTAAAACGTCAGCAGTATTTTCGGCAGCAACTCCCAAATTTGCAGATAGTAGTGCTGTAGTTTCAAGTGACTGTTTTGATGCAACCGATAATCCACCGAACGCATTAACCAATGCTTCTGTAGCTTTATACGCCTCCTCAATGCTAACTCCCATATCTTGGTATTTTACATTTAACTCTTCCGCATTTTTTCTAAGTTCTATTGTTTGTTTTATTGTTAGACCCGTAGTACGTCTAAATGATTCCGCGGATTTATCCAGTGCAACAAATCTATCAAACGCAAGTTTTAGTAACTGACCGATCGCTGCCAATGGGCCACTAGCCAAAGTTTTAAATGTGTCAACCAATTCTCCTGCTCCGTTTACGGCAGCAAACAATCCATGTTTAACCAAATCGAGTGACGCTTTTAATAAATCATTTCGTGCCTGCTGCTTTAATTCTTTTGCACTTTTTAGTTCATCCTCTCTATACATCCGTAAAATTTCTTCGGTTTCAATTCTACTTTCTAGATCTTTTGTTTTTTGATATGCAGCACGTAGTGAAGAGGAATCCAACGTGCCCATTGCATTCTTTGACCTCGTAAGTTGTTTGTGAGCAATTAATTCTTGTGATAAATTTGCAACTGCTAAATTACTACGTTGCAGATTGAGAGTTGCTAGATCGACTGCTTGTTTTGCTATATCATTTCGTGATTTTAACATCGAAATTTGTTGAATGAGAATTTTTGTATCACTCTCCAATACTCTATGTGACCAATCACGTGCGGATCGTTCTTGCTCG
>Ga0209777_10005077_pt1 | contig 15305 bp, 20 predicted proteins | sample FrelakmetHBP12HB_FD_187147 | JGI IMG/M metagenome (GOLD analysis project Ga0209777, IMG submission 187147) | Freshwater lake sediment microbial communities from the University of Notre Dame, USA, for methane emissions studies -HBP12 HB (SPAdes)... | ecosystem: Environmental > Aquatic >... | reverse complement strand
GCAGTAAAGACTCATGTATTCATTATCTTGATTCTACGTCTTGCGATTGCCATCGCAAGGTATTGCAATGATCGGCACTGCAATCTCAGAAAGATTTCAATAAGAGGATGAATTATGAACCAGGCTCTATGAATGTCTCTAATTTTATAATTCTATAACCTTGTATTTCTCCTGATTTCATCCATGGTACTTCTGGAGGTTCATAATATTCTTTTATCTCAGTTTTTGGTGTTCCACCTGTTAATATCCGGCAAAAATCCTTTATTCTATATTCCTTCCATTCCTCTGGTACCAATCCTATTTCCGTTTCTTTTAACTTCACATGCTTCGATTCTTCAAAACTGACTGGTCCATATGAAAACAAGTGTTTCATCATTGCTTTTTTCAGTTCTTTCAATGATGCGATGACAGTTTCGGTTTGTTCTTGTGCGGTTTGGATGACGGAAAGAACTTTCGCGATTTTCTGCTGCTCAGGAACCGGTGGAAGAGGTATTTTGAAATTCTTGAGCTGACTTGAACTTACACCTTTCTTGAGTTTTCCTTCTTTATTAGCATTAATTTGTTCCCAATATAATTTGCTCGTCATAAAAAAATAACAGTATTCTGGAGAGGTTTTTTGTTTATCACAACTAAATCTTATTAGATATGATGCAAATACGGTCTCAGGTGGATAATCTCTTATGATGCAAGTTTTACCTGTTGTAGCTCCAATTCTTGCGATTAAAATATCTCCCTTCCCTAAAACATATTTTGGAAATTCTTCTTTTGTTATTTTGCAATAGGGGACTGTCTCCCATAAAATTCTGCTTGTATCGAGATCAATGTCAGTTATTCGAAGAAATTTTGGACCTATTTTTTTATTAGTAGATGTTTCAGTATAACCATATTGAAATTTTCCAATATCTTGGTACTTTATAACTTCCCAACTCACTGGTAACAATCCTAGTTCTGTTTCTCTGTATTGTTCTTTCGGTTCTGCTTTGGATTGTTGTTGCATTCTACTTAAAACCTAGCTGTGCCATTACAGCCTTTAATTTTTCATCTGTTTTTTGTCGTTCTTCTTCTGCTTCTTTTACTAATACGACTGCTTCGTCCAATGGTAATGTTTCGTCTCCGCCATTTTGCGTAACATAACGAGATGGACTCAGATTATAGTCATTCTTCGTAATCTCTTCTTTTGTAACGATTTTGCTGATTTCTTCATCTTCTCTCCAATGGAGAAATATCTCTGAAACCATTGTTATTGTTTGATCAGGTAAGAAATTCTTTGGTCTCCCTTTCTCAAACATCTTTGATGCATTAATCAACAATATCTGACTATGGTGTTTTTTCTGTGTGTTCACCACGAGGATTATTCCTGGTGCCGGGGTATTATAAAATAAATTTTCAGGAAGCAAAATCACTGCTTCAATAAGATCCTGTTTTATAAACCGCTTCCGAATATCCCGCTCACGATTACTCCCCTGATTTCCCGATCCACGAGACACTGCACCGGTATCAAGAACAACCGCCATTCGACCCTTCTTATTCAATGATTTATACATATGCTGAACCCACCCCCAGTCAGCACTGCTCGACGGTGGATAGCCTAACCCAAAACGAACGTAGGGATCATTCTCATATGTGCTCTGTGGAAAATCCTGATTCCACATCGGATTTGCCACTACAATATCAAAACTTCGAAGACCCCCATCTTTGGTTAGAAATGCAGGTCGAGCCATCGTATCCCCCAACCTAACATCTGCCTCCATCCGATGAATAAACATATTCATTTTCGCCATCGCATAGGTGTTATGCAGTCGTTCCTGACCAAAAAAACCTAATGGTTTGATGTGTGTATCAACACCAAACTTCTCCTTAAAACGCAAATATGCCTTAATCAGCAACCCACCAGAGCCAAGACACGGATCATACACCTCTTCACCTTCCGTTGGATCCACAATATGAGACATCAGTATAGCAACCTCTTTTGGCGTATAGAACTCCCCAGCACTCTGACCGGATCCTTCCGCAAACTTCCGTAGCAAATACTCATACGCTCTTCCAAGGATATCTGGTTCCACATCCTTCAAACCAAGACGATACCGATTCAACACATCTAACAACGCCTTCAACCGATCATCACTCACCACCCGTTGACCAGATGCAGTCTCATTAAAATCCTTTATATCAATAACTCCCTGCAACTTAGGGTTTTCGCGTGCAATCGCACGCACTGCGTCAGTAAGAAACTCTCCTTGCTTTGCACTCTGCTTTAATATCTCGGTCCAACGTGCATGCTTAGGTACATAGAACCACACTAGAGAATGATCCTCTTCTACTAATTCCTCAGCGGTTTTTCGATTCCCGTACACCTCAGAGAGCCGTGTGATTTCGTCATCAAACACATCAGACAATCTTTTTAAAAAAATCAAGGGGAGAATGTAATCTTTATACTTCGGAGCATCAATTTCACCACGGATCTTACATGCTGCTTCCCAAAGCCAATTCTCTAAAGTTTTAATGTCGAGTTTACCGTTGATCATGTTCCTCCTCCAAAGATAAGACAAGTAACCATAGTGCACTTAATAAACATATTTTTTTATAATATCTATCAAGACCAAAATTATGTACAATGAGGAGGATATTGATTTACGAAAATCCTGAAAAAGAAAAATGTTTAGGAGATATCTCCTCATGATTTCATCAGAAACAGATAATAAGAAAAATACCAGGAAACCTAAATTATTGTCGAAATACCTTGAAAAAACAAAAATTGATGAGATGCTCGAGAAAGCTCGTAATGACAACAAGAGAAATTACCTTATTCTCCTTACTCTATGGCGAACAGGAATCCGTAACAGTGAGTTAATCAACCTTAAGAAACGTGATATCAAAGTGGATGAAATGACCATACGGCAAGGGAAAGGGCATAAGGATAGGACTGTACCACTCGATGTACATCTCTCTGATTTACTTCAATATCACACAGCAAAGATACCTCTCGATGATAAAGTGTTTCCATTAACCTCAACTCAGATACGAAACATCTCGCATCGATATCAACCAAAAGATGAAGTGGTAAAACCACACACATTCCGACATTCGTTCGCGGTTCACTGTTTAAAACAGGGGATGAATCTTAGGAGTTTACAAAAAATATTGGGACATAACGATTTAACGACCACAGCCATTTATCTTGATTTGATTGCGAAGGATATAAAAGAGGATTATCACAAAATTGTATGGTAGCAAATAATTATTTCTATAAATTTAAAAAAATTATCCAAAATTTGAGTAAGAATTTGATAAATTATTAGTATAATTATCAAGAATTTTATCTGAACCCACCCATCTATCCCCTGTTTTTTCAAAAATACCATTTTCTTCAGTTAAATAATCTAATTGATTCTCAATAGTATCTACTGATCTTACTTTGTTATAACATTCAAATAAAGATTTCTTAAAATCTTTTGTTTCAAATTTTAGAGGTTTATTAAATTGATAAGAAGGCAAATAATATGAATTTGAAAGTTCTAAATAAGGATCAATTAATGTAATGTTTAAATAATTTTTAATTGAAGTAAAACTTTTTCGTAGAACATTAGCCAAAAGTTTATTATAAAATTCTTTTCCAACTAGTTCTGAGTCCATTAATGCTTTAAATTCAATTCCTGGATATATTTTATTATTCCTGATTTCAATAAAATCAAAATCGTGAAGCAATTTTATATATTTTTTCACTTTTTCTGCATCAGCATATCCGAAATTATAATTGATATCGATTGATTCTGTTTTATGAATTTTTTTGAGTATCCTGGAAAATTTATTTAAACTTATTTTAACAGCAGGTACATCCACCAAATAATCATGAATTGTTTGTAATAATGCTATTTCTGATTTTTGTCTAATAATAGTTATTTTATCTTCAAAGTTTTTCCCTAATTCATCATAAGAAGGATATTTTATTTTCAATTTTTTACTATTTATTTTTTCTACCTCTAGTATACCGATTGGATGAACATTAATATATCTATAAATTGCGATACTTCGATCGTGATCCCAAATCATCTTAGGATAAGTGTTTCCTAATTCGAATAATATTACATTCTTATCTAATTCTTGTTGATTTCGTACAAATAATGATGGTGAAACTTTCGATTTTACAATAGAGTTTATTGTTTTTGAATTGATTTCAGAAAATGAATAATTAATTACTGTTTCTTTCATTCCTATACCTGCTTATATTTTTGTTCTATTTTAAGATTTTGTTGATATGGTCTTACGTTTTCTAACCACATTACCCATCTTGGAGCTGTTTTGGCTTCATACCAAAGTTGGTCAATAACTATTGACGATAATTTAAATATTGCCTTTTCAGGAGTATTCGTTCCTGGAAGATCTAAATATGGGGTGTATGGGTCGAAGAAAGTGATTTTTTCATTAACTTCAAAAGCTATTAAAACGTGATCAATACTTTCTTCGTCTTGAATACCTTCGACATCATAACCAATGTCCTTTAGTCTAATATTTCTTTTTATCGTTTCAAAATATTTTGAAGAATTTACAGAAAATATTACCGGGGAAGTGTCATCTCGTTCGACCAAAGATTTTATTTCACTTAGACTACTATTAGTTTTTTCCTTTAGTTTTATTGGAACTTTATTGTATATTTTTTTATTTATGAGATGGGTAACAGTCTGGGGTTCTGGAACTATACCTCTTCTTGCTCCAACCGCGTTATTAAAATTCTTTATCTTAGGAGACGGACAGCTCTGATAATATTTTTTCATTGTAAGAGAAATATTTTTTATAGATGTTATCCAACACATCCATGGTTCAGTTTGAAAATGATAATCTTTAATATCTTCAATTATCCAAGTAGGTATCTCGTTACTTGTTGTAACTATAGAATTTGAACCCATAACAGATAATGTATATAACTATTGAATTATTTATGTTTCTATGATGTAATTTTTAGTCAAAATCGATAAAAATTATATTAAAACGAAAAATAACATCCATGACAATCTTTAACATTGAAATGGAAGATTCCTTTTTCGGTGATTAACTGTTAAACAAACACTGCTGTGCTCGCATTCATAAATTGTTACCAATAGATATTCCACAATCGTTTTCATCATTTTTAAAGAAAGAATTCCACCGGTCTATAGCGAACAAAGTGAGCGATGACCGGTGGTCAGAGAAACAACAATAAAACCTGTTTTTATTAGATAACTTTTGGTGGTGTCACTGCTCCTTTTTGATCCAAATGAGCAGCAGCTCGACACCACCAGGAGAAATTTTTATGGATCGTGTTAGCGGATGCTTTGCCGAAATTCGACATCACAGCTCAAGTGTCGGAAGAAATGTTTTGCACCTTAGCTTCAAGACCAAATACTGTCACAACATATTTAACTTTCCGGACGTGCAAAAACGTTGCGAAGAAATTTTTCGAGAGGTTTGTAAGCAACATTGATGGATCCTCCGAGAGATCGGATTTGATCAAGACCATGTTCACATAACGATTGATGCAGGAACTAACGGACCAGCGGATGTTGCGAAAGCTCTCAAAGGAACTTCTGGGAATAAACTATTACACGAGTTCCCCTACATAAAGAAAACTTTCTTTTGGGGAAGCGGGTTCTGGAGTCCAACAATCTTTTTCGACAGCCTCGGTGAAAGAACCATCACCGATATGGATACGTACGCACGAAACCAGGGAATGCTCAGGAACTTTTCTTTCAAACCAGGTCAATCACATCTCGATGATTTTGCATCCTAAATGATTCATACTGAAAGTTAAATTTACCACGTAGAGCGTGACCGCCGAGGCTAACGAAGTTAGCTGAGCATGCCACCAGTCTATTTGACTGGTGGTGCGGGCACGCATTTTGACATTTTTTTTTTTAAAAACGATAATCTTCATGTATGAACCTAATCTTGTGTAATTTTACTGTTGCTTTATCATCAGGATCACACCAAAGGTTTTCTTCATACATATCCGTGCTTTGAAGTTTATATCGATTTTCTTGTACACAACCTGGGCAAATATAAGTATTCCAAATTTGTGTAATTTTGCATCTATGTTTTTCACAAAATGATTTATGTGGGTCAACACCTCTCATAGCCCAATAGAGACGGTTTTCAATACTACCAAAAGAAATAGGATTCTCCTTAAACTCTTCTTTTAATTTAATAAGTTCATTCAAGACTTTCTCCAGATGATCTTCAATCACAATTTTCTCGATATCGACCACTGGGACGTCATTATCGCAATTTGGGACATATTTCCATGATCCATTTACCTCGACTATTTTACCACAATCTAAACACTGGCGAATAATCATTACACCATCAAAATAAGTATCTTCATGGAGAGTTTCCCACCTGTGTGTTCCTCTTTCTCTACATTTGATGATGTTTGGAAACATCGCAATCTCATCACGTACCCTTTCCTTTGTATCTATCTCTTTTCTCTGCATTTTTTACCTCCAGATTTGATTATAATAATTGAATGTAATTCTCATATTCCTCTGGTATTTTTTTTCTAACATCATATAAAAGCTCCTCATCGATTCCATATCGGATACCATAAATTCTTAACGGTGGTTTATCCGCTGGATCATACCAATCATTTTCATCCACCAGTATCTTTTTTGTCACCAACTCATCCATACACTGAGGGCAAATTAGCTCACCCCAATTATTTTGAATAATTTTCTCCCCATGCCTGTTACAGATGGCTTTATTCGGATTCACACCTCGAATAGCCCAAAAAAGACGATGCTCAATTTGACCAATGATATGTGGGTTTTTTTCAATATATTTCAATGAAGTTTTCGTTTCCTTTAACACCCGTCGTAAATGCTCTTCCAGTATTGCCCTCTTTCTTAAATAGTGATCACTAACCACTTGGTCGTCCATTTTAATCACCCTGATAATTACCTTAGTGATCGCAAACTTATATCCGTTATGACAACAACGTATACATTTTCATGAATAACCTCTATACAAACGATGAGAATACTGACGTACCGAATAGACATTAATTTAAATTTAATCAGAAACTCTAAAAAAATTGATGATAAACATCTTCTATTTTTTCCTTGCATTTCTTCTTTTCGGAGAAGGAGACTTAGTTTTTTTATGCAAATCAACTACGCCACCATAAGGAATTATTAAATATCTTGGTTCTCGAGGAAATTGTTGATATGATTCTTTTTTTTCTTGAGGAAATTGGTGATTTTTTTCATTTAGCAGTTTCATGATTTCAGCGAGAAGATATGATTTACTAGATGACATTTGAAGACGCTCCTTATTTTTTCTTGTAATCTTTATATCTGATTTTATTAGATTCATCATCGTCTAGGATAAAACAGTCTCGACATTCCCAACATGTATCAGCTTGATTATCAACAACTAAGGCACGAGCATGTTTCACAAGTAGAGCGCCGCTAAAATCACCGACAAGAGGATCTCCAGGCCCCCCAAAAGGTTTAAGCTCACTTATATTTCTGCCACAGCATTCACAGCGATTATCAACTGGCGGGGGATTTATCCATATTGTCATAGGTTTGTTTTTCTCAGTATCTATTTTAGAATCTGTGTCATAGTGAACTTCGTGAAATATAGCATTTGCCCGTTTAATTTCATGTTTTCCATTTTTACTTATTATGCTTGTTTCATATTCATTTTGTGCATCATTATCTTCTAAGACTTCGTTGTTCATTTTATCACTTTTGTTATCCCTTTTTTAAAAATATATTCATATCAATCATATTGTCATCTGGATTAAAATAATCGTTGAATTTCGGCGTCGAGGTCATTATTATTTGGGCATCCAGCCTTCTTAAATAATTAAGAAGTTTCTTAAAGTTCTCTTCGTCGAACTCTGCACCAGGATCGTCTAGGATAATACAACCAATTTTTTCCTGCTTGATTATTTCCCCATTTGTATCTCTTTTTAATTTCAAGATTATAGGTTCCTCCGAAATAATGTTCAGACGAATCTGGCCCTCTGGCTCATTGCTTTTTAATAAACGTTCGATATTGGGTTCGGAAGAACCAAGCGTATAAACTATAGATCGGACAACGGTTGTTTTTGCAGTCCCATGATTTCCCATAAAGACATTGAACTTATCTAATTGGGTTTTGAGACCGTCAATGATGCCTATACAATTTAGTTCCACATCTTCCAATTTAAAAGGATATGTAAAGCATCGTTTCTCTTCTTTGAGTGTTGCTAGATAACGCCCAAAATTTATTGATGCTCTTTCTCCAGTGGATGCGGAATTAAAAAGATAATGTTTTATTGCATTTTCCGTGATTTTAGAGATATTTATATTTGATTTTTTTGCTTCTTTTACAAGATTTTCATCCAGATATAAAAGTGTGTTTTTCTTCACCACACATATGGACATATGTAAAATACTATATATACTTTTTATTTTTGATTTGAAAATCATGAACAATCCTCGTAATTTTCAAGCATATTCTTATTTTTCTTCCAGTACGATGTAAGATCCCCAACTATTCCAGGAGGATCGGATAAAAGACCCCAGCCTACGAGCCATTTTATTTTGCATATCGGGCAATAAAACCAATTTTCCTCACCAATATTAACAGGAAAGTTCTCGTGATTTTCATATAAACAATGTCCCAAAAAATATTCGCTGTTAAGATCATAGAATACACCTTTAATAATAAGTCGGTGCTTAGCAAGCTTCATTCCATCCATATTATATACCACCCCATTTTATTATGTTAATTTGAATATAATTATACAGCGATTTACCCTTAATACAGTTTTGCATTCAAAAAATTATAAATATATAATGAAAAAAATCTCCTATTTTTTCCTTCATCTCTTCTTTTAATAGAAACAGATCCTGTCTTATTGTGTAAATCGACTACTCCACCACCAGGAATTAACAAATATCGAGGTTCCTGAGAAAATTGTTGATATAATACATTTATATCTTGAGGAAATTGCTGATTTTTTTCCTTTAATAGTTTCACAATTTCAGAGAGAAGATATGATTTACTAGATGACATTTGAAGGCGCCTCTTATTTTTTCTTGTAATCTTTATATCTGATTTTATTAGATTCATCATCGTCTAGGATAAAACACTCTCGGCATTCCCAACATGTATCAACTTGATTATCAACAACTAAGGCACGAGCATGTTTCACAAGGAAAGCGCCGCTAAAATCACCGACAAGGGGATCCCCAGGTCCCCCAAAGGGTTTAAGTTCACTGATATGTCTACCACAGCATTCACAGCGATTATCAGCTGGTGGTGGGTTGATCCATATTGTCATACGTTTGTTTTTCTCATAGTTTATTTTTGATTCTGTGTCACTGTTAAATTCTTGAAATACAGCGTTTGAACGTATAATTAGCCTTTTTCCATCATTACTTATTGTTCTTGTTTCATATTCATTTTGTGCGTCATTATCTTCAGAGGATTCATTGTTCATTTTATCATCTCGATCTTCCATTTTAATAACCCCAATAATTACTTTAGTAATGGTAAACTTATATCCATTGCTACAACAACGTATACATGACATAAAAAATCCAATTTTATCTACTAAAATTACTTGTTTTTTTCCATTTTTTCCTTTAAAATAAGAAGCCCTCGTTCAACCGCGTGGGTAAGATTCGAAAATTCCTTTGTTTTAATTTTAGATTGAATCCACTCAAATAACTCGGGATCGAGAGTTATCCCTGTTTTTATCTTTCGTTGAGTCACTTTTGGTCTACCCATGGTAGTAAATATCCAACCAAAACATATAAATATTTGCTATTAATTTACTAACCAATACTAACTATAACTAACCAAAAGGAGGTATGATCTATGAACAAGGAACAAAAAATTAAAAGGAAAATCCAACGCAGGTTAAAAAACAAAAGCAAACACATTACACTCAATATCGAAGCCTTGCGAAAAGAAATCTACGCACATCAACCACCAATATCAGTCTCAATGATCCGAGTGCTTTAAAATTTTCTAAATGAGATCAAAGGGGAATCATCATGAACAACAATGGAAACAACACCATAAAACTAGAAGCAGATGGCCAAACAACAATCATAAGCAACATCACAATCCGGGATGAGACGGTATTTACCTTCCTTCAATCAACAGATGAAAAGGAAAGACACAACACAATCGTCGACGCCATCAAAATAGGCATCCACGGACTCAAGCAAATGAGAATGGGAACAGAAATCAACTTTATCGAAAACAGCTTCGGTAGAATGATTAATAAATTCAGTTTTGCCCTCGATCCCTGCTTTACTGGCAGTTACACTTATAAATTCATCGACATCCAGAAAGATTACTTCGGAAAAAATGGGCGCTTCGAATGCATTTTAGATCCAAATCTGCAAGGAGGACCAATCAACAAATTGCAATCCGATTTTCGCTCTGAAATCCAAAAACTCCGAGATATCATTATAAAAAAACAAACAGAAATAGAAGTCTTTAACAGAACACCACTGAAAGGAGCTGACTTTGAAAACATCTGCGAACAAATCCTAAATGACTACGTCAGCATATCAATTAGAGATCAACTCGAACGAACAACAAAAACTCCTGGAAAACTCCTCGGTTGCTATTCTGGAGATTTCGTCATCTCACCACAAGGAATGATAGACAAAAAAATCGTACTTGAAACAAAAGATATCGATGTCATAAGTGAACCAGTTATTATCAAAAACTTAGAACAAGCAATGAAAAATCGCGATGCAAAATATGGCATATTTCTCATCAAATACAAGGAAGGATTGCCAAAGAAACTCGGTTGGTTCCATGAACTGTCAAAGAATATGATCGTCTGTGCATTGGGAACGAAGGATGGTGACATACAATTTAGGCAACTTCCTTCACTAGCTCTCGAATACGCAAAACTACGGTTACAGAATGATATGGATATAGAAAAAGAAACATTTACCATCATCATCGAGAACGTAACAGAGCTAGGAAAGAAACTTGATAGATTTGGTGCAATCCAGACCCAGTGTACCAACATCGATAAAGCAAACACAGAAATACGAGAGCAGGCAACACAATTGAAAAAGGATATCTCAGATCACATCACAAAAATCAGACAAGCCATTTTTTCACCTGTCCTAAAGAATATGAACGGAGGTGAAAAATAATGATTGATAGACTTCCCTTCATTGTAGAGGCAATAAAAATCACATTTTACGGTCCTAAGACAATGAATTTTAATGAAACTACCGAAATATCCAAAAAGGGATTCATTCAATTCGATGCTGATATCCTCTATGAAGTTATCGGATCATACCTTGTAAATGATCGTGCCAAAGTTGTAACAAAAATCCATGCATTGAATTGCCATGAATTTGTCGAAGATTTTGTAATGGAAAGCTTCCAAAAAAATCTAAAAAGTATAATAGTAAAAAAAATACCTGAGGCTGAAGGGCACATTGATATTTGCCCGATTACAAAACTAATAAATGAGGATTGACGAGGAAATACGTTGAATATGAATGAAAAAACAATACAACTGCGTCATCCTCAAATCAATTCTACACATCATAATAAAACAATAATCGCAGCTATTTACGCTCGAGTTTCATCAGGGAGACAGGTAAATGGATATAGTCTCGAGGAACAAATCAGATTAGCAAAAGAACGCTGTAACATGATGGGATGGAAAATCCGATACATTTTTTGTGAGGATGCACAGAGCGCAGGAACAATAGATAGACCGAAATTCCAAATGATGCTCCAAAAAGCAGAGCAAAGAGCTTTTAATGTGCTTGTTTTCTGGAAGTTAGATCGTTTTTGCAGAAGTCTCTTAGATGTTGTTAATATGGAGAAAAAACTATGTGAATATGGTGTCTCCTTACATAGTATAACCGAGCAAATCGATACCACCACATCATTCGGGAGGTTTAATTTCCGCAATATTGCATCCGCTGCAGAATGGGAAAGAGACATGATAAAGGAAAGATCCCGATTAGGTATGAAAGCACTTGCCATGCAACACAAATGGCCAAACAGACTACCACCATTAGGATACAGTAAAGGAAAGGACGGGCGTCTGAAAATAAACATGAAAGAAGCAAAGTTAGTTCGTTATATCTTTAAGCGATATAGACAGTTGAAATCTATGCCACAGGTCGCTTTTGAACTCAATAAACGGGGAATAAAAACCAAGCGAGGAGAGAAGTGGTCTACAGCAACTATAAAAAACATCATTGATAATGAAATCTACATCGGAAATTACACTGTATCTGACATCAAGGCTATCTTAAAAGAATATCAAATCATTGGTACACGATTTTTTCATTCAACGCAGAAAATAAAAAACAGAAAACAACACGATAGAGAGATGCCGAAGGAACGAAAACGAGCAGCCGTTGATCGTGTTTTAAATGAATATTTATCATTTTTAAAGGAAAAAGAAAGCCTCTTTACAACAGCTAAAAGTCGTTCTTGATGGCAAGAAAAAAATGAATGAAAGATTGGGGTGGGGATCCTTTCTTTTACTCACAAAAATAGTTTAACTTGTTTGATGAAAATAAATAAAAAATTTTTCAACAAATTATGTTCGTTTGTTATGAAGTTCAAATGAGTAACCTTTTTCTTTTTTAATATTTCATGCTCCCGTCGGGATTTCATGCCAATATTTCAGTGCTCCCTCGCGGGGGAAGTGAAGATTTGGCATAAAATCCCCCCACGAGGATTACTTGCTAGAGGTTAAAATCCCCTATAGTGATCCCGTCGGGAAGAGAGCACGAATTTACCAGTAAATGAGAGATGTCTTCCTAAAAATACCCGGTAACCTCTACGTCAGTGGCGTGAGCTGTATCTGTTTCGAAAGGTTGTAGGCGGTCGTCAGGTCGCTATCATTATACACGAGCACCCTTCCCATGACGAGTATTGAATTGTCCGATAAGGCTATCTGCGTCATTCCCGTTGGTAGGTTCCCCTTCCAGCCCGGTCCGCTGATGAGATAGTCACCTGCCTGGGTGCCGGTGGTGCGTTGGCCGACATAGGAGGCGTCACCCCAAGGGTCGATGAACTCGATGCTGTAGTATCGTCCATCCATGTTCGGCACGTGCAAAACCTGCGGCCCTTTGCTCAAATCAAGCACGCCTGCCGTGTAGAGCGTGTCGTGGTTTGCGCCTGCCAAATTGTTGTGTGTAGATGGGGAAGCGAGGGTTGTCATTGTGTAGAGCGTATTGACGGGAATGCCGGAGGAATTTGGCGTTGCTCCGTCCCCATTCTTGATTATCGCATTATCCCACGCGTTGTAAATTAGATGCGGATAATAGTAGATGTAGACGGGGGTGCCTACTCCCAATACTATGAGCACTGTCAAGACGAACAGGAGCAGTTTCTTGTGTTTAATATGTTTAATATTCGGCATCAGCTCACCTCCACAACGGGCGGCACCTGGTACTCGCCATTCAGGATTGCTGGGCTGGGCAGGTAGGCGCGCAGCCACAGCTTGAAGTTGCCGGTGGGTGCCGGTAGCCAGTTGGACTCGTTGCCGGATGGCGCTGCGTGTTGTATGTATATGTCAACGGACCCGTCAGCGTTCGGGACAAGATTCGAGAATGTACCGACGTTATAGCGGTTGATCGAATTGTTCACCATGTACGCCTGTAAGTCGGTCATTGTCAACGACCAGAAGGCATTGTTGGGAGGGAGCCCTCCGGCGGGGAAGTGCAATAGATAGTCATGTTGTCCGTTCAGCTTCGCACCCGTGCTGTCCACGGTTGTCGTCCAGTACACTGCCTCCGCTGGCACGTTCGCTGCGGGAAGGACCTGGGAGAATGCTGCCCGTTCGAGAATGTTGTTGCCCCATTCACCGTATTTCAAGGTGGTGCTCCAGCCATTGACGGTTGTTTCCATGGTGTGTGCCTCAATGTAAATGAGAGTACCTCCAAGGCCGAATGATGCCAGTACCGCCCCCACGATAATTCCCAACGCTATCACAGCGATGATTGTCCTTTTGCGCATTTTTTGGGGTGGCTGCGCGATTGTGGGTGGTTTCGTGGTTTTTCCTAGCATGAAGTATCCGGTCACAGCACCGATAATGAGGAGGACTATAGTTATTATTATCATTAATGGCATGTGGGCTCCACTTGGTGAGCTGGCCATGAATCTTAAAAGCAGTAAACCAATTATGCCTATGATAAAGCCTACAGCTCCACCTACTATTGTACCGTATAGCTTATTCATGTCTTAACCTCCATTTTGTTGATTCCTAGCAAACGATTTACTAGCATTTGGTTGCTTTTATTACTGTTTGATAACGTGACATTACATTTTACGGTGTCACAATTTACTTTAAACCAAGATCTTTTGGTGAGGTTTTCTGTCTGTATCACATGAACCATCGGCTGTTCTACGTGTGTTGTTTGCTACAATTATTTGGTCGTATATAACCCTACCTCGTAGAAGAGGTATATATTAGTCAGTCTTCATTAACTTCTCGTAGAACTCCAAGCTAAGCTTGAGCACCTTGATGCCATATTCCAAAAAAGGATAGACGAATTGATTGACTAAAACGAAAAATTACCAGTAATCATGTGTTTTGAAATTGTAGGTTAGAAGAAAATAAAAAAGATGCAGGGGAAGGGATTTGAACCCCGTCGGGATTTGAACACGAATTTACCATTAAATATATTGAGTTTATAATTTGTACAAACCATTAATATCATAATCAGCAAGTAATAATACAACAGGTGATATTACGATCATATTTTATATAAGATATACGATACAAAACTCAAAGGGAGACAAAGAATTTGAAGAAAATTATCGGAATTTTAGTTACTTCATTATTGATAAATTTAGTAATACCAATTGAGATAAATGCAGAAAATAATTATAATCCACTTAATGGAGGATGGTTAGAAGAACGTGATGGAGTAAAAATTCTTCATATAAGTGGATCGAATTATGAAATGGGTTATCAACATGGTTTTCTTTTAAAGAATGAAATTGAACAAAATTATAGAGCAATTTTTAACTTAGATAACGGTGAAATATACTCCCATATACTTAATTTATGGAATAATTCAATTAAAAACTATATCCCTACTGAGTATATTAACGAGATTCAAGGGATAGCAGATGGCTCTGGAACTTCTTTTGATGATGTAGTGGTTTTTTCTATTGGTTTTGCTACCTTTTTATTTGGCCAAGATTGTATGGAGATGAGTGCATGGGGACCTGCAACTGTTGATGGTAAACTGATTCACATGAGAAGTTACGATGTACCTCTACATTGTAAAGATCCTGAATCAGGAAGATACATACAAGAAAATCAG
>Ga0209777_10005076_pt1:5000-15307 | contig 15307 bp, 11 predicted proteins | sample FrelakmetHBP12HB_FD_187147 | JGI IMG/M metagenome (GOLD analysis project Ga0209777, IMG submission 187147) | Freshwater lake sediment microbial communities from the University of Notre Dame, USA, for methane emissions studies -HBP12 HB (SPAdes)... | ecosystem: Environmental > Aquatic... | reverse complement strand
AAAAAAAGTATAAAGACGAAGAAAAAAACACTTTTGATTTGTCTTATTTTCTGTTTAAGGAGCAGTTTTCTAAGCTTAATTTGGAAAACTATATAAAATCGCTTGAACAGCTTTCATATCCAGAAGAGTCGGAAGAGGCGCGTAAAAAGCAAAGACTTCATTCTCTTTTTACCAAGATGCTGGATTTTATGAGAGACATTGAGCAGCCAGGGTAAAGACATAATAATGCGGCGCGCTTGGGGAAAGCACGCCCTAAATCTCTATTATCCGCGAATTTTCTTCATATGATCTATCCGCTTCTGGATAAGGGCATCAGTACCGATGTCTTCGCGATAGGCAACCGAGCCTTTTACAGCCTTAACGCCTTCTTCGGCAATTTTTCTGGCTTCTTCTAATGTATCGGCAATGCCGACGATGCCGATGGCGCGAGATGCGCTAAGGTACAAACCATCTTCTTTCTTATCTACAGACGAGTAGTAAAGTCTGGCTTTTCCGACATTGCCCACTTCGATTTTCGCGCGGGACGATGCCGCATCGGGATGATCAGCAGGCAGGCCGTAACCTTTGGGGACAACATATTTACACACTGTAGATTTGTGTTCAAATTCGATTTTTAATTTATCCAATGTTCCGGCAATAATGTGGCGGCAGATTTCCACAAAATCTGTTTTTAAAAGTGGTAAGATATTCATGGCTTCGGGATCGCCGAAGCGCGCGTTATATTCCAGAAGCTTTACGCCGTTTCTAGTAGCGATAAATCCGCCGTACATAACGCCTTTGTAGGGGCTACCCGTTTCTTTAGATAGAGCTGCCGCCACCTGACGTGTTATTTCCAAGCCCGCCTGAGTGTCTTCCGGTTTTAAAAAAGGCAATGAATGATTAGCCAGGGAATACGAACCCATCCCCCCGGTGTTCGGCCCCTTGTCTCCTTCAAATCTTCTTTTGTGATCCTGCACCAGCGGTGTGCCCACAACTGTTTTCCCGTCGCACAGGCATTGTAGTGAAAATTCCTCGCCGTCGAATTTTTCTTCAACAATCAGCGACGAACTTTCCGCTAGTATTTGCTTACATAATTTCAGCGCTTCTTCTTTTGTGTCAAAATGATCGCCCTGCACCAGCACGCCTTTGCCGCCGGTCAGTCCATCCGGTTTGAGAACAACGCCTTCCAATTTATTTAAAAAAGCTTCCACGCCATCAATCACTTTAAATACTTTGAACTGTGGATTACCGGGAATATTATATTTGCTGACGAGATTTCTGGTAAACGATTTGGATGTCTCCAACTGTGCCAGACTTTTGGTGGGACCAACGGCAGGAATACCTATTTGGGACAGAACATCCACAACACCGTTATTGAGTGGATCTTCCGGCCCAATCACTGCAAATTCAACTTTATTATGTTTGGCAAAATCAACAATAGCTTTTAGATCTGAATAGCTGCCGAGCTTGGCCGTCTCTGAAAGAGAAGCAATGCCCGGGTTATTTGCTTTCATGAAAGAAAATAAATGCGGTTTTGGCGCCGAGCGTGAAATTGCTTCGGCGATTGCGTGCTCGCGGGCACCGTTTCCGATGAGCATTATGTTGGGCATGGTCGAATCTCCTATTTTATTTTTCGCAATCCCGCGACTTAGGATCCCTCGGCTCCTGCCGGAGGTGGCTCCACAGATTGTTCAACTATTTAAAAACTTCCTTAAGCAGATCAGTAACTCTTGCTTTGGGATTAGTGCGAATATTTGATTCTTCCTGTCCAAGCATATAAAATAATCCATCAAGAGCTTTGGAGGAAACGTATTTATCCATGTCTATATTTGGAAGCTTGTTCACATATGGCACACTTTGAACTTTATCATTAATTGCTTCAAACTTTTTGGTAACTTTATAATCATTCATCGCCTTGCGAACAGCCGGCTGGAACAAGTCAAACAGTTTGGTGTACGTTTTATTTTTAAGATAATCGGTGGCCGCGGTATTGCCGCCTTTTAATATTTTGGCGGCATCATCAAAAGATATTTCCGTAATGGCCGTCAAAAAAATATCAGTGGCCAGAGGCGCAGCTTTTTCCGCCGCTCTATTCATGCTGAGGGTGAATTCATCTAACTTCGGACCCAAACCGATGTCGCGCAAAACCGTTTCCGTCTTTCTTATGTCTTCCGGCAATAGTATCTTTACGTTTTGATTAGCGAAATAACCGTTATTTTTCCCTAACGACTTAATGGTCTTTTTAATTCCTACTTTAAGCGCTTCTTTAAGTCCCAAGTCAATCTTACTGGTACTTGACTTTGTGGAAGAAGGTTCATTTAAATTATCCTTCAGCAAATTCAAAAGATCCGCATAGCCGTGATTACATATCAAAACAACAAATAGTGTGACAAAAATTAATCTTTTTTTCATAAAAAAATCCTTTCGCTATATAATAAGGGATCAAAATTAAATGTTACTAGTATTTAGCTCAGACAATTATGAAAAATTATGATTCTCCAAAGTTTATATTGATAGAAATTATATTTATGTTGGGGAAAGTATAAGAAGTAAGGCCTTGTATGTCAATGGAATAATAACCGCAAAATGTGCTATATGAAATTAATAATTTACGGACAGAAATATATCTTTTTTTTGTCCGATCTGATAAGTTGTATTATATAAGGGAATTTGGCGAGGGTGCTAAATATTGAATATAACCTCGGATATTCTAATGATCATTATTCTTTTTTTGTTTTCCGGGTTTTTTTCCTCGGCGGAAGCCGCATTGCTTTCGCTTACTGATTTGCATCTGCATAAGATGAAATTAGACCGCTACCCCTTTTTGACTTTTGTCGGTAGGTTACTCGAAAATCCCCGCCGTCTTTTAATCACTATTGTTACGAGTAATGAAGCAGTTAATATCAGTATCTCCATTTTAGCGGCATCTCTTTTTATCGGTTTATTGGGCGCGAATGGACAGTGGTTTTCCATCGTTTTTACAACTGTTGTGCTATTGATTGCCGGCGAGGCTATTCCCAAGACTTTTGGAGTAACTTATCCGATGCAGGTTTCGGTCCTGGTTTCTCCTTTGATGATCGGTATTTCCCGTCTGGAATATCCTGTTGTTGCCGCATTGGAAAAATTATCCGGCTTTATATTAAAAAAATACGGCAAGCATATAGTCCTGGATGCTGACACTTTAATGGAAGATGAATTTAAGACTCTGATCGATGCCGGAAGCCGTGAAGGCGTGGTGGACGAATCTCAAAAAGAACTGATCAAAAGAATATTCGAATTAGGCGATAAGCCGGTAACCGACATTATGACTCCCCGCGTAGATATGTTTTGTCTGCCCTTGGACATGTCTGTGGAGGAAATTATATCAGCGGTCGTTAAACGAAGGCACGAAAGGGTGCCTATCTACACCGATGACCGCGACGATATTACCGGGATACTTTTCACCAAGGATCTGCTTAATGATGCGCAAAGAGTTAAGGAAGCGAAAGGCATCGAGAAATTGCTGGCGAAACCCTATTTTGTGCCGGAAGGGAAAACTCTTAACGGCCTTCTCCATGATTTCCAGGAAAATAGAACACAAATTGCAATTGTTGTTGATGAATATGGAGGAGTATCCGGCATGGTAACTCTCGAAAATATTCTGGAACACTTATTTGAAGAAGCCTATGGCAATAGCGAATTGGTAAATAACAGTTGCGAAGAGATTGACGAAAATAAAATTATTGTTCCCGGCAAAATGCCGGTGGAGCAGTTAAATAGCATACTGGATGCTCAACTGCCGGAAGGGGAATTCGATACTGTCGGCGGTTTTGTCTTGCATTTGTTTGGAAAACTGCCCACTAAGGGTGAAGAAATAAATTTCAATGATTATATGTTTCGCATAGAAAATGTTGATCGGACAAGGATATTGAAAGTAAGGATAGAAAAGCAATTGCCAACGGAGCAGATTAACAAAAAATGAATGCATATTTGATCATTGCCATAATTTTTATTTGTCTCCTATTGGAAGTACTCTATTCCGGCGGCGAAGTAGCTCTATTCTCTTCGGATATAAATAAAATGAAATTTTTAGCCGGCCGCGGATCTTCTTCGGCCGGACAGGCAGTAAGGTTATTGGAAAAGCCGGAGTGGTTTATTTCGACTACACTTATCGGGACTAATCTTTCCATAATTACCGCCTCCACTCTGGCTACGGGACTATTCATCTCTTATTTTGGAGTAGTTCGCGGCGAGCAAATATCGCTTATTGTTATGCTGCCCACTTTGTTTATCATGATTATTGTTCGCAGTGTTTTTCAGCATTATGCCGAAACAATGGCCGTCAAAGTGGCCTATTTTATCCGTTTGTCATCAGTGATTTTCTATCCGGTGGCCTATATTATTGCCGCCATCTCTAAAGAAACAGTGCGCATTTCCACCAGTCAGAAAGTCAAGCAGGCTTCTTATATCACCAAAGAAGGTTTAAAGTTCATATTGGGTGAAAAAACTAAAGGCAGTGATATTTTGAAAACAGAAAGGGAAATGGTCAGCCGCGTATTTGATTTTTCTGAACTTACGGCGGATAAAATCATGGTTCCTATTTCAGCGCTGACGTCTTTGCCGATCGGAGCGAAAATTGAAGAAGCGGTTCAAGTTTTTACCAGCAAAAAATATTTGCGCATCCCGGTGTATCAGGACAGGGTTTATAATATTATCGGTATTTTGCATTACTTTGATCTGCTGGAAACTTTAATTGAGAATAAAGATAATTTAGATAATGATTCTGCCACACAAACGATTGCTTCGTGTATGCAGAGAGATGTGTTTTACGTGCCGGAGACAAAAAAAGCCAGCGAACTTTTAATGGATATGCAAAGAAGACATGAACATATGACTATTGTTGTTGATGAATATGGAGGCGCCATCGGTATCGTGACAATAGAAGACATCGGAGAAGAAATCGTCGGCAGCATCGAGGACGAATATACAACCGGTGAAAAGCTATATAAAAGAATCGCTCCTGGGCGGTATCTGATCAACGGCCGTATGGAAATGGAAGATTTAAATCAGGTACTATCAATGAAATTTCCTGATGGTAATTATGAAACTCTGGGCGGTTTTTTAATGAATAGAATGGGCAGAATTCCACAGAGGAGAGAAAGACTGGAGTATAACGGCATTACGTTTATTATAGAAAATGCCGACCAGAAATCGGTTAAAGAAGTATTGGTTATTTTTCCGGCGCAATTGGATGAGTTTGCGATTAAATAATATTCGAGGTTACGTCAATCTGTGCAAGGTAAAAAATTTTGTGCATTGATTTTAGCGGCCGGTAAGGGCACCCGCATGAAATCGGATCTGGCCAAAGTACTCCATATCCTCGCGGGGAAGCCCTTGCTGCATTATTCCATAGAAGCTGCCCGCAGAGCCGGTGCCGGGAAAATTGTGGCTATCATCGGTCATCAGGCACAGCGGGTACGGGAGGAATTTCACAATAGCGGATGCATCTTTTTGGAGCAGAAACCGCAATTAGGAACAGGGCATGCCGTTTTACAAGCAAAGGATGTGTTGTCTGCTTATGAGGGCTTGACCGTTATTCTCTGCGGAGATGTGCCGTTGTTGAAACCCATGACAATTAAATCGCTGGTGGAAAGTCATGTAACTGCGGGTGCAGCAGTTACCGTGCTTACAACAATACCGGCAGAGCCTCTAGGATATGGGCGAATAGTTAAGCGTACGGACGGGAGTATTCTGAAAATAGTCGAAGAGCGCGATGCGACAGATGCTGAAAAAAAAATCAGTGAAATCAACACGGGTATTTACTGTGTAAATACACCGTTCTTATTTTCGGCGCTCACGAAAATTGACAACAACAATAATCAAAAGGAATACTATTTAACGGACATAGTCGAAATAGCTTGCCGCGAGGGTGAGATAGCAAGACCGCACATAGTTCTCGATTATATCGAGGTAATGGGTATTAACACACCAGAAGAACTTTTTCGCGCCGGGCAGTATCTTCAAAAAAATAGAAAGTATCTGGATTAATTTGTGTTTGCTGGCATTAATTCATTAAAGGGCAAAGCTCTGCTGGCGCCCCTGGCCGGGATTTCCAATTTGCCGTTTAGATTGTTAGCGCGTTCTTTCGGTTGCGCTTTAGCTTTTACCGAAATGATTAGCGCCAACGGAGTTATACGGAAATCTGATCGAACTCTGGAATACTTAAGAACTTGTGCCGATGATCATCCTCTTGGTGCGCAAATTTTTGGGGCCGACCCGGAAATAATGGCTGAAGCTGCCGGCATTGTCGCGAATCATGGCGTTGATTTAATCGATATTAATATGGGTTGCCCGGTAAGAAAGGTAATCAAGACTGGAGCCGGCGCGATGCTCATGAAGGATCCTGATCGTGTGAGCAGGATTATCATGGCCGTTAAGAAAGCTGTGCGCATTCCTGTTACAGTGAAAATTAGATCGGGATGGAGCAGTAGTTCGATTAATGCCGTGGAGATTGCGCGAGTTGCTGAAAAATCAGGAGCTGATGCAATAATCGTTCATGGCCGTACGGCTGATCAGGGTTTTGGCGGCGTAGCCGATTGGAATATTATAGCTGAAGTAAAGAAAAAGGTTAATATTCCGGTGATTGGCAACGGCGATATTTGGCAGCCACAAGACGCAATAAGAATGCTGCAGGAAACTTCTTGCGATGCCGTGATGGTCGGAAGAGGGGCATTAGGAAATCCCTGGATATTTAAAGGTATTGTTCAAGCATATTCCGGCCAAATAAAAGATTATTTACCCAATCTGGACGAAAGGCAAAAAGTAATAAAAAAACATTGGGAAATGGAAACAAGAGATATCGGCGCAAAGTTAGCCAATAAAAATTTTCGTAAACACCTATTATGGTATACAAAGGGATTAGAAGGTTCTACTCGGTTCAGACAATTGGCCGGGAAATTACAAGTTGGGGAAAGCGTGATGAATGAATTAAATGAATATTTTAGGTCTTTAGGGGAGTTACGCTCTGCAGGGTATACAGCCTAAAATAATGCCTTGACAATAAGAGCATAAGTTGTCATAAATTAAACGTAATTGAGAATCTAAGTGAATAATTTTTATGTCCTTGGGGAAGGATAAAAAATTTATAGTGGAATTGGAAAAGTTCAAAGAATTAGAAGATAAAATCAAAGGTATTGTCAGTGAAAAAAAGCATTTAAAAAAGCAAATTCAAACATTGGAGGAAGCATTAAAAAATAAAGGAGCGGAGTTAGAAGGGGTAGAAAGTAAACTAAAGGCATTAGATGAAGAAAGGAACAGCGTACGCGCGAGGGTAGATTCACTACTTGATTTACTTGCAGATATAAATTTGGCAAAATAAGCTTCCAGGTCGTGTGTTTTGAAAAAAAGTTACAAAATTAGGATATTAGGACAGGAGCTTTCGGTTTTAAGCGATGCAGAAGATGAACAAGTGGCCAACGTTGTCCAATTTGTAAATAAAAAAATTGAAGAGATTTTGCAGTCCAGGGATGGGCTCAAAACCATAAACGTTGCCATCCTGGCAGCTTTAAACGTTTCAGAGGAATTATTAAAATTAAAGGGAATCAACAGGGAGCTCTGCGATCAACTGGAAAGCAGAGCCGAAAAATTAATTCAACTGATTGAAGATGCAAATTAGCTAATTTATATTTGCCCCTGCGATGTGCGTGATTAACATTTGTTTTTGAGCCAACATTTTGAACCTGGGGCCTATCCTTGTTTGCGGTGAGCAGGTCAGCCTTTGTTCCGCTGGTCGGAAGGCAGAAAGCCTAAAGCAACCAATACCGGCACCCACCTTATAAAAAGGTTCAAAAAAGTGATTAACACGGCATAGGCGGGGGTTTTTTGTGCCCAGCCTAGATTAAAATCGACTCCGCATTCAAAAAAATCAACAAACAATGAATCCTTCGGTGAAGTGCTATAGGTATAAGCACTTGCTGAAAGGTTTAAATATAGCTCTGCAGGAAACATTTTTTAAATCGATTACGATATGCTCAAGTAAATGTTTTGTAAAAGTTGATTTTCCCGCAAAGCAACAGGAGGCAAAGTTAAATGTTAAACGGCAGTTTATTTGTGCTGGTTATATTGGTGGCGATCATTGCCGGTATTGTTGCCGGCTTTATATTAAAACAATTATTGGCTACAAAAAAAATCAAGTCATCGGAAAGTTTGGCGGCGAGGATTGTCGAGGAATCAAAGAAAGAGGCGGAGACAATCAAGAAAGAGGCTATTCTTCAGGTTAAGGAAAACCTTCTGAAGATGAAGGCTGATTTTGACCGGGAAACGAAGGATAAAAAAAGTGATCTTGACAGTTTGGAAAAACGCATTCGTTCCAAAGAAGAAAATCTGGATAAGCGGATAGATGTGTTGGAACAAAAAGAAAAAAGTATTGAGGAGCGAGAAAAAGCAATAGTTAATAAAGAAACGGTGATCGAAGAAAAACACCATAAATTGGATAATATTCTGAAAGAACAAAAGGACAAGCTGGAGAGGATAGCAGGAATTTCTTCGGAAGAAGCAAAAAAAATATTGATCCAGTCTATGGAAGCGGACGCTAAACACGATGCCGCGCTGATAGTCCGCAAAATTGAAGATGAAGCAAAATTCACTGCAGATAGAAAATCGCGGGAAATAGTTGCCTACGCCATTCAGCGGTATGCGGGGGATGTTGTGGCAGAAAATACGGTCTCGGCAGTTAACTTGCCCAGTGAAGAAATGAAAGGGCGCATTATCGGCCGTGAAGGCAGAAATATCCGGGCGATTGAAGCCGCTACAGGCATAGATTTAATTGTCGATGATACTCCGGAAGCTGTTGTTCTGTCCAGCTTTGATCCGATTCGCAGGGAAGTAGCCAGAATTTCACTGGAGCGATTGATTCAGGATGGACGAATTCATCCGGGACGTATTGAAGATATCGTTAAAAAAGTAAAAGTGGAGGTCGATCAAATCATCAGAGAAACCGGAGAAAAGGCGTCCTTTGACGTCGGCGTTCACGATATCCATCCCGACATTATCAATCTGTTGGGCTCTCTTAAATACCGCAAGAGTTATTCGCAAAATGTTTTGCAGCATTCCATGGACGTTGCCTATCTTACCGGTATGATGGCCGCGGAATTGAAAATGAATGTTAAGGAAGCCAAGCGCGCCGGATTATTACATGACATCGGCAAAGCAATAGACCACAAAGTCGAAGGAACGCATGCGGCTATTGGGGCTGATTATGCCAAACGGTTTGGCGAGAACCCACGCATAGTTCAGGCTATTGCTACTCATCATGATGATGGGCGCAATAACACCCTACTTGGCGTTCTGGTCCAGGCGGCAGATACACTGTCGGCGGCCCGTCCGGGCGCGCGCCGCGAAATGCTGGAAACCTACGTAAAACGTTTGGAAGAGCTCGAAAAAATCGCCCAGTCATTCAGCGGAGTCGATAAATGTTTTGCTATCCAAGCAGGCCGTGAAATCCGCATTCTTGTGGAAAATGAAAAAATTTCCGATAACGATGCGGTAATGTTATGCAACGATGTTATCAAAAAAATAGAAGCGGAGCTCACCTATCCGGGGCAGATAAAAGTGACTGTAATCAGGGAAACCCGTGTTTCTGATTATGCAAAATGATTTCTTTTCATGCAGTGCAGGAAAAGCTTTGAATGAAGATACTTTTTATTGGCGATATAGTAGGTAAACCCGGCCGCAGGGCGGTAAGCGAATTCGTGCCTTCATTGATTTCCGAGCGTAAAATCGATCTCGTCATCGCGAACTGTGAAAATGCGGCTGCCGGATTTGGCGTGACCAGGGAAATAGTCGAAGAACTTTATGGAAGCCGCATTGATGTGCTTACTTCCGGCAATCATATTTGGAATAAAAAAGAAGTGTTGGATTTTATCGGAGATTACGAAACTCTTTTGCGGCCGGCTAATTATCCCGCTACAACTCCGGGCACAGGCGCGGTGCTCGTGCCGACAGCAAAAGGAGAATATGTAGGAGTTCTCAATTTAGCGGGCAGGATATTTATGCACCCGATTGATTGTCCTTTTGTAACGGCGAAAAATAAAATCGCCGAGTTGAAAGCAAAAACAAAAGTTATTGTTGTTGATATTCACGCTGAAGCAACCTCCGAAAAAAGAGCTCTGGGCTGGTATCTTGACGGCGAAGTTTCAGCCGTTTTGGGAACGCATACTCATGTGCAGACAGCGGATGAAGAAATCCTGCCGCAAGGAACGGCCTACATCAGCGACGTAGGCATGACCGGACCTTTTGATTCGGTGATCGGCGTAAAAAAAGACCTCATCATTGAACGGTTTTTAACTCAA
>Ga0209777_10005075_pt1 | contig 15317 bp, 18 predicted proteins | sample FrelakmetHBP12HB_FD_187147 | JGI IMG/M metagenome (GOLD analysis project Ga0209777, IMG submission 187147) | Freshwater lake sediment microbial communities from the University of Notre Dame, USA, for methane emissions studies -HBP12 HB (SPAdes)... | ecosystem: Environmental > Aquatic >... | reverse complement strand
GCAGCGGCACTGCTGACGTCGCCGTCAAGATCAATTCGCGAAGCACGGCAAGCCAGCTCGGGAGCGGCTATCTGGTGGCCACACCGAAAGCGGGGAACAAATACCTCATTTTCGATGTGACGGTCACCAACGTCAACGAGAAAAGTTGGGACATCGGCAATCCGTACTATTTCAAACTCAGTACTGCAGGCGGGACCGTGTACGAAATAACCTCTTCGTCATTCTTGGGTGACAACGCGCTCAAGTCGGTGTCGAATACGAACCCTGGAGAAAAGGTGTCAGGACAGGTTGCGTTCGAGATTCCACAGAGCGCGAAAGCGACGAAGTTGACTTACAGCGACGTGTTCAATGAGGTCGTTACAAACCTTTAGCAATTGCTGTCGCTCCTTTTTTTCTTTTCTTTTTTTGATTAAGCACTCAGGCTCACAAGAGCAACGTATTCACCTTTGCAATAAAAGGCGCAGTGCGGGTTACCGTGCTGAGCGTAAAAAAAAATTCGTCAATTTTTGCTTTTTTGTCACAACTATTCAAATGCCCACGACGCATTTTAGGCAAACTTTTAGTATCAGATCTGAAACTACATACGGAGCTATTTACTTTAAGCACGGAGCCTTGTCAAATGAACGTAATGATCGCCACGCTCGGGTTTGAGGCAGAACCGCTTATCATCGGGATGCAGACGTTTAACGTGAAAAAACTGATCATCATCCGGGAAGCGGACCCGCCCTCAGAGGCAAAAAAAGTCGAAAACCTCATGCATAACACCTTCGGCGCGATCGTCGAGATTGAGGTGAAGGAAGTTGAGAATTCGTACGACATCCTCGGCCTTGTTGACCTTATGACCTACCTCATCAACAGCGAGTATGACAAGGGCAATCACGTTTTCGTTAACGTTACCGGTGGGCGAAAGACGAGTTCAATTAGCGCGTTACTCGGGGTGTTTAAAAACATCGACAAGGTTAATGAGGTCTTTTACGTCACAGAGGAGGCCCACCAAGTCATTTCCCTCCCTAAGATCTCGTGGAACCTTCACAAGACAAAACTCGACCTTCTGAAGATGCTTAATAAGGACGTCTCGGACATCGAAGTACTCAAAGACGAACTCGATATTAGCCGGACGATGACGTATACGCACCTTCGTGACTTGAAAGAACAAGGGCTCATTAATGAAACTTCTGACGGCTATGAGCTCACGCTTGCTGGGAAGCTTATCCTTATTTGATTATCTGAATTCCGCTTATAGTTCAAAAAAGTCTAATCTATGAGTAAAGCATTTGCCGGAAGTACATCAGCATACACACAACAGTCAGAGGCTGAAAAAAGCTCTAAAGCATCGCAGAAAGCAATATCACCCATACACGTCAAAGTTGCTGTGCTTTGAGCAACCGCTTTTTTTGCGCAAGCGCGGAAATATTGCAAGACTGCGGTTGTCAATCAGCTGATGGGCGAAAACGTCGTTGGATACGCTGAAGTTAGCTGTCTAAATGTGATCCAAAAAGCAACACTTAAATGGTGAAAACATATTAGCAATTTATTTAATATCGCGACCACGAATTGAAAAAAAGGCGATAAACATGATAAAAAAATTAGTAGTAGTTATGGCGCTTGCTCTCGTCGTTTGTACTTTTGCTGGTTGCACTACATCAACGACCAACCAAACGGGCACTTCAAACGCTACCTCAACTGCAGCGACGACGCACGATGCTCTTTTTGAAAAGTTTCTTACGGCGCTTAAAACGAATCATTCACAAGTCAGAGACGAGCAAACAAAGTCGTGGGAAGTCACGTGGATAAACACTACATCCGCACGCGTGGTATGGACGGAGCGGCATAATAACACAAACCAGACCCGGACCATTGTTCAGACAGTAATTATGTTTCCAACTTCACAAGACGCTACAAATTACGTTAACGCTTTGAACAAGACAGCATACAGCCTAAATAACACGATATATTCCACCTATGGGGCATATCTAAATGTTACGGGCCGCGCGCCGCAGACATACAAAGTGTGGCAGTGGGAGGAGGGAAATCCTAACAATATTACAAACTATACGAAGCACACTATCGAGTTGTGTGACAATTTCACTACACAAGCTACGATAACAGTAAAGGCCTGACCCTCAAACTGAGTGGGGTCTGAAAAGAGCATTAGCTAGTCGAGATATATAATCTACAATACGATAATGCTCTTCTTTCTTCTTTTTTTCATCTATAAAAAAGCTTAGAACTCTGTTTATCTTGCCTTATAATCCACTCATCTACGTAGGGGCAAACAACAACCTTTTTTTGTTTCCTACAGGAACAAACAGTCAAAAAAAAACGAGCTTGGGTTCTAAAACTTGCCGATACTATCGGAGAGGTAAGCTATGTTTTTGAAACTGAACTCAATGGTAAAAGGGCGTTTCTGCTTGTCACTCAGCAGAGTGCGCTAGAAGATAACAAGGTTTTAAGATCAAGCGAAGAAGTTTTAAAACCATGTGCAGATGTAGCACAGACTTCACTGGATGTTCTTGCCGGAAGTACATCAGCATACGCACCACAGTCAGAGGCTGAAGAAAGCTCTAAAGCACCGTAGAAAGGAGTTACGGCATGAAAAGTGTCGTGAAGAGTAGGAATTGTTAAGCCAGAGGCCGCCAGACTGCGATCAAGGAGAAATCAAAATGACACAAAAACGCATCGTCGATGCAAAGCAACGTAAGGCCGAGATCATGGTGGCGACCCTCTTCCTAGTGACCGCCGCGGCCAGTATCGCCGCGGGGTTCCTTGTGGATCCGATTTTGACGGCGCCAAACTATCTGGCAGGGATATCCCCCAACACGGCCGCTGTCGCTTGGTCAGCCCTGCTCTGGTCGATCAACAACATCGGCATTGTGTTCATCGCGGTGTTCATGTATCCCTTGCTGTGGAAGCTCGATGAGAATGCGGCGGTCGGGTACCTGGCGGTGCGGATCATCGAGGGGACCCTCTTGATGGGCGGCGTCGTGGCGACTCTGATGCTGATTCCGCTAAGTGCCGAGTTCATCAACGCCGGCGCTCCCCTGAGCTCCTGGTATCTGACCCTCGGCAACTCGCTTGTGCGGGTGACGGGCGTGACCTCGGTATCTTTGGCGCTCCTCGGTCTGGGTGGGATCATCTTCACCTGGATGTTGGTTCGGCACAAGATGGTTCCCCGAGTCATTTCTGTCGTCGGTCTGGTCGGGTATGCCTTGGCCCTGTTCGGCGGCTTAGCGGCCTGGTTCGGCCTCATCGACCCCGCGAGCGCAGGGGCCACCATCATCAACGTCCCCGTCGCGGTCTTCGAGATCATCCTTCTGCCCTTCTGGCTGTTCTTCCGGGGCTTCAAGATGCCGGAAGCGACCGAAACAGAAGTGTCGGAATGACGGATTCTATATAACAACCACAGCGGGGATTTATGGGGAATGCAACCGTTTACGGTGGCCAAACTTAGAACCTAAAGGGAGCGTTCGCGCTCCTCTTTCCTTCTTTTTTAGGTAACTAAAGAAGCGTTACTCCCTAGTTTTTCATGCCGCGTTTACCCTTCGAGAGTCTCTTATCTTGGCAAATCAAAGAATAGGAATCGTGGCCCACAACGCTCGCGAAAAAAAAAGAAAAAAGAAGGGAAATAGCCCTTCACGCGGTCACTACTACGGTATGCGCTGCGCGGTCTCCAATCCGCTGTCTCTTATCCGACGTCCATATAAGAATTGCACCGAGCAAGAACGGAATAATGAACGGTATTGCGTCGATGATCAGCAGTAAGGAACGCACGAGTGCATCGACATAGCCGATCTTTGAACCGTCCTCTTTGACCACTTTGATCTTAAGCGCCATCATGCCTACCGTCTGTCCATACGCTCCCAAAAGGAGCGTGAAATAGATGAGGACGATGAGTGCTGTTAAGGTGGGGCCGAGTCCTGCGAGCGCATTCGTTGTGGTGGACGCGCTGAAGGTCCCATTAGTAAAACTCACGCTATTGGCGGCGGGCGTTTGCAAAGAACTCGTGAAAAATGCCGCAATAATGACTGCTATAATGAGATCAATAAGAACAGCTACGAATCTGACACCGACGCTACGGTACTGCAGCGGGGCTGGGGTCATTTGAGGCGTCATTTCAGGCGCTGGGGACATTTCATCTGCCATTCGTTCACCTCCTTGTGGCTTTGTTGCCTAATTGTGTGTTTGGCAGGTAAAAGCTTATTGATCGTATTCAACAAAGATAACACTTTTCTAAAATACTTTTTAGACCATTTAAACCGTGCTCTGACGATTTTTAACGCTACTAGGCGAACCCATTAGTCGTTTTGATCTTTTCAGATCTTACTCGTTATTGGGTTTCATGAGTGCCGAGAGTGATGAACACGAAAAAGAAAAGCTTCACATTTTAACCCGTTACGTAAGCGCCTTAAACTAGGTACGATTATGATAGGCAAGGTGGCGCGGACAGTCGCAAGGCCTGAAAGCAGCAAATGGGGAATGGGGAAGGACTGTAACCCTCTCTAACAGAAAACATCTGGGTGAACAATCCGTTATCCCGACTGCTGACCCATTTATGCTGGGAGAAAGCATCGTTAATTAAAACGCGGTATTGTTATGCAGCACATCGGAAAATCAAAGATCTTTCTGCTAGAAAGGGTGTGAGATATCCGCAACTTCGCTTACCCCAACAGTGTTCTGACGTAATCGGAGACACAGCTGAAATTTTTGAAACTGAACGCGAGGGAAAACGTGCTTTTTTGATCATCACTGAACGAATCGTGTCACACAATGACAATGTTTTAAAACAGACTGACGATGTTTTAAAACAGTGTGCTGGTGTAGCGCAGACTTTTACGAAAACTCACGCCATTACATCGGATTCCACGCAACAATCAGACGCAGAGAGCAGCTTGAAAAGCACCGCAGAAAGCTTTAATATCAATACACAGCTAGTAAGCTGTGCTGCCTCAAGCGGCCATTACGCTTGTGCATGCCCGGGTAGTGTAGCGGCCTATCATGGAGCCCTGTCGAGGCTCCGACTCGGGTTCAAATCCCGACTCGGGCGCTTCTTTTTTGTATTCTTTGAGGCAACAGAACGCTACAGTTGCTTCAAAAAAGTTTAAACCGGAGTTTAAACTCCCACCTCAACCCAACAATACGGGCATATCAACCCTAATACTTCCATTTACACGCGACGACTTAGTCGGATATCTTGAACTGCGTACAGCCGGACTCGCACGTAAATCGATTACGTGGTTGAAAAAATCGGCAAGACTGTTTTGGAACGCAACGAATGGCTTCATTAGCGTACCCTCGCTTCAAAACTTGCGCAATTACGTACTTGAAAAATATCGCGATGTTGACGCTAAACGCAAGGTCTTGCAGTTTGCTCGTGCATTTCTCGGATACATGTCAACAATCAGCTTCGATCAACGATATGCCGCATTTAACTTGTTTTTACAGCTTCCGCGGTCGGTCAAGGAGCAAAAGCGAGTAACAGATCGAATTGTCACTAAAGAGGACGTTGAGAACGTGCTTTCAGCGATCTATAGACCACATGTCAGAAAGGAGATTGATACCTATCACTACCTCAACTACAAAGCTATGGTGCTCTTTGGTGCGTTTACCGGCCAACGGCCTTTGGCGACTATAGCACGATTAACCGTGGGACAATTAAGGGAGGCTATCACAACAGAAAAGTCAGTCGTAAACGTGCTCCCGTCGCAAGATAAGATACGCATGCAGCACTATTGTCCGCTTCACCCACAAGTCATAGAGGCCATATTACCAATTCTGAAAGATCGGAGAGCGGATGAGCTTGTCTTTGAACAACTCGCTTTCCAGCTGTGGCTTCGGCACAATAACGTTCGATTAAAATATAGCGGTGCTCGGATCGTTAACGGGGCTGCGGAAGTTTTGTGAACAAATGGGTGACGTATTGCAGTGGGATCAATCAAACAAGAACTACATAATGACACACGGAGTAAGCGGAATCGAGTGGCAATATTACAAGTACCCAATGCCGGAAAATGTGTATGACGTCTATATGCAATATTGGGGAGATGTAAAGCTTTGAGCATAATTTGCTGCACGATTAGGGGGCTAAGCAGTTTTTACGACAGGATACTTGTCGTTAACTGTCGCTTCGTATCATTTAGCACCACTCTCTATCAGTTCAAACCGCAGCCTTTAGATATCTTATGACACATTTTTAGAAGCCCCGATTTAACGCACAAGAGTTGCGAGAGGGGAGATTAATGCATTTCTGAAAACATGTGTTAACAATTGTGGTTATGCATGTGGTTATTACATCAATGGGGGCCGCCTTAGTGAGAGCCCAAAATAGCAACTCAATTAAGACCTTTGTTAGATGGTTTTCACGTAAGTACTAACAATACTTGACCTAATAACGAAAGCTAATTTTTTTTGACTACCACCCATACAAATTGAATTTGGGGCCGGGGTATTTACATTTAGGACATTCCCGACCCGGGCTATAACCGTCGCGAGGATAAAATGTAGAAATTTCATTACACTTATTACATTGAAGTTCAAGTCCGAATTGAGAGTCTGCGTAGTGTTTAATCTTATACCAATTAAATTCGTCAATCGAATAATCCGATTTAGCTACGTGGATATAGTGCAAGGACAGGTCATAACAGATTACGAGAACATGTGAATCCATTAGAGGGTAATTGACGGGGGAAACCATAGCTATTTCAGAGATCGGAGCAACCCACCGGAATTTCATGAGTGGGTTCTTCAACGTTGACATTTCAAGAACTAGTCCATTTATTTGAATGGCGGTTGAATCACCATGTGTTGGATTTAGATCACGGACTTTCCGCCAACGTATCTTATGAAAACAGTCAGTATCCTTTGTTGCTATCTCAGCGCCCGATCCTATCTCAAGCGTGATCACTCTTTTTGAAAGGTCACCGGCTTTAGTTTCTATCTCTTTTAGGTGGATTACGGCAAAATAAGTCTCCCTTAAGGAGTCCCAATAAGACGTTGAATAAGCTATTTGTTTGATTTCTCGTCCGTCTGGGCAGCTATATAGCCACCTTACCCTTTTAACATCTTCCCTACTAACTCTTACATTAAGACAAGCAAGTTTCGTTGGAACAACTCCATCGAGGTGATATAGCACTATGGCTCCCTCTTCCCAAGGACGATCAGTTCCCAAAACTGAAATAGCATCTATCGTTGTGGACTCTTTAAGATTATTAGGTACTAAATTAGAGAACTTCCATTCTTCACCGCAACGTAATGTCTCAGCATAATCAGGAATTTCTGTCTTTTTTACTATGTGCAATAAACGACATAGTGAATCAATTAGTTCATCAATACGCTTCTCTAATGGAGGATTGAATGCATCAAGCCACTGATGTCTACTTATGAGACGATCAAGACTTTCAGATGGAAGGATATCGTGAACACGGAAAGGAATGATGGGAATCTCCGCCTCTACAGCGAGTTTGACCTCATTAAGCACTTCTTGAGAGGTATTTGAATTTGATGTAAGAACAAGAACCATGCAGCCTGCTTTCTTGATGCCACGTTTAATAGCATCTGCCCACTTTTCACCGCCAACAATGTTTCTTGGAGCGATCCAACACCTGATCCCTGAAGCCTCCAGTTTTAGGCATATTTCGTCTGCTATTTTTTTATCTTTTTGAGAATAACTGATAAACGAATCAAGATTCATTTCATGCATTGACAGAAGATTGATCACCCTAACTAGTAAATAATCTGTGTTAATGCAACCTATTATCTATTAGACATTTTTTGAGTACCTGATTGATTATAGGTTAAAAGTTGCATTGCATAACATCTTCTCGCCTCAAAGAGCTCAGCGAGAGTCTTCCACGTGAACGTTAAATGCATTTTACGACGCATTTAGTTCCAAGGTTACAAGAGCAGCGACTCATTTTGTTCTTGGCGATCTGCGTAAGTTTGCCGAACAACACGGCGATATTATTCAATGGGATCAAAGCAATAAGAACTACATAACGACCCACGGCGTCAGTGGGGTCGATTGGCGATTTTACAAGAGTCCGAGGCCTGAGCCGGCATATGATATTTACATGCAATATTGGGCGGATGTCGAGTTTTAAAGCGGCAAGAAGGAATTACGAGAGCCCAAAAACAACGGGTTTAATGCGTGGAAAACGACAGCTCAATAAAGATATTTTGTATCATTTCACGCACACGCCAACATATACGATTCAGTTTTTTGAAACCTCATTTATTAAGGATAAATACAAAACTTATCCAAACATTACCGTGCCACCAAAAGAAAGAAAGCTTCTAAAGATCAAACATCTTAAAGACAGCCTTTTCTTAAGCAAAGCGTCAACGGTCTATCATTATAATTTATTGTCTGGATGAAGTCAAGAAGGCATTATGACAGTTTTATATTTTACAGCAACGGGAAACAGCTTGTATTTGGCAAAACGAATAGGCGGAGAATTATGTTCCATTCCGAAAGCAATCAAGAAAGGAAACTATAGCTTCAGCGATGAAAAAATCGGTCTTGTATTTCCGATCTATGGTTTGTGCGTTCCCGCATATATAGAAGAATTTCTGCACAAAGTCAAGTTGGACAGCAGCTATATTTTTGCTGTCATGTCCTATGGATTTTATGATGGCGCGGCCGTAAATCATCTGTTGGAGATTGCGAATCGATGTGGGATAACCTTCTCCTATATCAACACCGTCAAGATGGTAGACAGTTATCTGCCGACCTACAAAATGGAAAACCAAATTAAAAACGAACCGAAAAAGCAAATAGAAGAACATCTGGATAAAATTATAACCGACATCAGCGACTCTAGGCAATGGATTGTCAAGGACTCTGGTTTTGATAAGTTGATGACCAAGCTCTTTTTGCATGCCTGGACACATAGAAGTCAAGGCATTGCTAACTCCTTTTCGATTGAGGATACCTGCACAAAATGTGCCGTTTGCGCTGAGGTATGTCCTGTAGATAATGTACGGGTACAAGGCGGAAAACCCGAATTTGGAAGTAACTGCATCAGCTGTCTTGCATGTACGCAAAACTGCCCGCAAAACGCTATTCGTCTTAAAGGCGAAAAAAGTACAACCAGATTCAGAAACAAGAATATCACATTAAAGGATATTGTTGATGCTAATGATTGATCAATGAAGCCACAGCCTACCAATTTGGCAAAGGAACCGAGATATTGATTAGCGGAAAACAGTTATATCTTCTTTGCTACAACAAAATAGCACCTTAATTGTTTTAAATTCAACCTTTCAGTTTCAGCAATTTGAAAATTTCCATTAGTTATTAACTCTTGTAATTCAGAGATTTTGAAGAATCTCACAGATAATATACGTGCTTTTTGTCAGTAGAAACAATGTAAGGAATGAAGAAATTCTTGAAGATTCAGCAAATCTACCCGATCCGGATGTGATCGCTGCGGAGATTGTCGATAATCTGGAGGCAGCTTTAGAGGAGTTTCTTGCCATCTACAATGATTTAGAGCAAGGAACCTTTCACTATCGTAGCGATTTGGTTTGTTTTTTCTCTACCTTCATCTAACTTTCCTGGTAGATTTCGAGCACAGAAATCGCAAGCTTCTCAGCATCGTGTTTACACATCACCTGCTGCAACACGTCAATGATCTGTCGGAGAGGTGGCTCCGCAGCACTTTCCGTATCTTGGCGCTTACGCGGCTCTGTTAAAATCGATGTAAAAAACGCAGTGAGGGTATGGGCAAGTTGCTCTTTCAATTCAAGCGCAAACGTCCGGAGGTACGATCCTTCAAGCCGTTTGGCCCTGCCGAGGCAATAGCTGCACGCCGCCCCGTATATCACCACATACCTGAGCTGCGCATCTCGCCGTGCTCGTTCCACGCTTGCTAGTAGCTCTTCTAGTGGTACTGTGCGGAGGTAGGCAGCAAAAAGATTGTAGAGTGCCTGTTTCTTGTCGCTTGTCTGGGTCTGGGGTCGGATTGCTTTCACAAGGGTTGAATTTGTGCTTTTATTGATAACCCAACTGCGAGGACGTACTGAAAGTGAAAAAAAGAAGAAAAAAGAATAGGAATAGTTAAGTTACCATTCGCCTCTTGCGTAAGTGTCTTGGCAGGAGTTAAGTTATGAATCCAATCGTTAGAATGATGACACGGTACAGCAACAAGCCGTTGAAATATGCGCTACCTTTGCTGTTTATAGTAATTAGGAGATGAGTTGATGTATTGTACAAACTGTGGAGAAGAAATTGGTGAGGGAGGAGTAGACTGTGGATCGTGTGGAGAGAAAATATCGAAAAATATTTTGGAAAACTCCCACGCAAATGTAGGGGGCGGTGATGAGACCCTAAAAGTATCGGAACCACAACTAATAACGCACAAAACCTGGGGTTACGGGTATCTTTTCCAGTTCCCATACACCAAACGGGATGCTGTCGCCCACGCGATAGCCTCTCTCTTTGAGAGAGAGGGTTATCATTTGGAAGAAGGAAACAGCATGAGCGGCATTTATGGAGTTGGAAGTACTGGTAAACGCCTGTTAGCTGGCGTGTTTTCCAAAAGGTACCGTTTTGAGTTTATGATACATGAAAAAGATGGCCTGACATTATTCGAGATTTATAAGGCCATGAGCGGTCTTTCAGGCGGGGTTTTAGGATTACGCGCGTTGGATAAAGAGTGGGAGAGAATACTTGCAGAGGTAAAATCGTTGCGGTTTGTTTCAAGCCGATAACCTCATTGCAATAACTGCAGCTAAAGCATTAAGTTAGTCCGCATATAAGGGCGGCATAGCGTGTTCCTATAATCTATTCCTTATCTTCTCCCTCTTTATTTCTTTTTTCGATTTCGTGTGATTTTTGGGCACCGTTCACGAGTTGACGCAAAACGTATGGAGTGACAGAATAGGAATAGTTAAGCCAACGTTCGCCTCTTTTGTAAGCGCCGTATAAGGAGTTTAATCATGAATTCAATCGTTAGGATGATGAAACGGTACATCAAAATGCCTTTGAAGTATGCGCTGCCATTGCTGTTTATCGGCGCACTTGTTTTAACATCTACTACAGGCTGTACAACTACACAAGACGCAAGCGCAATGAACGTCACCGCCGTTAAAACCGTTAAAGTGCCCCAACATTGGGGCTCTGGACTATACGCGGGTGAGAACCCGACGCCTGGCAATAAATTTGTTGGTTATAATGTCACACTGAAGAACGTTAACGCAAAGGACAGAAGTGTCGGCTTCAATTTTTGGGAACTTCGAGATACCAGTGGGGGCGTTTATCAGTATGGTGGCCAAACAAGTATGACAAATATTACAACTTTCGGCAGCTATCGCACAGAGCCTGGAGACATAGTTAGCGGCACCCTTATTTTTGAAGTGCCTAAAAACGCTACACTCAAATCTTTAACCTACAACGATGGAATTACGAAAATCGTTACCAATTTATAAGCACCATGCAATTGAAACCGACAACTAAGACAACTGTTCTTTTGCTTTTGGTCGCCTCGTTGTTAGTAGCAGGTTGTACAACGCAGAACACAACTAACAATTCCGGAACTGCTACAGGTGGGTACATGAGCGTTAAAATCGCTAATGCGACCGTACCTACTCAGATCACATTGATAACGATTCCTAAAACAGGGTATAAGTTCGTGGCGTACAACGCCACAGTCACTAATGAGAATGCGACAGATCGACAAGTACATGCGAACATGTTCGCGTTACATGACTCGAATAAAAACGTCTATAATACCGATTACCTCATTCAAACCAATAAGAGTTTTAACGCATTTCCTTACGTCTACAAAATGACTGAACCAGGCGATAAGGTGAATGGAATTATCGTGTTTGAAGTGCCGCAAAATGCAAAACTGACTTCTCTGACCTACGATGACCACTCGGTAGCTTACAATAATTACCGGGGCAACGTGACAATCAAACTATAGTGGTGTGATATGTGACAAGAAAAACGTTAGGGATCATTGCGTTTGTTCTAGTCGTTGGTGTTATTGCAGGTTGTACAAGTCAACAGCAAACAACACAAACAGTAGGGAATGCGTCATCTGAGACTTTAGGGTCAAATCACGGAATAGCCGTTACCGTAATAGCGGTGCAATCTCCGAGCAAAATCGCTGCGGCACCAAGACCGGGATACAAGTGGGTTGCTCTTAATACAACGGTGAAGAACGTTAACGCACCGAATAGGGTGATTACTAGGAACTATTTCAGCTTACAAGATCAGCAGGGTCGAAACTACAACATGAGCGGTTATTCGGATTCATTGGGGAACTTTAATTGGTCGGATCACTCGCAACCCGGAGACGTTCTCGGTGGTATAGTTGTCTTTGAAGTACCTCAGAACGCTACGCTCAAGTCTTTAACCTACTTTGACGGGACTACAAAGATCGTTACGACGTTGTGACGGGGGATTTAATGTGAAATCGAAAATAGTCGTGGTCGCTGTTCTATTGCTCGTGGTTGCCTCTTTGTTAGTAACAGGTTGCACATCGTCAACTAACAGCAACCAAGCAGCAAACAACTCATCACAAACAGCATCGAGTGCAATATCAACGACAGCAACGACAGCAAAAACTACGACGAAATCAACAGCGACATTTAGCCAAGCGCGACCCCTACACCGACTGTCTCTTCAACGCCAAGTCCAACACCTATACCTCCTACCCCCACACCGCCAAAACCAATAAAGCATAATTATCACATAACTATAGTTGTCCACTGTGCAGGGACAATGTGTAACAATGGGATTACCGCCAGTGAACTCCTCAGGATGTATTACCCAAATAACCCCAGAGTCACTATCTTAGGGGAAACCGGATTTGGGTGGCCAGTGTATAATGCGACCGAAGAACCAGGCGCGAGAAACGCCAACTGGGTAAGCGGAACTGTTGTAGAGACGGGACAAATGGTTTATTTTCCGTGGGGTCATACTGACCAAGTAAATGTGTGGGTAGATGCTCAGTTAGCGAAGTGAATATTTGCACCATCATACATCGGAGGTTCAATACTGATACCGCAACATCTACAGTAAAGCCGGTAGCAGAGGGGTAAAAGGATGGTTAAGCCAACGTGGGCGTCTTGCTTAAGCGTATGCAATTGAAACCAATAGCTGTAATAGTCGTTCTTTTGGTTGTGGTTGTTCTAGTATCGATTAGTGGCTGCACATCATCGCCTTAATTCTCGCATCCAATTTTAAAATGGAAGTGGGCTCGGAGGAATTTGAATCCTCAACCTCCGCCATGTCAAGGCTCCTCTCAAGGCTTGCTCAGCCTCCCAAATCCGCCCAAGCCCACATAACCAGCTAGACTACTCACCTTTTGCGGCTCAAATTCTTTCAGAACTAGCACTTCCGTTTACCTTTGAAGAACTTACAACTTATGCTGAGCGAAGGAAGTACGGTTTAAGCAAGTATTCAATCGATTGGATTGACCGTTCACAAAAAGTAGCGTGGGGTTGTACTAACGGCATTATTAGCAAGGAAACGGTCGATCAACTACGTCTCTTTGTGCTAAACAAGTACAGAAGCGAATGGTCTCACATCAAGGTATTTAGTTTTGCTAAAGCCTTCTTGAAGTATCTTACAAAAGTGAGACTTGATACTCGCTATCACGCTTTTGAAGTATTTCTTGACCGTCCAAGAGTAGTTAAAGCACGAAATAACGTTACAAGTCGCATCGTTACCAAAGAAGATATCCAAAACGTTCTTAGCCACGTTAGCAACGCAGAGAAGGACGGATTGATAAGCAGTTACAGGGCTAGGCATTACACGGCTTTTTTCCTGTTCGGCGCATTTACGGGTCAGCGTAGCTTATCTACGATCTCTAAACTTACGGTAGGGCAATTTAGAGAAGCACTACAATCAGACAAGCCGTGTATTGAGGTGCAATCATCTCAAGACAAGATCAAGATGCAACACTATGTTCCTTTGCATCCGCACGTAATTCAAGTGATTCAACCTCTTTTAAGCAATAGAGATGAAAACGAACCCCTATTTGGATACAACTCACTTGAACAATGGATAAGGCGAGAACAAATTCCGCGATCTAGAATCAGATATAATTTTGTTCTTGGCGATCTGAGGAAGTTCGCAGAGCAATATGGGAATATCATCCAATGGGATCAGTCAAACCGTGCTTACATTATGACTCACGGCGTGAGCGGAATTGATTGGAAGCACTATAAGCATCCGTTGCCGGAGAACGTATATGACGTGTATATGGGATACTGGAAAAACATTGAATTCCAAATAAAATCCTGATATCATCGATCTTCTTATATTACAGTGTGTTCGAATAGCCTCCGTATTCACATTCTTAGGAGAAGTGCATAGTGAACTTGATTGGTGACATCCTGCCTCTCGCTATCGGCGTGGCTATGAGTCCGTTGGCGATCATCGCTGTCACTCTAATGCTTGTTTCAAAGCGAGCGAAGAGCAACAGCCTTTCATTTATTCTCGGCTGGATACTAGGACTCGCTGTTGTCGGCGGCATAGGGTTTTTAGTTGCCGAGACCCAAGACTTCTCACCAGATAGTGGGGCTTCACTCGCTGCCTTAGTGATCAGGTTCGCATTCGGAGCGCTCCTCTTTTTCTTTGCGTACCGACAATGGAAAAAGCGTCCGAAGCCCGGCCGCCAAACGATCGTGCCCAAGTGGCTTCAGTCTATAGACTCTTTTACACCAATAAAGGCGCTTGGGTTTGCGTTGTTATTCTCGGCAGCAAAGCCGAAGAACCTGATCCTCACATTAGCCGCATCATTAGACATCGCACAGAGCACGCTCGGCAGCGTTCATAGCGTTATGGCGCTAGTCTTATTCGTTATTATCGCCAGCACATCTGTCGCTGCACCGGTTGTGCTCTTTTTTGTCTTGGGAGAGAAAGCAACTTGGATGTTGGAAGGTTTGAAGCGCTGGTTTATGGAAAACAATGCGACAATTATGTTCGTTTTGCTGCTCGTATTCGGTGCGATATTGATCGCTGAGGGGATAAATGGTGTCTTCTAGTACCGTCACTTTGTCTACTTTGATATTTTGGACTTTAAAATTGGTTAAAACCACAGTGTCACATAGAAGAAAGTTTGCTAAACAATAAAGGGATCAGTCAAATCGTGCATATATAATGGCACATGGCGTGAGTGGAATCGATTGGAAGCAATATAAGCATCCGTTACCTGAGCACGCATATGATGCATATATAAAATATTGGAAAAGTGTGACTTTGTAGGCATGAGAGCAAACTTTAGCGTTATTAGAACTAATTAAATTGACTTATTCAGATTTGATTGATTAATGAAGGAGCTGGGTATATGGAATGCAAAGAACAAGCA
>Ga0209777_10005074_pt1 | contig 15320 bp, 13 predicted proteins | sample FrelakmetHBP12HB_FD_187147 | JGI IMG/M metagenome (GOLD analysis project Ga0209777, IMG submission 187147) | Freshwater lake sediment microbial communities from the University of Notre Dame, USA, for methane emissions studies -HBP12 HB (SPAdes)... | ecosystem: Environmental > Aquatic >... | reverse complement strand
AATCCGGCTGTCTGCGTGCTTCCATATCTACCTCCTTTTTCTGCTTCTGTAGAAAAATCAGGTAGATAATAGAGGATCAGTCGCTATCCCTCAATTACCTTTTTGTTACGTATAGTATTAAGAAGTCATTACCATTGTCAGATTTAATTGGAATTGCGCTTTTTCTCCTTCTCCATGAATTATTTTTACCCCCTGTAATTTACACTTTTTTTATATCCCATTCAAACTACCTTCACATTTAAAACCTATACTAAAGCTGTAACATGAAGAGACTACTGAATGCAGAGAGCATGTTTTTCACTCTGCCGTTATTAACACCAGATAAATAAAGGAGAAGCATCATGAAAAAATGGATTCCACTGTTTATTGTTATTGTTCTTGTTATGTTTATCGCTGCTGAAGGCAAGTTTCTGACGGCGAAAAAGTACGACGCACTCTGGACATCGCAGAATTATGAGAACCTTATGACAACACCCGTATATTTTTGCGACACGGTTGTCACGGTGCAGCCGGGGCTTTTTTAATTGAAGGGGGGCGCTGTAAAAAAGTGGCGTAGAATCTTCGCTGCCCAGTTTCAGCCCTCGCAAACCCCGCCTTGCAATGGGTTTAAGAGGCATGGATCTAAAAAATTACACTCCGGGAAGCCTCGCCTTGTAGCGGGCAGCTTCACTATTGACAGATGCTTATTTAGAGTTCAAAATTGTACGAGAATGTTTTGCCGCCCTGGTAACGATCAGGCTTGCTCATACAGGAAACGTAAAAAATAGTAGAAGAGTATGCGGAAACTTTTCAAACAGCGCCGGTACCTGCAAATCGCCCTCTATCTCGCGGCCATAGTGCTCTTAATCGCGCTGGCAGTGTATGGCGTGATGGATCAGTCAAGTTTAGCAGACGCTATTGTCGATTCGTTTGTTGAATGACCACGGCTTTTTTAACTAAGGGGCAGGGTAACGATAACAGCAGTACCCCTGCCAGTATCGCTCTCGGCCCGGATGCTCCCACCGTGTGCCTCCACGAAACGCTTGGCAATTGCAAGGCCGAGACCGGTACCGCCGGTTGTGCGCGACCGTGACTTGTCCACCCGGTAGAGCCGGTCAAAAACATACGGAAGATCTTCCGGAGGAATCCCCGCTCCCGTATCCCTTACCCAGATCATAATTTCCCCGTTGCGCGTTTTCGCTCCCACCTCTATGGAGCCGTTCGCCGGCGTGTAGCGGATGGCATTGGCGAGCAGGTTGGAAATAACCTGGCCGATGCGCTTCTCGTCCAGCATAACCGCGGGAAGGCCGGGCGCAATCTCCTGTTTGAGTGTGACGGCCTTCTCTTCGGCCTGAAGGAGAAACCGTGAGACCTCGCGGGACAAGACCTCGCCTATTGCAACGCGGGAGCGCTCAATGGTCAGCTGGTTATTTTCCAGGCGGGAAAGCATCAGAAGATCATCAATCAGGTGATCAATGTGGCGCACTTCCTCACATATCGCCTGCAGGTGCTGGGCCTGCTCATCTTTTTCCATCTCCCGGTCAATAAGAATTTCCGCGTCGGTCTGAATGCGAGCCAGCGGGGAACGGATTTCATGGGAGATGTCGGCAAGCAGCTCGGTGCGGGATTTGTGAAATTCAGCCAGGCGCCGGGACATTTCATTAAAGGCCTTCCCCAGCTCACCGATTTCGTCCCGCGAGCGGATATTGACCGTAGCGCCGAAATTTCCCGTGGACATCCTGTGGGCTCCCCTGGTCAGTTCCTGAACCGGCCTGGTCAGCCAGCGGGAGAAGAAAGCGGTCATGCCGCCAAGCAGAAAGAGCAGGATCAGCGTGGGTACCCCCTGCGGGAAAATACTTTTTTCTATGAGCGGATAATATATCTGCAGTATTGCCACCGGCTCCCGGCCGCGTTTCAGCGGCACGGACACCACTTGTATCCAGCGGGGAAAAATGAGCGACAGGTGTTCTCCGGTGCGCAGCGTCTCCTCAATTACCGTCATAGAAATCCGTCTGGTACCCTTAAGCCGCTCGTCCATCCATGCCACCAGCTCCCTGCCGTGCAGATCAAAGACCCGGATGTTGGCATTCTCGGAGACGTGAATTTTCCTGGTGACATCAGCAAGCGATGAAGGCGACGCGGCAAGGGAAGCCGTAATCCGCTCGGCAACAGAACAGGTTTCATCAATGAGGCTTTTTTTAATATGGGGGTGCACTTCAATTTCAGGGGCGAAGATAAAATAGGTGAGCACCATGACGGAAGCGGTCAGGAGGATTGAGGCAATAAAAGCCAGGAACAGCTTCCAGTAAATGCGCCGGTAAAAACTTTTCATATATCAGGAGGCCTGAAATTTATATCCTGCTCCCCATACGGTTATGATGTAGCGGGGCTTTTTGGGCGAGTCTTCTATTTTATTGCGCAGGTTGCTGATGTGCGCGTCAATGGAGCGGTCAAACGGATCAAGCTCACGGTCGCGCACTTCATCAAGGAGCCGGTCGCGGCTGAAGACCACGTCGGGGTGCGCTGCGAACAGCATGAGCAGCTTGAATTCAGTGTTGGTCAGGCCTACGGGATTTTTTTTGCGGAATACCTGCCGCGTGGCCGGGTTTATGGAGAGGTCGCCGAAGGCAAGCGGCTTGTCAGCGGCCGGCTGCGGGGCCTCCGCTGCTTTCACCCGCCGCAGCGCCACCTTAACGCGCGCGGCAAGCTCGCGCAGGCTGAACGGCTTGGTGAGATAGTCATCAGCGCCCACCTCAAGGCCTGAGACCACGTCTGATTCCTCGCCGCGGGCGGTGAGCATGATGATGGGCACCGTGTTGTCCTTCCTGATTTCCCGGCACACTTCAAGTCCGTCCAGCCCCGGCATCATCAGGTCCAGCAGCACCAGGTCCGGCTGCAGCGCCTGCACCTTGCGCAGGCCTTCCGCACCATTCAAGGCCGAGTCAATCCGGTAGCCGAACTCTTTCAGATAGGTCTCGACATTTTTTACCAGCCGCGCATCGTCATCGATGATGAGGATCTTCTGCATGGTCTACGTTATTGGATAATGCCTTGTTATTGTTTGCAGAGATAGATGAGCTGCCATTGGATCAAAGTCATGGTCATTGTGGAGTAAGGCTATATTTTCCATTATGCAGAATGTGGCGATGATGAGATCAATAGTTTTTCTTACGGTGATACCTTTTTTCCTCATTTCTCTGTAATGAGATGCACTCTGCAGAGCAACCCTATATCCCCCCACTGTCCGGCAAGGAAGAGCGCTTAAAAATTTCTTGGCCAGCTTGAAATCCTTGTCAGAACGGAACCCCTGCAATACTTCCGCTAAAATCAAATCTCCCATTATAATCGGCTCGTGCTGAAGCAGTTTATCGAGCAGTTCTACCTGCCAATTATGTGAGCCGTTAAAATAATCAATCCACACAGAAGAATCTACCAGGATCATAAATCAAGCCTCATCTTTTCAAGATCACCCTCCCATTTGAGCTTGCCTTTCAATTTCCGGATATGCTCCTGTTTTTTAATCCTGATCAACAATTTCAATCCTTCCTCTACCACGGCTTTTTTGGTTTTCAACTGACTGAGTTTGGCTGCTTCAGACATCAGTTTATCATCAATTGCAATATTGGTCCGCATGGTGCTCTCCTAATGTGTATAGTTTTTTTTATTATACACACAATAAAAAAAGAAATCAAGCATCCAACAAAAAAACCTATTGAAAAGGCTTGGGAATAAAAGTTGAAAAGGGGAAGCAGGTTATTTTGCTGCAAGGCGGGAAAGCTGAATGATGAGATTTTTAGAGCGGCTATCTTTAATCTTCTTGAAGAGTTTTAAAAGGTTTTTCTCTTTGGAAGACAGATGCGGTGACTTTTCTTCAGTGATTAATAGGGAAGTATAAGAATCAAAGAAAAACGATAAAGGTACGGATAAAGCCTCCGCAACCATCTGTATATTTTCCACGTTCAGCTTGTTCGTTCCGTTTTCATACCTCTGTATCTGTTGGTAGGTAACATCAAGTAGTTCTGCCAACTCCTCCTGTGACAACTTAAGCTCTCTTCTGCGCTTCTTGATCTTCTCGCCAATTTCTTTGCTCGTAATTATTTTGTGCTTTTGCATAGTTAGGCAATATAGCAACCAGTTACAATTGTTTCTACTATGCAAAAAGCATTATTGACAAATACTATGTTAAAGTTGTAATATTTTTACGAAACAAAATAGATTTAAAAAAATAATCATTGGAAGACGATAGCTTGATTTCAGAAAGGGTGAACTTAAATGTATTCAACTCTTGAAGAAGCAAAAGAAGAGATTTGGAATCGCTGGAACAATACATCTTTAAGAAAAAAAGCAGAAGATTTTATAGGGGAAGTGCCGGAAGCATTATACAACAAGCCCTGTGCAATTATGTTACGACAAATTACCACTCCGAGCAATGAATTTCATCACTTTTTGAATCTGGCCGAGCAGATTAATTTAACACCGCTTAGTTTTGAATATTTAGAAGACAAATCTGTTACCACAAATGCATATAAGATTAGCTTGACGAAAATGGCTTTTTATTATGGAAAGAATAAAAACGGTGAAGCTATGTTTTATTATAAAAAAGTAATTGATTTAAAAAAGTCAGATGGAAAAAAATTTGCTGAGATCAATACATTGTGGGGCGAGAACTTTGTTGATTTCCATCATCGAATTCTTGGAGCTAATTCATCTAAGGTAAAAATTATTAATAATTATTCTAAATGGCTAAAAACGGCAGAGAGAAAGCCAGCAGAATATTATCCAATTGTCCTGGCCCTGTTTATCCGTAATGGAATTCTTTTTGAGAATTTCTTAGTGGATGGAAAAGAGAGCAAATTTACTAATGAAATTGTTATGCCTGCCTTAGAAAAAGTTAAAAAGCATTTCGGCGTTAAGCCTTTGATTGTGCCATTAGTGCCTCAACATGAAACATCTGATAGATACTGGTGGTGCTATCCTGACTATATAGAAAAAGAAATACCGAAAGAATGGGCGTAGTAAAAAACTTGTAGTGTGCGCTTTGTGCTGGACTATTATGGAAATTTTATCATGGTTCTCATACATAGCTGGTTAAACCCAAAACTTGAAGTAAAAAAGTGCGGGGGGGGCTATAAAGGAGTCTTTGCAAAAAGGCCTGTAAAAGCAAGCGAACGGCTGGCAATATTGGCAGGGCATGTAATGAGGATTGAAGATGAGCCGGTGTTTTCTGAGGATAGGAAAGACCTTGCTTTTCAGATAGATGAGCGGTTTGTAATAGGGACAAAACATGAGGGTGAAATTGAAGATACGGATTTTTTCAATCATAATTGCAACCCTAATGCAGGGTTCAAAGGGCAGATATTCCTTGTGGCAATGAGAGATATTCCGGCCGGTGAAGAAGTAACTTTTGATTATGCGATGGTACTTCACGAGGCAGCAGGAATGCCGAAGGGTTATGAGTTTACGTGCCTTTGCGGCAGTACACAGTGCAGAGGCAAAGTGACCAATAATGATTGGAAGATACCTGCATTGCAGATCAGATATAGCGGATTCTTTTCTTGGTATTTGCAGGAAAAAATCAGCAGATTGAATACTCGGCATGGAAAACGTTGACAGCAAGAGCACTCTTTTTGAAAAGATTATTTCTTATAGGGGCAGGATCGCAGAGCTTGCCATTGGCTTAACTGCCAACAAAATATTATCAACGCTGGCCTTTGATTATTTCCTCTATCCGTTCATCATTTATAAATTTGGGATACTTAGAGGCGGCGTGGCGATGACTGCGTTGTCATTTATTGCCTGTTTCCTGACCATGAAGTTTTATGACTGGTCGAAGCGGGACTGGCTGGGAATTGAAGCTATAAAGAGTTTAAAAGAATACAAAGGAAACACAAAAGCAGGGCATCTCATTTCACGGATCATGGAAAAGGGTGACCTGGCGGCATTTTTATTTCTTTCCCTTTACTATGATCCATTTATTACCACCGCCTATATGCGTCACGGCGCATATAATGGCATGTCAAAAAGAGACTGGAAGATATTGACCGGCAGCCTGCTGCTCAGTAATGCCTATTGGACTCTTGCCTGCTATATGGGGATAACACTTTTGGAATGGGCGTGGAAGATGTTAACCAGTGGCACTACACCATGATGGATGTTAAGCCATGCGAGAAAAAAACAATCCTTTATGTATAAGCCCAAAGTTGGTCATTAAAGACACGAACAAATATGGCATGGGCGGTTTTGCTGGGGAAATTATACAAAAAAGACAATTGATAAAGATTCTTAGCGGAGAAATTATATCACTTGATGAATGTATAAGAAGAGTAGTCGCAGGTAACGAAAGAATGGATGATCCCTTGCAAATTGGCATTGAGATGTATATTGACCTTGATTATTCATCGAGAGCATTTAACCATAGCTGTGACCCTAATGCTGGCCTGAGAAAAGATAGTGAATTGTTTGCACTGAAAAATATAAAAAAAGGAGAGGAAATCACTTATGACTATTCAACAACCGTTGGGCCAAATATCCCAACTTCTTTGTGGACTATGATTTGTAAATGTGGGTCAAAAAATTGCAGGAAAGAAATTGGCAATATTTTATCTCTCTCTGAAAAGACGCTGCAGAAATATGAAAAGCTTGGCGCATTGCAGAATTATGTATGGCTTGAACTTAAGAAGATAAAGAAAGACAGGGATGGTAATTACATCCTGCCGGTATATAAGGATGTTGCTTTAAGTATTTTAGAGCTTCAAAAGAAGGTGAAAAGATTTTAGAAGAAATTAAGAGCCGGTTGTAGCGAACATATCTCAAAGAGAAAACCTGTGACGCTTAAAGAAAAAATCGAAAACAATATTGTCTTTTGGTTGCTCTCAACAGCCGTTGCCGGATTTGCCGCTGGTTTTAGTGCAGGATTAAAAACTATTCTGAATTCTATTTGTCATCAGGTCGGATAGTTGCCGGTGAAGCAGGCCAGGCAGAATTCTTCACTCGGCAGGGGCATGGCTTTGAGCATTCCCTCAATGCTCAAGTATCTGAGTGTCTCAAGCCCGAGGAATTGCCGTATTTCTTCTTCCGTGTGGGAGGAAGCTACCAGCTCCTCGCGGGTGGGAAAGTCAATGCCGTACAAGCAGGGATAGCGGTGGGGCGGGCAGCTGACGCGCATGTGAATTTCGCGGGCGCCGGCTTCTTTGAAGTTTTTAATTCTTATCCTGCTGGTGGTGCCGCGCACAATGGAATCCTCCACCAGCACGATGCGTTTGCCCTCTATCACCTCGCGCACCGGGTTGAGCTTGATCTTGACCCGGAGGTCCCGGAACGACTGTACCGGCTGGATAAAGGTCCTGCCCACATAGTGATTGCGGATGATGCCCATCTCAAACGGCATGCCCGAAGCCTCGGAAAACCCGAGCCCTGCGCAGTTTCCCGAATCAGGCATGGGGATGACGATATCAGCATCAGCCGGGCTCTCATAGGCAAGCTGTCTACCCAGTTCCTTGCGTGCCGCATACACCCCCTTGCTGAAAATCATGCTGTCAGGACGTGAAAAATAGATGAACTCAAAGATGCAGAACGCATGCTTCTGTTTCGGGAAGGGGTGGAGCGACCGTATCCCGGCTTCATCTATAATGATAATCTCGCCTGGTTCAATGTCACGAATATAGTGGGCCTGAATAATGTCCAGGGCGCAGGTTTCAGAGGCCAGCACATAAGAGCCGTTCAGCGCTCCCAGGCACAGGGGCCGGAATCCCCTCGGGTCTCTGACGCCGATGAGCTTGTCTTTAAGGAGAAAAATGAGCGAGTAGGCTCCGGTAACCTGCCCGAGGGCCTCTATGAGCCGGTCCTCGATGGCCTGTTTCTGCGAGCAGGCCAGCAGGTGGACAATCACCTCACTGTCCATGGTTGATTGGAAAATAGAACCACGCTGTTCAAGGCTGCTTCTCAGTTCCCTGGTATTGACCAGATTGCCGTTGTGGGCGATAGCTACCGGGCCCTGAGAGTACTCTACCAGGAAGGGCTGGGCATTTTTAAGTTCGGAAGACCCGGTCGTGGAATAGCGGATATGCCCGACCGCCAGGTGTCCGGAAAGCTTTTGCAGGATGTCAGGGTCAAACACTTCAGGCGCAAGCCCCATGCCTTTATGGCCGATAACGCGCTTGCCGTCAGAAACGGCAATGCCGGCGCTCTCCTCGCCACGGTGCTGCAGCGCATACAGTCCGAGATAGGTAATGCTTGCGGCATCCGGATGGTTGTAAATGCCGAAGATGCCGCACTCTTCCCGCAGGCTGCGGGACAGAGGAGTGTATCGGGGGAGCTTTCTGAAAGAGTCTGGATTTTTTTTCATACTAAAAAACAACGGCCTTTTATAATGTCAAATGTCAAAATCAAAATTTCAAATGAAAAATTAAACTATCTCTGTTTGACCGGTTTCATGCCTCGCAAGCCCCGCTTTGTAAGCGGGGTCAAGAGGCATGTATCTGAAAATAATAATTAAACTCCGGGAAGCCCCCGCCTTGTGGCGGGGAGCTTCACATTTGGTTCTTTGATATTTGGATTTTTATTATGTATCCCCTGGTGGTATTCCTGTATGGTCCTGACCGCAATCTCGCCCTTCTGCAATGATGCAATACCCCTGACTGCTGCCGCAGCACCCGGCACCGTGGTGATGTAGGGGACGGCGTAGCTGATGGCGCTGCGCCTGAGGGCGGTCTGGTCTGCTGCCGCCTCTTTCCCGGACGGGGTATTGATGACCAGGCTGATCCCTGAATTTTTTATCAGGTCTAAAATGTTCGGCCGGCCCTCTCCAAGCTTTGCCACCGGACTGACAGCTATTCCCTTCTCACTGAGAAACCGGGCAGTGCCCCGGGTTCCCAGCAGTTTGAATCCAAGCGCTTCCAGCTTTTTTGCAATAGGAGCAATGGGCCCCTTATCCTTATCACTGACGCTGATTAGTATGGTTCCCTCCTGCGGCAGTCGCTGGCCTGCGGCAATCTGGGACTTGATAAAGGCGATGCCGAAATCTCCGTCAATGCCCATGACCTCGCCCGTTGACTTCATCTCCGGGCCCAGAATAGTGTCGACGCCGGGGAAGCGGTTAAACGGGAATACCGCTTCTTTCACGGCATAGTGGGGAATGGCAATTTCTTTTGTTATGCCAAGCCCGTCAAGGGTCTTGCCCGCCATGACCTTGGCCGCAATCTTTGCCCAGGGGATGCCGGTGGCCTTGCTGACAAACGGCACGGTGCGCGATGCCCGGGGATTTACCTCAAGAATATATACCGTATCGTTCTTCACGGCAAACTGAATATTCATGAGCCCGATGACGTTCAGCTCACGGGCCAGGGCATTGGTGTCCTGGCGGATAATGGCAATAATATGCTCAGGCAGGGAATAGGGCGGCAGCACGCAGGCGCTGTCCCCGGAGTGGATGCCCGCTTCCTCGATATGCTCCATGATGCCTGCTATCACGCAGCGCTTTCCGTCCGCAACCGCGTCCACATCAATCTCGATGGCATCTTCCAGAAATTTATCAATCAGCACCGGGTGGTCGGGATTGACCTGCATGGCCTCATGGATGAAGCGCTGTATGGTTTCTTCATCATAGACAATGCGCATGGCCCTGCCGCCCAGAACGTATGACGGCCTTACCAGCACCGGAAATCCCAGCTCTTTTGCCTTGCGCATTGCCTCGTCCGCGGACAGGGCCGTGGCGTTCGGCGGCTGGTGCAGGCCGAGCTTTGAAAGAATCTCTTTAAACCGCTCCCGGTCTTCAGCGCAGTCAATGCTGTCAGGCGATGTGCCGATGATGGGCACGCCGCAGCGCGCCAGCGGCAGCGCCAGATTGAGCGGCGTCTGGCCGCCGAACTGGACAATGACGCCGTCGGGCTTTTCTTCATCCACAATAGCGAGCACATCCTCAAGCGTCAAAGGTTCAAAGTAGAGCCTGCTTGAGGTGTCATAGTCGGTACTCACGGTTTCCGGGTTGCTGTTCACCATGATGGTCTCAAACCCGAGCTCCTTCAGGGCAAACGAGGCATGCACGCAGCAGTAGTCAAACTCGATCCCCTGGCCGATGCGGTTCGGCCCGCCGCCCAGGATCATAATTTTTTTATGGGCGCTTTTTTTGACCTCATTTTCCTGCTCGTAGGTTGAATAGTAGTACGGGGTGTAGGCCTCAAACTCCGCGGCGCAGGTGTCCACCAGTTTGAATACGGGTTTTATGCCGGCCTGCTGCCGCAGCCGGCGCACGCTGTCCTCATCAGAGCCGCAGAGATGCGCCAGCTGCCGGTCGGAGAACCCGTATTCCTTGACCCGGCGCAGGAATGCGGTATCCTCCAGGGCCGCGATACCGGCTGTCCCGCGGGCCGCCGCGTCTTTTATTTCCCGCTCCATATCCACGATCTGCCGTATGTTGCAGAGAAACCAGGGATCAATCTTACTCAGCGCGTGAATCTCTTCAACGCTCATGCCGAGCTGCAGCGCATGGCGAATATAGAAAATGCGCTCAGAATTCTGGCTGGCAAGCTTTTTCCGGACCGTGGCGAGCCAGTCATCCTGGTTGCTCACCCGGGGGTCCTTGCCGTCCGCCCCGAGCCCGGAGCGGCCAATTTCAAGAGAGCGCAAGCCCTTCTGCAGCGCCTCTTTAAAGGTTCTGCCGATGGCCATGGTCTCGCCCACGGACTTCATGGAGATGCCCAGGGTCGGATCGGTCTCCGGAAATTTTTCAAAGGTGAAGCGGGGAATTTTCACCACGCAGTAATCAATGGACGGCTCAAAGGATGCCGGGGTTTCTTTGGTGATATCATTGGGAATTTCATCCAGCGTGTAACCCACGGCGAGCTTTGCCGCCATCTTGGCAATGGGAAAGCCGGTAGCCTTGGAGGCAAGGGCTGAGCTGCGCGAGACCCGGGGATTCATCTCGATCACCACCATGCGTCCGTTGGCCGGGTTCACGGCAAACTGGATGTTGGATCCGCCGGTCTCAACGCCTATTTCGCGGATGATGGCGATGGCGGCATCGCGCATCTCCTGGTATTCCTTGTCGGTGAGGGTCTGAGCCGGCGCCACGGTGATGGAGTCCCCGGTGTGGATACCCATGGGATCGAGATTCTCAATGGAGCAGATGATGACCACATTGTCCTGCAGGTCGCGCATCACTTCAAGCTCAAACTCCTTCCAGCCGATGACCGACTCCTCCACCAGTATTTCGCTGATCATGCTGTTCTGCAGGCCCTGGGCCGCAATGTCCTCAAACTCCCGGATGTTATAGGCAATGCCGCCGCCGGTGCCGCCCAGGGTGTAGCTCGGCCGGATGATGAGCGGGAAGCCGAGCTCCGCCGCGATAGCGCGGGCTTCTGCCATGGTGTAGGCAAGGCCGCTCTGGGGGAGATCAAGCCCGAGCTTTTTCATGGCCTCCTTGAAGTGGTTGCGGTCTTCTGCCTTGCGGATCGCCTCGTAGTTGGCGCCGATCATTGTTACCCCGTAGCGCTCCAGCACGCCGCTTTCAGCAAGCTGCGAGGCAATATTGAGGGCGGTCTGGCCGCCCATGGTGGGAAGCAGCGCATCGGGGCGCTCGCGCTTGATAATCAGCTCAACAATATCCGGGGTTATGGGCTCAATGTAGGTGCGGTCAGCCATCTCCGGGTCGGTCATGATGGTGGCCGGGTTGCTGTTTACCAGCACGACCTCAAAGCCCTCTTCTTTCAGCGCCTTGCAGGCCTGGGCGCCGGAGTAGTCAAACTCGCACGCCTGGCTGATGATAATCGGCCCTGAGCCTATGATGAGGATTTTGCGGATATCGGTTCTGCGCGGCATGGGTTACATCAGGGATTTGTCAGTGCATTAATTTTACGAACTCATTAAACAGGTACCGGGCATCATGAGGCCCGGGAGAAGACTCCGGGTGATACTGGATGGAGAAGACCGGATATTTTTTAAGGCGCATGCCCTCAACCGTGCGGTCATTTAAATTAATATGGGTCAGCTCCACTTCATCCCGGTTGATCGACTCAAGGTCCACACAGAAGCCGTGATTCTGGCTGGTAATAGCAACTTTTCCCGTGGGCAGGTACTGTACCGGCTGGTTTCCGCCCCGGTGGCCGAATTTAAGCTTATAGGTTTTACCGCCGCAGGCCAGGCCCAGCATCTGATGGCCAAGGCAGATGCCGAGCACCGGATAGTCAGGCATGAGCTTGCGCAGGGTCTCAACCACATAGGGCACTGCCGCGGGATCGCCGGGGCCGTTAGAGAGAAAAATACCGCTGGGATTGAGCGCGGCAATTTCCCGGGCTGTTGTTGTCGCAGGCACCACCGTGACATCGCAGCCGGCGCTGCGCAGCAGGCGCAGGATGTTATATTTGATGCCGCAGTCTATGGCAACTACCCGGTAGGGAAACGATTCAATCTCAGGCCGGGACTCTCTCTCCCGCGCGGCTGAAGGCCGGATAAACTCATTCCAGGAGTAGGGACTGGCGCAGGTTACCTCTTGTACCAAATCAATTCCCACCAGTCCCCGGGAGTCGCGGGCTTTTTGTATCAGGCGTTTTTTATCAAGGTCTTCAGTTGATAGCACTGCCTTCATGGCACCGGCAGTGCGGATGTGTCTGGTCAGGGCCCTGGTGTCAATGCCCTCAATACCCACAACCTGGTGCTCCTGCAGGTACTGGGCGAGTGACTTCTGCGAGCGCCAGTTGCTCGCGATGCGGCTTACCTCGCGCACCACAAAACCTTCTACCTGGGGGTGTGCTGACTCGGCATCCTCATCATTGATGCCGTAGTTGCCAATGAGGGGATAGGTCATGGTAACGATCTGACCCTTGTAGGAGGGATCGGTGAGTATCTCCTGGTACCCGGTCATGCTGGTGTTGAAGACAACTTCGCCGTAGCGCTCGCCAATGGCGCCAAACGCTGTTCCGACAAATACGGTTCCGTCTTCCAGGGCCAGGATTGCTTTCATAATAGTGTCGCTGCTGTGTGCGGATGAATACGTGATGAGGGCTATGAGTACTGAAATGTTATATTTTACTCAGCACTCAGAACTGCTTTCAGGCGTCGTCATCAACGTCGGTGAGCACGGCCAGTTTGACCGCCGCCACTTTGCGGTACACCTCTTCGGGTTTTTTGCGCGCGCCGTTGACGGTCAGCAGGTCTTTTTCTATGGAAATGCCGAACAGCTTTTCATTCTCCTGCAGGTAGGGGAGAATGAGGCTCCAGTCTTCAGCAGTCAGCTTGATAATTGCTCCGCCGTTCAGCTGTTCCGCAACCACCGTGTGCTGCGGGTCTCGCACATAGATGCCGCCGCCGGAGGCCAGCGAGAACAGGTTTGAGCCCGGGTACGGTGCGGCCTGCTCCCGGATAACGCCGTTGTCGTCAAACTCAAGGCCATTCAGGATGACAAATCCTCCTCCCTTCAGGGGATCGCCGGCCATGCATGATTCCGCCAGGTAGTCAAGGCAGGTGCCGTTAATCACGACCCGCGGACGGCCCACCGCATTGATGAGCGGGCGGCCCGCGGCGTTTCCCTGCACGTACACCTCACCGCCCTTTGCGCCGTAGAGAAAGGTCTGCCCCACATCGCCGTAAATGACGAGTTTGCCTGCCTTCAGGATCTGGCCGAGCTGGTCCTGGGCATTGCCGTGGACAAAGATCTCCAGTCCGTCAATTCCTGATGCCAGGTAGTCGCCGGAACTGTCATAGACATCGATGCGCACCCCGTCAGTATCAGGGCCCAGTCCGCACCCTTGAAAGCGCTGGCCGCGCAAACCATAAACCATAAATCGCTTCCACCCGAGCTCAAAGGCCGCGCAGATCAGCCGCGCATCGCACTCATCGCCTTCGGGTGGGAACTCCCGGGCGTAGATAATAAAGGTTGTCTCGGTTTTTTTCGGGCTGCGCAGCTTGGCGCGTGTCTGCCAGTCAATCCAGACAAAGCGGCCGGAAGCCTTCCCGGCAATCTTCGGCGCACCGGCAAACAGTTCATGCAGGCTGCGGTGCAGTATCTCAAGTATTGAACTGCGTTTTTTGGCGCCGGTATCATAGCGGAAATCAATGAGCAGGGTGAGCGCCTCGATGGCCTTTTCCCTGCAGTCATCTCCCGCGGCGCCGTAAGCGGCGATCTTCCGGCAGTACCAGCTCAGGGTGTTAAAATCCCAGCATGCCATGTTATCACGAATAAACTGAAACAGCTGCCAGGCGGTTTTTTCTTCCAGCGCCTTTTCCATCTCAGAGACAGCGTTAGCGGCAGGCGTGGAGAAGATATCTATGGTGCGGTCAGCGGGCAACTTGTCCTTTGGCGTTGAGATGACCTTGCCGAATTTATCGGTACAGGTAAAGTCGGCTGCAGCACTGGCCGAGCTGTCCTTGGTAAACTCAAACAGAAACGAGCCGCCGTCAGTGTGGCTGCCGCCGCGGGCGTTCCAGTATTTGTCCGCGATGGGGCTGAAGCGCTTATCCTCCTGCGAGAGGCTGTGCAGGGTCGCGTCTATGGCCTGCTTCTCCGAGCAGACCAGTCCGATCTGCACCCCATCCGCCTCCTGCAGGGCAAAAACCTGGGGCCGGAGCATGGAGGTATCGGTGATGCCGATCAGCTGGTAGCGCCGGGTGTAGGGATCGTGCCGGGCGATGATAAAAAACCACGGGCCGTCAGGTGAGCCGTGAATATGGGACGCCTGGATGGCGCGGTAGATTTTTTGTTTTTCCAGTGGCAGGCAGTCAAAATCCATCTCGCCGGTTGGCGCCAGCGCTTCGATGATGTACTCAAGAGGATATTCATAAACCCGGTTCCACAGGTCAAACAGAAGTACTGATACTTCCGTGTCGGTAAGGAACTGGGGAACGATATTGCGCTGCCGGAGATACTCGCTCACGGAATGGTAGTTGGCAAAGTCGCCGTTGTGCACCAGCGCCTCATGCATGCCGATAAAGGGGTGCGCGCCGCCCGGATGCCAGACCCGTCCCTTGGTGGGGTAGCGCTGGTGGGCGATCCAGATATGGGACTTGAAATTTTCGAGCTGGTAATACTGGGCCACCTTCTCCGCGTAGCCGACAATCTTCAGCACCAGCATGTCCCGGCCATGTGACAGGACAAAGGCTTTTTTCTCGCCCAGGGAGGCATAGAACTGCTGGTTCAGGCGGTATGAATTCTGATAGACGAACTCATCTTCAGCTTTGCGCTGCGCCATCGCCTGCAGCCCGCTCCTGGCTATGAAATCTTTGAGAACATTCTCCTGCACCCGCACAAAGTAGCGCCATACATCGGGAGGCCGCGTCTCAAGGCCTTCGATATCCCGGTAGTCATCAACCGCGGGGATTTTACCTGAGCTGTCAATTTTAAAAAACGGCAG
>Ga0209777_10005073_pt1 | contig 15321 bp, 13 predicted proteins | sample FrelakmetHBP12HB_FD_187147 | JGI IMG/M metagenome (GOLD analysis project Ga0209777, IMG submission 187147) | Freshwater lake sediment microbial communities from the University of Notre Dame, USA, for methane emissions studies -HBP12 HB (SPAdes)... | ecosystem: Environmental > Aquatic >... | reverse complement strand
TGTTGGAGCTTAACGCCCGTCCGGGGCTTTCTATTCAAATTGCTAATCTGGCCGGACTCAAGGAAAGATTACTGCGCCTGACCGGTTTAAAAGTGAAAACTTTAGAAAAAGGCGTCCGCATGGGCATGGATCTTTTCGGCGGAGAAATCGAAGAAGGACTGGAAGAGATTTCTGGAAGAAAAATTATCGGCACAGTAGAAAAGGTAAAACTTATCGGTAAAGACGGAGAGATAGTGGAAGTAGAAGCGAAGATTGACACAGGCGCAGGCTTTTCTTCTATTGATACAGAGTTAGCAAAGCAATTGGGCTTTGAAAAAACAATAGAAGATTTTAACAAATTGAACGTGGATTATGAAAAAATAAAAAACCTGGAAAAAATAGAAAGAGAAAAGCTCTTTCTAGGAATACCGGATTTGGCTAATACGGTCATTGTTCATTCTTCGCATGGAACTACATATCGCCCGATGGTTTGGCTAGAAGTAATTTTGGAAGGCATGCAAATTCCTGTCAAAGTCTCCCTTATTGACCGCTCTGAATTGAAAACTCCTATGATTATAGGCAAAAGGAATTTAGGAAAATTCTTAATTGATGTAAATAAATTATGACTAATCTAAATTCCTATTCAAAAAAAATAATAGAGTCCTATGAAAAAAATATTTATGCTTTGTCTTTGTATAAGGCTTGGCACTTTTTATTGAGAGCTTACCGCATCAATGGCAAACTAAGCTACGAGAATTTTTTAGCTTATTATACTTTTCTTTTAAAAATGCTTCATTTTAAAGGATACATACAAAAAATTAAAGCTCAGGATTTTGAAATAACGACTCGAAAAATAAGCGCAATAAAAAGTTTGCGAGAAAAAAATAGACAGCTTTATTATAGAAAAAATCCGAAAATCAAGTTCTATAATAATCTTTTAACGGATATGTTTTTTGTAAAAATGCTCGGCTTAGACAAAATCCTAAAAAATGAAATGTCTTGGTTAATAAAAACCTTAAAAAATGAGACGCTGGAGAATATTTACTTGCAAAAAGAAGCAATCCAAGCAGACAGCTCTTTTGTTTTCACTTCTGTTTTCTTTTTGGAAATTCTTAAAATAAAAAGCATTTCCCAAGAGGCAACTGAACTTGTGAAAAGCATGTATCTAAAGGAAGATTTAACTCTTAAAAAAACTCTGGCGGAATGGGAGTTTCTTTCTTTTATCTATAGCCTCACTCATATTATAATTTCTGAAAGCAGTTTTTACGAAAAAAAAGTTGAAAAATATTCCTGGATAATAGATTTTTTTGCAAAAAATATCGATTTAATCCTTGAAAATTGCAAGCTCGATATTCTAGCTGAAGTGGGGCTCTGTTTTAAACTTTCGGGCAAAGAAAAAGAATACGAGACCGCATACAAAAAAATAATTAATTCTATTGTTAAAAAAATAGAAAAAGAAACTTTTACTGATCCAGACTTATTAATAAAAAAAGAGCACACTAACAGCGTTTTGATGCTTTTATTTTCTGATAAAAAAAGTTTTTTTTCTTGGCCAGACTTATCGAAAAATGAAGAATTTTTAAAATTAACTTCTAAACTATGCTGCAAAAATACCTAAACTCAATCAAAAAGACTAGGCAGAGATTTTTTATCGAAACTGCGCTAAAAATGGGAATAAAGGTGGAAATTGTATCAGAAAATTTCAGGATTTTGAAGTTTTCTGATGGAAAGAAATCTAACCTTTTATATAAAGAGCAGTTTTTTTTCAATAAAAAGCCTTCCATTTTCTTTGCCAAAAACAAAGAGATTACTAAAATACTTCTAGGGAAAGAAGGCCTATCCGTTCCTAGTGGAATTTTTGCCAAAAATTATGGAGAAGCTGTCCGTCTTATAAAAAAGAAGGGGCTGAACTTTCCCTTAGTAGCCAAACCAATCGATGCGGCCAAAGGATTGGGAGTTACCCTTAATATAACTAGTTTCTCGGAACTGAAAAAAGCTATTAGCAAAATTCAACGCCTGACAAAAAAAATAACGAGCATGGAATGCTCTGGCGAATTTATAGTAGAAACGATGAAAAAAGGAAATGATTTTAGAGTGTTGGTTTTGAATAACAAGGTCGTTGGATGTATCCAAAGAATCCCCGCCTATCTTATCGGAGATGGGAAAAATAATATTGAACGTCTCATAGAAATTTTTAATAAGACAAGACCTATTTCTTATAAAATAAAAATTGATAAAGAGCTGCTTAAAAAAATAGCAATGTTGAATCTTGATTTGTCTTCTATCTTAAAAAAGAACCAGCGAGTTCAACTTCGGGATAATGCCAACATAAGTTCTGGCGGGAAAGCTATTGACAAAACTCCTTCCATAAGCCCTCGCTTCACAAAAATAGCTACCAGAGCTGCTAACGCATTGGGATTAAATTTTGCTGGGATTGATGTAATGACAGCTGATATTGCATCAAACAATTTAAAACAACCTTATTTCATAATTGAGATAAATGGAGCGCCTGATTATGACATTCATGAAAAACCCATAGTTTCAGGAAAGGGAGTAAAGGTGACAGAACTTCTGGTAAAGGAATTTATCAAATAATTTAAAAACATGCTGGATATAAAAAATATCACCCGCTCATATAAAAGTTCTATTGGCAAGTCTTTAAAGGAGAAAAAGATCCCATATTTTCGTATTGTTTCTCATGGTTCCATGTTCCAGGCAGGTTTAGGCTACAAGCAAAAAAGATTTATCTATGACGATATCAATAGCTATGTAGCTTCAAGACTTTGCAATAACAAAAATTATACCAATTATATTCTGGAGCAATGTGGCATCCCCGTTCCTCGCGGAGAAAAGGTCCACAACAAAGAAGATCTGGCAAAGACTTTTGAAAAATTGCAAAAACCAATTGTCATTAAGCCCGTTTCTGAAATGTGGGGAAAGGGAATAACTACTAATATCAGCACCTTAACAGAAGCCAAAAAGGCTTTTGATATCGCTATTAAATACAAAGGCGACTACGTTATAGCTGAAGAACATATTCTTGGTGATGACAATCGCATTCTTTTTATTGGAGGCGAGTTCATTGCCGGATTAAGGCGGATGCCGCCCTTTGTCGTTGGCGACGGGAAAGACTCTATAGCAAAACTTATTGAAAAAGAAAACTTGGCTAGAAAAAAAAGCAGAAAAAAAGTTAAATCTATTCTGGTTGATGAAACTGTGACAAATTATTTGAAAAAACAGGGCTTTTCTTTAGAAAGCATCCTTCCTCAAGATAAGAAAATCTTTGTCCGCATGACTGGCAACATTTGTTCTGGCGGAATAAGCAAAAATATTACTGAGGATGTCCATCCTGCTATCGTTGCTTTGGGAAAAGATATTATTTCTTTTTTGGGAATGGAAATTGCTGGAATTGATATTATTACTACTGACATTTCCAAATCATTGGAGGAAACTGGCGGAAAAATTTCTGAAGTAAATCAAAATCCTGATATTGGCATGCACACATCCCCATATCTAGGGAAAGCGATTGATACTGCCGGGATATTTGTGGACTATCTTTTTCCGAGTTTGCAAGATGCTTGGATAGAAATTGAAAAAGACAGCCAGAAGATAATGGATACAACAGAATTATATAAACATCTTCGAGATATTCCTAAAAAAGTAATCCGTTTTGAAAAATTGCATTCGAAAAAAACAGAAACTGTTGAAACGCCAGACAGACCACTGTTAAGCTACCTTCTCTCGAATTTAACTGTCCGTATCGAGTTATAGCTTCTCATAATCGTATGTTTATAGTAGACTACTAATATCTATGCCCCACACCTTTGTATCATTCAAAAATAGCATGAAGTTGCCTAAAAAACTGCTCTTCCGGAGAATACTGAAACTCTTGATTTATGCTGCCATTGTCGGCGTTGTTTTCGTGGCTGGCCTTTTCGCCTATTTCTATAAAGATCTTCCAAGTCCAGGAAATATTAGCCAACGCTTTGTCGTAGAATCCACCAAGATTTATGACCGTACCGGCCAGCATATTTTGTATGAACTGCATGGCGAAGAAAAACGCACCATCATTCCTTTCTCAGAAATGCCGGATAACATAAAGTACGCCACTATTGCCCTGGAAGATAAGGATTTTTATACTCACAAAGGCGTCAAGTTTATTTCCATTGCTAGAGCAGCGCTAGCCGATATTTTCCACGGAAGCACTACGCAAGGAGGGTCCACTATTACGCAGCAGTTTATTAAAAATTCCATCCTCACCCGTGATAAGACCTTTACTAGAAAAATTAAAGAGATTATTCTTTCCATCGAACTGGAACAAAAATTTACCAAGGATGCCATTTTGGAAATGTACCTCAATGAAATTCCTTATGGCTCCAATGCTTATGGCATCGAAGCTGCCGCACAGACCTTTTTTGGAAAGAGCGCTAAAAACCTTACCTTAGATGAGTCTGCACTTTTAGCTGCTCTTCCTAACGCGCCAACTTATTATTCTCCTTACGGCTCCAATCTAGAAGAATTGAAAGCGCGCCAAGAGCTAGCGCTTAAAAAAATGTTTGAGCAAGGCTATATCACTGAGCAACAATACAAAGATGCCGCTAGCGTAGACGTCCTTTCCAAAATCAGCCCTTTTAAAGAAAAAATAGATGCTCCTCATTTTGTAATGTATGTGAAAGAATATTTGGAGCAAAAATATGGGCAGCAAGCAACAGAGGAGGAGGGCCTGCGTGTTTATACTACTCTGGACTGGGATATGCAACAGGCAGCGGAAAAAGCGGTGCGTGAAGGAGCAGACAGCAACACCAAAAAATACTGGGCCACCAATGCTTCACTCGTAGCAATTGACCCAAAAACAGGGCAAATTTTGGCGATGGTTGGTTCTAAAGATTACTTTGATAAAACCATTGACGGACAAGTAAATGTCGCAACGCGCGACCGCCAGCCTGGGTCATCTTTCAAACCTTATGTTTATCTCACGGCCTTTGAAAAAGGCTACACGCCGGACACTATCCTCTGGGATGTGGATACCAACTTTTCCACTGATTCTGGGAAGGACTATAAACCAAAAGATTACGATGGCAAGAACCGCGGTCCAGTAGAAATGAAAAACGCATTGGCCATGTCGCTCAACATCCCAGCCGTAGAAACACTTTATCTGGCTGGCGTTAAGGAATCTATTGGCATGGCGCATAGACTAGGCATTACCACACTGCAAGATCCTTCTAAACTAGGCCTATCCTTGGTTTTAGGAGGCGGTGAAGTAAAACTCCTTGACCATGTAAACTCTTTTGGAACGCTTGCAACTGGAGGGATAAAACACAACAAGACAGCTATTTTGAAAATTGAAACTAATCAAGGAAAGACCTTGGAAGAATACAAGCCTGATTCCGGCGACCGTGTCGTGGATGAAAAATATGTCGCTGCATTAGACTCTATTATGACTGATAATAGCCTGCGCGCACCAATTTTCGGTGATAACAACCCCTTAAAGTTTGATAATCGCCCCGTGGCTGCCAAGACTGGCACCACCAATGAATGGCGAGATGGTTGGACTATTGGTTATACGCCGAGCATTGTGGTCGGCGTTTGGGCAGGAAATAATAACAACGCCATTATGAAGCCGGGTTCAGACGGCATTTTTGTCGCTGCACCGATTTGGCGAACCTTTATGGACCAAGCGCTTAAAAATATGCCAATAGAAAAATTCCCAAAATATGAAAAAGAAGATACAGGAAAGCCGGTTTTGGATGGAACATTAGATGTCAACAGCAAAGATAAGAAGGAGGTTTGCAAAATGTCTAATGGCAAATACTGCCTAGCCAATGATAATTGTCCAGACGATGCCAAAAAGAAAAAGAAATTTGCCGGTGGGCATTCCATTCTTTATTATGTGAACAAGGATGATCCACGCGGTGATCCGCCTACAAATCCGGAGTCCGATCCACAATTTAAGAACTGGGAAAAAGCCGTGCAAAACTGGCTAGGCGACCAAAAAGATTTCAGCGACCAAGAACCGCCGAGCAGGGACTGCAAATCCAGCGACTTTGATTAAAAAATTAAATTAGACTTTTCAAAAAGCGTCCCGGTTTGCTGGGACGCTTTTAAGTTTTGTCATTTAGAAAAGAAAGCGGGGAGGTTGCCATAATAGCCAACCTCCCCTCAGTGATAGGTCCCCGTTTAGCCCAGGGTGTTTTCTTGGTAACAAACACCCAGCTCCCGTTACTAGGGAAGGGATTGTGCTCCAGAAGATCAGCGGTACCACTGATTTTTTTATTACTTCTGTGGCTTTTTTTGCGCTAGGCCAATGGCACATCCCGCGACCCGGGTTAAGGGCAATGCGCGCAAGCTTGGCACCCCATCCGTTTTAGGCTCATCCCCATTCCAACAAAACTGGAATCTCGCCTGAGCTTACCGACACAAAGAAGGTCTCGGCGACCTAGGTCGGGGGGAATCACTCTTTGTTTTCTCTCGGACACCTATCATTTATAGCCTATAAAATAAACAAAAACCTGTCAACTATAAACCCAACTTATGTATTTACTTTTATCCCCGAAATAATATTTTCTCCCAGTTCCTTGTTTATTTTTTCCACAATTTTCTTTTTATTGAGCCACAATTCCGACGCCCAATTGGAGCTTTCCGTTTGGACAAAAATAGTTTTGTTGCTGAAATGCCGGGCAGTGAATTTGCTGGCGCCGACATTGCCAAATTCTTCTTTGATCACTTTTTGGAAAATATAAAAAACATCCTTGTCGTCAATGGCAATTTTCCTCCGCACTACCTGTTTTTTCAAAAGATCCTTAAGCGATTTCATTTTTCTAGTTCTTTATCGGCATCACGATGTAGATGTAATCTTCCAGAATTTTTTCTGATTCTTCGTCTACGTTTTTAAGCGCCACCGGTGCCGAACCACTGTTGGCTAGGAGGGCGATTTGGGACGTGGAGATGGTATTGATGCCATCCAGAAAGTATCGTGAGTTAAAAACTATCTCTTGAGATGGCCCAGAAACTTCAGTTTTGATTTCAGAGACGTTTTCCCCTGTCTCCACGCTCTTTCCCTCCACAAAAACTTTTGATGCGCTCGCGTCAATTTTGAGGCTAATTTCACTGGTCTTCGCGCCGGAAAAAACACTCGCCATTTTCACCGCACTTTGCAGAAGTTTGCGATCCAAAATAATCTGCGTGGCAAAATCTTTTGGCAAAATATGTTTATATTCCGGATATTTGCCATTAATAAGCCGGGAAACCAATGAGATTCCATTAGCTTCAAAAAATATCTGGCCATCTTCAATCGCCACTCCCACTTTCCCCTCTTGGCTTGGATCATTGGAAATAATGCGGGATAATTCCATAAGCGTATTAGCAGGAATAATAATGGTTGTAGTTTTCGCCAGAAAATCACCCAGCTCTTTTTTGTTTATTTTATCTTCCATGATCTCTATTGTGCTTTCCGCCAGGCGAAAACTGTCCGTGGCTGCCCAAAAAAGTTTTTTTTCACTCAAAATAAGATTAATTCCACTTAATTCTTGGCGCGTTTCATTAAGCGCCACACAAATTATCACTCTACTTATTGCCTCTTTTAATTCATTGTAAATTAAATTAAATAAGTATGCACTGCTCTTCTGGGGAATAATGGGAAAATCTTCCGCAGAGAATCCCTTTATTACTGCTCTAGACTGGCCACTTTTTATTTTTAAGGTATTTTCATTTACCTCTAGATTTATATTTTCCCCCTGAGAAAGATTATTTACAAAATTACTTAATAATTTCACTGGCACGGCAATTTTCCCATTGCCTTCAATTTTCGCGCCTACTTTAATCACCACACCTATTTCTAAGTTTGTAGATGATATTTTTAAAACACCCCCTTCTACTTCAAAAAGAATATTATTTAAAATAGGGAGGGTGGTTTGTTTAGAAACTATTCTCTCGGTATTTAAAATAGCCTTCTTTAGATTTTCATAAGTGCATGTTAATTTCATAGTATTTGTATTTAATAAATTATTTAAGGTTATTATTAATATTAGAATTAGGAAAAGAGGGGATAAGTCTTAGTTTGATTTTATTTAAAGCTAATTTAGCTGTTGATAAATTAAGGATAAAATCTTTTTAGGTATATTCCTGAATTGTTTTTATAATAATAACTTTTATGTTTTATAAGTCTTCTTAAGGGATTGAGTGTAGTTTTAGGGCGAGTTGTTAGGGGAGTTATTAAAGGTTTTTTCACAGTATATCCACACCCCAATTTAAATTAACTCACAAAATTAAGCTGTTCTTTAATATAACTCACTTCCTCGGCCAGTTTTTTATCACTCTCTAGAAGCTGGCTAATCTTTTCAAAGGCATGAATGGCTGTGGTGTGGTCTCTTTTGCCCATTTTTTCCCCTATCCCCGGGTAGGAATATTGGAGTTCAGTGCGCATTAAATACATAGCAATTTGGCGTGGTTTGGCCACTTCTTGCTTGCGGTTCTTTATTACTAAATCGTCCGGCTTAATATCATAGAAATCACAAATTACCTTGATAATGTGTTTGTGGTTGAGTCCCTTGCGCTTTCCGCTGGAAATTATCTCGGAAAGAAGAGAAATGGCGTATTCTTCAGTGATGGTTTTTTTGCTTAACTGAGCGGAAACAGACACTCGGTTAAGCGCTCCTTCCAGCTCCCGGATGTTATTAGCCACGTTTTGGGCAATATATTCTACCGCTTTATCTTCAATAGAGATACTTTCATCTGAAGCTTTTTTCCGCAAAATCGCTACCCGGGTTTCAAAATCGGGACGGGAAACATCCGCGATCATTCCTCCTTCAAAGCGCGATCGGAGCCTTTCTTCCAGGGTGGGGATAGCTTTGGGCGCTCGATCGCTGCTCAGAACTATTTGTTTGTTGAGCTGGTAAAGATAATTGAAAATATGGAAAAATTCCTCTTGCGTTTTCTCTTTTCCGGACAAAAACTGCACATCATCAATGATTAAAAGGTCTATTCTGCGATAATATTCCTTAAACTCATCTATTTTCTGGGTTTTTATGGATTCAATAAGGTCATTAGTGAAACGTTCGGAAGTAATGTATTTTATCTGGCTTTGTGAATTGGTTTTCAGGATTTCATTGCCAATAGACTGCAGAAGGTGAGTTTTCCCCAAGCCAACGCCTCCGTAAATAAAAAGCGGGTTATAAACGCGTCCCAGGCTTTGAGAGACGGCATAACAAGCGGCTCTGGCCAGCTCATTGCTGCCCCCTACAACGAAGTTTTCAAAAGTATATTTGGGATTTAAGTTGCTTTCTTGGCTTATGTCAGATATTCTCTGCGTTTTGAAAACGGGCATGGCGGGTTTTTTGGCTGGGATGACCGCATCTACAGAATGCTCCAGCTGGGAACCAAGAGGAGCAAGCGATATAATGCAAGAAACTGTTTTGACGTCAGCCTGAATGTTTCTTAGAGCGCGCAGAATAAATACCTTATACTTATTTTCCAGCCATTCCTTGGCGAAACCATTAGGAACGCCAATCACAATAGCGCCCTCCTCATTGGACAATATAGCGGTGCTTTTAAACCAAGTTTTAAAGTTGGCTTTAGAAATAGACAATTCGATTTCCCCTAAAGCGGCTTTCCACAATTCTTCATTGGTCATTTTTTTGCATTAGCCCCTTGTTTAAAAAAGTATAGCATAGGAAAGAAAAAGTGCTTAAGAAAAAAACTGGACAAGCTGTTTATAAACTGGGAATACTAAGCTTATTTTTGTATAGCACAAAACGCTGCAAAAAAGCAAGAAAATTGACTTTTCGGCCAAAGTTGGTAAACTTTAAAATAATTGATTAATTAATATTTTATAAAAAGATGAGTGAGACATATAAGCCAAAAGGCCGAAGAAGAAAAAGGAGACATGGATTTCTTAAAAGAAGCCAAACGGCCACTGGCCGCAAAGTTCTGCAGAGAAGGCGCAGAAAAGGGCGTAAGAAGCTTACCCAAGTCTAAATAATTTTTTATGCTTCCCTACGATAGCAGGCTTGTTAAAAGGAAAGATTTCGAGAAAGTTTATAAATTCGGGAGATTTACTTCTACCGGAAGCATTAGATTGAAGTTTTTAAAAAATGAATCCCAAAAAACCCGGTTGGGAATTGTGGTAGGAATAAAGTTTTCCAAAAGAGCAGTGCTGCGGAATAAGGTTAAACGTCAAATCCGGGATATTTTAAGAAAGAATTTAGCAAAAATTGAGAAAGGATTTGATATAGCCCTTTCTGTGCGGGCGGAAAAGATTGGACAGGAAAGGCTGGAAAACAAGCAACTGGAAAAAGATTTAGCAGAATCTTTTCAAAGAGCGGGGCTAATAAAGGAATAATTTACTTTTAAATTAATAAGCATGTCTTTTCTATTCAACACATTTATTTATCAGCCGATCTACAATTTTCTAATTGTAGTCTATAACATTGTTCCTTTTCATGATTTTGGTGTGGCAATTATCATCGTCACAGTCGCTATTAAAGCTGTTCTTATCCCTTTGAGTCGAAAACAGATTGAATCGCAGAAGAAAATGCAGGAAATGCAGCCCCAGATAAAAGAAATTCAGAATAAATATAAAAATGATAAGGAAAAACAAAGCCGGGCATTGATGGAGTTTTATAAGGAAAATAAAGCCAATCCTTTTTCCGGGTGTCTCCCTTTAATTGTCCAGCTCATCATCCTTATTGCTATTTATCGAGTTCTTTTCAATATATCACGAAATAATTTGATGGTGGACGGCAATATCCTTTATTCTTTTGTGCAAAATCCCGGACAAATCAATCGCATGTTCTTGAATATTATAGACTTGTCCTCTGTTTTGAATTTAGGAAAGTTAACTCTGGCCAGCATTCCTCATATGGCGCTAGTTATAGCGGCTGCTTTACTGCAATATATCCAATCCAAAATGCTCATGGCTAAGCAAACCTTTAAGCCGAAAAAAAATGGCGAGCCGGATTTTTCCCAAATGATGGCCAAGCAAATGCTTTATATGGGACCGCTTCTAACCTTATTTATCGGAATAAAATTTCCGGCTGGCTTAGCACTATACTGGCTAGTTTCTACGATGTTTATGATAATTCAGCAGCGTTATATCATAAGAAAAAAGACTAAGGAAAAAGTCAAAAGCAATTAATTAGTTTAACTATAAAAAGATGGAACAGGAAAATATGCCGGTAGAAAAAATAGCCGAAGAATGTGTTAAAGATCTTTTGGCAGAGATGGGGTTTAGTGGGGAAACGTCAACGGAAAAGTCCAGTGAAGAAGGACGAACGAAAATTGTGGTGAACATAGAAACCAAGGATTCTAATTTTCTCATTGGCCAGTACGGTACAAATCTGGAAGCCCTACAACATTTAGCCAGAATGTTAATTAGAAAAAAAGTGGAAGAGAAAGTTGATTTGGTAGTAGATGTCAATTTCTATCGGAAAGAAAAATCTGATTCTATAATAAAATTGGCTAGAAATTTGGCAGAAGAAGCTTTAGCGGAAAATCGAGCTGTGGCACTCCGCCCCATGTCTCCTTATGAAAGACGCTTGGTGCATATGGAGCTCTCTAAAAATGAAAATATTAAAACGGAAAGCATTGGCGAAGGAGAAGATCGCAAAGTGGTCATTAAACCGATAAGCCTAGTCTAAATGTCAGCGAGAAAAATAGCCTACAATGTTGTTTTTAGCAGCGTAGCTAAAGTTCTTTCTACGGCTTTGGCACTTGTTGCTATCGGATTTATTACCCGTTATTTGGGAGCGGAAGGATTCGGTGAATATTCCACGGTAGTCGCTTTTCTGTCATTTTTTGCTGCCATACTAGATCTTGGTTTGTATTCTATTTCTACCCGGGAAATTTCCCGCAAAGAAGAAGAAACGGAAAAGATAATCGGGAATATTTTGTCTTTGCGGGTCGTTTCTTCCTTAGTTGCCTTTCTTATTGTGCCTTTTGTTTTTCTGCTTTTTCCCTATCCGATGGAAGTGAAGAGGGGCATTGCTATTATTGCTGCCTCTTTTTTCTTTTCCTCAACTTATCAAGTGCTCAACGGTGTTTTTCAAAGAAGTTTGGCTATGGATAAGGTGGCCATGTCTGAACTTATCGGGAAAGTAGTGCAGGTAGCGATAGTTGTTTTGGCGGTAAAGCTGAATCTGGGTTTTAATTGGATTATTCTGTCTATTCTGTTTAATATGCTGGCCAGTTTGATTTTAGTTTTTGTCTGGTCTAGAAGATATATCCAGTTGAGATTGCGAGCTGATTTTGCTTATTGGAAAGAATTTTTGCGCGAATCTTTTCCGATGGGGGCGGTGGCAATCATCACCTTTTTATATTACAGACTAGACACCATCTTGCTTTCTATTATGCGACCGAGTGCTGATGTGGGAATTTATAACGCCGCTTTTAAAATTATTGACAATGTTTCTTTTTTCCCTGGCATGTTTATGGGTCTTATCATGCCGATTATGGCAAAAAACTTTTTTGCTGAAAAAGAAAAGTTCCGCCGAGTTTCCGACAAAACATTTAAAGTTTTCACCATTATGATTGTTCCTTTAATTGTTGGGACAATTTTTTTGGCAGGTGACATTATACGCCTCATTGGCGGGGCAGGTTTTGGAGAAGCAGCCAATGTTCTCCGCATTCTTATTTTTGCGCTGGCTTTCATTTTCTTTGGGAACTTTTTTAATTCTATTATGGTGGCGGGCAATCTCCAAAAAAAGCTCATGTATATTTTGGGTTTAGCGGCGATTGTTAATATAACACTTAATCTTATTTTTATCCCTAAGTTTTCTTATATGGCAGCCTCTTTTAACTCTGTGATTACAGAATTTTTAGTGGCTATTCTTACTTTTTGGGTGGTAGCAAAAAAGGCGGATTATTTTCCAAAAGTAAAAAAGCTTAGTGGAATTTTATTTTCTGGATTCATGATGGCAGCTGTTCTTTTCTTTTTCCGTGGAGCAAATTTTTTCATTTTGTTCTTCGGCAGTTCGGCTATATACCTTTTATTTTTGTGGCTAATCCGAGCAGTGGAAGTAGATGAAATCAAGAGTTTAATAAGCAAAGAAAACCAAAATGGAAAAGTATCCTAAAGTTTTTGTTGTCGTTTTAAATTTCAATGGGCGGGATGTGATAAAGAGATGCCTCAACAGCATTTTTAAGTCGGGATATCCCGATTTTGAAGTTGTGCTGGTGGACAACAATTCCCCTGATGATTCCTTTGAAATTGCTCGGGTGAATTTTTCCAGAGCTAATTTTATAAAAAATGAGGAAAACTTGGGATTTTCTGCGGGAAATAATGTGGGTATCCGCTTTGCCCTGGAAAGAAGGGCAGATTATATTTTTCTTCTTAATAATGACACGGAGATAGAGCCTGACTGCCTTGGCCGGCTAGTGGAAGCGGCGGAAAAAATCGGAGAGAAAGCCGGAATAGTTAGTCCGGTTATTTTTAAAGGAGACTCCCGGGAAGTCTGGTTTTCTGGAGGAAAAATAAATTGGCTGAGAATGAAAACGGAACATTACGGTGAAATAAAGACACAAGAGTTCTATGAGTCGGGTTTTATCTCAGGCTGCGCCATGCTTATTCGAAGAGAAGTTTTCAAATCCATCGGCCTTCTGGATGAAGACTATTTCTTGTATTGGGAAGACGCCGATTTCAGCTTCCGTGCTAAAAAAGCCGGCTTTGCCAATTATATAGTTTCTTCTGCTTGGCTGTACCATTTTGAAAAAAGCGAAGAAAGAATAAAGAACAAAACCTATTGGCTGGTTATTTCTGGATTGGTTTTTTTCAAAAAGAATACTCCTTGGTGGCTGAAGCCATGGATAAAAGTATACGTGCTGGCGAGGAAAATAAAAAATCTTCTGGATGTTAAATTTAAGAAAAATGAAATGGCTGTTATTGTAAGAAAGGCATATAAAGATTTTTGCAATGCCCAAAGATAAGAAACTTTCTATAAGCATAGTTAATTTCCAAAGCGAGGATTTTATTGAGGATTGCCTGGCTTCTGTTTTTGATAAGGCAGCAAATCTCGATTGCGAAGTGATTATTGTAAACAATGACGAAAAAGAAGATCTGATGGAAATTAAAAAAAGATTTTCAGAGATTAAAATCGTTGATCACAAAAAAAATGTGGGATTTGGCGCGGGACACAATTTAGGCGCCAAAGAAACCAGAGGAGAGTTTATTCTATTTCTTAATCCGGACGTAGAGTTAACTGATAATATTTCACCTATCATCAAATTATTAGAAAATAACGAGAATATTGGTATAGTTGGTCCTCAGTTACTGACTGATAGCGGAGAAATTCAAGCATGGAGTGTCGGGAGGGAAACAAATATTTGGGAATTAATAAAGAATAATTTAGGCTTTTCTCCAAGCAAGAAGCTCTGGAAGAGCACTCAGCAAAAAGAAGTTCACTGGGTGAGCGGAGCGGCGCTTTTTATCAGAAAATCTTTATGGGAAAAGCTAGGCGGGTTTGATGAAAAATTCTTTATGTTTTTTGAGGATGAGGATCTTTGCAAGCGAGCCAGAAAAAATGGGAGCCAAGTCATTTATTTCCCTGAAGTGAGAGCGAGGCATGCTTGCGGCAAAAGTACTAAGGATAAAAAACTGCAAAAAGAATGGTTTTACAAATCCCAGGATTATTATTTTCGGAAGCATTTTTCTAAAAAAACAGTGAACATCATAAAACTGGCAAGGAAATTATTTTCTAAAAATAGAAAACATGTTTAATTTTTTTCTTTTTTTATGTTTATATTTTCCTCTTCAGCTAGCGCTCAACCCAGCAGAAGGCATTGATTTATCCTCCGGGCGCGTTTTTATTATTATTCTATTCTTTCTTTGGCTAGCGGATGGGCTAAGAAACAGGAGGCTATTCATTAAGAATAATATTCGAACAGGGCTAATAGCAAGCTTTCTTTTTTTAAGCGCATTTTCTTTGATTGTGGCCCAAAATATTGATTGGTCGCTCCGAAAACTTCTTTTTTTGCTTTCTATTTTTCCTCTTTATTTCATTTCTTCTTCGCTGGTTAGCAATTTGGAAAAAGCGAAAAGGGCAGCCAAATATATGGTGGCAGGAGGATTCATTGTCGCCATCGTGGGAATCGGGCAGTTCGTTTTGCAATTTATTTGGGGACTGGAAAAGACTTATCAATTCTGGGCGGATTATATGATTGTTCCTTTTCTGGGGAAAACTTTTTCGGCTGCAGTCTTGCAGAATCCCAGCTGGCTAGTGAATATCTCCGGACAAAATTTTCTGCGTGCTACTTCCATTTTCCCTGATCCGCATATGCTTTCTTTTTATTTGGGAATGTCTGGTGCAATGTGCCTTGGCTTAATACTGGCAGGAGAAAAAAACAAATTTTTCT
>Ga0209777_10005072_pt1 | contig 15322 bp, 10 predicted proteins | sample FrelakmetHBP12HB_FD_187147 | JGI IMG/M metagenome (GOLD analysis project Ga0209777, IMG submission 187147) | Freshwater lake sediment microbial communities from the University of Notre Dame, USA, for methane emissions studies -HBP12 HB (SPAdes)... | ecosystem: Environmental > Aquatic >... | reverse complement strand
CCCTTATGTTGTTGTTTATAATATATCAAATTTATTACTCTTTTTTGCATAGACCTAACAACATTGACCGTATTATCGATGGAACCATCATCAATAACTAATATCTCATAATTTCTTTTATTATACTTCTGATTATGTAGAGATTCAAGACACTTATGTAAGATATTACTTCTATTATAGGTAATTACGATTATGGATATCATTATGTTCGTATTTTTCAGTTATTTTATCTAACATGATATTGAGTTCCTGTACCATTATTCCATTCTTTTTAGCAATTCGAATTGCCATTTTATATTTGTTTATGCTGTTAAATTCATTATCATATTTATTATGCGTTGTAAATTCAGGAACCACATGGTTGTATAAATTAAATTCAATGGAATCTATATATGGCTTATTATTTTTTATAAAAGCAATTGTCTTTATAAAATCTGTATATGTTTCCGATGGAAATCCAATAATAAATGAAAGGTGCAAGAAAATTCCACTTTGATGTAAATATTTTAGTATTCTTGATATTTCTTCATTTGAAAAATTTTTTCCCATTTCCTCTCTTACTTTTTGTGAGCCGCTTTCAACACCTATGAATATCTTTTTACAGCCAGCTTTACTCATTTTGTTTATTAAATCTTTATCAATATATTTCTTATACAATAGAAAGCCACCCCAAAGAAATATTTCTTGACTTTTTATTATCAAATTACATAATTCATTCAAAAAATCATCATCCTTATTTAATATCGCATTATTAAAAAAAAATTTCCAAACACCGTACATATTTTTATTATATATCATTTCTTGAATTATATTTTTTGGACTTCTTGTTTTAAATTTTCCTGCATATGTTATAACATTACAAAATTTACATGTAGCAGAGCAACCGACATCAGAGTACAATGGAAGAAAGGAATTACCCCACAATTTACTATGGGTATTGTATAGGATAAGATTATAATCGTCAAAATTTTGAAATGGTAAAGAATCTAAAAATCTTTTTTTACCTGATGGTTTCTGAAGTATTATTTTTTCTTTTCTTTTGTACATGATTCCTTTTACATACTTTAGATTTTTTCGGACTCTTAATGACTTAATGATTTCTACAACGACGTTTGGATTTTCATCCAGAATTATAATATCACCATACTTTTTTTTTAGGAATTCAATACCGTTTTGGGCACAAATCTGTCCTCTCAGAATAATCTGTATTTTGGAATTTTTTTGTTTTAATATACGGTTGAAATAATCTAATGAATGTAATATTCTACGTGAATGGGTAGATATTAAAATAAACTGTGGATTAATTTTGATAATTTCATTTATGCATAGATGCAAAATTTTATTAAAGAATTTATCGTATGCCTTTGGATTCATATTTATTAGTTTTTTCATTTTGTTTCGGTTTAAATAACTATGAAAACGATTATTGTAATCAATACATAAAGAAGAAATGCCATATTTTTTTAAACAGCTTTTAACATATGAAACAGATAAATAAGAAAAGGAATCTTGACATGGAAAATCATTTAAATAAATGGGTAAGGAAATAATAACTATATACGGTTTTATTTCATCTTTATATACTAAAGATCCGTTATGAAAAAAGGAGGTACGAATAGATAATTTTAAATAATTATATATGGTTTTAATATCCCATTTTGAAATAACTTTAAGTCTTCTTGAAAATTGAGATTTCATTTTTTACGTGGAATTATAAAATCCTAATTCCGAAAAAATTGAATTATTAACTTGGAAATGCGACCTATCTGGATTTCTGTTAAAAAAGGTGAGATTGGTAAAGAGAGCATCTCTTTACATATTTTTTCAGTGACAGGAAAATTTCCTGTATGGTATCCCAAATTTATAAATGCTTTTGTTAGATGGATTGGCACTTTATACTCAATATTCGTCTCGATATGATTGTTATTTAAATAATTCTTCAACCTATCTCTATTTATTGAACGTATAACATAACTTGAATATACAGATTTTGCATTATTTGTTTCTTGAGGGCATATAACATTATATTCCTGCAGTAACTCATTATATACTGTGGCATTCTCTCTTCTTTTTATAACCCATGCATGAAGGTGATTTAGTTTTACATTAAGAATTGCAGCTTGAATTATGTCAAGTTTTGCAGTAGGTATCTTATTCAGAGATACTGATCTTGAATTAGATTCTAGTTCAATCATGGCTTCAACCATATCTTTAATTTTATAATCATTTGATAGAATCATTCCTCCATTTCCCATGCCTCCTAAAATTTTGCTGGTATTAAAACTAAAACAGCCAATATCAGTAAAAGGTACTTTTTTTGAATGATACATAGCTCCATGTGCCTGACAGCAATCCTCAATTATAGATAGATTATATGCTTGACTCACCTTCCTTATAGCATCCATATCACACGGATTTCCATATAAATGGACTGGAATGATTGCTTTTGTTTTACTGGTTATTGCGTTCTCGATTAGTACAGGATCCATATTATAGTTTTCTTTAGAAATATCGATAAAAACAGGTTTAGCACCAATGCTTGATATTGCAAGTGCAGTTGCTATAAATGTATTTGGAACTGTTATTACTTCATCGCCTTCCCTAATTCCCGAAACCAGCAGGGATAACTGCAAAGCTGTAGCTCCGGAAGAGGTTCCAACAGCATACCTTTTGCCAAGATACCCGGCATATCGCTTTTCAAATTTTTTTACATAAAACCAATGTTCCTGGTCAGAATGCATGGAAAAAATCTTATCAAATTCATCATACAATTCATCTTTTATTTCTTCATTCATTAGATTATAATGATGAAATGTCAGCTGTTTTTTTTTATCATTGATAAAATAATTAGCTAAGTAATCCAATGCTTTTGAATCTTTTCTTGCATACAAATTCTTTGCCATATTGTTTATTGTATCTTTAATCATGATTCTCAAAAATATATGGTTTTACTCTTTTATTAAGTTTGTATTCCAAATAATTAATTATCTCTTTGGAGATACTATATAACTCAGGGAACACAAGCATTATTTTCCCCCAAATATAGTAGAGTCTATGAATTAAATACATGTATAATTTACCTTCTTTTTTAAGTTTACCTACTTTTAATCGTATCTGTTCTAAAAATATATTAATGCGAAATATATTAAACTCTTTTTTTATTGACGTACTTGAAAAATTATTACCAAGTATTCCGATGTAATCGTTAATACTCTCCCATTTCTTTACGCTTGAACCTCTTTTAATACTCATTAGACGAGTGGTAGGATAAGGAATGACTATACCAATATCCGGATTAACTTTATCTAATGGAAACAAAAGGCAGTATTTATATAATTTATTAATTGTATCTTTGGATTCATTGGGAAAACCGATTGTAAAATAGATAGTTACTTTGACCTTGTAATTTATTAACTGAAAAATATAGCTTTTAAGTTTGTCCAAATTTACATTTTCTTTTCCAATATCCTTCAAAATTTTTTCATCTACACTCTCCAGCCCAATTTCTACCTTATAACATCCACTTTTGGCATATATGTCTATGATTTTTTCATCCATTAATTCAGGTCGGGTTTGGCATCTCCAGAAAATACCTTCTTTTTCGAAAATAGCGCATACCTGCCTAGTCCATATTTTATCAAGGCCAAAACATTCATCGATTAGATATACATAATTAATATTATTTTTTTTAATCTCATGAATCTCTTTTTGTATTTTTCTAATACTTTTTTTTCTGTATATGTCCCTGCTTCCTTTTCTAAAACAAAATGAACAGTTATAGGTGCATCCCCTGCTCGCTTCATAAAGAACCATTTTTTGAGCTGGGCTTTCTACTGAAGGCCACATGTATTTGTCAATATTTACATTTTTATAGTCAATTATTGGTAATGCATCTAACCTTTTCACAATTCCATATGATTTTGAGAGAACCCATTGGTTATTTCTTCTATAACAAACGCCTTCAGGAATTTTTATATGTAAATCTAAAGCAGAGATTAAACTAGAAACAACAAATTCTGGTTCCCCTCGGATAATATAATCTACCCTAGAATCGAAAAAAGTCTCTGGTAAAGCGGTTCCATGCGGGCCAATAATAATTATCTTTGCATTATTATTAATTTCCTTAATACTGATTATCTGTTTTTTTAAGAAAAATATATCGGTAATCGGCTCTTTCCAGAATATATATGAAATGCCCGTATTGAAAACAATAAATTCACAATTTTTAATATCTTGAGAATATTCTTTTATGTTCTTGTCAAGTGCCCATAAGTCAATTATTTTATTCTGCAGTGTTTGCTGGGTTAAAATCTTGGCTATATAAAATAATTCTAGAGGTATTGCTGGTGTATATCTGGAGCATATTCTTGATAGCTGAATCTCGCGGAAATTGGGATTAATTAGTAATATGCTATTTGATATATTCATCTTATAAGTTATTCTCCAATATATATCTCTATATATTAATTAAGGAAATTCTATAATTTTCTAGTGTAACTATACATTATCCCGATTCTATACATCATTTCATCAAGTAAGATAATAGGGGCATACAGTACTAATTGTAATAATTTTTTTATACTTACTATTTTTAAAATAGTAGCAAAAAAAATATCCGAAATACTTAATACTAAATTCACAAAACTATTTGGAACTCTTTCAGGGTAATTTTTATTGAATTTTATAATTTTAGGAATAGGTAAACCATATTGAAATGATCTTCTGAAATGCGAAAATATATTCCCTTCAGGAAAATGCCTAACAACTATCCCTGGTTGATAAAATATTGCATATCCTTTTTGCTTCAATCTCCAGTGAAATTCAGTATCTTCACCAGAAGAAAATTTTAAATGGATATTAAATAAACCAATTTCTTTAAATAATGTTGCTTTATAGGATATATTGCATGTTGGTAGCATTGAAGTAAAACAGGTAGTATTTAACTTCTTTTGAACATTATGATATTCTTTTAATTTAGTTATAAAATCTTTCTTATATTCCATTTCAGTAAAGAAAAAACCGAGTTGAAAATTCTTATATTTACCCAAAAAAGTTGTATCTCCAATAATCGTTTTCCCTCCAATTGATGGATACTCTGGATGCTTGTCATGTTCTTTAATCGTTTTTTTAACCCAGTTTTTATCTGTAAGACAATCATCATCAATAAATGCTATTATTTTTCCTTTTGATTTTTTAATTCCTAAATTTCGTGCATGTGCGGTTCCATTGTGTTCTTGCCTGAAATAAAATAAATTTTTATAATCTTTTTGTAATCCTTTGATTATTTGAGCAGTAGTATCAGTAGAACCATCATCAATGACAATAATTTCATAATACTCTTTAGAATAATCTTGAGCGTGTAAATTTACAAGACACTTTCGTAATGATTCTTGCCTATTATAGGTAATTACCACAACAGATATTTTTTTCTTGTATCTGACCATATAATCTCTGGCCATATAATCTACCTTTTTGATTGACAGATTAAACCTTCTCTTAATATCTTTCTTTTTTTTAAACAAAGTATAAAGATAAAAAAGTAGCTGATATCTTACATACATTCGAAAGGGAAGAGATACTAGTGAATACTCGGATATTTTATTAAAGGATTTTATTATTTGCTTTTTCTTGTCTATCCAAGATAGGCCATTAACCTCATCAAAGGCATAAAAAATATATATATTCGTTAATGGATTAGCCTCCATTGTAGCATACTGATTAACTTCTCGAACATTTGTTAATCCATATTTTTTTGCATTACAAAACAATTTAGAATTTTTAATTAAATAGAATGGAGTTATATGTATCTCATCTATGTACCCTTTATTATTATTTATAAATTTAATTGTCTTATCTATGTCATTGTCTCTTTCAGTTGGTAATCCAGGAATAAGCTCTAGTCCATTCCAGATACCAAGAGAATGTGATTCTTTAAGTATATTTAATGCATTTTCAACAGTAATCCCTTTCTCCACATATGTAAGCAGTCTTTCACTGGCTGTTTCAAGTCCCCAGATTACAACAATGCAACCAGCTTTTTTCATGTACCATAATGTATTTTTATCCATTTCATTAAATCGGCAACAGCAGGTCCACAAAATATTTAGTTTTTTATCAATGATTTTCTTACATAATTCAAGAATATATTTTTTTGAAACATTTGTTGTATCATTAAGAAAATAGAAATATTTGGTAGAATATTGCTCTGAAAGTTTTTTTAGGTCTTTGATTATGTCAGTTGTATTCTTAGTAGTATAAACACCATTGAATTTAGAAGAATCGCAAAAAATACATTTATTAGAACATCCATTAATGAACATATAAGGTAAGACTACTATTTTTTTATTTGAATGTGAGGGTTTCCATGTATAATGCTTCAGATTAATATCAGAGAAATCAGGAGCCATAAGTTGCATTCTACACTCTTTTTTATTCTCAATTAAAATATTTTCTTTACTATAAATAATTCCCGGAACATGATGCCAATCATGATTTCTCTCAATACATTTAATAATATTATATATTGGAAATTCAGCTCTTCCCTCAACTGTAAAATCTAAAAATGTCCATCTTTTCATTGCTTGTTTCAATTCGGAAATAAAAAAGTAGGATATATCACCCCCAATACCAATAACACACTTATATGTTTCCTTGAGTTCTTTAGCTAGAGCTAATCCAAGTAAATATGGACTTATATTGCCAGTTGTAGGAACTGACAACAAAATTAAATCATACTTTTTGTCTTTTAATCTGCTTATTATTTTTTTTAGGCTATAAGATATTGCTCCATCCGTATACCCCTCTAGATATTTATATACTCTATCCTTCTCTGAGAAGATAGAAAAATTAAAATAATACCTTTCATGTACTATCTCATAATGAATTTGTGCATCTAAATCCATCTGTGATATTGTAATCCCTTTCTCTCTTAGAAATGCTGTAATTGTTCCCATTCCTAAAGAGGGTATTAAAGGATAGTCTATATCGTTATATGGAAATTTTTCTGTACGGTGTAATACGGGAACTTTTATTATAATAGATTTCATTATTCTTAAAGCATATTCCAAGAATAAATGTTAAATCAAGTATATTTTTAAATATTCTTCTTTTAAGTGCTATTCTATACAAGTAATCTAAATTCGTATACCTATAATTATGTATACATTGTGAACCTAGTTTTTTGGATTAATAAAATATATAAACCTTCACTTTTTTAAAGAGAAAGATCATCGTATAATAAAATAGAGCAAAAAAAATATAAAACATTCATTATATGATATCCATGGATATTTATAATACATACATTATGAGAATATATTAAATCATATATTTGATAATCAAAACACTTAACCAACTGATTTAAAATGAATGTAAGGTATTTACTAGAGAAAGTGGGTATTACTCCTGGATATTTTGTAATTTTAAGGGAAATGATAATCTCAGATTTCTCAGGCAGATACAAGAATACAATTTTTGGATTTTTTTGGTCTTTACTATATCCTCTTGTCTATTTTGGATCAATTTTTTTAATATATGCTATAGGTGTCATTAAATTCAATATTCAATATTATCCACTCTATTTGTTGCTTGGAATTATTCTATATCTTTTCTTTATTGATTCAACTCAATATGCTTTGGTTAAACTTGAAAATAGAAAGAACATCATAAAAAATATTTATTTTCCCTATTCAACCATCGTTGTAAGCATCAATATTACATATTTCATAAATTTATTGCTTAATTTTATAATTTTTTTTTTATTCTATTCCTTTTTTTCAATACACCTTAAATTATCATCTATGCTATTTTTTTTCTTGCTCTTGTTAACCTATTTGTTAATTACGAATGGTATTAGCTTTATGTTATCTGCACTGGCATATAATATATGGGATTTCAAAATTATTTGGACATTTATTACAAGTATGGGATTTTTTATTATGCCCATATTCTATCCACTTTCTCAAATACCAAAAAAATATATAATCTTCTATCAATTAAATCCTATAGCAATTATTATTCAGGATATACGAGATATACTTCTATACAATACAACACCTTCTATAGTACATTTTGTTTTTTTATTAATATTTAGTGTTATTATATTTTTAGCAGGATTAATTATTTTTAATAAACGAGCTACTACCTTTGCAGAGGAATTTTAATGGATTCCATTAAATTAGAAAATGTAACTAAAATATTCAAATTAAACCACAAGAAAGAGGTATTCTTCTTAAAAAAATTAATAGGTTTATTGAATAATAAGAAAGATATATTCATTGCTTTGAAATGCATCAATTTGCACATAAAAAAAGGTGAATGCATTGGACTTATAGGACCTAATGGATGTGGTAAATCTACATTATTAAAAATTATTGCTAATATCCTTAAGCCAACATCAGGTAGTGTAATCGTGCATAATAAAGTAACTTTTTTCTCAGAAGTGAATGGCTGTTTTGATCTTGATTTACCTCCTATAAGAAATATCTTTTTATATGGAGCTTTGTTAGGTCTTGAAAGAAAGATGCTTTCTAAAAGAGTAGAAGATATTTTACGTTTTGCTGATTTAGGCTCTTTTAAAGATGTGCCACTTTGGCAATTTTCTTCAGGAATGACAATCAGATTAGCTTATAGCATAGCATTGTTAACAGATGCTCAAATCTTAGTATTTGATGAACTTTTCAGTAATATAGATGAAATTTTTCGTCAGAAATGTATTACGTTATTGAATAAATATAAAAAAGAAAATCGCACAATGATTTTCGTATCACATGATCTGAGAAATATTAAATACTTTTGTGATAAATGTATCCTACTGTTACACGGAGAAATTAAGGAATTTGATGAAACTAATAAAGTGATAAATGCTTATAATCTGTATAACTCAAATATAGTATGAAACCCAACATTACCTTTAATGAGAATGTATTCTATCATAACCAATTGATAAAACTTACAAATAAGTGTATACATAATTGTATCTACTGTGACTGTCTTGGTAAAAAAGAAAAAGAACATCTCTCGATATCTGAAATACAAAAGCAATTAAATGTGAAAAAGAAAGAAGGATTAACTAAAGTTATTTTTCCATGCAATTTTGAGAGTCATGATTCTTTTCTGGATATTTTAAGGTATGCGAAGAAAAAAGGGTTTTTTATTACCATTGAGTCAACTGGAAATTTGTCTAGTAGTTCTTTGCTAAGTGATATACTAAAATATGTTTCTTCCTTTTATTTTTTTTTAAATGGCCCGGATGAGAAGATTTATGACAAAGTGCTTCATACCAAAGATGCTTTTAATAAAGCTATTGTATTCATACAGAATGTAGTTGCATCCGGTAAAAACATTAAGATTAATGTCGTAATTACTTCATACAATTATAAGCATCTACCCGAAATTGTTCTATTAGTCCATCGATTGGGAGTAAAAAACATAGAATTTATTTATCCGATAGGTATGGATGATGGAAATAGTTCTTTTCGCATATTTCAAAAAATCATTCCATCTATTACACCCGTGTTTCATTATCTAAACAAGGCAAAACGCATAGCTCTAGAAAATAAAATAACTATTAATAATGGTATAATCTATCATAATCCTTATATTCCTATTGATTTGGATTTGGAATACGAAAAGGTAAAGCCATCCTATAGTTATACTCCTTATTCTTCTTCTTCAAAGGATGTAAGTATAATCATTCCGACCTATAATAGAAAAAGTTTGTTAAAAAATACCCTTATCTCATTGTTTAATCAAAACTATGTTAAAGATAAATATGAGATTGTTGTAGTGGATGATGGTAGCAATGATGAAACTAATGAGATGGTCAGATCTTTGAAGGCTACCTGCAATATAACCTATTTGTATTGGCATCGAAAAAAACCATATGTTTTTGGAGAACCAGAGAACAGAACTGGCCCTGCACGTAACTTAGGTATAAAATATGCAAAAGGTAACCTTATTATATTTCTTGATTCAGACGTTATAGTCAGTAAGAATCTCGTAGCAGAGCATATAAAGTCCCATAAGCAAAATAACCGATGTTACGTGCTTGGATATTGTTATTGGTTAGATAAAGATGAAAAAATTGACATGAACAAATTTGCAAAGAAGGATGATTTTGAAAATAAAAAACCATGGAATTTACTTAAATATATTCGACCATCAAGCACTTCTTTTTTAAAATATTTATCTTGGAGTTTATTTATAACAAGAAATATCTCGATACCGAGGTTAGCTTTAGAATCCTCTGGTTTGTTTGATGATACATATATATACTATGCAACAGAAGATATTGATCTTGGTTATAGACTTTCTAAATTGGGGTATTCTTTAGTTTTTAATAAAGAAGCTAAAGGGTTTCATCAATGGCATATTATGGAGGGATTCTATGACAATAAAGATGAGTTGCAGAGAATATTCTTAAATAGAATTTTTTTTTATAAAAAATATCTTGATATGGAAATATTTCGCAGAGATGGTCTTTTATCATATACCGGCAAATTATCTTTCAATAGGTATTTTTCATTTAATAAAAAATCTCAAAGCTCTGGTCGAGAATCAGGAGATCTTCCGCTTAATCCATCTATGATATTCGACCCACGCGGTAATATTAATCATCCTTTTCATCTAAATATTAATTGGCAGATAAGTAAAAACTTTGATTATAAGAAAAATCTTTATATGATTCTTATTACACTTGAAAAAACTTTTTATTTAGGTATTCAAATTAAATTTTACACAAATAATTATTATTTTAGATCAAAAATTAATCATATTATGAGTCAACATCCTAAGTTGGATTACTGTTTTGACTGGAATTTTCCATATATATTTAATAAATTATATTATTATCTCAAACGTATCTTCGCAATATTGGTTTTAAGCAAAGACTATGATTGTTTTGGTATTGATGTAACTAATACGAATATTTTCTGTCAGATTCCTTTTGAAAATATTACGATATCCTATGAAGGAGACGTATATCCCTGTATTAATATGTTTTATAAAAAAGAATATTTGCTAGGAAATATCTATAGAGAGAATATTAATGAAATCTTAGGTTCTATAAAATATCTAGAATTTAAAAGAAAAATTATACAGAGAACGCATTCTTTCTGTAATAACTGTAATATTGGTATGGCACAAAATATAAATATAAATATTGAACTACTTCGAAATTGTGGAGTATACAATTTAATCAATTAGTCAAGATAATAGATATTGTTTAATATCTATCCAGATTATCCTTGGTTTAGATACCTTTAAATAATTCGATATAGAGAACTTATATTAAAAAAATTACCTTATTAATCCACTAATGATAAAGTATCTTACAGAATTTTTAAATTTACAAATGTATAAACCAGCATTAGTCAATATAGATTTAACCTATTCTTGTCCTCTTCACTGTGTTTCATGTAGAAGAGGTAGCGCACGGGAATATGAAAATGAGCTAAAATATAAAGATTATATTACTATTTTTCAGGAATTAAGAGATTGGAATATTTCCAACGTTATAATCTGTGGTGGTGAACCATTTATGAGGAAGGATATTTTCAAAATAATTCATGAAAGCAGGATTAATAACATATATCCACACCTAGTGACAAATGGATATCTGCTTAATAACCATAAAATAAGAATATTGAAAAAGCTAGGGATTAATTTGATGTCTATTTCCCTAAATAGTTCCAATCAGCGTATTCATGATGCAACAAGAGGGATAAAAGGCAGCTACAAAAAAATTATTTCAACAATAAAAGAATTAAGAAAAAGCAATATAAAAATAATACTTTTCACCTTAATGTTGAAGCAAAATCTTGATACTATTCCAAATCTTATTCATTGGGCCAAAAAAAATTATTTGAATATTAAGCTTCAGATGTTTGTTTCTCCAGATTTGATGTTTTATGCAAAAGATTCTTATGATGCTCAAAAAAATGAAAATATTACATACGATAACCTCTGGTTTAAACATAATAATAATTGGATTTTCAATGATAAAAAAATTAAAAAAGTTTTTAATCAAATTATTGATATGAAGTTGCACGGGTACCCCATTCTAAATCCTGTTTGGCAATTACGTTATTTTGAGCAGTATTATCGAAACCCATTAGTTCCATTACCTTTCAGATGTGAACTTGGAAACACTAATCTATCAATAGATCCTTATGGTAATGTGAGATTATGCTATGCAATGTCCCGCTTAGGAAACGTTACAAAAGAGAAACTTAAGAAGATATGGAATTCAAAGGAAGCACATCATTTGAGAAAAAAAATTGAAAGGTGTAAATTAAACTGTAAATTAATGCAGTGTGGATATTAGAATATTTAATACGAATAATGAATAAAAAAGAAAATAATTCCTTAGTAAATAATAATAGAAAATTAAGTATCAAAGAATTCAAAGATAGGAAAATAATATTATCTAGTTTTCCAAGGAGCTTGTTTATAGAACTGACACGAAACTGCAATCTACAGTGTACTATGTGTAGGGATGATACTACAAACTATGATCCCCACAGAAATATGCCTTTTTCTCTATTCAAAAAAATAGCTCATCAGTTATTTCCTTATGCAGAATATATAGATTTAAGGGGATATGGAGAAAGTTTAATTTTACCTGACTTTGATAAATTTGCAAATTATGCTTCAAACTTTGCAGCCCAACTAAAGTTGATAACAAATTTTAATATATATAATGATAGGATTATAAAATATCTTGCAAAAAAGGATTTTATGATTGGCGTTTCTTTTGATGGTGGCAGTAAGAAAACATTTGAAAAAATTAGAAAAAATGCAAAATTTGAAACTGTTTTGCATAATATTAAGTTGTTTAAAACCTTCTCAAAAAGGTATAAAAAAAAAGGTTTGCTTTATTTCCAGATTGTAATGCAACCAGCAAACCTAAACGAATTGCCACTCATATTAGACATTGCTTTAAAATTAAATGTTGATAGAATAAAGTTGTTTTCAATATGCAAATCACCTGAAGATACTAGAAAGCTATTTTATTTAAAAGATTCCATTAAGCAAATATTTAACAATATAAGTCACCTTTCAAGAAAAAATAACCAAATACTTGAATTGTGTTCATCAGTGCATAAGGATCTAACTATTCGTGACTTAACACAAAAAAGATGCATTCATCCATGGATGTACTGCTCAGTTGATTATGCGGGAAGAGTTAGTTACTGTGATCACCTTATTGGTGAATCTGAAAAAAAGTATGTCTTTTTGGGAAATTTATATGAAACCAACTTTAACAGGATATGGAATAATAAAAAAGCCCAATTGGCTAGGAATGCACATAACATTTGTTCTAATGGATTTATTCGGATTGTAGAGCATTGTAATTGGTGTTACAAACGAAGATATATTGATTTAGAAAATCTATTTTACCCATCATATAGTAGGTATGTAGTTTCCAATCAGACAAGAAATCAATTATATATTTAATAATCTTTGATACATAAAATAATCTTATAAGGAAATAATACAATGATATCACATATAAAAAATGCATATTCCAAAGCGGTAGAAAAAATAAAATATATGACTTTTTCAACACGTTACAAACAAAACTTATCTTTTATTAATTATCCTGAACAAGTAATCATCAATACGATTGATAAATGTAATTTAGCTTGTATCTTTTGTCCGCTTGGTCAAAAAATGTATAAACCAACTATTGAAACAATGGATTTTTCTACATTCCAAATAGTATTTAATAAAATACTTTTTGTAAAATGGATTGGTTTTTTTAATTGGGGAGAACCGTTTTTAAATCCACATTTGTTTGATATGATATGGCTGGCCAAAAAAAATCATAAACATACCGTTGTACATTCAAATTTCAGTTTGCAACGGAATTCTCTATTTTTTAATAAAATTATATTCTCTGAGCTAGATGAGTTAAATATTTCATGTAATGGGGCATCTCAAAAAAGTTATGAAAAATATCATATTAATGGAAATTTTAAATTAGTAGTTTCAAATATGAAAAAATTAAGGAATCTACAAAAAAAATATAAAAAAGAATCACCAAAAATAATTTGGAAATTTCTAGTACATAGATATAATGAGCATGAACTTGTATATGCACAACATCTTGCAAAATCTCTTGATATAGAGTTGAAATTTGATTTTTTCAGATTAGGTGAAGATTTACCTGATATGCACAGAAAATTTGGAAATCTTAAAAATAAAATAAAGCAATGGCTTCCCAGAAAAAATATTGATTTTATTCATCAAGTATACAGAAAAAATAAACTGTATCCTCTATTTGACAAACCTTGTCCATTCTTATTTTCAATGTTTATTATTAATACAGATGGATCTATTTTCCCCTGTTGTTATGTTTCAGAGCCTTCAACTGCATTTGGAAATTTGATAACTGATAGTTTTAATAAAATGTGGAATAATCATATGTATCAATATTCACGAAGCATTTTTAAGAATAACAACTATAGAAGTCCAAAGGTATATACCATATGCGAAAAGTGCAAAAATTACACAAAATTATAATTATAGGTATATTGTTAATAAAAATATGATTCTAAACACAATTCTAAAGGAGATGGATGCTATTATTCACCGATTGCAATATGAATTATCATTAAATTTAAGAAAATTTATGATTTCTTTAAAATTATTTTCACATAATAAAGTGGACGTACTTTTAGTCAACCCTTCGTCAGTTTGTGATTGGGATAAAGAGGAACCCACAGGATTATTATTTTTAGCGGCTAATCTAAAAAAATTCGATTTCCAAGTTAAAATTTTGGATTTAAAAATTCAGAAATTGGCCAATAACTCAATTAAAAAAATAATTAAAGCACTACATCCAAGGATTATTGGAATTAGCGCAATAACAAAACAAGCATTAAGTGCTTATTCTCTAGGTCGTTACATTAAAAGCAACTTTCCACAAACTACCCTTGTTTATGGTGGGATTCATCCTTCCTTGTTCCCATCAGAAGCGATAGAAAAGGGAGGTGCTGATATTGTACTTATCGGAGAAGGTGAACAGGCATTGGTTGATATTGCAGAAGAAAAAAACCTTGAGGACATCCCTGGAATAGTATACATAGTTTGGGATAAAATAAAAAGCAACAAAAAAAATAATTTTGTTAACTTAGATTCTCTGCCATTTCCTGATTACACTTCTATCAACATAAATAACTATGAAACGAATATTCATTTCATAAAATATCATACTAAAAAAGCAGTTAATACTATTCCCTCACGAGGGTGTTACAATAACTGCGCTTATTGTAGTAGTCCAAAGATATATAATAGGACATTACGTTTTAGGTCAGCA
>Ga0209777_10005071_pt1 | contig 15330 bp, 17 predicted proteins | sample FrelakmetHBP12HB_FD_187147 | JGI IMG/M metagenome (GOLD analysis project Ga0209777, IMG submission 187147) | Freshwater lake sediment microbial communities from the University of Notre Dame, USA, for methane emissions studies -HBP12 HB (SPAdes)... | ecosystem: Environmental > Aquatic >... | reverse complement strand
TCGCCATTGCCAACTGCCGCCGGACCGCCGGCGGCGGCAAGTTCCGCGGCTCGCTCGCCGCCCAGATTGACATCCTAAAGAAGGCTGCTGCTGCCGGCTTCCAGATGATTGACGTGGAGCTGCAGTCGGCCGAAGCCATGCGCGCCGCCGAGTTTAAGAAGCTGCGCGACCAGTCCGCCGTCATCCTCAGCTACCACGACTTCAAGTCCACCCGCCGCCTCGACGATGTCTTCGAGCGCATGACCGCCTTCCCCGCCGATTTCTACAAGGTGGTGACCACCGCCACCAGCCTGCATGACAACGTGACCATAATGCGTTTCCTGCAGAGCACCCGCGATACCCACTCGGTCATAGGGATCTGCATGGGCGAGCAGGGGCTCATCAGCCGGATCCTCGCGCTGCGTGCCGGGAGCGTCTTCACCTTCGCCTCCACGGGCGCAGGTGAGGAGACCGCTCCGGGGCAGTTCCGCTTTCGCGAGATGCGTGAGCTCTACCGCATCGAGCAGGTGGACGCCGTCACCAAGGTCTTCGGCGTAGCCGGCAACCCGGTTTCGCATTCGCTTTCACCGCTGCTCTTCAACACCGCCTTCCGTCGCGAGAACGTCAACGGCGTCTACCTGGCCCTGCACGCCAAGAAGCTCGATGACCTGCTGGCCTGCGTGCGCGACATCCCGCTGGCCGGCATCAGCGTCACCATGCCCTACAAACAGGAGATCCTGAAGCATCTGGATAACTCCGACCAGCAGACGCAGCAGACCGGAGCGTGCAACACGGTGGTGCGCGGGCAGGACGGCCGGCTCTTCGGCTTTAACACCGACGTGTACGGCATTGTGGCCACACTGGAGCAGCGCCTGCCCCTGGGCAACTCGCGCATCCTGGTGGTGGGTGCCGGAGGCGCCGCGCGCGCGGCCATCTTCGGGCTGAGGGCGCGCGGGGCGCATGTCTTCGTGGTCAACCGCACGCCCACCACGGCGGCGGTGCTGGCGCGGAAGGCGGGCGCCGAGTACCTGAAGCGCACGGACGTTGCCAAGCTGCAGTTCGACGTCATCATCAACGCCACGCCACTGGGCATGGGCCTGAACCGATCCACGCCCTTGGAGGAGAAAGAGCTCAACGCGCGTTACGTCTTCGACCTGGTGTACAACCCGCTGGAGACGCGGCTGCTACGCACGGCCCGCATGAAGGGCCTGCACGTCATCAGCGGAGCGGAGATGTTTGTGCAGCAGGCGGCGCGGCAGTTCGAAATCTGGACGGGCAAGCCGGCGCCGCTGGAGTCCATGCGCCAGGTGCTGATGCGCCAGTTGGGTATCCGTGCCGCCGCCGATGCCGTCAACAACCCGCTGCCCCCGATCAGTATTCGGGTTCCGGATCTCCCGCTGGCGCGTAAGCCCGCGGCGGAACATGAAGTGCGGAAGGCCAAGCCGAAGACGAATCCGAAACCCGCCAGCCGCAGACCAGCCGCTTCATCGCGAAAGACGAAGAAGAAGGCAGGGAAGAGGAAGAGATAGCTGGACGATTCCAGCGCCTCGCCGTCAAGAAGAAGGACCAGTCCCCGAAGTGCCTCGCTCGACTGCCTGGACCGTTTCTTCCCAAGGCGGCCGCCCGTTCGAAGCTGACAATCTCAGCGGCTTCGTCGCCGAGCAGGTTGAGAACGGCATTGAGCTGGAGGCCGACTCCGGGGGAGAACGCAGGGGAGATTCCAGTCCTGCAAACATCGGCATATGCCCATTCAGCGCCGGAGGAGGGCCGCCGGCCGGAGCTTCCGGATCGCCGGCTGTGGGAGTTGAGGCCCGTTCCTGCGCCGAATACTGTTTGCTAATTCCCCAGCCAGGCGGTAGGCTAGAAGTTGCCGGAGTCTACCTTCGGCGGGCCATGCCGGCAATCATAACGACCTCTTTCTAAATTGTGCAGGTCATCAGTCACGAGGCGCCTTCCCCCGGCCCTTAGTCCTTGGAGATGAAGATGGCGTGGTACGCGTACTGCATTACGGAACAGGCCACTTTTCAGCAGGGCCGTGTCCGCCGCCCCTTTTGCATTGACTCTCTCAAAGGCATCGCAGACAGTCCGGTCAAAGGCTTCCCCAGTGGAGAGTTCGTGGTGCTCGTCAGCGAGCTCGCCGATGACGCCCAGCTGACCCAGCAGGCCATCCTGGAGCACGCCCGTGTCGTCAGCAACTGCTTCCGGCTGGCGACCGTCCTGCCCTTCCGATTCGGCACCGTCTTCTCCTCCGACGAAGCCCTCCGGCAGGCCGTGCGCACCAACCGCCGCGCTTTCAGCGAGAGCATCGCCCACTTGCACGGCAAGGCCGAGATGCGCATCAGGGTCATGCTGCGCGAGGATGCTCCTCTGCCCGAAATCCTGCTCAAAGGGTTGCCGGAGAAGGCCGGCGGCGAATACCTCTCCTGGCTGCGCATCAAAGCCACCCGGGACCGCGAGCGCCAGACGCGCGCACGGGCGCTCTCCGTGCAGGTGCACAAGCTCTTCAACCCCCTGCAGGAGGAGGTCAGCTGTAAGAAGATCGAGAAGGGTGTGACCATTGAGATCGCGCACCTGATTGATACCGCCGGGGTGGAGAAGTACCAGAGCCGCTACTCCAGCGCCATGCGCCAGTTCAAGAACTGCGACATCAGGCTGAGCGGACCCTGGCCGCCCTATCACTTCATGCCGGGCAAGATCCGCACCGTCGGCGGCAACGGATAGCGAGTGTTTTCACAGGCATACGGGAAGGCTGGCCGTGCGCCGGCCTTTTTGTTTTGCCGTCTTTAGTAAGTGAAGCCGGCCCCGTCGTAATCCAGAGCAACCGCTAATGATCATTGCATCGAACAAAAGGAAAACGGACACGCCGAACTGGGATGTTTCTAGAAGCCATCTCATAAATGCCGGTTGGATTTTTGCGGTGCCTTAAGTGCCGTGAAATCAGTTGCCACAACGCCGAACGAATCAAGTTGGTTAATTTACGAGATAGCCTCTAGCAATGTTGGGCATTAGAGTTCCAATTCTGGCGTTTCCGCTAGAATACTTCCAGCCAATCCTGCTGGTTGGTTGACGCCCCCTGGCGTTCCGATGAGGAACTGCGTCACACATCGCCTTCCCTAGAGATCTTCCCTCCAAAGAGATCTTCCCTCCAAGCTTGCCTCTTTGGAGCGGTCCCGCAATGCGGGATCGCTTTTTGTTTCTGGCAATGGCGGCCAGGCTGGCGTCAGGGCCACCCATGCCTTGCAGTCGTCTCTCCAGAACCCGCATCCAAGTACCGAGACCATCGCTCATGATTGCGGGTTGACGGCCCCGTGCTTGGGGCATATCATTCCCGTTTCGCACGTCAATGTCAGAGACGGGCGAACGGCTGAGTTTTATGGATAAGAGAAAACTGGATTTCTTCAAGAAGATACTGGAAGAGCGGCAGCGCCAGCTGCGTCGCAGCGTGGTGCAGATGGAGGCAGACGGCCGCAGCGTGGATGAGTCCGATATCGCGCAGGACATCGCCGACCGCGCCTCGAGCTCCTATCAGAAGGAGTTCCTCTTTCACCGCAGCAACAGCGATCGTCACCTGCTGGCGATGGCTGAGGCAGCGCTCGCCCGCATCCGCGAAGGCAGCTACGGCGAGTGCATCACCTGCGGCAATGAGATCAACACCCGCCGCTTGGAGGCCGTCCCCTGGGCGCGCCACTGCATCGCCTGCCAGCAGAAGCTGGAGAACGGCGAGGTCCTGGAGCAGGCCGAGGGCTAGACTCGTCGTCCGCAGAAGCAAGAAGAAACCGCCCCGCGACGGGGCGGCCTTTCCTTCCAGGCGCTCGCCGGCGCCCGCCTACTTGTCGTAGTGCAGCAGGGAAGTCACATCATACCCGTCGAGCTTCTTGCGCCCGTTCAGGAAGTCGAGTTCCACCACAAAACCCAGCCCGCGAATATCTCCACCGAGCGACTTGACGAGGTCGGCCGCGGCGCGCGCGGTGCCGCCGGTGGCAAGCAGATCGTCAACAATCGCGACCTTCTGGCCCGGCCGGATGGCGTCCTTGTGGATCTCCAGCGTGTCCGTGCCGTATTCCAGGTCGTAGGTCCACTTCACGGTCTCCGCCGGCAACTTCCTGGGCTTGCGCACCGGCACAAAGCCTGCATTCAGGCGATAGGCAAGCGCCGGGCCGAAGATGAAGCCGCGCGCCTCAATGCCGAGCACGAGATCAATCTCCTTTTCGATGAAGAGCTCGGTGAGCGCGTCAATCAGTTGCGCAAAGCCCTTCTTGTCCTTCAGGAGCGTGGTGATGTCGTAGAAGAGTATTCCCGGCTTTGGGAAATCGGGTACTTCGCGGATAAGACTCTTGAGTGCCTTTTCGTCCATGGATTTCGTTCCGGCGGGTGTGCCCATCACCAGGCTCCTTCAATTTGAAATGACTTGCTGTCTTTCAGCGGCGGCGCATCGAGCACCTCCACGTTGTCCACGCGTGCGGCCCGCGGGCCCTTGCGCAGTTGGTCGTACAGCTCGCCCAGTTGCTTCTCGGTGCCGCAGGCCACTACTTCCACGCTGCCGTCCTGGCGGTTGCGCACCCATCCGCCCACTCCGAGCTGCCGCGCTTCGTACTCCACGAACCAGCGGAAGCCGACACCTTGTACCCTGCCGGTCACCACGTAGCGTCGAGTTGAATTCGCTTGGGCCATGTTACGCGCGGCTGAGGTAGGCTCCGTCGCTGGTGTCCACTTTGATCTTCTCGCCCTCATTGATGAACGGCGGCACGTACACCACAAGGCCGGTTTCGGTCTTTGCCGGCTTGGTCACGCTGCTGGCGGTTGCCGACTTCAGTCCCGGCTCGGTCTCCACCACGGTAAGCTCCACCGTCTGTGGCAGCTCGATGCCCACCGCTTTGCCGTCGAAGAACTCCACCGTGATCTGCAGGTTGGCAGTCAGGTACTCCACCGCGTCGCCCAGGGTGTCGCGCTTCAGCGGCGTCTGCTCGTAGGTGTTCGTGTCCATGAAGTAGAAGTCGTCGCCGTCGGCGTATAGGAACTCCATCTTCACCTCGTCCACGCTCACCTTCTCGATGCCGTCCGGTGAGCGGAAGCGGTGCTCGAACATGGCGCCGGTGCGCAGGTTGCGCAGCTTGGCCTGGATGAAGGCGCGCAGATTGCCCGGCGTGCGGTGCTCCACGCTGAAGACCGAATGCAATTCGTTGTTGTGCTTGATGATCATGCCGGGACGCAGTTGGGTGGCGGGTATCGCCATGGAAAAACGCTCCTTCTGGATGAATCGTAACTTGAGTTCCTGGGCACGGCGCGGGCCAACGGCCTGCAGGCGGGTCGTGCTGCTGCCGGCGGGCCGGCGGCGAGACGGACAATTGATTCTACCTTGGAGGACGAGTGCTTGGAAACCAAGCGCGACTAGAAGAACACCTCAGGCGAGACCTGAAAACGCCGGCTCAGGCGCCGAATGTGCTCCTTGCTGAATTTGCGCTTGCCGCGCAATACCTCGGAGATGATGCTGGGCGTGCCGAAGACGTCAACCAGATCCTTCTGCTTCAATCCGTGCTGTTCCATCAAGAACTTCAGCACTTCGAGCGGCGATGCGTTGGCCAGCGCGTAGTGGCGTTCTTCAAAGTCCTCGATCATGAGCGTGAGCAGATCGGCCAACTCGCGCTCGGCGCGGGTCAGGCGGCTGCCGCGCTTGTCGAGTTCGTAAAGCGCCTGCACGTAGTGCTCGTTCTCCTTCTCCGTGCGGATGACCTTGGGCGGAACCCGGGTCAACAACGCCACGTAAGCCGGACTGACGCTCAATGCGCTCATTTCTTCCACGCTCCCTTGTCGTACTCGGCATGGCTGAGCACATGCCGTATGTATACCCGCCCTCCGGGATAGTTGATCGTCGTGATCAGGCGGTACTGATTTCCTTCGATGTTGAAGACCGTGTACCCGCCCACGCCATCCGCCGCAGGAAACGTCCGCCGCACGTCGTCCAACGAGCGCCATGCCGCGCGCTTGGCGATACGAAACCAGGCGTCAAGCGGAGCCCCGAGGCCGGCATGCTTCTCGGCTGCCTCCAGCAGCTTCTTGCGGCTGATGACGTGCACAAGGTATGATGTTCGCAATATGCGAACTTGTCAAGAGAAATTCTCAAATCGCGAAGGTGCTTACTTTCTCCCGCTCGACCCAAAGCCGCCATCCTTTCGGCTGCTGTGTGCCAGCTCCTCGACGACCTCGACCGGTGTGGTCAGCACGGGATAGGGGATGAGATTCGCCAGCTTGTCCCCGGCATGGATCGTAGCCGGAGCGTCGCCCAGGTTCTCCATGAGCACGCGAATCTCGCCGCGGTAGCCTGCGTCAATCACGCCACCGGTCAGCGCCAGCCTGCGCGCCGCCATCGAGGACTTGTCTCGCAACAGCGCGCCCAGCGGCTCGCCGGTCTGCGACGTCAATTCAAGCGCGATGCCGGTCGGCACGACAGCATTCCCGCGTGGCGCAATGGCCATGGCCTCGCTGGCGTAGATGTCATATCCCAGGTCCTCGCCGGGGTGGGCGATGGTGGGGGCCTTGGCGCTGGGCGAAAGCAGCTTAACCTTCAGCATCCTTCAATCTTCAATCTTCATTCGACAATCTGCAATAATCATTCTGTCATGTTGAAGTTTCGTCCCGTCGAAGAGCAACTCGCCTACGTGCGCAAGGGCGCGGTGGAGATCATCCGCGAAGCCGACCTGCGCGAGCGCCTGGAGCAGTCCTTGAAGAGCGGCAAGGCCATCCGGGTGAAGGCCGGCTTTGATCCCACGGCGCCCGACCTCCATCTCGGACACACCGTGCTCATCCGCAAGCTCAAGCACTTCCAGGATATGGGCCACACCGTCATATTCCTCATCGGCGACGGCACCGGGCTCATCGGCGACCCCACGGGCCGCAACGCCACCCGCCCGCCGCTCAGCCGAGCCGAACTCGACGCCAACGCCGAGACCTACAAGCGGCAGGTCTTCAAGATCCTCGACCCGGCCAAGACCGAAGTCCGCTACAACACCGAATGGCTGCTCAAGTTGGACTACGAGGGCGTCGTACGCCTCGCCGCCAAGTTCACCGTCTCGCAGATGCTCGAGCGCGAGGACTTCCACAAGCGCTTCCAGGAAGAGAAGCCCATCAGTTGTCATGAGCTGCTCTATCCCATGATGCAGGGCTACGACTCGGTCGCGCTCGAAGCCGACGTCGAGCTTGGCGGCACCGACCAGAAGTTCAACCTGCTCTGTGGGCGCGAGCTGCAGCGCCACTACGGACAGCCTCCGCAGATTGTGCTCACCATGCCGCTGCTCGAAGGCACTGACGGCGTGCAGAAGATGTCGAAGAGCTACGGCAACTACGTGGGCATCACCGAGCCGCCGCAGGAGATGTACGGCAAGCTGATGTCCATCAGCGACGAGCTCATGTGGCGCTACTACGAGCTGCTCACCGACCTCACCGTGCCGCAGATCGCCCAGTTGAAGCACGACGTGACCGCGGGCAACCTGCACCCCATGCGCGCTAAGAAGGACCTGGCCAAGCGCATCATCACCGACTTCCATTCAGCAGCGGAAGCTGAATCCGCCGAAGCCGACTGGAGCAGGCAATTCCAGAAGGACGAGGTGCCGGAGAACCTGGAACACGTTGTCGTTGCCGGATCCCAAGTGGGGTGGGCCGCGGCAGGAAGTCAGATTAGCGGATCAAAGCTCCCAGGAGTTCGCCTTGACAAGCTGCTATTCGCCGCAGGCCTGGCAGATTCCGTATCTGACGCCGCGCGAAAGGTCAAGGCTGGCTCTGTGTCAATGGCAGGCAAGGTTGTGAGCGGAACCCACATCTTCTTCGAAGCGCTTCCCGCGCAATTCGTTTTGCGGGTCGGCAGGAAGATGAAATGTGTCACGATTGAACCATCATTCTGAGCGAGGAGGCACGAAAGAACACGCGCGCAGCGCGTGGATGTGCCTCCGAGTCGAAGGACCCTGCGTTTCACAACCGGAGAGGTCGCTTGCCTCGCGCGGCGCTCACTTCGCAGATTTCAGCTGCTCAGCTCTCTTGACAGCCGCATCAGCTTCCGCCGTCTTGCCCGCGGCCCGGTACGCGTCCGCCAGCGCCAGCTCGATCTCGGGGTCGTCACCAAAGCGCTTCATCTCCTTCTGGTAAGCGTTGACGGCTTCATCGTGCTTCCCGAGCTTGGCGTAACAGGAGGCCATGTCGAAGTAGAGGTACTTCACCTGCTGCCCCATGCCGGCGGCTGTCTGGTATTCGGCGAGGGCATTGGCGTACTGCTCGCGACGCTGATAGGCCTGCGCCAGCATCAGGTGGGCCTCCTGCGAATTCGGGTGTTGGCGCACTACCGCCTGCAGTTGGGCAATGGTCCGGTCGAGCATCCCCGCGCCGCTGTTGGACAGGTAGGACTTCTCCATGCGCGCGAAGCCGCCCGCGGCTGCGCCCAGCACCAAGCCCACGATCACCAGCCGCCGGAGCCACTGCCCGCGCGAGGGCGCCAGCTTCGCGATCAGCGCACCCATTACAAAGCCCGCCACCAGCCCGCCGATGTGCGCTGCATTGTCCACAAAACCGGACATGAAGCCGAAGCCGAGATTGACGATCACGAATATCGAAAGGCTGCGTAACGTACCGCGCAGCGCAATCCGCGGCACGTTGAACTCGCCCAGCCAGATGGAGGCCAGCAGCGCGCCCGCCAGCCCGAAGATGGCTCCGCTGGCGCCGGCGCTTAGTCCTGCGGGGTGCCAGAAGACGCTGGCCACGCTCCCAGAGACGCCGCAGACCAGATAGACGACGGCGTAGGTCAAGTGGCCATAGAGTGTCTCGCAAAGTTCGCCCAGGTTCCACAGGCACCACATGTTGAAGGCGATGTGCATGATGCCGATGTGAAGAAACACGCTGGTCAGGAGCCGCCACCACTCTCCCGACAAGGTGTAAGGGCCGAAGTTCGCGCCCCAGGCCAGCAGCTGACCGCCGGTAGGCTGCATCGGCGAGATCCCCGCCAGCACCATGCCGACGAAGACCGCGGCGTTGATGCCGAAGATGACCTGCGTCACCGCCATGTGCGCGGTCCTGCTGCCCTGCCAGGGAGCGGGGACCACGGGCTGAACGCCGGTGTCCTCGCCGCGCTGCGCCGCTTCGTGCATCAGGCACCACTTGCACACCTTGCGTCCGAAGGTGAGCGGCGGCAGTGCGCGCCCGCATTGTGTGCATCGCGCCATGAATAACCCCCGGTTGCAGTTTGCCACGCCTGAAGGGAAGCGGCAATGCCTGCCGGCTTCGCCTGATGAATTCGTTCTTCACTTAACCCCGCCCAGCCACTACAATCCCCCGGTGCGCGCAGCAGCCGTTCTCCATCCAGACGCCGGCGGCAGGCAGCTGGAGGCCTTCCGCGACCCACGTGCCGAGCTTGTCCGCAGCAGCTCCCTCCACCCCGGCGACCTGCCTGAGGTGGCCATGGTCTTTGGCGGCGACGGCAGCGTGCATCTCGTACTCGCCGCCCTCGCCCAGAGCTCGGTTCCGCTGCTCGTTGTGCCCGCCGGCAGCGGTAATGACTTCGCCCACGCCATCGGCATCCGCAGCCGCGCCGACGCCCTGCGCGCCTGGCGGCGCTTTCTCGACCGTGGAGATAATTGCCGCGATATTGACCTTGGCTGCATCAAACCAATGGGTGCGGATGCCGGTGCGGCGGAGGAGCAGTACTACTGCTGCATTGCCGGCGTTGGCATGGATGCCGAGGCCAACGAGATTGCCAATCGTATGCCGGCGTGGATGCGCGCCAACGGCGGCTACATCGTCTCGGCGCTGCGTGCGCTGGCGGCGCACCGTCCGAAGCTGGTCAGTGTGACAGCCCGGCTGCCCGAAGGCCGCGAGCTGCGTATCCGGGACCGCGTGCTGCTGGTTGCATGCGGCATTTCGCCCGAGTACGGCAACGGCATGAGACTGCTGCCCCGGGCGCTGCTCGACGACGGCCTCCTGGATCTTTGCTTTGTGCACTCCGTGCCCAAGCTGAAGGTCCTGCGCTTCTTCCACACCGTCTTCCGTGGCCGGCACCTGGTTGTGCCCGAGGTGCAGTACGAGCAGGTGCAGAGCCTGCGGCTGGAGGCGGAGGAGCCCATGTCCATCTACGGGGACGGTGAATTTCTCTGCCGGACGCCGGTGGATATCTGCTTACTTCGGCGGGCATTGCGCGTCATTGTTCCTTGAGAGGTTCCACCTGAAGGTACAGAGGGGGAATCGCTGTGGCGGAACGGCCGAACTCCTGGGGTGGTCGAGAATAGAACTGAAGTGCCATTGCGGCGCACCGCATTGGGCAACCAATTTCGCTGGACCGGGTCTATACTTGTAGAAAAGCATGTCGAGCCAACCACAAGCAAGTAACGCGATGGGCCCCGCCGCGCTCCCGGGCGCCGACATCCTGCCGACACTGTTCGGCAGAGACGTTGGCATGTACCAGGTGCAGAAGGGTTCGTTTGTCCTTTCCTTCTTCTTTAACTGCCTGCTACTCGCCGCCGTCACGCTGCTGAGCACCATCGTAGTGAAGCCGGCGGTGGTGACCAAGGCGCTCGATTTCGGCGGCTCGGTTGACGTCAGCCCATACATCCTGCCGGCCTCCAACACAGCTTCCGGTGGCGGCGGCGGCGGCGGAGACCGCGACAAGCTCGAGGCAAACAAAGGCGCGCTGCCCAAGCTCTCGCGCAGCCAGATCACGCCTCCCACCACCCACATCATGAATGACCATCCGCTCCTGCCGGTCGAGGCCACCGTGGTCGTTCCCCCGGAGCTCAGGCTGCCGCAGAACGGTGCCATGGGAGATCCGCTGTCCAAGATCTCCGGCCCGGCCTCCAACGGCATCGGCTCCGGCTCCGGCATCGGCAGCGGTTCGGGCGGTGGCGTCGGCTCGGGGCGCGGACCCGGCGTGGGACCGGGTTGGGGTGGCGGCATCGGCGGAGGAGCCTACCGCGTTGGCGGCGGCGTCTCGGCGCCGACTCTTCTTTACAAGCTTGAGCCCGAGTACTCGGAAGAGGCACGCAAGAACAAGTGGCAGGGAACCGTACTGCTGCGCATCATCGTGGGAACCGACGGCCGCGCACACGACATCAACGTGCTGCACTCCCTCGGCATGGGTCTCGATGAAAAGGCCGTCGAGGCGGTGAAGCTGTGGCGCTTCGAACCCGGTCGCAAGCTCGGCCAGGCGGTTCCGGTCGAAGTCGCCGTCGAGGTCAACTTCCATCTCTACTAGCGCTGACGGATTCCTGAATTGGTAAAGCCCCGGTCATTCCGGGGCTTTCGTTTCTCTCCATACGGAAGCAATATGCTGGTCACCACCCCTGCTCCGTCATCCTGAGCGAGGACGCGCCATACTTGCGCGTCCTTCGACTCCGCCGGATGCCGGCGCATCCGGCTCCGCTCAGGATGACGACCTCGGTGATTGACCGCTTCACCCTGAACCTCGCCGCCGTGTCGCACTACTCGTCCGCGATGACCCTGCGCCCCTCAACCCGATAGCGCCCCTCGATCACGATGCGGATGGCCTCCGTGTATGCCTTGTGCTCCTCCAGCAGAATGCGCTCGGCCAGGCTGTGCTCGTCGTCGCCGGGCAGCACCGGCACCGCGTGCTGCACGATGATGGGGCCGTGGTCCAGGTCTTCGTCCACGAAGTGCACGGTGCAGCCGCTGACGCGCACGCCGTAGTCGCAGGCCTGCTTTTGTGCCTCCAGGCCGGGGAAGGCGGGGAGCAGTGAGGGGTGGATGTTCAGGATGCGGCGCGGGAACTGCCGCACGAACCACGGCGAAAGCAGGCGCATGTACCCGGCGAGCACGATCAGTTCAGCCCCGGCCGCGCGCAATGCCTCCACCACCAGCCGGTCGTGCTCCTCGTGCTGCAGCCCCTTGCTGGGAATCACTTGCGCGTGCAGTCCACGCTGCCGCGCTCCCTCGACGCCGGGTGCGTCCGCGCGGTTGCTGATGACGATGGCAATTTGGGCGCGCAGCCTCCCGGCGGAGATGCTCTCCGCAATCGCGAGGAAGTTCGAGCCGCGACCGCTGAGCAGTATGCCGAGCTTGTTCATCTTCTCAGGTTTCAGATGCTGAGTTCCAGGCCCTCATAAGCAGCCTGCACGTTGGGATAGTGATCGCGCGCCGCCTGCAGGATCCTGTCCACGCAGGCGTCGTCGTTGTCCGGGTCATGGTGGTAGAGGATCAACTCCTTGGCACCGCTGTCCATCGCCACCTTCACCGCCTCGCGCCAGTGGCTGTGTCCCCAACCGCGCCGCTTCGCCTGGTATTCCTCCGGCAAAAACTGGGCGTCATAGACAAGAATGTCTGCGCCCTCGGCCAGCTTGCGCACCTTGCGGTCGAACTCGGCCGGGCCGGGCTCATTGTCCGTGGCGTACACGAAGACGCCACGAGGGGTTTCCATGCGAAATCCCAGGCAGCCCTGGGGATGGTTAAGCCACATCGCGGAGACGGAACAGTCTTCGAACTCTTCGCGCCCCTCATCCAGGTGGACAAAGCTGCGATGCGCCGCCATCTCCATCATGTTCACCGGAAAGTACGGATCGGCCATCTGCCCGTCCAGGGCCTGCCGGAGCCCGCGGGTGCGGCTCGAAGCATGAAAGACGAGGGAATTCATCGGGCCCTCATAGAGAGGAGGGAAGAAGGGAATGCCCTGGATGTGGTCCCAGTGAAAATGAGAGAGGAAGACCTGGGCGCGGATGGGGGCTCCCTGGGCGTCAGCCACAAGTTGTTTGCCGAGCACCCGGAATCCGGTCCCGCAATCGAAGATGTAGAGGTTGTCGTTGATGCGCACTTCCACGCAGGAGGTGTTGCCTCCGTAGCGCATGTTCTCGGCTTGTGGAGTGGGGGTCGAGCCTCGAACGCCCCAGAACTTGATCTTCATTGCTCTTCTTCGAGAGATTCGGTCCGCAGCATCGAAGCATCTCACGACGCCACGGCTGTTGCAAGATACTAAGTCAAAACACCTTGTACCGCGACGCCGTTGCAGCGGCCTTCCTCCCGGTTCCCATATCTGGAGCGCAGTGGTGACCGAAGTACCTGTCCTTCCCGGGGAATCCCCTGCGCCATCGGAGATAGCTTGACAGAATGATGTTGTACGGGCAATGTCTGAGAGAGAAAAACCTCTCCATGACGGATGAACGAAAGTCGAAGTTTGTCCAGAGGCGCGCTGCGCTGCGCTTCAATCTGCAGCTTCCCGTGGGATTACATCACACAAACGGCGAGGTGCACACCGTCCCCGGCGTCACCCGCGACATCAGCTCAGAGGGCATCTGCTTCCTTGTTGAAGGGAAAGTTGAGCCCGGTGCCACCATTGAGTTCACTCTCACCCTGCCGAAGGAAGTCACCCTCGCAGAGCCCATCAACGTCCTCTGCCACGGACGCGTGCTGCGCGTGGAGGAGAACCAGCCCGGCGGCAGGACCGCCATCGCCGCCAGCATCCAGCGCTACGAGTATCTGCCGGCCTTCGCTCCAGAGCCACCCGAGTAGCACCCCGCAATTTGCAGCAAATCATCCGGCAGCCTGTTCGCCGTGCCCTGGATGTGCTTGAATAAAGAAATGATCGCACCGCGCATGGCGCTGATGCTTCTACTGGTTTCGCTTGCCGCTCCGCTCAGGGCACAGCAGGAGGTCGGCCAGGTCTTCGCCTCTGACGCTGCCGTGCGCGGCTCGGTGGTGCTTGTCTCGGGCGGCACCAGCGTCCTGAGCGGCTCGCAGGTCACCGCAGGGCTGAGCCCGGCGCGACTGCAACTGCACGACCGCACCGGATTCCTGCGCATCTGCCCCAAGACCAATCTCTCCGTCGCTGCCAGCGGAGGTGGACTGCTCCTGGGCATGAGCGAAGGCGCGGTGGAGCTGCGCTATAGCGCGGCGGCCACTACCGACACGCTGATCACGCCGGACTTCCGCATACAGCTGACAGGCCCCGGCGACTTCCGCTTCGCCATCTCTGTGGATAAGGCTGGCGACACCTGCATCCACGCCCTGGCCTCGGATACTGCTTCCGCCATCGCGAGCGAAACCTTCGGCACAGGCTCATACCAGGTTTCTCCCGGCCGCTCGGTTGTCTTTCGCAACGGAAAGCTGGGCACAGTTGCGCAGCCCACCGGCACCTGCGGGTGTCCCGAGCCGGAGCCGCCTGCGCCACCCGAGCTTGCCGGCGAGCGCCAGTTCCGCCTGCCCACCTCCGCCACGGCCCCGGTCGCGTCATCCGGCAGCACGTCGAAAAGCGCCCCTGTGACCACGCCCCCTGCGGCGGCAGCGAACGCGGCTTCCGAGCACCTGGAAGCAGAAGCGCCACTCGTTTACCACGGCGACCGCGCCCGCACCGATCCCTTCTTGCAACTCATCAAGTTGCAGACACGTTCCGACAACGGGCTGCTAGCGCAACTGCGCCCGGTGGTTGCGCCTCCTCCCCATGTACTCCCTGCGAAAGGTACGACCGGCGAGAAAGCGAAGGAGGATGGCCTTTTCCATCGCATCGGACGCTTCTTCCGGCGGGTCTTCGGCAGCTAAGCCCGAATCGCCCCAGGGACTTGCCAAGTTGTTGTAAAATCTGGCATTGTTAATCGTTCGCTGGTTCGTCCGGCGCTCTGCCGGCCGTGAAGGGAGAAGCTGCTCATGACCAAAGCCGACCTCATCGAGGAAGTCTCGCGTTTGGCGGAGTTGACCCGCAAGGACAGCGAGATCATCGTCGAGACCATCTTCGACAGCGTGGTCCACTCGCTGCGCGCCGGAGACAAGATCGAGATACGCGGCTTTGGCAGCTTCCGCACCCGCCAGCGCAAGGCGCGCGTCGGCCGTAACCCCAAGACGGGCGAGCGAGTCGAGGTCCCGCCCAAGAAGATCCCCTTCTTCAAGCCCAGCCGCGAACTCAAGGACCTGGTCAACCAGGGCCCGGCTGAGCCCGTTGCGATTCCGCCCGAAGCCGCCAGCAACACCGGCAACTAGAGCCAGTCAGAATCAAGTCCGACGTGTCCGCAGGGCAAAGTCACACCCTGCCTAGCCGCCGTTTCGATCCGCCAAAGCTCGAAGTTGGAAAATCCGCTATTTCTTTACCGGATCCCCACGACCGCCATCATCCGGCCGGTCACGTGCTCCCGGCGATAGCTGAAGAAGATGTCCGTGCGGCACGCTGTGCACAGGCCGAGCGCCTCAATGTGGTCGGCCTGCACGCCCGCCGCCAGCAGTTGCCGGCGGTTCGCCTCCAGCAGGTCAACATGGCGTGAGAGCGCGGGGTCACCGTGGCCCGGCGGTCGCTGGTTCAGGAAGAGTAGCGGGTACTTGGCGTGCAGTTTCTGCGAGTCATAGACATCGAAGAAGATCTCGCTGGAGTAGGCAAATTGGCAGGGG
>Ga0209777_10005070_pt1 | contig 15332 bp, 15 predicted proteins | sample FrelakmetHBP12HB_FD_187147 | JGI IMG/M metagenome (GOLD analysis project Ga0209777, IMG submission 187147) | Freshwater lake sediment microbial communities from the University of Notre Dame, USA, for methane emissions studies -HBP12 HB (SPAdes)... | ecosystem: Environmental > Aquatic >... | reverse complement strand
TTGATGCCGAGCCGCTTGAGCAGTTCAACCACGTTCACAAAGTTGAGCAGCCCCTTTTTTGCATCGTCCTCACTTTTGTTTGCTTCTATGCGGCCATCGGTAAAGAGCACTATGGCCATGCCCTGCCCGAAGTTAATCTTTTTTAATTTCTCCGGAATGGCGATAGCCGTGACCGTGTTGCCCACCAGCCCGTAGCGCAGGTCGTTGATCTCCTCGTAGGAGGGCTGATTTTCCTCCGGCAGCAGCATGAAGAATACGCATACCGCAAGCCAGGCAGCATAGGACGCATTGGTTGCGCCGCCTACGGTCAGCTCCCTGAAAATAAAGGAATCAGCTCTCCTGCTCAGCAGTTCAAGCTTTTTCTTCAGAATGTCCTTGTCAAACGCAGGGGGGGCGATCACTTTGGCAAAGCTTGAAAACGCCACGATGCCGATCAGATCATCCGCGCTGCGCATATCGATAAAGGTGCGCGCGCCATCGAGCGCCACATCACCGAGCGTAAGCCGGCTGCCCTCGCCGCTCGGTCTTCCCATGGAGCCGGAAAGGTCCTGTACCAGCATAATCCATTTGGATTCAAGAAACGTCTTTTGCCAGTAGCTGGAGTACTGGATATTGGCTATGGCCAAAATGATGAGCACCATGACCATCACTGCCAGCACGCCGGATGCGTGCTTTTTTACGGGTCCGGGTTCAAGGTCATTCCCCAGCACGGCTACCCGCGAAAAGCCGGTTTTTGCAGTCGATTTATTCCGCAGGTACAGTACTGCCGGAATAACCGCAAGTAAGAGCAGGGCCCAGGGATACTGAATGCTCATAATATATGCATCTTATGCTGTTGCCCGGGGCATAGTCAGGTCAAGCAGCCGCAGGATTTCCATTCTGATCTGATCGATCTCCGGGCAGCTTTCCTGTTCAAGGGCAACAGCATTATCAATGGCTGCCAGTATTGTCTCCAGCAGGTCAAGATACTGCCCGGGCAGATATTCCCTAACACTGCTGACAAAGTAGTGTGCGCTCCCCCCCGGCTGCCTGAGTGCGCTTCCGTAGCGCGCCAGTACATACTCGCGCAGCAGCGCTCCCGCTTCGCCGAGGTAGTGACCGTGAGGGTGCGTGGGCGCAGCCTGCGCTAGCACCCGCAGCCGCTCAGCCAGCAGGTCTTCCCTGGTGCGGAGGGTGAGGCGCCCCTGTTCCGCCCGCTGCCGGAAGAGTACGGCAGCAAACCATAGCAGACACAGGATACATACGGTAAACCCGCCCGCTGCCTGCCATAGGCGGAGCTGTGCCTGCCGGTGCAGCTCCGCAGTCTGATAGTCCGGCTGGACAGGAGCAGCCGGCACCAGCAGCCGGCTATCTTCTTTTACCGCCGGCACCATGGATGCGACCTTGAAGAGTATTGGCCTGGTTTCAACAGAGCGCACGGTGTTTTCCGAACAGGCGGGGCAGGAGTAGCTCACGGTGACCGCCGGGATTAAAAATTCACCGGGAGCGAAGAATTTAATCCGCCCGGTGATAATAACCGGGCTTTTGCTGACCGCCTTGGTATAATCATAGGGATTAAAGGCGCAGTCAAAGAGCTCCTTTTGAATAGTTGCCGGCCGGAGATTGATGTTCGCGATAGAGCTGGGATCGATGCTCACCCGGTCAGAAAACCGGATGGTAAACGTAAACGGGACGGTGTCACCGATGCGTCCGCCATTCATTGCCAGCGCCAGCTGCACTCTGATGGAAGGCTTGAGCTCAACGAGATAGGGCCTGACCCGGAGTACGCTGATATCTTCAGCGAGAAGGTTGAGCGCCTTGAAAAACGGTATTTCAAGCACATTGACCCGGCAGGTGTTTTCTTTTTCATCGCACACTGCCTGCGCCTGTTTCAGCAGGGCCTCCCGGCGCTGCTTGTCAGCACTGCTTTTCCACTCCAGATCAAAGATATTGAAAAACGCCCAGGTTTTATCTTTCAGGATAATGGCCGGGTGGGTATAAAGCACTGCTTCATCCTGGTTGAGCTGGTTGATGATCTCTTTCAGCTCGTCCCGCTTCAGGCCCTCGCGCAGCCGGAAAAAGCAGGCATCCTCGGCAAGGTTTGCGTCATAAAAATAGTCAATAAAGCTGGTGCGGCTTTTGATGAGCGCCTTTGCCTTCTCCTGGATAAAGGTGTCGTAGGTGCCCTCAAATTCATTAGCTGCGCGGGCGTAGCGGGAGTCGAACACGACGGTGAGCCACGTCATGCTGATGTCAGGAATTATTTTGCTGCTGCCATCGTAAAACCAGATGTCGTCAAAACTCAATGGAGCAGGAGCCTTCTTCTCCGGGGCGCCGGCGCTAAAGCGCGTCACCGCTTCAACACGGGTATAAACTGCTGCAAGAGCGAGCGCCATGAGGAGCGTGATAAAAATATATTTTGTTAAACAAAGTTTTATGGTGTGCATAGGCCTTTTAATAGATTAACGGTGCCCGTTTCATAAATGCGTTTATCTTGTTCGTACGGTCATCTTCAGGCGTTATCGTCACCAGGTCGATGCCGGCCCGGACGAGCCGGTTGCGCTGCGTCTCCCGCACCCGCGCCATGGTCTCATTATAGGATTTCCATTTGCTCACATCAAGCAGCCTGGTTGCGCCGGTTTCATAATCATAGAGCGGCAGCAGCCCCCGGGAAAAAGGGGGCAGTTCCACCTCGCACTCCTCAAGCACCTGCACGGCCTTCACATCGTGTTTGTTACTACCGGAGGCGGTGCGGTGGAAGCTGTAGCTGAAGTCAAGCGGATACATAAAGTCTGAAAGAATAAACGTCAGGCTTTCGGGGACTTCGGTAACCAGCTTGGTCAGGGCGATCTGCAGGCTGGTGGCGCGGCATGAGACCGGTTCCGCACGGGCAATGGCCGCAAGAATTTCCATGAAATGTGATCTCCCCATGCGCGGCGGGATATAGCTGATGATGTCATCGGCAAACATAATCAGCCCGCAGCCGTTATTGCTCATGATGGCGCTGTAGGCAAGCGACACGGCGATATGCGCCTGGAGCAGCTCCTTGCGGCCAAAGCTCACCGAGCGGCTGATATCATAAAGCAGCATCACGTTGAAATAGCTTTCGGCAAGGTACTCCCGCACATAATATTTCCCGGTCTTTGCTTTTGCCTTCCAGTCAATATTTTTAAACGGGTCGGTGGGCTCCAGTTCCCGGAGCGCCCAGAATTCATAGCCCAGGCCTTTGAAGGTGCTCTCCCAGTCTCCGGGAAACGGCGCGTTCCCCCGGTGATTAATAAAGATATCAAGCAGCTCTTTTTTCGACAGCAGGCTTTGTTCTGTTTTCATAGCGCGCTTCAGTACGGCCGTATGGTCTGCAGTATCTCCTGCACAATCATGTCTGATGTTATCTGCTGGGAAAGGGCAGTGCTGTTGAGCAGGATGCGATGCCTGAGAACATGCACGGCACAGGTGGCCACATCATCAAAGGTGACAAAATCGCGCTGCCGGCAGAAGGCGTAGGTCTTTGCCAGCGCCAGCAGGAATTCTGATGCCCGCGGCGAAGCCCCGAGCCGGATGTACTGATGCACCTCGCTGGCTACAGCCTGCTCCTTGTAGGTATCGCCGGGACGGGTGGCAACGCAGATATTTAAAATGTAGTTCATAACTGTCCGGCTCACCCGCACCCGGTCATGGATAAGCTGCTGGATGGCAATAATATCCTCAAGGCTGAGAACCTTTTGCACGTCTGCCTTCATCTGGTCGAAGTTGGCATTTTTTCTCTGTATGAGCTCGAATTCCTCATCTTTATGCGGATACCCGACATCATATTTTATCATGAACCGGTCAACCTGGGATTCAGCGAGCGGATAGGTACCGATCTGCTCGATGGGGTTCTGGGTAGCCAGGACCATGAAGGGATTGGGTATCGCATAGCTCAGGCATTCGATCGTCACTTCCTTTTCCTGCATCGCCTGCAGCAGCGCGGACTGAACCTTCGGCGAGGCGCGGTTTATTTCGTCAGCGAGAAAAATGTTGCAGAAAATGGGACCAAAATAAAAATCAAATTTTTTATCCTTCTCATTCCACACCATGGTGCCGGTTATGTCGCTGGGCATCTTGTCCGGAGTAAACTGGAAGCGTTTAAAGTTGCCGCTGATGACTTTCGCAAATGTTTCAACGGCAAGACTTTTTGCCAGCCCCGGGACTCCCTCAAGCAGAATATGGCCCTTGGAGAGGAGCGCATACAGTATCAGGTTGATCATCTCCTCCTGGCCGATCACAACTTTTGCGATTTCAGCTTTTACCTGCCCGATTTTCTGTGCATACCGGGTAAAGCTCTGTTCCGTGCTGTCTCCGGCTGTCATCTGATTCTGCATACGCATACGTACCCGTTGTTACCGGAATGTGCCGGGGAACCCCTGCCCTGAAGGCGGGGATTAATCAGCCCCGTAGCCATGTTACATATATTCAAACCGCTTGCGGTACTTGATAATCAAGTAGAGGAAAAACGGACCGCCCAGCAGCGACGTGACAATACCTATCTTGAGATCAACCCTGACAATAAGCCGGACAAAAAGATCTGCATAGATAATAAAGACTGCTCCCAGCAGCCCGGCAAAGAAAACGAGCTTCCGGTTGTCGGGGCCGATCAGGCTGCGCATCATGTGCGGGGCAATCAGCCCGACAAAACCGATAACTCCTGACACGGCAATCGCTCCCCCGGTCTCGATAGATGAAAATAAGAGGAGCGCATTGCGTGCCTGTTTTATATTGACACCCAGATTGGATGCTGTTTCTTCTCCGAGCATGAGGATATTCAAATCCTTGACAAAGAACAGGGTCCCTGCCAGCGCGATGACCGTGGTGGGGAATACTATGCCCACATGCTCCCAGGAGCGGTTGTTCAAATCACCCATGAGCCAGGTCACGATCACCCGGCCGACATCAAACTCCCTGGTGCTCAGGGTGATGACAAAGGAGGTCAGTGCGCCGAATACTAAGTTGAGCGCTATCCCCGCCAGCAGCAGCGTTGCCACCGAGGTCTGCCCCCGGGAAGTCGCGATGGCAAAGACCATGACCAGCGTCAACACGGCAAACAGTATGGCGGCGGCGGGCAGGGCAAACAGCGAATGGGCTGCCAGGCCGGCATAGAGCGCCAGCACTGCACCCAGCGCTGCCCCTGAGTCAATACCCATAACCCCCGGGCTTGCCATGGGGTTCTTGAATATTCCCTGCATGATGGTGCCGGCGCCGCCGAGAGAAAATCCCACCAGAAGCGCTACCAGGAAGCGGGGCAGCCTGCCGTCCCAGACGATGGCGGCTTCAACGTCCCTGACGCTTCCTGCATAGAGCCCGAGTTTTGCAAGAATAATTTTAAATACATCTATAATGGCAATGGGCCACTCCCCTGAAGTCAGGGTAAAAAAACCTCCCAGTATAATGAGCCCTGACAATGCGCCGGCCAGCAGCGCTGCGGAAGCCTTAGGGCTGTTGCGCATACAAAACTCCGGCAAGCAGATCGGCGCTTAAGAGCATGAACTGGGAATCAACCCGCAGATACACCCCGGGAACCTCATACACTTTTCCCCGCTGTATGGCCTGCGCATAGGAGAGAACTTTACTGGACATCAGCAGTTCTCTCAGCCTGCTTCCCCGGGGAACGATAATAACATCGGGGTTCCATTTAAGCAGTGTTTCATTATCAATCTGCGACCAGGATTTAATGCCCTGCTCAGCCCCGACATTAACGGCGCCGATGATGCTGCAGATGGAATTGAAGTTTGATGACCGGCCCGGTATATACCCCCCTTGATCATAATAGAGCACACGAACCGGCTTATTGCCACCGGGGATGGCAGACTTCAGTGCCGCGATTTTTGCATCGATAAGGTTAACCAGTGCCTGCGCATTAGCTTCTTCACCGACAATTTTTCCGATGAGCAGGGTCTGCTCCTTAATGGATTCAATGGAACCAAAATAGCCGAGGTCAAAACAGGGGATTTTCGCCTGTCTGAGCTTTTCTTTAAACTCAGCCCCTGAATAGAATACGGTAAAGACCAGATCCGGCTGAAAGCCGATAACCAGCTCTGTCTGTTTTGATTTAAAAATCGGGCCCCGCTGCCGCACCGCGTCCGCAATAAAGCTGAATTCGGGATCAGCGGAAAATTCATTGAAGGCCGTTAGCCGCTCACGCGGGCAGATTGCCCATAATATCTCCGCAGCGCCAACCGCATGGGGAATTATGCGCACGGGCTGCTTCGCCAGGGTGAACGCTTTTGCTTCCTGATGAAAGGCATCAGTCTTAAAGTCATACACCTTGAAGGTATAGGGTATGGTGCGCGGCCAGCTGCCGGTTTGCGGTTCACTCCTGACCAGGCTCAGCGCTTTTTTTAAATCATTCATGGGCAGAGGAGGGGAACCCCCGGACTGCGCTCTCCCCGCCGCGGGAAGCAGCAGGCAGCAGAGCAGCAGGCCGGTACTGAAAGCCGCACGCAGCGCTGCATACCGTCGACGGCTGTTATGCATAAAAATCGAGAAAGGTGGCGCTGTCATTTTTATATTCCCGTACCTGCACATCAAATACCCGTTTAATGTTCTCGGGGGAGAACGCATCCTGCGGCGAGCCGGTAAAAAATATTCTCCCGCGGTGAATAATCGATATCGTGTCGCAGCATTTTCGCGCAAGGTTCAGGTCGTGCATGGTTACCAGGATGGTTTTTCCCTGCGCCCGCAGCTCGAACAGAATATGCATAATGGCCAGCGTGTGCTTGATATCAAGCTCTGCCGTCGGCTCATCAAGCAATATCAAAGAGGCTTCCGTTGCCAGGGCGCGGGCGATTATCGCCAGCTGCGCCTCTCCTCCGGACAGCTCGTTGATGAACCGGTCCCGGAGCGCGTACATAGCGGTCTGCTGCAGGGCCCGCTCGATGATTACCCGGTCCTTCTGCTGCACGCCGTCAAAGCGTCCCAGATGCGGGTTGCGCCCCATGGAAACAATATCAAACACCGAGATGGGAAAACTGACCGCGGTATTTTGCGGCACCAGCGTAACCAGCCTGCTCAGCTCTTTTCGCGGTATGGTGCGGTAGTTTTTGCCCTGCAGCAAAATAGTGCCGGACTGCGGCTCCCATATCCGGCAGACATTTTTCAGCAGGGTTGATTTACCGGAGCCGTTCGGGCCGATGATGCCGTGTATTTTGCAGGGTTCGAAATGAACTGAAACCCCGTCAAGGATTTTTTTATCTTCAATTGAAAAATGGATATCCTGTATTGTGAGCATACGGCAGCAGTCCTATGAGCACAGCCTGAACCGGTATGCAACCGGCAGAATAAATTTTGCTACCACGACACAGAAGAAACCAAAATATACGGATATGCTTATTGCCGCTGCTGTCAGGTCCGGGGAAAACTCAGCGGTTATGCCCAGTGCCGCCCAGATAAACAGCTGTCCCAGCAGCAGCTGAAAATTTTGGGCCAGGGTATAGATTACCCAGAAATTTTGCGAAAGTTTTAGAATTTTACCCCTGCGGATTTTTATCTCAATGATTTTAAACCAGGTTCTGCCCTCAACAATCTGGGAAGAACCATCGCACACATGGTGCAGCAGATACAGCACTACCAGCAGGTGGGGGGCAAAGGACAGGTTGTGAAAGAAGAATTTAAAAACCGGCGGAAAGCACAGCAGCAGGCAGACTGCCCCCAGGGACTGACCGATGGCAATGCCCACCTGCGCTCCTATTAAACGGGGAATTTGCCGGCGCGGGTCCTGTGCGACCTCCAGCTGATCTATGAATTCCGAGGTGTAGGTGCTCGAGATCATGCTTATCCCCGGATACGCATATTTCACCAGCACTCCCAGGATTGCCGCAACTTTCAGCTCCTGTTCGGCCATTAAAAACATGGTATAGAGAATCACGCCGTCAAGGATGTTTTTCCCGATAGTATAGCAGATATTGCCCGCCTCGCCATAGCAGTAGAAGGGAACTGAAATAAGAGCGGAAATATATAGTTTTATTTTTTGCGGTAAAGCCGGGGGGGTGTAGCCGGGGTATGCTGTTGTCTGGTCTTTTTCCATGTGCAGAAGCTCGGCAATGACTCTGACCTGTTTGAGGTATGCGGGTACTACAATACCGAGGGGAAGGATCAGGTGGTAGTACAAACGGGGCACTGCATACAGTACCCCGTTTGTACCCCCGTTTATCAGCTGGCCTGCATCATTTCCTTAACCAGTTTAACTGTTTGTCTGGCAGCATCTTCAGGCTTTGTTGCCATGGTGGAAATTCCGCATACCACTTTCACGATATTGTGGTCGCACTTCTTTTCTGCCCAGACCTTTGCCTTGGGCGCTGCAATATAGACGGAGAACGCATTCTGACCGGTCCCGGGACGCTCACCAATAATATTGAGTACCACCTTTTTCTTATTGGGGTCGGATTTCCCGAACAGAATATCGCCGATAGCATACCCGGCCCGCACGCGGCCGCTGGTAACCACAATATTCTGCTCTCCTACGGTCAGCCCGGCCTCTTTGAGCCCTTTCTTCACCTCGTTGAGGTACGGCTCAAGGTGCCCCTGAGCAGTAATCGAGTTGGCGTTTAAGCCATCAGCAATAACAATCTGCACATCAGGATCTTTTCCCTGCCACGAGTCTCTCAGCTTATCCAGGGTTGCCACCGCCTGATCGTTCAGTTTTTCGCCTGATTCAGGATGCACGATGTAGTTTTCACGGTCTTTTGACAGGGTAGCAACCTGCACTGCATTGGGAATCGTCTTGATAAACTCAGGGGTAAACTCTGCCCAGATAGCCTTCTTTGCATCCGCATAGAGTTCCCGAATTTTTTTATCAAGCGTCGGATTTAAATCCCAGAGATTTTTGCCATGCCCGGCGGCAAGAGGAACCTTGTAGCCGGTCTTCAGCCAGGTTTCATGGATATCTGCAAACTTCTTTTTACCTTCAGCAGTTATTTCCTGTTCAGAACGCTTGTCGCCCTTGGCTACGCAGTACTGATAATATACCCAGATCGGGTCCCCGAAATGCTTTGTCGGCTTGCCGTTCTTATCGATCACCTGTATGTGCTTGAAGAACTCCCACATGGCATCGTTTACTTTGTAGCTGAATTTGTTGCGGATGCGCACATGGTCCTGATAGGAAGTGGTCAGATAGCTCAGCATGGGGTCGTTCTTGGTGGGGAGTGCCATAAGGTAGCACGGATTTGCCGGCATAATCTGGTCTATACACCAGTCAAGGTCATCAAGGCTGACTGACATGTGCAGGGTCGAGCAGATATCGAGGCCCGAGGAAAGTCCCTGCAGTTTCCCCATCATGATGTCTTCAAGGCAGCAGCGGACCAGCTGTTCCTTGGTCCTGAACACCTCAGGGCCGATGAAACCCGCAACATCATTAAAATGGGTATACGCGCCCTTTGGCTGGACTTTGGCAAGTTCTTTTTTGAGCCCACGGGCAAACCCGTACTTGCGGCATTCAAGCACTGCCATATCCACGCCATCAGCACCACCGTTGGTGAAGTCAGCGCCCTGGCCGGTCTCATAATAGAGCCCGTATTGCTGTCCCCGGCGTGATTTTGCATGGTCAACCATCTTGTCCACGCTCACGTCAAATGTTTTGTTTGCCGTATCCGTCCCCGCGAGGCTCTGGAACATGAAATTAACCAGCTCGGGCTTTTCATTGAAAATAGCGCGCTGTACGTCCACATGGGCCAGCACGCACCAGGGAATGATGCCCTTTAACTTGAATGTTTCAACAACATCCTTCAAGGCCTCTTCGATCTTTATGACATTTTCTTTTGTCCCGTCCACCGGGTTAGTCCCGATTACTAAATCGCCCACCGCGTAAGAGAACCCATCAAATGTCTGCCAGACAATTTCCTCCGGGTCATCGGTGGGGGAATTGGGCTGAATGCGGGCGCTCAAATAGCCCTTGGCGCCGATGTTGGTGCCGGGCAGAGGATTGAATATTTTCTTGTCTACGGTAATCAGCTCCTGATTGCTCATGAGCTTGGGAAGGCAGCCAACCACCTCGCTGTTCATACCGTCCATGATTGCCTTGATCTCTTTTTCCGGCTTGGTCAGAAGGAAGGTTTTCATCTGCCCCATGGTCCAGTCTTTTATTTTATCGTACTGGGCCGCATCAACTGACTGGGCTATAAATTTGTAAAGGCTGTCATTAAGCAGGGGATGCTCAGTGATATCTTTGATTTTAGTATTAGCTAAAAGCTTCCGGGCATTTTCCCTGCTGGCATTATCGTCGGCACCTACGCCGATTGCCTGGTCGCCCTCTTTAAAGGCATTTGCCGCACCGATTACCTGCTGATACAGTGTCTGGTCAAAAGAACCCTTAACCTGCTGGATATATTGAAATACATCCTCTCCGGGCTTGACCGCCTTAATGGCGATGGCACTGCTGTACGTGCTGAAAGCAAAAATCCCGAGGGCAATCATCGCTGTGATTGCAATAAATCGTTTCATACTCTTAGCCCTCCAAAACAAAATGTTTTTGGTTGGTTCATTGATCACATTTCAACAGATAGGCGTTTATTCTTATGTTGGCCTCGCCTCCACAGGAATAACGCCTTTGTCCTTTGTGCCAAGAAAGAGTTAGAACGCTACTTTAAGTGTCACGCCGCCATACACAAACTGCGAGTTACCGCCGCTGTGTTCCGCTCCTCTGGCGAAATCCTTAACCGCATCAAAGCTCGCATGCCCGATCTCTTTTTGCGCCTTATTGCCCAGAGGAAATGAATAGTTAATGGATGGAGAGATGGTCATAAAGCTGTTTAAAGGAATGTTGTAGGCTGCCCAGATATTGCCGTCATGCATCCCGTTCCAGTCAAGGCCGCCCGGTTTCGATGCCTCATGTTTAACCGTCAGATAGCTGATCCATCCGCCCACATCCAGGGTCTGCTCTCCGCAATACCCGAGGATTTCTCTTTTGACAATGGGAAACGTATGCGTCACCCCTAAATTAATATACCAGCGCTCTCCGCCCAGTGCTATTTCCCGGTAGACGCTGAGGGATGGCTTCAGCAGTACATCTAATCCCACGGTAGTAAAAAGTTCCTGGCTGGCCCTGGTAAAGGTTGCAGGATCGATGTCATAATAGATCCAGCCGAAGGTGTAATTCAGTTTTTTCCAGCTGTTGCTGTAGGTGAGTATCCAGTCAGTTTCCCACCATTTATTTGTGGACTCCTCACCGGGGTTGCCCTTATATGAGGTATCCAGATCGCCCCACATATTCATGCTGAACCCCTTGTATGAAACAGTAATGGTGGGGAACATTACCAGGCTGTCTTTACTCAGTTCATACCCTCTCCACACATACTTTGAATATAATGACCAGGAGAGGTTGCAGGTGGGCCGCTCCTCCTTGTCCTCCTGGGCAAGCACCGCGGTGCTGAACGAAAACACCATGAGGCCAAGCATCATTGTTAGAAGAATTTTTTTACCCATTATGTACTCCTTTCATTTAGTTTTAAATTATAAAATATTATCAGTTCCCATTACATTCCCATGTACTGCATTCAAGCGTGCTATCGTACTATTTTGTTTGTTCTGCGGTTATAAAAGTTTACCGCTAAAGAAGAAATAAATGGGGTCCGCAGGAGCGCCTTCCCCCTTCAATGTTGCAAAACCCACTCCTAACATGCTCGTACCTTCACTAAGTATCGCGCCGACAAAATACATGGAGAGGCTTGAAGCAGCTATGCCGCCGACTTCCACATCGTAAGCGCTGTAGGTAGTAAAAAAGTATGTGTTTGGTTCTAAGACATACGTGTAATATGATCCTGAGCCGGCTCCGATCGAAAGCAGGAATACCGTGTCTGTTTGAAAGGTAGCATCTGCATTAAGGCTTATACCGGCTGATGTCATAATCGACAACCGGTATGTTGATCCTGTCAGTCCTGTTTGAGCGTTTGCGGCTACTGAAGAAATGCCGATTAACAGAACAGCGCAAAAGCAAATAGCTAATAGTTTTTGTTTTTTCAGCATAGTGTCCTCCTTTTTGTTTGGTTTGTTAAAAGTTTTTTATCCCCTGTTTCTTACTCTACCACTATTGTTCCCTCGAATTCCTTGCCTGATTCGATTGCTCCCTTCTGCCCCGCGGCTTTCATTTGGGAAGGCCGCGTAACTTTATACTGGTATGTTCCCTTTTCAATAAAGCAGATGCTTGCCACCGCCCCGAATTTAACCTTTTTGGCAATAAAAGCATTTTTTGAATCCTTGTTGGAGTTATTGAAAGATGCTGTCCCATGAAAAAAAGCAAAATGCCGCTATATATTAGTTAGCTGCTGTAGCTAATAATATAGTAGCGGCACCATATTCACAAAATTAACTTTTTCTCCGGAGTAATAGCCATTAATATTTCTCATAGCCATCACCAACCCCTGGTTGCCAGAGTACGGGTTTAAATTAATCATCATTATTTTTTAATGTCAAGCATTTTATTGCGTAAAAATATACTTAAATTATTCGTTGTTTATGGAGCATTATTTAAAAAGTTTGCAAGGCTAAAACGAAATATTATTTATACGATATTTGCCTATAATTGATTTTATTTATCGCAAGCCATTGATTGATTAACAAATGATATTTAATTGACTCTTAAATATTTTTGAGTTAAGGGTAGACATAATCCATCCAGTGTTGTTAGCAGTGTCCAGGAAAAAACTTCTTACAGGGGGTCTTGCATGAAGAAAAAAATGAACAAGGCCGGATGCGCGGCGGTAGTAATTGCATTATTATGTATTGCGGGTTGCTCATTCATCGAGTTGCGCTCGCCCGTAGTTATCCATACCGGGCAGAAAGCCGGCGGCGAAGCACCAGCAGCCGCTGTTAAGACTGACACAACAGCCCCGGAACCATCGAAGGGTGAGAGCACCTCTCCGGCCGGCATCCAGGTTTTAACGGAGCAGGATCTCAGCCAGCGCAGGTATGCATCCCTTGGCCGCATTAAGGTTGCAAGCCCGGACAAGAAGGGGTTCACCAGTGAACAGGCACAGCGGGAGCTGAAAATAATGGCCTTCAAGCGCTACGGCGCCCTTGCCCAGGGGCTCGCTAAAATTGAGTATATGGAGAAGGCCGGGCTGTTCTCTTCAGGACCAAACATCTATCGTGAAGCATCTGCAGAGGTTGTGACCATGTCAGCAGCGGGAGAGGCTGCTCAAGCAGGGGAACAGGCCTCAGTGCAAAGCGGCGGCACCATCCCTTCCCTTGAAAATATTGTTGTTGTTTCCTCCGATGAACTCTTTAACCGCAATTTTAAGGTGCTTGGCAAAGTAACGGTACGTGATGCAACCCCCGAGGGCATGAGTGAAGATCAAGCCGTAAAATCCTTGAAAATAGAGGCCTACCGGCTTTTTGGCTCACGGGTAAAGGGCCTGAGCAGTCTCAAACTGAAAAAAGAAGACCCCATTTATTTTTACAAAAAGCCGCAATACAGCCCGCCCCCGCAAGTGTCCAAGGGCTATAATAAAGCATCCGCAGAAGTTTTGTACTGGCCCTGATAAGCAGGCTGTTGAAAAACACCCGCCTGCTGTGTTGCGCTCATTCTTCGTCATTGCGACGTACGGTAAGAGTACGCCTCATTCCTCAGGATTTCGCGCGCCTTGCATCCGGATGTTTTTGACCAGCCTGGGAGAAAACTATTTTTTCAATAATCTGATATATGATTACAAAGCTGCTGACCGGCGTTTTTATCCTCTGCCTGTTTTTCAGCTGCTGCCGCTTTACCAGACCCGCTAAAATCAACACAGGCCCGGAGGTCATAACCTTTGAAGCTGACCTCGGGCCTGTTTTCTTTTTGCACTGCAAACACCAGCGCTCTCTGAAACAGAACTGCGTCCAGTGCCACCATAAGGGCAGCGAAAAAACCCATGCCTGCCGGAGCTGCCACAAAAAGAAGAACGATACTGCTGAAGGGGACCCGCTCTGCTTTTTTGACGTCAAGATGAGCCTGTGCCGCGGGTGCCATCAGCGGGAGCGCGATCAGGAAACCTCAACAAAAGCCCCCATCCATTGCAACGAGTGCCACGACACGAAAAAAATCAAGTGGTCAAAGTAAGCAATTCTTCACCGCTGAGAGCGCCCGTCCTCCGCAGTAGCCCTGCTACGAAGGGTGGACAGAGTTCGCTGAGAATTGATAGTTTTATCTCTGCGTTCCCGGCGTGCTCTGCGGTTAATGAAACATTCCGCACTCTGCAATCCGCAATCGAATATTCCCCAATTATCATTTCCATTGACTTTTATAAGCGCCTATTTTAGTACTGTAAATAATAATACATCCTCCCCTGGGCCGGGCTGGCCTCTGTTCCTGATAAATCAAAAAATACTATGTATGAATATTAAGGCCATCTTAGAACAAAAACGTGAAGATATTTTTCGCCTTGCCGCAAAATACGGCGCTTTTAATGTCCGCATTTTTGGCTCTGCAGTCCGCGGTGAAGAAGGAGCGGAAAGTGATATTGATTTATTAGTTGAGCTGGAACCGGATCGCAGTCTTTTTGACCTGGGAGGACTCCAGGATGAGCTTCAATTACTGCTTGGATGTGAGGTGGATATTGTGACCGAGAAGGGGCTGCACTGGTATATCCGGGACCAGGTGATAAATGAAGCACGTCAGCTATGAAAGAAGATAGACTCTATTTAATCCATATCAGCGAATGCATCGGGCGTATTGAACAATACCTTTCCGACCGGTCAAAACAAACCTTCCTGTCTTCTTCCCTCCTGCAGGATGCCATACTGAGAAATCTTCAAACCATGGCTGAATCAACACAACGCCTCTCAGACTCGCTGAAAGCAAAGCACGCTGAAATCAACTGGCGCAAAATTACAGGTTTTCGCAACCTGCTGGTTCATGATTATCTGGGTGTTGATGCTGAGAGAGTCTGGAAAATCATTGAAATCGAATTACCTTCTCTGAAGCAGACGATTACAGATATGCTCAGAGATTATTCAAAGTGACAAGGCCTTCCGACTGCAGTATATTTCACCGCTGAGAGCGCCCGTCCTCCGCAGTAGCCTGCTACGAAGGGTGGACAGAGTTCGCTGAGAATTGATAGTTTTTATCTCTGCGTTCCCGGTGTGCTCTGCGGTTAATTAAAAATTCCGCACTCCGCATTCCGCAATTGAAGGTCACCCATTCACCTATTGACCTATTCACCGATCCTAAATAATCACTTGCAATCCTGAGTTTATTGTAATAATGAGAAGCCTATTTGTTTTTATAGGCGCTTACGGCGCTCACATCGACAATTTTTTGTCGATGTGATTAAGCAGCAACACCTATTATGTTAAAGATTTTCTGCATTTCACTTTGCATAGTATCATAATGGATATCTATCGGAGATTGA
>Ga0209777_10005069_pt1 | contig 15336 bp, 6 predicted proteins | sample FrelakmetHBP12HB_FD_187147 | JGI IMG/M metagenome (GOLD analysis project Ga0209777, IMG submission 187147) | Freshwater lake sediment microbial communities from the University of Notre Dame, USA, for methane emissions studies -HBP12 HB (SPAdes)... | ecosystem: Environmental > Aquatic >... | reverse complement strand
GGTAGTATCATAATTGGGGTAGCCTTTGGCGGCATTATCAATTCGCTGGTAAAAGACGTCATCATGCCGCCCATCGGCATGATCATGGGCGGCACAAACTTTGCCGATCTGTTCATAGTTCTGGATGGGAAGACCTATGCCTCTCTGGCAGCAGCTCAGGCGGCAGCCGCACCCACCATCAATTATGGTCTGTTCATAAATGCCATCATCAACTTCCTCATAGTCACACTGGCCATATTCATGCTCATCCGGCAGGTAAATGCAGCTAAGAAAAAGCCGGCACCACCCGAGCCCAATAGCAAGGAGTGTCCCTTCTGCAAAGAAAGCATTCCCAAAGCGGCAGTCAAATGCTCGCATTGCATATCGGATTTGAAGTAAATGCATGACAAAAACATTTAATCATAATAGAAAGCAGGTGCAAGAAATACATGAATGAAGGAGAAAGCGTCAGGTTGAAGGTTTCCGAGGCCAATCAGGGCGATGTAGGAAAAGGCATAGTCAGGATTGGTGAGGATTTCCTGGAGAAAATAGGCGCACGTCCCTTAGATGTAGTGGAGCTGTTAGGTTCAAGGCCAACGGCGGTTTTGGCTGTCAGTGCCTATTCCCAGGATCAGGGCATAGACATGATCAGGATGGACGGCCTGATCAGATCCAACGCCGGAACGAGCATCGGCCAGTATGTAGAGGTCAAAAAGGCGGTCTGGAACGAGGCCAAGCATGTAACCTTAGCCCCCGTCACGCAAGGGATGCAGATCTTTGCACCCGGAGACGTCCTCACCAAGGTCTTCAATGGCCGGCCACTGACAAGAGGAGATGTCATCTCCACCACCAGTGTCCGAAAGCCGCCCACCGACTCCATGGGCCGGGAGACCATGTTCGAGGAGATATTCCGCGGCTTTTTGGGGGCTCAAGCCTTTGGACTGGGCGAGATCAAGCTAAGAGTGATCTCCACCAGCCCGGGTGGAATTGTCAAGATCACGGAAGGAACCGACATTGAACTCTTGCCTCAGGCTGTGGAGACACCAGAGCGCTCTGTGCCATCTGTAGTTTACGAAGACGTTGGCGGCTTGAAGCCGGTAATAACCAAGGTCAGAGAGATGATTGAACTTCCCCTCAAGCATCCCGAGCTCTTTGATCGCCTGGGAATTGATCCGCCCAAAGGCGTTCTCTTGCACGGACCGCCCGGCACAGGCAAGACCATGCTGGCCAAAGCCGTGGCCAATGAGAGCGAGGCCTACTTCATAAGCATCAACGGCCCGGAGATCATGTCCAAGTATTACGGTGAGAGCGAGAAGGCGCTGCGGGATTTGTTCGAAGAGGCGGAGAAGAACACCCCGGCCATCATCTTCCTGGATGAACTGGACTCCATCGCCCCCAAGAGAAGCGAAGTCACAGGCGAGGTGGAAAGGCGCGTTGTGGCTCAGCTCCTTTCCCTCATGGACGGCCTGAAAGAGAGGAAGAACGTAATAGTAATCGGCTCCACCAACCGGCCTGAGGCACTAGATATGGCTCTTCGTCGGCCGGGCAGATTCGACCGAGAAATTGAGCTTGGCGTTCCTGATATGGAAGGACGCATGGAGATCTTCCAGATCCACACGCGCGGCATGCCCTTGCACGAGGATGTGGTCCTGGAGGACTTTGCCAAGAGAACCTACGGCTTTGTGGGCGCGGATATATCTGCCGTGGGCCGGGAGGCGGCCATGAATGCCCTGCGCCGCATCCTTCCTGAGATAGATCTGGAAGAGCCGACCATTCCCAAGGAGATCCTGGACCGGCTCATTGTGCAAAAGGATGACTTTGAGGCGGCCATGCGAGAGGTTTCCCCTTCCGCCATGCGAGAGATATTGGTAGAGGTTCCCAATGTGAGCTGGGAAGACATTGGCGGCCTGGAAGATGTCAAGCAGCTTCTGGTGGAGGCTGTGGAGTGGCCGCTTAGAAACGCGGAGAGCTTCCGCCGCTTGGGCATTGATGCTCCCAAGGGAATTCTGCTCTACGGGCCGCCGGGCACAGGCAAGACCATGCTGGCCAAAGCCGTGGCCAATGAGAGCGAGGCCAACTTCATCACCGTCAAAGGATCTGCGCTTCTCTCCAAGTGGTATGGAGAGAGCGAGAAGAGGGTGGAAGAGATATTCAAAAAAGCAAGGCAAGTGGCGCCTTCCATCATCTTCCTGGATGAGCTGGATGCGCTGGTGCCCATGCGTGGCGGCGGTGGGGCAGGCGAGCCGCATGTCACAGAGCGCATTGTAAACCAGCTCTTAAGCGAGATGGACGGCCTGGAGGAGCTGCATGGAGTAGTAGTAATAGGAGCTACCAACCGGCCGGATATCATCGATCCGGCGCTGCTGCGGCCGGGACGTTTTGACGAGTTGATCCTGGCTCCTGTTCCCGACAGGGAGTCACGCCGGAAGATCTTCCAGGTGCACCTGAAAAAAGCACCTCTGGCGGATGATATCAACATCGACGAACTGATCGATCTCACTGACCAGTACACGGGAGCCGATATCGCCGCAGTGGTGCGTAAAGCGGGGCGCCTGGCTCTGCGAGAAGATATGGCCGCAGAAAAGATCATTCAGAAGCATTTCCTGGCGGCAATCCAGGAGATTGGACCTTCCGTTACGCCCGACACCATGAAGTACTATTCCAAATTGGGAACGGAGCTACGAAAGAAGGCCTCTAGAGAGGTGGAGCGCGGTGAGATGTACGCCTGAGGGCCCCATCTCATATACAGAAAGCGGGAGGGAATAGACTGAAACTGCATATCATCAGAGGATCTGCTTTGTCGGGAAAGACAAATCATCTGGTCAAAAAGCTGGAGCAAGCTCACCACGAGAATCCATTATCATACACATTTCTGGGGCCTTCTGGTGTATTTGTAAAGGAGTTCTCAGAGTGGTTCTCAAGACGCATAAATTCGTCTATCCCGAGGAGCAGTTTCCAGGTCATCGACCAGTTTGCTGATGAGGTCTACAGTCACACTCACCCCGAAATATTATATGCAGACAAGCACCTGCTCAATGTGTTTATTGCCAATATTCTCGGATCGGCAACCCAAAAAGAGCTGGGACCCTTTTATCCGCTCAAAGATTCCCTGGGCTTGATAGGATTTGTCGCCGAGGCGGTGATAGAGGCCAAGGACGATGGAGAGGCTGCACTTATGGCAAGGCTGGCTAACGATCAGGCCCGCTCTATTGTCCAATTTGCACTTAAGGAGCTTAAAGTCAGTTACGGGGCTAACCTCTTTGACACCTTTGATGCTTACTGCAATATTGACGCTGAGGAAATAAGAGATTATGTAGCGTCCCGCTTTGGAAAAAGGCTTTTTCTCGACGGTTTCACCAACCTCTCCTGGGCTCAGTTGATCTTCCTTTCTAAAATCATTCCACTGTTTCATGAAACTTTCATGACCCTGGACCCGGCCTTTGTGGATAGAGAGAACTGGACTAAATTCCAGGAATTGCTCGCTGCCCAATCTTTAGAGGTCCGAGAGGAGCCGCTTACTTCCTCCCCCTCCTCCACAAAGTTCGCTCTACCGCTGGAACGGCTCTTGAGGGACCAGGGCCCGCCGGCGATCCTGGAAGGCGAATTCATAAAAATCGCCTGCCATAGCGACCCGGAGGCGGAATTGATACAGGTCTGCCGGGATATCAAGAGGCGGATCGTCGATGACGGCCAAAAGCCCGGCGAGATCGCAGTGGTCCTCAACAACTTCTCGGAACGAGCACGGGAGTTCTACAGGAAGCTGGAGGAATATGGAGTTCCGGTTAAAGTAAGCGGAGAAGAACCATTATCGAGCAGCATTGCCGTCCAGCTTCTAATTCTGCCCTTCCGGGCCGCTTTAGCCGGGTATCCATCTCATCTGCTCATATCAATGCTCGATCATGGTCAGGGACTGCTGGAGGCTCCGCAATTCGATCTAGACGGTCTGGAAGTTCTGGCCAGGGGAGCGGGGCTGTACATCGGTCCCCGGAGGAGTTCTCTGCAGGAGCGAAGAAGTGAGTGGAAGGCAAAACTGGAGGTCCATCTTGAGGCGCAAAAGCAGAGGCTGGAGGTTCTCGCTCAGGATGATAGCGTCTATGATAGCGATCTTCAGGCAAGAGAGGCCGAGATCCGGCTTTGCCAAGAGATGCTGGAAAAATCCGGGCAGCTATTAGAGGCTCTGCAAGGGATCGAAAAGTCCAGGGAAGGCGGGACCGATCTTGAGCTGTTTAAGAAGGAGCTGTCCTCCTGGATGGAGCCTCTAAAGGTTCGTTTTCTCGACAATGCAGATCTGGAAACCGAAGCCATGGCCATAGCCAAATTTGAGAAGTTACTGGGCAAGCTGGAGGTCCTAGTCAATATTATAGGTAGCAAAAATCTGACTCTGCAGGGTCTCATGGCCTTTTTGGAGATCTTGATAGGCAGCGAGGAGTACAGACCATCTCCTCCCCTGGCCAACAAGGTGGAAATCCTGTCTTTACATTCGGCGAGATTTCGGCACCGGTCTATAAAGTACATCGTTGATTTCAATGACGGAATCTTCCCCTCTCGTCGCTCCAATCCCCTTTATTCCTTGGAGAGCTCTCCTCAGAGGGGCTATGGTTACTATCAGATCAAAGAACGCGAGCAGAGATCGGCGCTCTATTCCTGCTTATGCTCCTCTTCTCAGGTTGTAATAACCTACCTCTCCGCCTCCCGAGAAGGAGAGCTGATGATGCCCTCTCTATGGCTGGATAGCTGGACCTTCGAGAAAACCGATGTCTTAGATAAAGGGAATGCTCCCATGAGTTCTGCCGAGTTGATGATCCAGTTTGGGCGAGGCATGGCCCAGGGAGGAGAACCGATCGTGCATGAAAGCGCTTATGGCTTTATGGTTCCATTGAAGCTCTATGCTGATTCGGAATTTTCCTGGAGGATAGAAGATAAGGCAGTAGTTGAATCCTTGGTAGGCAGGAGCTTGAGCTATACCAGGATTTCTGAGCTATGCAAGTGTCCCTTTAAGTTCTTCCTGCGCCGCATGCTCCGGTTGGAGGAACAGTCCAATGAGCTTTATGAACTGTCGCCCATTGAGAAGGGAATCACCTACCACGCTGCTCTCAAGAGCCTTTATGATTGGAAGCAGGGGGAAAATGCCACCTGGGATCAGGCCATAGAAGAAGGCAAGATCAGAGAAGTGGTAGAAGGTATAATGCAGAGGTTCCTGGCGGCCAATACCGTCCGGTCATTGCCGTCCGTCAGAAGGTCCATGGCGGAAGATGCGACTGGCACGATTCAGGGATATCTAGAGTTTGAGAGGGACAATGCGGAAAAGGCCTGTATAGGTGAGAAGACCCTGGTTGAGCTGCCGTTTGAGCTCAGGCTGGCAGATATGGCCTGCCTGGCATCCGGCTGCGGCAAAAAGTATGGCGATATGATGCTGCGGGGCAGGATTGACCGGATTGACATAAATGTTGCTCTGAAAAAGAAGGTCTACGATCTGGTTCTCTCCGATTACAAGTCAGGCAGTTCCGGGGACTGGGACCAGCTGAAGCTGTACACTCTGGTGCTGCTATCTCTGGAGCGCAAAGATCTTCCCAGGAATCCGGAGCTGATAAGGTCATTTTTCCGGATAATAAAAGACGGAAAGATTTCCATGAATCTGGATGCATTTGCCAGCCAGGGCAGGATGGATCTCTCCACCAGGCCCAAGTCGTCACTGAGCTTTTCGGATGTGGACAGGGAACTCCTCCAGATCCTCGATCAAATCTTCGAGCAAAGGGAGTTTCGGCCTGGGAAAATGATCGAAGAAAAGGGAGGCGACTGCTATTTCTGTGGCTTGAAGCAGAATTGCGAGTCCATCTTGAATTCCAGAGGAGGAATGCAATAATGGAGCAGGACCTCTTCATTTCGGCAAGCGCAGGTACGGGAAAGACCCATACCATCTCCACTGCTTATGTCAACCTCTTCGATCAGGCTTTTCAGAATAAAGATCCCCTGGATGTGGGCAATGTCGTAGCCATAACCTTTACCAGGAAGGCGGCAGCGCAGATGAAATCCCGAATTCTGGAAATGATCAGGCAGCGAGAGGCCAGCGATGAAAAATGGCAGCAGCTTAAATCATCCATGGCCTTTGCCTGGATAAGCACCATAGATTCCTTTGCGGCACGCATCCTTTCCGAGGTTGGCATCTACGCCCAGAGAGCCCCGGATGTCCAGATCGGCTCAAATTCAAGGGTTTCCAGCATTTTAGAGGGATGCATATTCTGTGCCTTCTTCGAACATGAGGACTTGATTAAACCTTTGATCAGGTACCTTACTCTGGATGACCTCAGCAATGCCCTCAAAAGAGCCGTAAAGGAGAAGAGATATGCTATGATGATGTCGAGACCTGCCGGAAATATAGAGGCGGATCTGCCTCTACATGGCGATCCCGCCATTGCTGGTCCCCTGGTCCTGGCCTCTGATGCCTTCAAGAAGCTCTTCGAGGTGGTTTACAAATCGTTCCTAGAGGAGATGCAGGAAGAGAACTTAACCGATTTTGCCGGAGTTCTCGTCACTCTTAGGGACTTGTTATCCTCGCCCGAGAATGCCTGGATTAAAGAGAGATACAGCAGTCAGTTTCGTTACATCATAGTAGATGAGTTTCAGGATACCGACTCCCTGCAAAAGGAGGTTCTGGAGCTGCTGCGAGGCGAGCATAGCCACATCATCTACGTGGGTGATGCCAAGCAATCCATCTACAGGTTCCGAGGGGCCGAGGTTGAGGTCTTCTCCCAAGCCAGGGAGGAGGTCAGGTCGAGGCAAGGAGAAGTGCGGCACCTGGAAAGAAACTACCGGTCCCATCCTGACATTCTGAATCTATGCAATGCATTCTATCCATTGGTCTTCAACTCCTGCGAAAAGAACTATTATCAGAGCTATGAGCCGGTGAGTCCTCTGCCAGTCATTGGAGAGACCGGCAATCGGCCCAGAGTGAAGATACTCTTTGATCCTCAGGATGAAGCGGAGGCTGCGGCGAAATACATTTCAAGCATAGTGGGCCAAAAGTTCGATTTTGTGGAGAGGAAACAATTTGATGGTGAGACAAAACTGCTCGCCGCCAAGAGAACCATAAAGTTCAAGGATATCGCCATACTGCTGCGCAAGATGAGGCCAGATAAGGGCAAGGAGTACACCAGCGCTCTGGCCAGGCACGGCATTCCGTTCTACACCGTGGGCGAGGCCGGATTTTTCGAGATTCCAGAGATCGCCGGAATTCTGGCCACGCTCAGGGTGCTGTCCAATCCAGGCGATGAGATGGCCCTTACTTCTGCCCTCATGTCGCCGGTAGTGGGTCTGGATATTCAAGATATGGCCCGGCTAAAGTGCAGGGCCAAAGCCGCAGGAAGAGGCATCTTCCAGATTTTGGGTCTGATTGAAGAGTCCGACATAGACCCGGGCCGGATAGATCGCCTCAGGAGATTTCATGGGGCCATGGAGAGGTACCTGCCCATCAGAACCATGATCCGGCCCAGCGAGCTGGCGGAGAGGCTGGTGGAGGAGCTGGATTATCCGGCTTTCCTGGCCGTAGAGGACAGCAACGGCCGCAAGTCTGCCAACCTTCGCAAGTTCATCATAACTGCCCGCAGCCTGGACGAGGCTGGAGTATCCTTGCGGGATCTGATCCGGATGCTCAATAACGTGGGACTGGACGACGAAGAGCAGGCCTCCATCGAGAGCGAGGATACGGATGCGGTCAAGGTCATGACCGTCCACAAGGCCAAAGGTCTGGAGTTTCCCGTCGTGATCGTGGGCGATACCTCCTGGAGCCAGAAGGATCAAAAGGAACGATTGCTCTTTGATAAAGGCGAGGAAGGCATCTGTTTCGCCCTCAATTGCCTGGACAAAGATCCATGCGAAGGGTCCTTCCTGGGCAAGCTTATGGCAGAAGAAAAGGACCGGGACTATGAGGAGGAGAAGCGCTCTTTATACGTAGCTACTACCAGGGCCTCGGATATGTTGGTCTTGACTTTATCCAGCAAGAAGGGCAATAAATCGCGACCCTGGCGGGAGATGATCCTGGGCAGCATGATCCGGATGGAGGGCGAAGGGATTGCTCCGGCTCCTGGATTTGAGCAAATTGTGGAGATAGTCGCTTCCCCTGAGGCGATGGCGCCACCCGCTTCTGCTTCTCCTGCAAGGCTTACTCTGGAGACAAGATATATTGAGCCCGTAGCCTCTGAGACCTTTAAAGAATACATTTCGCCTACGATAATCAGCAAGACATCTTCGCCTGGACGGAGAGTGGAAATCGATGAAGATGATGTTGTCCCAGAAGAGGATTATGGAGATCGAAGCCAAGCTCTGGGCCTTTTTGCCCACAAGGTCATGGAGGCTGTGGGAAATGGAGTCCGGCTGGCAGAGCTTGCAGACGGCGGCAACAATGGGATTTGCCAGGGCTTGCATCATCTGCAGTCTTCAGAGCTTAGTGAGGCAGAGTCGCAGGAGGTGCGAAGGCATCTCGGCCGGTTGAAAGATCATCCCCTGGTTAAAGAGATGGAAGCGGCTTTGGAGTCCAGGAACGAGTACCAGATCATCAAGCCCTTTGGCAGGTATATTCTATCAGGCCGGCCGGATAAGGTGATCAAGACAGCCGAGGGATGGAAGATTCTGGATTTCAAGTTCTCCGGATCGGAGCGCCATAGCGAAGCTTATGAGTTCCAGATGAAATTTTATCTTTATCTGGCCAGGGAGATCTTTTCGCCATTGCTGGGGGCCGAGCTGTTCTACTTGAAGGATGAGGTCTCTAAAAAAGTGCAATTGAACGACGAGGACATCTTGGACTTCGAGAATGAATTGTTCAGAAGGATAGAAGGATATCAAGAGGGCGTAACTAAAACGATTAATAGATCTGAGACAGCCCGTTGATCGTTCTTAGAGCTCCAGGCAGATCGAGATAATTGCGTGCGAATGCTTCGCTGAGCAACTCGTCTGCCAGATATCCATCATATTTCTCTATCGCCTTCACAGGAAAACAACGTGCCAATTCGACAGGATCTGGCTGCTCAAGGAGAAATTGGCTGTAGTACTTTTGTATCTCAGTATCACTCATTTTCTCAAATGTGAGCGCAATGCCTTCATCGCTCACATCTAAATCTTTATATAACCCTAATCCGAGAAGGGTTCGATTTACACGTGTTCCACACCATGTAAACCATATCAGTTCCTCACCGTTTCGGAAGAATGGATTATGCAGGATATCTGACTCTCGCGCAAAATTTCTTGCCTCCAGCAACATCTCCTTGGCCACTTGATCCAGGTAAGCAGGCATTTTAGTGTCTGAAAGAATCTCGCGCATCTTTTCATGAATGCGTGGATGAAGATCAGGTCCTGATGAGCCGGCGAATGACGGCAAACGCCCACCACGTGATGGTTCCACCAGAATCTCTTCCCGGTCAAGGTTGATTTCGATGATTTTCCAGCGTCTGCCGGCCAGGATCAAGAAACCTTCCGCCCCCGTTGTCGGCAATGCGGAAACGGTTCCGATAAGGTGCCCGTGATGCAGTACGCGTAATTCTTTCTCTGTTACAAATGCTGAGTAAAATTCATAGCGTCTGTCGCCTCTGACTATCTGTTCACCCTTAAGGCCCAGAATAATTATTCCTTCAGTGGTTTGCTCTACCAGGTCATTGGCCGCCATGCTGCGAATGATACGAACGAACGTTTGCTGGTCGATGTTTTTAAATGACCCTCGGGCGATGAGACGTTCATAGAGGGCCGATGCCGATGCACCACCTGCTTCGGCAATTACGCTCATGATTTGCTGCACTAATGTGGAGAGATGCCAGCGTTCAATGTCCGGTGGCTCACACCATTTTTCCAGCATTAGTTCCGTCATAGCAATAGCACGTAGCAGTTGCGGATAAAGACGATAAATAGGTCGTGATTGTTCGGTTGGGGCATCCTCTACCACATATAGCCACAGGACAGAAGGTTCATCTTCCCGTCGACCGCTGCGTCCTAATCGTTGCTTGAGCGAGGAAACAGACCAGGGAGCACCAATTTGTCCCACTGCACTGACATTGCCGACATCGATGCCAAGCTCCAATGTACTGGAACAAAACGTCGCCGTGGGACGTGATGATCGCAAAGCCTCTTCGGTATCCTCACGCTCAGCCTTTGATAACGAGCCGTGGTGAATGCGAAAAGGGTTTGGCAGGCCGTCATGTGAGAGCAGTTGTCCCGTGAGATCAGCGTAGGACTCCAGCAGTTGTTTATTGTTGGCAAATATCAGTGCAGTCTTGCCTGCAAAAGTATTGATAAGATCATTGGCTAAACGAGAATCTTCGGCTGTGGCAATGAATTCTGCATTCTTTTCATCATTGGAGTCCTCTCCACGCTCCTCTCCGGTTTTGAGACGTCGATATCCCTTGATAAGGTATCTGATGGTTTTATTCTCATCACTGGTGATTAGTGCAACGTTGTCGGGATTTAGTCCATCTACCCAGCGTCTAGCTGATGCCATGTCTCCAAGTGTGGCTGATAATCCGATAATGCGCACGTCATGATTTGCGCGTTGTGTCAATCGTGCCAACAGGCTACGTAATTGCGCGCCGCGCACCGTGCCAAGAAACGCATGCATTTCGTCGATGACGATAAAAGCAAGATGGGAAAAAAGTTTGTCCAGCTTATCTGGGTGATTGATAAAGAGTGACTCTATGGATTCCGGCGTGATAAGCAGTACGCCTCCAGGCGACTTCAATACCTTTTGCTTCTTGGATTGACTGACATCGCCATGCCATTTATGCACCGGAATTTCGGCATGCTCACAGAGTTCTTCAAGACGACGGAATTGATCATTGATAAGTGCCTTGAGGGGGCCGACGTACAAGGCTCGCACACTACTTGAATGATCTTCAACTATCTCAGAGAGGATAGGAAGAAATGCAGCTTCAGTCTTTCCTCCAGCCGTATTCGCCGAAATGATGAGATGCTTATTGCTTCCAGGTATCGCATGAATGGCATCGACCTGAATGGAACGAAGGTCCGTCCATTTCATGCGGTATAACTCTTCCTGGATGATTGGGTGCAACCGCTGGAAAGCGCTCGGCTCATTCATTTAAATCGCTCGCTAAATCCGAAATGTTGCCAACTCGTCCTTTTCGCCATCTTTTGGCACTTGGGTGTCATCTTCTGTCACCGGAAGGCTTTCCGGATTTATCGATGGCTGAAGATTTATGCCACCAAGCAGTTTCTGCCAATCGGTACCAGGATTTTGCTCCAGCACAGACAATAAACCGACAAATCCTTTCACAGCATCACGAGGTGTCTGATAAAAATCTGCACCCAGTGTCTGCGCGCAATGCTGGATAAATGCCTTGAGCGCCTCATCGGGCACGAGGTAACGTGAGACGTCACCGGACGCATAGACCTGGCGAATATTATGCAGCAAAACGTAGAGGTCTTCCACAGTTAGGTTTTGTAATCGGATGACCGGGCCCGAGTAATCTCGTAGACCATCGACAGCAAAAGTGTTATTGGCCAATCGCGTAGCCAAGGCTTCATAACTTGCCAATCCTCGCCTTCGGTCATCCATAAATGTATCCGTGCCTGCAAAGACCACACCCAGTCCTTTCACACTGCCTTGCAAGCAATCGTTGAAGATGCGAAGGATCATCTCATAATTTGCATCACGTGCGGATTTGCTGTTGAGCCGCTGTGCCAGCACACCCATTTCATCAACGTTAACCAATAGGCCGGCATAACCGGCGAGACGAACAAAGGCGGCCATGAGTTTCAAATAGTCATAGACATCCTGATCACCAATTATCGAACGTACCCCCAAATCTTGGCGTGCCTCCGTCTTTGTGGCATATTCTGCGCGTAACCAGCGGAGTGATGCGTTCATCAGTTCATCATTTCCCTGCTGAGATCCTTCCACATATTTATTGACGACAGTAGCGAAATCGTAGCCTCTGACATTCTCTTGCAGTGGTTTCAGGCGTCTGTAAATCTCTTTCTGCGGATCGCCGCCTGTTTCTTTCACTCCAAACTCTACGTCAGAGACCCATCGCTCGACTAAACCCGGCAATGCGCCGCCGTCTCGTTTAGCGCCAGCAGACATATTATGCATCAACTCGGAGTAGAGTGACCGTGCTTGTCCGCCCGAAGCATGCAGACGGCGATCGGGAGAGATATCGGCCTGGACGACCACGAACTTCTTTTCCAGTGCCACCATGCGAGCTAGGTTCAGGAAAAAGCTTTTGCCGGAGCCATAGCGACCGATAATGAAGCGAACCGTTGCACCATCCTGCGCAATCCGGTCGAGATCGCTCAAGATCGCTGCTACCTCATCTTTGCGACCGACCTGAATATGCTGAAGACCAATGCGCGGTACCACCCCAGCACGCAGAGACTGAAGAATTGCATCTCGTTCACGAGGTTTTATGGTGATCGCCATGCTTATGCCCCAACCAAGGATTGATTAACTTTGTACATATTATCATCTTCAACCAGGATCTCGTCATCGAGAGTCTCAAAAGCCCAGGAGTTAATGGTATCTATCATACCTGTACGCATTAATTGATGTCGTTTTGCCAGTTTGGTAAGGTCATCCGATGACCAGACTTGCTCTTTCATTATTTCTGCTAGCGGTGCATGGTAGCGTTTATCCAGTGCCGCAAGTTGTTCCGTTGAAAATGGCAAGTTTGAATTTATCATCGAGGTGACGGCCTCTGGCACAGCAGAAGGCCTCACTTTATCAACGACACCAGACTCGTCAATTTCACTTTCAGTTTCGCATAGCGCCTGTCCGAGAATGCGTGAGACTTCTGCTGTCTCCGCCATAATACGCGTCAATGCCTCACTATTAATAGTAATAGCTGCTGGCTTGTCAACAAGCAAGCGCTCGCGCTGGGGGATCGCTTCGCCAGCACGTGCCTCACGTCGAACCGTTTGAACTTCCACGGGCTGACTGCCGGATTGGCGCAGCTCAGCTAATAATGCATCTAGAGGAGCCTCGATTTCAAGTGCCTTATAAATGCTTTTCAGCGATGAAATTTCTTTGCGATCGATGATGCCATTAGCAGCAGCCACTCCAATAAGGTATTTACCGATCATGGCACGCTGATCCAAAGTTAATGCTTCTCTCAACGACTTGCTAAGCGAAGAGATGGATGGCGGCTTCTTGCTCAATAATATTCCATAGGCTTTCAAACGTCGAGATTCGTCAGACGAAAGACGGAATTGATCTTCCAGAAACTGCTCAATACGGGCGGATTCCTCTGGATCGACTGTCCCATCTGCCCCAGCAATAACCATGCCCAATTCCAGCATACATGATGCAGCACGATAGCTGCCCTCCTGCTGCAAGGCAGCACTGCCCTCCGGTTGAAAGAGGACTACCTCATCCGACCAGGCATAGGCTCGTCCTGTAATCCGTGCATCCGGAACGATGGCAAGACCGATATCTTCCGCTGTCCGTGCCAATGACCGACTTTGAGTGGCCGTCAGTTTTTCTCGCGGCTGAAATCCCTGAATCTCCGCAAGTTTTGCAATTGCTGCAAATGAGAATCCATCCTCACGCGCCTGCGTTGTTGCTATAATTTTCCAACGTGAAGCATCTGGATGGTCTACGTCTTTACGCAATGCCGGAGGTAGTGCCTCCCACGCTCCGCGTGTTGTAATATCCAAGCCTTTGCCTACAGCCCGACTGAAATCCCTGAGTTCTTCTACACAAGCATTCCAGATCTGTGAGAGATACACGAATTGACTCTGGAAACCCAATACATCGGGAATTCTGATCGCAGCAAAGGCAGCGGAAGAGCGGCCTAACTCCATTAAACTTGGACTTGCTGGATGGTACTCAATTAATCGTTCGCGTTCTGCTGCCTTGAGCATCACGCCTTCAGCAAATCGCTCACTGTACTTTTGCATGAAAAGTAACTTGAATTGCTCTGGCGCACGGTCAATAACGACGCTACGCATGGTCCTAACATCCTGCCTGGCCACATCAAAGGCCCAGCGAGCGGGGAGAGGAAGATTGTGCTGATAGAACCAGCCGAGAATAACCGCAAGAAGATCTTCGGAATAGCTCTTAAGCGGTGCCTGATCGAAACATAGCGCAAAGCCATCATTCGTTAGGGATTTTAGCCCCATCCGGGCTGCGGAAAAAGCTATGAAACGACTCAAATATCCATTGAATGAGCCTGATTCGGGGTAACGGCAAAGCAAACGAACAACTTCGGAAATGATCAGATCGACATCTCTGCCGTCAATGAAAACCCGTCGTTCAAGTCCGTAGAAATACACAAAGGCATAACCGATATCATCTAACTGACCCTGCTTTCCACTCGCAAGCCAGGAGAGATAGTTTCCTCTTTGGCCTGGCGTCATGTTCTCATATCGCGGCCAGTAACCGAGCGCACCAATCGGTTCAGATATCGGCTTGCTAACTGGCAAATTTTTCTCAATGCAGGAGGCTTCAGCAATGCGTGTCTTGCCGGCCGCCCAGTAAGTCATCGGATGCTCGATGCGGTAGCTGGCGACTTCAAGCATATCCTCGTACGATGCCCACTGCACTTCATTTGTGCCAGGCATTGTCGAGCGACTGATCGAGCGGTTGATGTTGTATTCAAAGGTCACAACAGAACCAGGAATCGATGCAGTAACCGTTGGCATCGATGATGATATCTGTGTCGCACTTGGTGTATTTCCAGCAAGCGGATCTAAAGGAGGAGTAATTTCAGGCAACTTTTTATGTGATGATTTTCTTGATCGCCAGATAATGCCACCGATAACTGCAATCGCAATAGCTGCGGGCCAATAGTCGGCCAAAAGTCCCAACCAAATCAGTATGGCGATACAAGCGATTAGATACCGAATCGCTCTTTTCGTGATGCTCGATGGCTTAACATCCTTACCATTTGTCATTAGAAGACCTTCTGCACGACTGAGATCAGTAGCTGAAGGAGAAAAGGATTTTGCTACTGAGGTTGACTTGGCTGCTTGTCAATATCATTCACTCAACTCGTTGCCCAAGGAGTCCCCATCTCTTCAGGGTGGGGAGGAATTGGGCGGTCCCGTGCGATAAGTATATTAACTATTGAGTTATATACACAATACTATGCTTCAGACCTTGTTGGTTAAGCTTGATCCCTCCCAAGAGCAATACAAGACGCTATCTGAAACAATGAAGAGGTTTAACGAAGCTTGTAATGAGATAGCTGAAACTGTCTTTGCTATCCATAGTGCCAACAAGATAGAAGTCCAAAAGACGGTGTATTATCCTATCCGGGAGAAATTCGGACTCTCTGCACAACTCACCATTCTTGCTATCCGCAAGGTCTGCGAAGCCTACAAGCGAGATAAGTCCATTAAACCAGAGTTTAGGCTCGATGGTGC
>Ga0209777_10005068_pt1 | contig 15338 bp, 10 predicted proteins | sample FrelakmetHBP12HB_FD_187147 | JGI IMG/M metagenome (GOLD analysis project Ga0209777, IMG submission 187147) | Freshwater lake sediment microbial communities from the University of Notre Dame, USA, for methane emissions studies -HBP12 HB (SPAdes)... | ecosystem: Environmental > Aquatic >... | reverse complement strand
CTTTTCGGCCACGCACCACCGGTGACAGTACCAGGATGCGGGTGCCTTCCGGCAAAGCTCCGACTGCATCTACAATTTCCTGGGCAGATTGCTTGACCACTTCCCTCCCGCAAATCGGGCAGTGGGGGACGCCGATGCGCGCAAAGAGAAGGCGCAGGTAGTCGTAGATTTCGGTGACAGTCCCTACGGTCGAACGCGGGTTATGGGAGGTGCCTTTCTGGTCAATGGAAACAGCCGGGGAAAGACCTTCGATGTAGTCTACGTCGGGTTTCTGCATCTGTCCGAGGAACTGACGAGCATAAGCAGAGAGCGACTCAACATAACGGCGCTGGCCTTCGGCGAAGATGGTGTCGAACGCCAGGGAGGATTTACCGGAGCCGGAGAGACCCGTTATTACCACCAATTTGTCACGTGGAATCTCGACGGTGATATTTTTTAAATTGTGTTCGCGTGCACCAACCACGCGAATAACGCTAAAGGTCATACCAACCTCGTGATAGGGTAATAATCTAATTATAGCACAAATGTTTTATGTTTGGTTAACGCGCTTTATGTGCGCCTCATCATCCTGGAGGGTAGAGTCCCCATGTGCCAGGATGTAAAAACTACGCCCTTTATCATGGACGAAATCGGTGACCAGATAACCGGTCGCGAAGGCCTCCTGGAATATTTTACGGGTATAAAAGCGCCAGTCACATGCCAGGGACAGATCAATGGCCTTCAGAGCCAAGAAATCGGATGGTATTTCAACGAGCAGCAATGTGCCCATGAGCGAGCAAGTTCCTTCCGGTGGATAGGGTGCAGACCCCCGGTCCGTGCGTGCTTCGAGCAGGGTCGCTTTGGCGGTGCGGTAGTGGTCGATGGTCAGGACCGGGCGTAAGTGTCGGCTGAGGCGGCGTTCCACGCGTTCAGTATTCAGCCACCAGTCCATCTGGAAACGGTCGGAGGGCAGACCGGCGTTCAGGCCGTCAAGCATCTCGCCATATTCGGAACACAGGTAAATATTGCAGACCGCGCCCAGACGGGAAATATTGAGATGGGCATTGCGGCTGAGCAGAGGGTCATAAGTCCAGGTGATAAGGTCGAGGCCCTGTTTACGGATAATCTGCCACTGGGCACGCTTGAGGGCAAATCCGACGCCTTTCCCTCCCCAATCCGGATGGACGCCGAGGATGTGCGAGTGGTGTTTCAAGCGGGGACCGTCGGGTGTTGTGTAAAAGCCAGGAAAGCCGAAAGATACACCCACCAGGTCATCCCCCACGAATGCGCCGAGCGCCAGCCCGCCATTGTGGACGACTGCCAGCAGCATGTGGGCCGGGATAACACCGGTCTCGGAGCCTGGCCAGACCAGGCGCTGAAGCACCTCGACGGCGGCCATCTCTTCGGGGGTTTCCAGTAGATGGATGGTCCACTCAGCCATAGCGGGTAAACAGTCTGCGGAGAAGCAGCCGGGTCCAGGGAACGTCGCGCAGGTAATCCAACCTGGAGGCGAAACGGGCGGGCATTAATCCGAAGATACGCGGGATCGTGTCCACCGGGCAGGTGCGGTTGACAGCCAGGTAATCCAGCCAGAAAATCGAGGCAGGGAAGCGCGGAAAGGTGGATTCCATGATGATGGTCAGAGCGCGCATGGATTGCATAGGCCAGTTGACAAGGAGGCGCTGCCGACTGGTGACTTCCATCACTGTCCCGATCAACTGGCGCAGGCTGAGGTACTCGGTGCCACCCAGATCGTAAGTCTGATTGAGCGTTTCGGGGTTATCGAGGGACCAGATGAGACAGGTGACCAGGTCCTCAACCCATAGCGGCTGGAGAAGAGACTCGCCCCTGGCTGGCAGGGGCAGGAAGCCGGGTGCGGCGGTCAGCAGCATTGCCAGGCCGGTGGTGAACTCGTCACCCGGGCCGAACAGGATCGAACCGCGCAAGATTGTGTGCGGAACCCCCGACTTGCGTATGTATTCCTCAGCGATACCTTTGGCCTTGAGCACCGGGAAACCGGCGGCCCGGTCAGCGCCCAGGTGGCTCAGGTAGAAGAGACGCTTAACGCGGGCGTCCGCGGCGGCTTCGCACAGAGCTCGCGTGCCATCTATGTCCACAGTCTGCAAGTTGCCGCGTCCGCCCTCACCCTCACCCCCGGCCAGATGGTAGATCGTTTCCACACCACGCATGGCGGCGCGCAGACCCTGTACATCGCTCAGCCCGGTGACAGCCACTTCGACTGGCACACCGGTGGGCAGGCGGGGTGTACGCGGCGACGGCCGCAGCAAAATGCGGACCTGATGGCCGGTTTCGACCAATTGACGGGTGAGCACCCGGCCGATGAAGCCGGTGCCACCGGTGAGAAGGATCATCGGGGGAGATTATAGCAGAGAGTCATATAAGGCTATCGCCCAAAATCCGCTTTTTACCCCACTGCCACGGCGATTCTCTGAGAACAATACGAACATTTAACACAATTGCACTGGTTAATATTGCTTAGTTAAGGTAAACTTAAGTGGGAGAGGAGATGAACTGGCCATACGTTTTTATCCTGGTCTTGTCAACCGGCACAGCCATATATGTTAGTATAGTGGCCTGGGGACGGCGAACCGCGCCGGGAGCTCATCCTTTGATGGCGTTGGGGGGTGCACTTGCCATCTGGTCATTGACATATGCGATCCATTTTTCAGTTGTGACCGAACAAGCCCATTTCTTTTGGCTGCGGGCTACCTACCTGGGGGTATTGACTGTTCCAACCACGTTCCTGGCTTTTTCCATTCAGTATGCCAACCGAGGACAATGGCTGAAAAAAAGGGTCATTGCCCTGCTTGCCATTGAGCCAGTGCTTACTTTCATCCTATTATGGACTGACCCCTGGCACCACCTGTTCTTTGGCGGCAAGCATGTGGAGGGGATGATTCTGGATGGGGGCCCATGGTTCTGGATCAATGCTTTTTATTCATACGGGTTGGTTTTATTCGCAATGATTCTACTAATCACTGCGTACCGCTATACGCCGCGTCCACTACGGGGACAGGCTGCAACTGTCCTGGCCGGAGCGTTGTTGCCCTTGGCAATCAATATTGTCGAAGTGGCGGGACTCAATCCATTTTCCGGTCTGGACTTAACTCCATTTGCTTTTACTATCACCGGTATCTGTTTCACAGTTGGTTTTTCGCGTTACCGGTTGCTTGACCTTGTGCCTATTGCCCGGGATGCTTTGATTGAGAGTATGAATGATTGTGTGATGGTTTTGGATACCCAAAACCGAATTGTGGATGTTAACCAGACAACTCTGCAGATGATAGGAAAACCTGGCCAATCGGTAATAGGCGAACCAGCGGAAAGCGTTTTCGCGAGCGTCAGTGAAATATATAACCAATTTCGGGACACATTAACAACCCGTCAGGAAATCGTGATCGGTGAGGAAAAACCGCTTTATTTTGATCTGCGTATCTCACCCCTCTATGACCGCAAGGGACATTACTCCGGCAGGCTGATCGTGGCGCGCGATATTACCGAACGCCGTTTGGTAGAGCAGGCTGAACACGAACAGCGAGTCTTAGCTGAGGCGATGCGGGAAACTACCGCAGCATTGAACAGTTCGCACACATTCGAAGATATGCTCGACTGTTTGATGGACAATGTTGGACACGTTGTCCCTTATGATATGGCAACTATTATGTTGGTGGATGAACATAAAGTCGCGCGGGCAGCCCGTTCACGTGGATTTCGGGAACATGGTCTGGATGAAAACCTATTAAATTTTTCAGTGAACGAGATTCCAAATTTTAGCATAATGATGGGAACTGCTCAGGCCCTGGTGATACCGGATACCCATCAAAGTAAGAATTGGGTTGTGAAGGATGGATTGGAAAAGATATGTTCTTATACCGGTGTCCCCCTGCAAGTGAAAGGGGAAGTTATTGGCTTTTTGGAACTGACCAGCCTGACTCCGAATTACTATAACCAAACCCACGCTGACCGATTACAGGCATTCGCCAACCAGATCGCGATTGTTGTTGAGAATGCGCGTTTACTGGAAGAAGCCCAACAGCGTGCTGACCAGTTGTGGGCCCTTCTGGATATCGGCCTGGCCGTCACTTCTGGCCTGGAGATGGACAAAGTCCTCAAAGCACTCTTGGAAAAGTGCAAGCGTGTCCTGCCTATCGAAGCCTTTTACATTGCAACCTACAATCATGAAACCGAGATGATCGGGTTTCCTCTCTTTTACGACAAAGGGGAAATTAGTTTATTACCCCCGCACAAAATCAGCCAATCTCCAGGGCTGACCGGATACATTATCCAGACCCGGCAAATTCTCTACATACCGGATACCCTCGCAGAAGAAGCCATCCGGACATACAAGGCTAACGATTCAGGTGGTGACTTGAGCCGTTCTTATGTCGGCGTACCGCTTCTGGTGGGAGACCGGGTGGTCGGAGTTATATCCATGCAAAGTTCCCAGGTAAATGCTTATCATCCGGATCAAATCCGTCTGTTGGAGACAATTGCCACCCAAACAGCGGGAGCCATTGAAAATGCCCGATTATTCGAGGAGGTGCGCTTACGCGCTGAAGAGATGACGGCACTTTTTGATATTGGCATTACCGTCACCTCAGGCCTGGACATGGAGCAGGTTTTGAGAACTTTGTTGGAGAAATGCCGGCAAGTACTCCCCGTAGAGGCATTCTATATCGCCATCCTGGACCCGGACACCGGCTTGATCCACAATCCGCTTGCTTATGATACGGGCGAGTACCTGCAGATTCCCACCCGTGACATTCGCAAAAATCCTGGGCTAACCGGCCAGATAATCAACAACCGCCAGACACTATACATTCCGGATCTTTCCTCCCCCGATGCGGTTACGACTGGCCAGGTTTTCCGTACAAGCGGTACGCCCACGCGGGCCTATGTCGGTGTACCTATGATTGTCGGGGATCGCGTTGTGGGGGTCATTTCAATGCAGAGTTACCAACCGAATGCTTACGATCCCAGCCAGATCCGCCTGCTGGAAACGATCGCCACCCAGGCTGCAGTGGCCATCGAAAACAGCCGCCTTTATGAAAAGGCCCAACAGGAAATCAGGCAACGCGAAAAAGCCGAGCACCGTTACCGGGCTTTATTCGAGCAGAGCCATGACGCCGTGTTTATTCTGGATGTTCAAGGGAAACACCTCGAAGTCAATCAACGGGCCGCTGATTTACTCGGTTATACAGTTGATGAATTGACGCAACTATCCGCATTAGATATTTCAGCTCAGAAAGAAAAGAGTGGACATATACTGGAACGTTTACGGAAAGGCGAAAATATTCCCCTTTATGAACGTGATTTTATTAAAAAGAACGGAGAGAGAGTAACCGTTGAGATCAATGCTGAATTGGTTTGTGATGATGATGGCGTTCCTATTCACATTCAGAGTGTGGCCCGGGATATTTCTGAACGCAAGCAGAACGAAGTTGTATTGCAGGAAGCCAATAAAAAATTACGGAACCAGCTTGTAGAAATTGAAATGTTACAGGCCCAGTTGCGTGAGCAAGCCACCCGTGATTCGTTAACCGGTCTCTTCAACCGTCGTTATCTCGAAGATGCCTTAGCGCGCGAGTTTCAGCGAGCCGAGCGTGAAAAGAGCAACGTTTGTTTAATCATGATGGATATTGATGGATTCAAGGCATTCAACGACACTTATGGACACGATGCTGGTGATCTGCTCTTGAGAGAACTGGGCGAATTTCTAAGTTCTGAAGTCCGTTCCTCTGATATTTCGTGTCGCTATGGCGGTGAAGAGTTTTTAATTGTTATGCCAGGTACCCCACTTAAAAAAGGGTACCAACGCGCCGAGCATTTACGCAGCGCTTTTTTGTCGCTTGACATTGAGCACCAGGGGGTAAAACTAAGAGCCACCTTGTCAATCGGAGTGGCGACCTACCCGCGTCACGGGGCCACCTGGGAGATAGTCCTGCACGCCGCCGACCAGGCGATGTACGCCGCCAAGGATGCCGGGAGAAACTGCACTCGTGCCGCTAAATAAGAAAAAAACGCCCTCGGGCGTTTTTTTCTTATTTCTTCTTTGGCTCAGCCATCTCCTGCCGGACAGTGTTCAAAAGGCTTTCGGCCTTGAGTTCGTTCAGAGTGTAGCAGGGTGCTTTGAGGTGGTCGGCCAACGCCTGGGCCAGGCCCTGATCGAAGGAGGCGTGTTCCATATTGATGACCACGGTCCGGAAACCTCGACCTGCGATCTGCTCGGCGAACCCGAAGGCTTCCTCCTGCGGAGGCAGGACGCCAATCGAAACGTTCCCCGCCCCATCAGTCAGGATGATCAGCAGCGGTTCCACATCTGGATGGATGATCTGCTCCTGTGTGAGTACTTCGTAGGTCATCAGCAGACCAGCCGAGAGGGGTGTCTTGCCACCCACCGGGATGTCGGACAAGGCGCGCTGGGCCAATGTAATGGAGTTCGTAGGGGGCAGGACGAGCGTGGCGCGATCCTTCTGGAAGACAATCAGACCGACGCGGTCGCGGCGCTGATAGGCATCCGTCAGCAGGGACAGGATGGCGCCTTTTGTGGCGGCCATGCGCTCTGCCACGGCCATGGACCAAGAAGCATCCACAAGAAACAGGATCAGGTTGGCGGCCTTCTTGACCCTTACCTTGCGTTGCAAGTCACCCTTCTGGATGGCGAAAGCCACCTTCTTGCGCTGCTCCGTGCGTTGTTTTTGGAAGGGTGCGGCAGCGCGGATGGTGGCGTCGAAGGCCACATCGTCGGTTTTGCCGTTGGCTGGGCGGGACTGGATGTAACGGCCTCGTTTCCGTTCAGTATGGGTGCGCGAGCGGCGTCCAGAATGCTGGCGGGTTAATTTGTCGAGGGGGGTGTCAAGCTTGCGCGGGTCAAAGGTTTCACCGACCTTGACCTTTTTACCGCCATCCCACCAGTGAGCATCCTGGGGACCGAACACGGTCTGCTGAGGGGATGGTTCGGCATGCGGTGGCTGGTCGGGGTTGTCCTGCTCTTCCGCTTCAGTTATGACTTTTTTTTTACGGACTCGCCTTCGGGCTCTTTCTCCGCCGGTTCGGAAGGTTCGCCTTCGGTGGACGAGCCCTGTAACTGCTCGATGCGTTCCTGCAGCTGCTCAGGCGAGATCTCGCTCTGATGGAAGGGGCCGTGCTTGATACGATGGGGGAGGGCCAATTCAGCGGCCAAGGCAATATCCCGGTCCGTGATGATGGTGCGCCCCTCGTAAGCGGCGTGGGCGCGGGCGGCCTTGAGAATGACCAGGTCGGCGCGGTGACCGTCGACGTTGAGGGAAGCAGTCAGCGCGGCAATGGAGAGCAGATCGCGACGGGTATAGGTCACTTTTTCGACCATGGTACGGGCCTGGGCAATGATGCGGCTGAGTTTCTCCTCGTGCGGCTGCCATAGTTTGCGAAAAGCTTCCGAATCGGACTCGAAGGCCAGGTTGTTTTCGATGATGGTTACCCGGTCGCGTGCATCGCGGATGCCAGTGATGTCCACCGAGAGGGCGAAACGGTCGAGCAACTGAGGGCGCAGGTCACCCTCTTCGGGATTCATCGTGCCGACCAGGATGAAGCGTGCTGGGTGGGTAAAGGAGATGCCCTCGCGTTCGACGATGTTCATACCCATGGCGGCAGAGTCGAGCAGCACGTCCACCACATGGTCATCGAGCAGATTCACCTCGTCAATGTAAAGCAGTCCGCGGTTGGCGGCAGCCAGCACGCCAGGTTCGAAGTGGCGTTCGCCCTTCTGGATGGCTTGTTCAATGTCGAGCGTACCGACCACCCGGTCCTCGGTAGCCGAGACAGGCAGGTTGACGAACGGGATGGGTTTTTCTTCGACGGGCAATGGTTCACCGGAGGCAGCCCTCTCGCGGCACTCGGTGCACCAGGAGGCGGGCTGGTCCGGGTCGCAGCCGAAACGGCAGCAATGCACGACCCGCACTTTTGGAAGCAGGGCGGCTAAACCACGCGCGGCCGTGGACTTGGCGGTGCCACGCTCGCCGCGGATCAGCACACCGCCGATGCGAGGGTCAACAGCGTTGAGAATAAGAGCGCGTCTCATACGCGCCTGTCCGACGATGGCAGTGAAGGGATAGATGATAGGCATGAATTTCTCCGGGCAAAATTATACTGCGAATCTACGGATATAATTGGAAAATAGCATTCAACTGCTACTTGCATAAATACGTGAACTTTGAACGATAAAATATGGGTAATAATAACAATATGGGTTCACATATTTACGCAATACCCTATAAAGGAGCTTAAATGTTAGAACTTGCCACAGGCCTTTCTGCCGAACTCGAACATACCGTGACCGAAGCTGACACTGCCTCCCACTGGGGCAGTGGAGGCCTGCCTGTTTTCTCCACCCCGGCTCTGGTGGGCCTTATGGAAAGCGCGGCCGTCATCGTCTTGACCGGGCACCTGTCAACCGGTCAGACGACCGTCGGCGGGCACATTGACGTGCATCACCTGGCCGCGACGCCGGTGGGGGTGACCGTACGTGCCCACGCGGAGTTGATTGCCATCGAAGGCCGCAAGCTGGTATTCAAGATCCAGGCCTGGGATGAGGTCGAATTGATCGGTGAGGCCGACCACGACCGATTCGTGATCGATGAGGCCAAGTTTTCGGCGAAGGCGGCGGCGAAGAACCGGAAATAAACAAAGATAAACGGGAACCCAGCCCTTGCAGGTGACAGTCACTTTTAAAGTGACTGTCACCTGCCGTTTAATGTGCTTTAAGGATGACCGAGCCCAGGGCAATCGTTGAACCGTTTGCGGCGCTGACATCAACAAATTGGAGAATGACCCAATCGGTTATCCCCGCAGAGCTCAGGTTAAAGTCCTGCGAGAAGGTCCCGGCGGTTCCACTGGAAGGGGTCACCGTGAGAGAAGAATCGTTGACCTTTGTGCCATCAATCATATAGATATGGGATGCCAGGGTATTTTCAAATGGCAGGACGGTCACGCTTCCACTGACCGTGAATGGGTTGGAAACGGTGCTCCAGATGGCAGGTGAGTCGACATTGATCAAATGTTCCGTCCCGCCAATGGTGGAGGTCAGGCGCATCAGCCAGAGCCTGTTGCCGATCAGCCAGTAGTTTTGTTTTTGCGGCACGGAAGGGCAGCACATCGGGTCGTTCGGACCCTGGACAACCATATCCAAATGGATCACGCCGGAAGAAATGTCGACTGAATTTATAAGGACCCGGTCACCCAATTGGGCCTGGCCCGCCTGGTGCGGTGTTCCGCCCTGATCGAGGACAGCCACGACAGATTCGAATACCCCGCTGCCGCCTTGATTCTCAGCCAATATGACAACCGCATCGACTTTGCCGTCACCGTTCAAATCTCCATAAGCGTAAACGTCCAGCATCTGGACCGAATAAAATGTCGCGCCAGAGCCTTCCGAATACAACCCATTGACCAGTTTAACGGTGCGCAAGAAGTATGGGGTGGTATAGGTTGCATTACGCAGCATATCCAGAGTCAGGTCACCTGAGGCAGCGGTCGGCGCAACGGGTGTGTTGGTGTCAGTGATGACCAGAGTATTGGTTGGCACAGGCGTATCCGTAACAGCAATAGGTGGGATGGGTGTGTCAGTATTGGAAATAGGGGGTGTGCTGGTCGGATTGGCCTGAAGGTTGCAAGCCAGCAAGGCCAGAGCGAGCGCCAGGGCAGGGAGGATCAATTTGCTTTTCATGTTACCTTCCACGATCAATCAATAAAAGAGTTCCGACAGGCTTGAGAGACCTGCTGGAGGTGGATGTCTACGGAACCAGGATATTCCAGGTGCTGCCACCATCAATGGTCTTGTAGAGCGAATAGTGGCTGCTGGCGTCGGTGGTGACCGCCCAGCCAGTGGCAGAGTTCACGAACTCCATGGAAACCATATTGCCATCGAGGTTGACGTTCGGCGTGACAGTCGACCAACTGACACCGGCATCGTGGCTGACATTCATTGGAGCATTGCCGTCCCAGACGAAGAAGTCAGCGGCCGAAGCGACGGCCAGGAAACCGCCCTGAGCGACCGGCGCGGTGGCGGTCCAGGTCTGGCCGCCATCGTGGCTGACATAGAAGTCGGAACCGGTGTTGTTGGCGAACAGAAGCACTGGCAGGACACCGTCGCGGGTGCCGAAGAAGACCGGCAGGTCGGCGCTTGTCATGGCACCGCTGTAGCCGGCCGGTATGGTGAGATCCTGGTGGGCCCAGGTAGTCCCGCCATCCCCGGTGGTGTAAATGTAAATGAAATCGGACGATGGCTGCGACCCGGTGACCCAGGCATGGGTATTATCCAGGGCGGTGATGCCGTTCTTGTCACCAACCAACGGCAGGCTGTCACTGGAACCAGCAAAGGTCGGGTCGTCGATCAAGACCTGGGACCAGGTGGCCCCGCCGTCGCTGGTGCGGAAGACGGCAACGGCTTCATGGCTCATACCGGCGCTCAAACCGACCAGCTCCCAGCCGTGCTGGGAATCGACAAATTTGATCGAACCACCACCAAAGGGGACCGTTGTGGAAGTCCAGGTGACCCCGCCGTCGGTCGTATGATAGAGCGTGCCACTGGTTGGATCCGTCCCGGAAACGGCCACCCAGCCGGTGGCGGCGTCCAGGAAAAACGAGCTAGCCAGGGTACCACCCAGCCCAGCAGGCGAGGCATTAACCCAGGTGGCGCCGCCGTCCGTGGTGCGCAAGACAGCCATTTCGCTGATCCCCCAACCATGGTTGACATCCAGCATGTCCAGGGTAACAATCTCCGGCGAACTCACAACCGGGAGAGGCGGGGTGGAAGGGGTAGGGATAGCGACCACCACCGGTGTAACTGTACCGGCCGGAATCTTACAAGCCAGGAGTACCAGCACCAGCCCCAGAAAGGGGAAGATCAGTTTTCGATTCATTTTGTTCACCATTTAATCTGTCAGTCTACTCATCAGAGAGTGTTCATAAGTCAAAAACAACCACAGACACCTGCACTCCCTGGCACAGCCCGCCAGGGCAGGTGTGCGGCAGGTGCAAGTGTATACACAGATGAACACTGATTTTTTGATAAAAGCCCTGCTGAAAAACGTTCAAATCCTTTTACTCCGTGTTCACACCTGAACTCCCTGGCACCGCCTGTCAAGGCAGGTGTGTATTCAGGTTCAAGTGTGTGTGGTTAAAAATGACTTTCAAAACACTCTTTCAGGGGATCAACGGTGTCCAGGTACTCCCATTGTCTGTGGTTTTGTAGAGTTGCGTGTGACCGGCATCGTCCAAGCCGGTCAGGGCCCAGCCGATGAATCCGCCGGAGGCTCCCGGGACAAATTCCAGTTGCGATAGCCGGTCACCCAGATTGAGACTGGTGGCAATTTTAGTCCAGGTCAGCGCACCATCGGTGGTGACATACAAGTTAGTCGAACCATCCCAGCACCAACCATTCAAGGCATCAGCAAAAGCGTAATGGCCGGGCGCGACCAGGCTGCTGACATTGGTCGGGTTGCCGGTCCAGGTGGCGCCGCCATCATGGGTGGTATAGAAGGTGAGAACGGTGGTAGTTGACAGGTCAATTATCAGAGGCAGGAAACCGTCATTTCCAAAGAAGACCGGCGCCTGGGGCAGGTACTGGTAGGCTGCGTACCCAGCTGGCAGGGGGATGTTTTGCATTGCCCAGTCAATACCGCCGTCGTTGGTAGCGAACAGATAGACTTCTCCGTCCACAGGGCGGGAGCCAGTCACCCAACCGTTATTGGCGTCCAGGAAAGTCATGCCGTTCTTGATGCCGCCCAGCGGCAGGCTGTTCGACGAATCGGCACGATTCGGGTCGTCATTGAAGACGCTCAGCCAGGTGGCGCCGCCATCGGAGGACTGGAACATCTCCACGCCCTGGGACCCCGCGGCCGCACTCCGATCCGCCAGGGCGAGGCCGGTGCTGAGGTCCAGGAATTGGAGGTAGCCGCCTCCGAAGGGCGCATCGACCGAGGTCCAGGTGAGGCCGGCATCGGTGGTATGGTACAGCAACCCCGTGAAAAAGTCAGCATTGGGGACCAGCACCCAGGCGGTGTTGAGGTCCAGGACGCTGAGGCCGGTCGTTAAGCCGATACCGGTCAGGCCCGGCGGGGTGACATTCTGCCAGGTGGTACCACCGTCCACCGTCCGCAGGATGGAACCGCTGCCATCCGAGGCGACGCCCCAGCCGTGGCTGGCGTCCTGGAAGCTGATATGGACGAGCGCCGGAGAGGAAACAACCGGAACACCCGGCGGGGTCGGGAGAGGCATATTCGTATCTGTCGGCATTGGGGTGGGCGAAGCAATAATACTAATGGGCGTATTGGCGACAGGGGTGGGTGAATTGGCGACAGGGACGGGAGTTCCCGTCGCGATCGTAGTCAGTTGCGCCAGGTTACAGGCCACCAACCCCATTACCAGTACGCCGATGATGAGATAAACTTTCGAACGCATAGCACACTCCTTTGAACTTACGACCGTAAAATGAATTTTGAATGATTGTAAGCCTCGATTCCCGAAACAGACAGGGGGAATCAAGGGACAACTCCCATTAGACGTAAAAGCGCCGTGGAAGTTCCAGGCGCCGATTGCTTGTGTGCGAGCACAGTATTCGTTTCCCTACAAAAAAAAAAAAAGAGGAACGAATAATTTTCGCCTGGAATTCCATTTTTCTTCGAGGGTTTCTTCATTATAGGGTTGATCGTTGGCGATAGGAGGATTCGTTTTGTATTCGTTCCGAGGAACGAATATTTTGTGGCCGGAAGGGCATCCATTGAGGCATGAGGATTGAAGAGGGCGGACGGATACCATCCGCCCGTCCACGTGATGCGGAAGATGGGCGCAGCACTGCTGCGCCCCTACAAGGACGGCTGGTGGTAAAGGCAATCTGCCATGGAAGGCCCATACCACGGGGACAATCTGCGCATAGGATGTCCCCTTCGGGGATGATAAGGGTCGCCCGTACAAGGTCGACGGGAGGCAAGAGGCAAGCCGCCATCGAAGGCTCGTGCCACGGGGATACCTTGCAAGTACGATGTACTTCGCGATACCTTCGATCGCTTCTTCGACGACTCATGTCGTCGAAGCAACCGATGGCGGCTTGTTGCCGCCTCGACCAAGCCTCGGTTAGTCCTCTTCGAAGGGAATATATTTAAGTTCCTCCCAGACTTTATCGAGGGTGGTTTGATTTTCATAGATGACTTTCCGGGAACGGTGAATACTTTCGATGCGACCAACCGCAAGCGAGACCGCCCGCGAGGCAGCGAGGGCTTTATCAAAAGTCATTTTTTCCTCTTTCATCATCGCAAAGATACGGTCGATCGTAATATTGAGGCTTTTTTCTTCGTCTTCAAGCCGACCCAGCATATCACGGTCCAGGCGTATTTTTTCCTGATGGGTGAACCAATAGGAATAGAAGCCATGTTTCAAGGCATTTTTGTTGCCGGGCTGGCCACCGCGCTGGTGAGGGGTTCCTTTTTCGGGGGCGATGTCCCCTGATGGTTCCTCAGCTTTGGAAGGAATAGGGGGAAGTAAATCTGTCATTGGTTGCTCCTTTAGAGATTGACGATTGAAAAGAGTCGCCGCTTCGGGCGACCACAAGGATCGCCCCTACAAGGACGGCAGGACGAAATGATATAAAACTTAGCTTCGGCGCCTTGCATCGACGCCTCATGGCGTCGATATGGCTGATGGCGGCTCGAAGCCGCCTCAGCCGATGGCGCCGAAACAACCGATGGCTTGCATCGAAGGCTCATGCCGTCGATGTGGCGCACTCCCGAAAGAACACCGGGACGGTGTGCGACTTGATGCCGCAGTGCGCGCATGGAGCCGCCTCGGTTAGAAGCGATTGACATAGAATCCATCGGGTAAGTAGCTTCTATCGTTCGGCTTCAACGGGTCGAAGCCTTCGGAAGATACGATTTCAGTCTGGACATTCCAATCAAGGCGGTCGAGGACAGCGGTGAGGGAATCAGCGAGAATGTAATCGTCATGGATGAGGGCGCCATCGGGGCCGCGGGAACCGTCGGGAACACCCCAGCGAAGGTGTTTACCAGGACCGGGGAGGATCTCGCTGATGCAACGGCTGTACTGGAGACGAACTTCGTCGGTGGGGGCAGGGTCAATGAAACGGCCAGTTTCGATGATGGAGAGGAAGCGCCAGCCGATCTCAGATTTCTCCTGGGAGGTGAATTTAACGGGGATGACGCGGGTAGGGAAAGTGTGATCGAGCAAAGACCAGAGGCCTTCGCCCACACCGGTGGCATCGATGACGATATGCTGAGGGGACCATTGTTCCTCCAGGTTCTTGATCCTGCCGAAAACGGCGAGGTGATTTTCACCGGTCCAGGAATGACGGGCAAGGACGCGGTAGGCGGGATAGCGGAGGGTTTCGAGGGTGGAGAGGTCGATGCCGACGATGGTGAGGGTGGTGGAGTCACGGCCGGGGTTGCCGAGACCTTCTCGCAGGAGGGAGGCGGCGAGGCCTGCCTTGGATTCGTCCATGCCGGCGACGTCGAGGAGGAAGGCGATGGGCCCCCTCTGCCCTTCGGGCATCTCCCCCAAATCCCGCAAAAAACACGGGACAATGTCCTTCGGATTTAGGGGAGAATCGTTTCCAGGGGCGAGGCGGGCGGGGTTGAACATGCCGGACTGGGCGTCGATGGTTTCGCAGAAGTACTGGGTGCGGACGAGGGGGTGGTTGCGGCCACGTTCGGCGATGACACGGTCAACGTGAACTCCGTAGGAAGGCACCAGACGGCGGACATCGTCAGCGGTGAAAAAAAAGACACGCTGGATGCCATCCTGCTGCTGGGCCTGGAGGGCAAGACGACGCTGGCGTTCGAGGAGGGTACCGGAAGTCCAGGCGGTACCCCAGAAGACACGGGTGGCGTTGGTAGAGGCGGTCATGGGATCGAAATCCTTATCGAACTTGGCAGGGTCAACCTCCTGGGCTTCGTCGACGGAGAGGAGCAGGTCAGCGGTGGCACCCACGACTTTGGCGTGCGCCTCGCCGGAAAAGAACTGCAGGCAGGCGTTGCCGAACGAGTACATGTAGCCCTTGGAGGTATGCCAGCGGCCGCGCGAGCCGACACAGGCATCGAGGGAACGGCTGACGCGATCCATGTTGTTGGTGGTCTGGGGTTTGAAGGTGGGGGAGACGGAGACAATGCGCCTGCCAATTCGGGAGGCACGGAAGAGCAGCCAGGAAAAGAGATGGGTCTGAAGCTCGTTCTTACCGGACTGGCGGGGGAGGATGACGACAAAGGTGAGACCCAAATTGTGAAGGATGGATTCTTTAATGGCAAGGGCAATGAGGCGCTGGTAGGGACGGAGGTTGATGCCGCAGGAGGAAG
>Ga0209777_10005067_pt1 | contig 15341 bp, 14 predicted proteins | sample FrelakmetHBP12HB_FD_187147 | JGI IMG/M metagenome (GOLD analysis project Ga0209777, IMG submission 187147) | Freshwater lake sediment microbial communities from the University of Notre Dame, USA, for methane emissions studies -HBP12 HB (SPAdes)... | ecosystem: Environmental > Aquatic >... | reverse complement strand
CCCAAATATCAATTCCGCAAATTCAAATTTCCGTAAATATTTTCACCCCCCAAAAATCACCTGCGTAAATATTTTCACCCCCCAAAAAATCACCTGCGTAAATTATATTAATTTAAATTCTCAACTATATGTATATATATAATGTCCATTGCTATAGTTGCTGATATATCGATTGATAACGAATGTAAATTATTCTGTACTGATGGTAAGATAAGATTTGCAAAACAACCACCACATGAAAAGGTTAAATGTGGTGATTATGTTGTGTATAGTATGGATCGACTCATAATATATGACATAATAGAACCAACAGATTATATACGTGAAATGTGCCGTGAAGCATATCTGCCATTGTATAAAAACAAACAAAAAATATAATTAAAAAAATACACATGTGTCGGCGATATCAATATATACTCTTGGTGTATTTTTGGTTATTGGTTTTCTTGGTCGTTTTTTAGATGGTGTTTTTTTTAGTTTTGGGATGATACTAGCCATTAAAAAACAACTAGCGATTAATAATTGAAATTCTAATTTTTTATTCTGTTCAATTAAATTCATATTATATTATATATTTGGTATATAATATTTTTTAAATTAAAACAATTATTTGATCTAGTCTACGTGCACGGCTAAAAGCTGTGTAGTATAATTCATAATTAAATTGTCGCGTAACTGAAATTATAATTTTATTTTCATGTGTGCATTGCAATCCTTGGAAACTATGAATTGTTTTAAATAATTTCTCTTCATAGTTATCATGGTTTGGCTTTTCTGTTAATTCTTGACCACGCATTAGATTTTTATTCAAATTCGTTGTCTTGATGAAATATTTACCAGTTGTCCCCTTGTCGATAAAGTATTTGCTTAACTTGTTTTCATTATTTGTATAATCATCAATCGCACTAATACCAACATCAATATTATTATATATAACATCTTCCTTATTCTTAAAGCACTGCCCCCAGTTTTTTTTGACATAATTATGAATTACCATATTTGCATTTCGATCATCTTTATGATCTTTTTGAAATTCGCGTAATTGAGCTAATTTTTCATTTAGTTCATCATTAAACCGATATGTCTTCGTGTACTTAATATATTGGAATGTTGGATATTTGCTTGGGTTAATTACCTTATTGTTAACGTTGCATTGGAATGAATATCCGTCATAGTCAATATCGCCAAGTATAAAAATTAGTGCATGTGGGTATAATTTAACTACTGCGTCTATGTATTCAAGATTAAGCATTGTTGCCTCGTCTAGTACAATAGTTTTAATATTTTTATTCTCGATTCGTTCGCACGCTTCTTTTTTACCAAGTTTATTTATATTGAATCCAGTTAATTTTTGAATACTTAGCCCAATAGTTCCTTTAAATTCGGTTCGTTTCCCATTTATCAAATTCCAGCCATTAGTCGAATAGCAAATATGCTTATTGTCGAAAAAATTAAATATCGAGTGTGTTTTTCCCGTACCACCTGCACCACCACATATTGACACATTTTTAGTTATGTATTGTAAATTCTCAGTAAAAATTTGCTTAAAGCTTAATTCTATAAATGATTGTTGAACTTTCATTGGCGAAAAATACGAAGAGATCGCAAATCTACCATCTGCAGTTGAGCCACCATATCTTAATAATGATCTCACTTTTCCTTCTTTCATCGCAAATACGTTATCATTATATTCAATATTTGTTCCTTTCCTAACAACTATTGAATCTAATTTAATCCCAACGATCATTCGGTGGTCGATTTTTAACATTTGTTCAAACATCATAGTCATTAAATAAGCATGTATCGTATGTGTAATATGGATATATGAATTTAATGTAATGTTCCGGTTGAAGATTTTTAATATGTGTTTTTCGTCCATGTACATATTGTATGTTTCATCGTTGATCATATTATAATATCTCGCGTCATCTGATTGACACTTTATGGTGCACGTTGGCGTATTTCCATCATCTCGCATCATTATTCCATATATTTTGCAATAACCTTTAATTAAATCTTTACCTCCTGCTTCTTGTTTTCCGGTTACGTTGTTATATGGTAGTAGTGATTTTGGATCAAATGGAATATGGCAGGATGGAGATACAGATGCGTTCATAAACTCAAATTCAATGTATGTTTTTAATAGTTCTATGTTCGATGTACTGAGTGTATGTATTGAGTTTAGCTTGAATCCGAATTTATTAATAATTATATCAATATTTGACATAATCTTAATTATTCTTACCTGATAAAACCCAATTAACACACATTCATTAAAATTTTCAATAGTGTAGTTAATGCACTTGAAATTGACAAACGCGCCAGATGGGACACCTTTATATCGTGTGTTTATTTGGGGATTTGAGTAGTTATAATATGCCTTTTTGCAGTCTAGTTCTTCATATAAATTATCCGACATTGACATCTTGTTATCAAAAAACGAATGAACATTGAAATGATAATTCTTAATCATATCCCACGCATCAGATTGAACGACAATGAATTTTTCATTCAATTTATTATTCGTCAACCACTCGTCGTGCATAATCTTAAAATCATTTGTTTGTTTTTTATATGTGCCGTCTATCGTGAACAATTTACCGAAACTCTCGATATAGTAATTAGATTCAATTTTTTTATTTGCATAGTTATCAGCAGTCAATTCAATCAAATTATCGTGTGTGTGGTTGATTTGTTCAAGGTGATTAAATCTGGTGTTATAAAAATCGATCTTGAAAAAATTGAATGGCGAAGATCCTATTGTTTTATTAACTGCTTTGATTGGGTCAATGATATTTACTGAGCATTTGATGATATCGCAGATTTCGGCTATTTGTGTTTCGGTAACTCCGCCAGAATATGTATCATAGATCTTCATTAGTTTTTTATGGCACGTTTTACCCCGTTTGCATGTTTTTTTCTCCAAATATTTAATTATTCCATCGAGAACACAGTTATTATTGACATTGTCTTTATATATTTGTGTGCTATCGAAATTAGCTAAATATGGGATTTTTTGATATGCGTTTGTGGTAATTTCTACATAATTATTTTTTTTAAGATTTCGATCAGATTCGTGTTCATCGTCCAAACCTATATACATTGCAGGTATCCATTCATTATATCCACCAATTGACATTTTAAGCTCTATTGCAATAATATTCTCCTTTGTTATATTTACAATTTCAAATGTGTCTGAGATTAGTGGTCGGTTTCCTGAATATTTAACAGTTTGCGTATATAGACAATTTGGATGTCGTGATTGCATTTTTTTTAATTGTATCCCATGTGTATATATGGTGTAGTCGCTATTTATTTCCTGCGATATTACCACAGTATTACTCGCAACTAATAATTGATTTTTTTTAATTTCAATATTTTTTTGGTTTTCATCATTTAGTTTTTGTTGTGCATTTGTGGCCGTGAGTAGTTGTTGTGTGTTAAATTTTAAATCGAATTTTGGATATCGTAATTTTGATTTAATTGATTGTATCTGCTCAGTTATATTTTTTTTCAATTGTGGGTGTGTTAGTGCCTTTTTTTTTAATGCAGTGATGCGATTTGTTAATGTAGTTACTATGGTCGATAATTTATTTACAGTTATAGTCAATGGTTCTATTGTTTTTGCTAAGTTCGTATATCTGGTAATTGTGGATTTTAACATATTGTATTATATACTATATATAATAGATAAAAATTTAAACCAATTTTCTTTTAAAATAAAATTGATCTATATAATAATAATATTATATTATATTATTCCATTATGAAAATTATTATTTTATTATTTTATTATAGATTAAATTAAAAATGGTTTAAATTTATATAATTTATATATATATATATATTATAATGGAATCAGAGAATAAAAATAAATCTTGCGTGTATCAAATTTGTTGTAATGATTTAGAAATTGCAGATAGGTATATTGGCTCTACTAGAGATCTAACAAAACGAGAAAATAAACATAGATCAGCGTGCAATAATGCACTTGACGGGGGTTATAATACCCCAGTTTATCAATTTATACGAGAACACGGCGGTTTTGCTAATTGGAAGGTTGTGTTAATTCAATATTTCCCAAATCACGATCGCCACGAGTTAGAACAAGAAGAACGAAGATTTGTTGAAGAATTGAAGCCGACACTAAATACTAACAAAGTGGCATTAACGCTAGAAGAAAAAATTGAACAGCAAAGAAATGCACAAATAGAATTTCTTCAAAGACACCCAGGCTATAAAAAAATGAAGAATTGTGAATTTTGGAAAAAACATCCAGATTACAACAAACAATATTATGCTGAGAAAAAAGAAAACTTCAAACAATACTATGTTGACAACAAGATAAGACTAAACGAAAAAATACAATGTGAGTGTGGTGTTATGTATGCTAGATCTTGTAAGACTCAACATGTTAGCACGAAAAAACACAAAAAACTAATAGCAACAATTATCAACGAAGCAACAGCCATCCAATTAAGTAATAATATTATATTGAACTCAACTACGCCTATTTGATTAAACCAGTCTCAACGTCAATTGTTAGTTCCTTCCAGCACTCAGTAAAAGTTAACACATCTATTGTAATATTAGAATTGTTTTGAAAACTGATATTTAAATTTCGATTATTCATTTGATCAGCCAACGTTCCACGGCTAAGATCAATATAATAGCATCGCAAACCATTCTCCCAAGTATAAGCATTCAGTAAGCCTTGACTAAGACCCAGATCGCCAGGTGAGGAAGATTTTTCATATCGTGAAACTTGTTGTAAGAAGTTTTCGAATGTTGAAATTAAATTATTTTGCACAACATTTATACCAGCCACAACAGCATTAATATTTATGAGACTAATCGGACCAGTTAAATTTACCCCATCAGTGAACGGTGATTGGAAAACAGAGAATGGCGTGACGCCCGATGTTGCAAATCCTATGCTTCCATTTATAGTATTACTTGGGACAGGTAAAATCCAAACTCCGCGTAAATTTTGTAATCCCGATTGAACCAATTGTGAGAACGTAGAACCAGCGGATATAGTATTAAATTGATTATATAACATGGTAGTGTAGCAGATATTTTTCGCACGGTTTGAATCTAAATAAAGTGCTCGTAGATTTGGTTTTAATTCGACTAATGGATAATAAAACCGACATGCATTCATTGGGTTTGATGGTATTGACACACCCGCCATAGTTGTGAAATTTATACTATTTAGCGAAATTGACGAAACGCGTGCCACATATAAACCAGCAGTAATATTTGTACTAGCTGCCGCAGGAACTAATAATGTAGTAGCATTGGAAACCGCCGATAACATTATTGGACATGTATTTGGGAAAGTATTTTGAGTACCCGATGATATAAGTGATTGACCACTATTAGAACCACCGCCACCCGTCGCAACTTGTGCATTTACCATTGCATTGCAGTTCAGATAAATTCTAAGCATTGCGTCGACTTTTTTACATAATGGAAATTGCGCAACACTATTTAAAACCCAAGCAGTTGGCACAACAATATAATCTGTCCACACCATGACATTATTAATCACTTGGAAGTTCGCTTTAAATTCAATATTACTTTGCGCGAGTGTTTGTATTCCAGACGCACCGTATAGATTATTTGTTGTTGATGTTGGACCGGGGGCGACGGGTGACGAGTAATCACATACGCGAGCTGATCTATAATACATGCCAGTATTATATGTGCCTACACCCTGTGCGCCAACTATACCCTGATCACCATCATTTGACGGTAATGCGTAAATCATATTATTTGATAGCCCGTTGCCACCATAACCCCCCGCTGTACCTACTGCACCAAGAAAATTACTTGTTAAAGCTGGATATACACCAGCTGTTGTTGTTGTTTGTACTGCACTATTATATCGCAAACTTTCAGAATTATCTACCTTTGTACCAATTAAAGTACTCATGCCATATTGCGCGAGTTCATCTTGGCTCATTTGACTTAATAGACGCAATGTTGCCCACACGTTTGTATATGGCTGTAACATTTCTACAGTTTTACCATTTATAGATAATTCAATTTGATGTATTAATTGAGCACTATTGAATTTTAATACCACGTTCTGAAAATATGATAAATTCGCAGTCAAAGCAAGTGGTGTATTTGTTCCAGGTGCGGTATAAGCGGCAGTATACACAATCGGAATTGTTATATAGCTACGTGATAAATCGACCAATCTACTAGAATTGAAGATAGATGATAAATCAAAATTCACAAGACAGCTCCCACCTGATGAGTACACTCCTGAATTTATGTCATTGACGAAATTCCAGGCTTCACTCGTAAAAACTTCTGTGTCATCTACCGATTGTGGCATATTTGATTTTGCAAGTTGGTACTTATCCGTTGACATTGTATATATTATAAGCAATATATTAATTTTCCTTGTTTTTTATTATGAATTTTTGTATATTATCTAATCCTTCAATTGCTTTTTTTAATTCACGAACTGATAAAATTAATTCAGTTATAGTTTCAAATTTTTCTGAGTTATTTGACACAAATGATTTTATACAATTGTCTTGTATAAAATTTAAGCATTGTTCCAGACTCTCAATATTAAATAACGTTATAATTTGTTTATCCATTATAATATATGTATATATATTATATATATGTCCTTAACTAAAATTTCAGCACTTCAGCGAGCAGATGATGAATATTTATTATTAGAACAACGCCGTTCTGTCGCGTCTACTCCTGCAGGATTAAAACGACAAAACTATAAAAAAATTGATCGGCCAACTGAAGAAACAATTGCACAATATAATCAAGCACATCAAAAGGAACCAGTAATAATGCAAGAAGTAGATATCGACGGCGATAAGTTATTTAACAGCGATGGAACACCAGTTATGAAAAAATATTTATACCATCCGGTTGAAGCACAGCCAGTATTAATTGATCCAATGGAAGGTGTTGAAAATTTTAAAACAACCATACCAATTGAAAAAAGTCCAGGTAAATATAAATTTGATGAAACAACTCGAGCTTTTGCTACTTTAACAGATAGGCAGGCCGAGTACATAGGTATTATAGCCAATATACGAGGAGAGATAGATGCTCTTCCCTCCACGAAAAATATAAAATCAATCATCGAGCATACAAAATCGGAGATAGACGCGCTTATTCTTGAGATAAACACAACACCAGGCGATCAATCTAAAGTAGCAATGTTAGAGACAAAAAACGCAGAAATGGCTACACTAAAACAACAACAAAAACAGAGAAATGCGCTTAAAAAAGAGCTAGCTGACAGAAAAGAAGATAATGACGCGATAAAACAAGAAATAGCCGCGAAACAACACGAGATTACATCTGCAAAAAAACAATACGCTGGAATGGATTATAGAACCTTAGACATTGACGTATTGTTTGGAGAATATGAACGATTAGAAGAATTAATTAAAACAAATAGACAAGAATTGCTTGATATTGGTGTTATAATTGATAATTCGGAAAACGATGATCTCGCAGCCGCACTATTGGAAAAAGAAAATTTAGAAAAAGAAAAATTAAAATTAGAAAATGAGCTGCGATTTGCAAATGACACATATATAGCAATAGATGAACGCAAGAAGGAATATAATACTCAACAACTTGTAAATAAAGCAACAATTGAATCAAATCGAGAAAAAAATAAAATCGCCTTAAAAATATATCAAGATCAATTAAATGCACTGAATTCAGGTGCATTTAAAATGACACAAGAACCATATGAAAGTGATGCTGAATATAAACAAAGACTTATATCGCATTCACAAATTGAAGCACCAGCCGCGGCGTTATATGATGCCAAGGTGTATGCTACAAAGGAGATAAGAAGTAAATTAAAATCCATTATTGATAATCCAACAGTAGTTGATTTAATTGCAAATTCGCTGTCTGATGATGAAAAATATGACGTAATGTCTCATTTTGGTGCATATTCGAAAAAATATAAAGAGATTTTTGGAACATATAACCCATCACAAAGTATTACTGAACTCGTATCATTTTTTAGAAATCCGATCACAGAAACAAGTTTTGAACGCATGAAAGATACTGGCAAATTGGGCGTAAAAATTAAAGAAAGTGTTGTTAAGGCTGAGCCATTATTATTAAATCCATATGAAGAATCTAAATTTGTAATAACCATTGTTAATAATGATGGAAGTGCTATTGGTGGAGCCGATGCCGGTGTTGAAGTCGGTAATATACTAAAAATCGCATACCCAAATCATAGCGACTTTTACATAAAGATTGTTACTACCCATAAAAAAACATTATCTACTGATACTACATACAAAATTTTATATTCTCTCTACGCCACAGAAAATTCATTTATGTTATTGTCGTCCAAGCAGATTAAATATATGCTAGAACGCGATCTAGGATATACCGCAGAGATGATTTACGAATTGAAATCTATTATATTCACTTTTAGTGCATGGAATTCTACTACTACAAATGCGGAGATATTAATAAATAGATTTAACCTCAATGGAAACGACATGATAAAAACAGTAACATTAATAAACAAAGCACTAGGCGCGGAAGAGACAACAGAGACGGGCTGGGGAATTGGCGTAAAAGAAGTACCATCATCGGCAAAGTTTGGTAATATTTCAATAAACGTAAAAAAATTATACTACGATGATATATTGTCAATACGCGATAAAAACGGTTATGCGGTTCCATCTGTAACATCTGTTAAAGTTAGCACAAAATTACGAAATATAATATTAGAATCATTAGAAAATCGACATATAGATTGTGAAAAAATTGAAAAACTAACAAGTGCTGATAAATCCATGTATAAACATTTAATTGTTTTGGCAAAACTACACAAAACCGTTGATTGTGATTTAAATGAACCAATTTCTAAACTAAAAAACGAGTTAACTATACTGGAAGGTGAATTTAATGCAGGGAATGATAATCCAAAATTAATAAAAGACATAAAATCCATCTTACACAAATTACACCAATTTGGCGTTATTACGAAAAATCAAGTTTTAGATTATTTTCGCAATTTAAAAGACTAAACCCATATTTAAATATATACGGCTATTATATATACATGTATCATCCAGTTGAAATAGAGAGATTAAGTGAGGCACAAATTAAAAAAATGGTAAGTGGTCAACCAGTTAGAGTACGTAAAGGAAAAGGCCACATAATACACGCGTCGCCGGAACAGCATAAAAAGATCCATAAAGCACATCTGAAGGGAAAAGGAATAACTATGCAAATGGACCCCTACCAATCCTCACATCATCATTCATTAATTGGAACAGGAATTGTAAGCAGTTTAAAACGAGCATACGGCCATGCCAAAAATGCATATGGACAAGCAAAATCAGCAATTGGGCACGCGTCAAAGTTTTACGGGGAGCATAAAGAAATGCTTGATCCATATGCTGATATACTTAAACGCCAAGCAACACATAAAGTTGAACGTATTGCAAATAAAGCACAGCCATTATTGACGCGCCATTTGGGAGAGATTGGAACACATCTAGGAGAAGACGCACGAGCCGCAGCATTGCATAATATAAATACTTTTGGAGAACCCGCACATAATGAAGAATCGCCAATTTATCCAGCAATTGAATCAGCACAAGATATTGAAGAAACATTGGGCGGAAGATTAAAACATACGCGCCGACATATGCGCCGACATATTGGCCACGGTATGGATGGCGGTGGTATGAGCGGTTATGGCATGATTGGATATGGTAAACCGAATATTATTACTAAAGTCGCCAAGTTAGCAAAAACAGGATTTAATACAGTAACAAAAAAAGCAATGGATTATGCAAAATCACCAGCAGGACGAGCACTAATACAACGAGGCCTAGAGACTGGCGTGTCACTTGCTATGGGTGCTGGTATTAAAAAACATCATCGCCGACATCGTGGTGGTGCATTATTACCCGCCGGGGGTGCTCTATTAGCTGCCGGTAGTAGTTATCTATAATAATTATATACCGCATAATATATATATGCGTGCATTGTCTAATAAGGAATTGGCAAAAATATTAAAAATGTACAATTGTAAAATTAATGATATTTGTTGTAAAGATAATATAACAAACTTAAACGACGGATGGACAATTGTAAATATGGATAATGGTGGCGGTGGCGGGACACATTGGGTATGTTTTTATAAAGGCAAGCATAATATATATTTTGATAGTTTCGGCATAGTTGCTCCGGTGGAAATTGAAAATATTATAAAACCATATACAATGTCGAAAATAGATATTCAAAATATTAATAGTGGTTCTTGTGGTTGGTTTTGCATGTTTTTAATTTTTTATATGAGCAAACAAGATAATAGCATATTAAATTATAATCATTTTCTTAAGCTGTTTTCAAATAATACTGGTAACAACGAAATACAATTATATAATTTTTTCATAGGGGTATAAATCCAGTAAAGTTATGTGAATATCGTGTGTAATTATTTTCATTCATCCGAATTATAAAAAAGTTTAAAGGTTTGGAAACAGCCGATAAATAAGCATTTTTTAAACCGTCAATTGGTATATTTGAGACATTGGATGTTTTTAATATATGAGTGATACTATTCATATCATGTAATTTAAACAATATCCATACATTAGTATTTCTCCGAATTTGCAATGGAATGTCAATAATATTTTGGCTTAAGTTTATAATAGTGTAGTGAAATTTCCGACCAGCATTAAACCAATGCATTATGATTTTTTTATACTTGTTCTCTAAATTAATCCAATCATCGAAAACAATAAGTTTGGGGGTTTTGTCGCTAATATCTAAATCATCTAATTTTGGTAATTCATTCACGTCATCGATCAAATCAACGTCCATGTGTTTTTTCAAATATTCGTATAATGGCTCTTTTGTACTACCACCAGAAAATATAGTTATCGAAAAAAACTTACCACTCGTTTTATCAATGTATGATAATAATGCATTTGTTTTTCCACTACCAGAAGGACCAATTATACTAATCAGCGAATTACTTTTTATGTATGTTTTCTTAAATGTTGGATCACTTGTCGACTCATCTTTGACTTTCGCTATATTATACCAGTTTTCAACATCATTTTTTTTATTAATAATCATATTAATATAATCATATATAATTATATTAATATGTCGGTTGCATTTCCCCCAAGTGAGAATTTTAATACTATATACTATAATAAATCATTTTTTTTTTTCAATAACAATGAGATTACATTGTCTTATTTAAATGCCAATTATCTTCATTCTATTGGCGTGGCATTATCTACAGCAACTATAACAACATTTACTGGAGCTGTTAGCATTACTGGCTTACTTACATTATCTGGCGGTATTAGTTTAACTGGGGCAGTGGTCCTTGATAGTTTAGTGGTCAATGGCATATCTAGTTTTATCGGCCAATCTACGTTCACATTGCCCCCAATATTGCCAGCTGGTTATCAACTTATTACAAATGGTACGCAAACTTTAAGCGGTTCAAAAACATTTTCAACAAATTTAACAACATATGGAATCAGTGATGTTTTGTTAATTTCATCACCTATAATAACCGCATCGACTTCTTGTTTTTCTCCTTATTTTAGTGCATCTAACTCATTAGGAACAACGCTATTATATGCGACTACGATAACTGGATTATTACAAACAACCTCATTAAATGTATCAAATAACGCAATAATAACCGGAACATTGACGGGAAATAATACAACAATTATCAATAGTACATTGAATGTCACGGGAATTACTACAACTAACGCAACAAATATTCAAGGAGTTTTAACAGTAGGTACTATTAATAATATTGCACAAACGATCCCATTAGTTATTTATTCTGGCGCTGTACCATTACCGACATCTGGCACCGGTGGCAATGCTGGTTTAATGCTTGGTTGGAATAGTACGGGTGGAGGGGGAGAATGTGATTTTATTTCAATGGGTCAAGGTGGCATGGGTGGATTTAATTTTTATACAGTTAATAGTGCTGTTTTGCCATGTAATCTATTAATTAGTTTAAATCCAACAAGCATGACGCTAAATGCGCCATTTAATCCAACATCCACCACCACGTTTAATTCATATCATCCAACTACGACACTTGGTAGCAATATATCGACAAATACTTCTCAATATGCTACTGTAGGTTATGTTAATACAACTGCTGGAAGTTCGGCATTACTGGCATCAAATAATATATGGACTGGCCAAAATAATTTCTACAATACGGCAAAATATATCAATACTGGTTCAGCCGTTGGTCCTGTTGCGGTTGGTTGTGGTGGAGGTGCAAATAATAATATAATTATTGGAGATTCGGCAAGTTTAACCACATCCACCGGCACATCTATAGCGATTGGTTTTTTTTCGCAGTATAATTCAATAGCATCTAATAATATAAGTATTGGTCAAAATTGTTTAAGTAGTATGACAACTGGTACGGCAAATATTAGTATTGGTTCAACTTCAGGTACAGTTATTACAACTGGTCAATCAAATGTAGCACTTGGGAATAATGCGTGGGGAACTGGGGGCAATAATTGGAGTTTTTGCACGAGTATTGGATATAATTCACAACCAACAGGGAATAATCAAGTTGTTCTCGGAACTGGCGCAGAGACTGTCGTGTGTCCAAATAATATAAATTGTGCGGGTATATTTACATTTACTGGCACTGGATCAACGCGCGATTATATATATAATATTCCTTCGTTAACAACAACAACCACATTCTCAAATATAGTGCGCTATTTAACATTTACACCAGCTGTAACCGGGTTTGGGTTAATTATGCCACTCCCATCATCAATAAATTATGGACAAACATTTGTTATTAGGCGTTTGCAGACAGGAGGAGGAGGAACGACCGCACTTTCTGCAGGTTCTTTTGCGGCAGTTTGGCTTTTAAATAATGCAACATCAGCAACAACAGTTATAAATATTACTACCGTGTGGCAATTTACTTTTTTCTCAAATGGAACATATTATATACAAACTGCGTAATTAATATATAGTATAATTGTATATATGGACTTAGTGGTATTTAAAAACTCACTTGCTGAATTTGTTAATGAAGCACAATTAATAAAAGATGTATGTGACAAAATTCGATTAATCCCCAATTTTGTTAATTTGCGTTTCGATGTTGAATTAACGAAATATGTCGCAAATATAGTTGAAAACTCGTTTGACAAAAAAACGGAAGCTGAAAAAAATAACACAATAAAACAAATTCTTATATTGATTTACAACTACGATGTAAACGAAATATTGACAATTGATAAGCATATTATATTCCTAGCACAAAATAAAAAAATCAAAAAAAAAGGTCGATTATCGACTGCGTATATAAAAACTGGCAACTGGTTTCTAAAAAAAATTTCATGAATTTCTCAACCATCAGATATGCACCAATACCACATATTAATGATGTGAACACGGTTATTACAAAAATTTTATTAAGTCATGCAATTCATAGTAAGTTGGTAATTTTTTTAATATTATTTTTTATTTAAATATATAACCCGTTTATATATATATATGTCATTCAGTATAATATTAAATTCATCCAATGTTGTTGGGTCAAATAATTCATCGTTTAATTATAAATTCATTGGTGGTGGTTTTAAAATTCCGCCAAAAAGTAAAATGTGTATTAGTACTGCTACGATTCCATATAGTTGGTTTAACGTCAATCAACAATCATATAATAACGCAGTATTTAGTATATCATATCCAATAGTCGGCGGTGCAGCATATACGACATCTGTTATTACGCTCGTAAATGGTTTTTATCAAGTGTCGGATATGAATACATACATCCAAAAATTTTGTATATCACTCGGTTTATTTTTGGTTTCAACTACTGCCGGTGGTCCAAATTTATATTTTTACCAAATAGCGACAAATATCACATATTATAGCAATCAAGTATTAACTTTTTTAATCCCGTCTACCTCGACAAATTTATCAACACTGTATCCAGGTTATCGCGTTCCAGCTCTTGCAACAGAGGGCGTAGCATGGTATTACGGAGCAGGACCGACATATTATACAACTGCCGCGCCTGTTACTGGAACATTTAATATATTATCGACATCTCCAGCATTTGGAACACTTATAGGTTATGCAGTTGGTGTTTATCCGCCAACACCAATAGCAAGTAATATTGCAAATTATAACACACTTGGATCAATTACGCCGAATTTAACCCCCGTAAACTCGCTTATTATGCGTTGTTCATTGGTTTTTAATAACGTCACGGTGCCATCTGATATATTGGATGCTATTCCTATTACAAACGCCACATTTGGTGCGAATATAAATTATTCAACATCATGGGAAAAATGGGTGGATATTGGTTCTGGGCTATTTAATCAAATTTCATTTTCTCTACAGGATCAAAATTTTAATCCAATACCCGCAAATGATAGCAATATTCTTATAAGTATATTTATACAATGTGGTACTGAAAAACAATATTTATCATATTCTGATACGTCGATGGTGTCATAAATTAATATATAACATAATTGTATATAACATGGTTCACAATTTTCACGGATTACCCAAACATAAACAATTAATGCTCACTCATCGTAAAAAAGTTCCGCACATTGCACATAAACGTAAACATTCAGCATCACATTCATCTTATGGTAGTGGTGCACACGTATTAAAAGATTATGATGGAGAAGGTGTAAGATCACAATCACATAGAAGAAAATTAGCACCACTTAAATTCATAAGATAACTACCACAATATATTATCTACAAACCAACCACGCGACCACTTTATATTTAATTCATTAGCTCGATCATAGCTATAGTTAATTATATCAATTTATAATATTATATCAATATATAATATTATTAGACAATGCCCGGTAACGATCCGGGAATTTCCCAAGTAAAGATTTTTTATGTCAGTCTCGAAATGTTATACAATTTAACTACATCGTCATAATAGTAATATATATTATTTTTGTGAGTTTGGAATTTGGATTTTTTGGGGGGTGAAAATATTTACGCAGGTGATTTTTGGGGGGTGAAAATATTTACGGAAATTTGAATTTGCGGAATTGATATTTGGGGGGGTGAGAATTGTCTAATTTACGTAGGTGATTTTTTGGGGGTGAAAATATTTACGCAGGTGATTTTTTGGGGGTGAAAATATTTACGGATGATTTTTTGGGGGTGAAAATATTTATGGGGGGTGAGAATTGCAAAATTGATATTCGGGGGGGTGAGAATTGTCTAAAAAAATTTGCGCAGGTGACTAGAGGGCAAAATTGATATTCGGGGGGGTGAGAATTGTC
>Ga0209777_10005065_pt1 | contig 15347 bp, 18 predicted proteins | sample FrelakmetHBP12HB_FD_187147 | JGI IMG/M metagenome (GOLD analysis project Ga0209777, IMG submission 187147) | Freshwater lake sediment microbial communities from the University of Notre Dame, USA, for methane emissions studies -HBP12 HB (SPAdes)... | ecosystem: Environmental > Aquatic >... | reverse complement strand
CACTCCACTCAAATCCCGAAACACCGGGCAAAGGTGGATTCCCGCGTTCGCGGGAATGACAGGCGCCGGCGTTCCGGCATTGAAATGCCGAAACATCACGAATGGGTCAACAGTCAGCTTTCAGGTACTGGTACCTGACGGCTGATAGCTGACAGCTGACAGCTTTGTTACTTATAACTCTTAATCTCCGCCTTCAGGCTCCCGATTACTTTCGAGAGGCCGAACATGCTTGTCGCGTCCCCACCGGCCATCTTGATGTGCGTGGCGTCGACGAAGTCAGTCGAGAGCGTGGCGTCGAATGGGACCCACTCCCCGACGTAGCAGTCCACCCACACATGGTAGTAGAAAGCGCCGTTTGTATAAACCACACCGGCGGCGATCCTGGTCGGGATGCCCGCCGCGCGGGCGAGGCCGGCGAGCAGGATGCCGTAGTCCCTGCACACGCCCACTCTAGATTGTAACACATCGGACGCCGAACGTGTAATACCAATATCCGCGCGCGGTTCCATGTTGGCATGTACCCAATCGCGCAGCCTGCAGCAGGCCTTGTAGGCGTTCTTCTCGTTTCCCACGATCATCTTGGCCTGGTCTTTGACGGCCTGGACGTCGCAGTTTATGTATGGCGTGGAGGCCAGATCAGTTCCGAACTTGCCCCGGTCGACCGGCAGGTAGACGGATTTGGATGCTTTGAAGCGCGAGGCATTTATGCGCAGTCTGACCGTATCGCTCTGGCCTTTGACGAAGTCGGCCTTCTGGCGGGAGTCGCTTATCACTAGGCTGCGCTCGGTGATTCCTTTCAAGACGATATTCAGCGACTTCACGCTGCGAGGTTCCTCGATCTTGCGGTCGGGTTTGAGGCTGGTGAGGACGGCGAAGTCATCGCTCTTGCCGGACTCGACACCGGACATGGCTTTTTCTTTATCCTCGCGGATCATGGTGATCCCCATCATTGCCGTGATTTTCAGCACGTCATCGTCGTCGGTCTGCCAGACTTTCATATCGCCCATCGTGGTGGAGTTGGTGACGATCAGGGCGTCGTATTCCTTGCCGTTCACAGTGATCTTTTCCCGCCCTTCGGCCTTGATCTTCAGGGTGTCGATGGACATCGTGAGCGGGTTGAAGTAATACTGCGAGTATTCCTTGCCGATCTCCATTTTGAGGTCGGGCGAGGTGAACATTGCATCGCCCACGAGGGTGACGCCTTTAGGAATCGGCACCCTCTGTTTGGATGAACCCGTGCTGCCGGACATCTCGCATTCGACGGTATCGGGCTTGAATGTGGCGATCACGGTGGTCGACTTTCCTCCGCTGGACATCGAGAATGTTTCCTTGAGCGGGTTGTACTTGGCATCCGTGTAGACAGTCGTGTCGATGACCTGAGTGAGATCCACGCCGAGGACGTTCATGTGGTTGTTCATTACGCTGGTGATCTTATAGATGGAGGCATCGGCGAGATCGGACTTGTCGATTTTGTAGCAGAGATAGCCGATCTTCTTGCTCGCGACATACGCGCCCATCCAGGCTTCGTAGGGGATGGTGTAGGCGTAGACGCGCACGGTGACGGCAAGCAGGGCGAGTGTGAGAATCAGTCTTAGTGAGCGTCGCATATCGGCTCCTTTGAAGTTCCGCTTGGTGCGGGGTCAGGAGACCCTCGCACAGCAGTGAACTCTTGATTGTACAGTTTCGGTAGGCCGGTGCGGGCAGTCGTTCCCGCAGCAGATTGAACCACACGTCGCATATCATCTCCAACTTGGTGCGGGGTCGGGAGACCCTCGCACAGCGGGGGGGTCAGGAGACCCGCGCACAGCGGGGTTCCTTCTTGGCCCTCTGCCCTCCGCTCTCTGCTTTCCGCCTTCCCCTATAATTGTTTTTTCGCCACGTTGAGGCGGTTGAGGGCGCGCATAAGGGAGATTCGCGCTCGTTCGAGGTCGATATCCTGGGCCTGCGAGACCATTCTTTCCTCGGCTCTACGGACGGCATTTTCGGCGCGTTCTATATCTATCTCCTCGCGCTTTTCGGCGACGTCGGCGAGCACGGTGACCTTGTTGTCGAAGATTTCGACGAACCCGCCGGTAAGCGCCATCGCATCGACCGTGCCGTCCGCGCGGCGATAATCGAGCGCGCCGATGGCCAGCGCGGTCATCAGCGGCTCGTGATTGGCCAACACGCCCAAATATCCCTCGATACCCGGCAGCGTGACCGAGACGATCTGATCGTCCGAGAAGACCCTTCGGTCGGGGGTTATTACTTCTAGTGTGAATGTTTTGTCAGGCATAATAGCTCTCAGCCTTCAGCAAACAGCTTTTCGAGATATTCAGCGCACATGCATACGGGCGCGATTGCTCGCACTTCGTCAGTTAGCAGGTCCTTGTCGCCGGTTATTGCGAAGTCGGGTTTGGCGAGAATGATGCCGGCCAGGATTGGCGCGTCCTTTGGGTCGCGGACCAACTGTGCTGACGCCTCAACATCGGCGCGAGTTGGCATGGGAGCCAGTTCATACTCCACGTCAGACAGGAAAGTCTGCAACACATGGAGCCGAGCCGGCCACTTCTCCTGGAATGCGTTTCCGGCTTCTCCAATGACTTCTTGTGAAATCACGAGCTTCACGAGTCCTCGATCAGCCAGTTCCAGAAGAAGAGCTTCGTTCCCGGGAAACAACAGACCGGATATCAGCACATTGGTATCGAGAAACAGTCTGTCGACTTTCATGCCGCGGAGCGTCTCTCGCGGATTGCATGAATCAGCTCATCCAGGTCCTCACGCGTGAAGCCCTCAGCCTCAACTTCGTCCCTAAGTTCCTTGGTCAGCGCCTCAAGCCGCGTTTCCGGCTGGTGCCTCAATATCGAGATGCCGTCCTTCGATTCTTCCACGAAGAGATAATCGCCTTCGTGGATCTCCAACTTTTCCCGAATTCTCTTCGGCAGCACGATCTGGCCCTTGGAAGAGACGCGAACCATTTTCCTGATAGCCACCTTTGGCCTCCAGTAAGCATTTCTTACTTTCTATTATACCACTTGCCGGGCAATTATGCTTTCCGAGGGCTGAAAAGCAGATTCCTCGACTGCGCTCGGAATGACAATGTTCGACGGCTTTGTTTCTTCGGAGTTACAGAGCGCCCTCACCCCGACCCTCTCCCCGAGGAGAGGGGGTAGCCTGTGCAGGTTACAGCGTAGGTTTCGGGAAAAGGGTTTCCCGAAACAACCGGCTTCTTTTCTTCGCGGCTACAGAGCGCCCTCACCCCGACCCTCTCCCCCGGGAGAGGGAGTTCTTCGATTACGGCGTAAGTTTCGGGATTTCCGTTCGGCCTCTGGCCTCACTCAAATCCCGAAACACCGGAAATGCCCAGGCGCCCGTCGATTTCACTCTCCCGGCCTGCGAACGTGCCTTCCGGGGCCGCAGCCGACTATGAACGCCAGCACTGCCGCCATCAACCAGATCATCGCAAGCGCAATCATGCCTACTATAACCGCAGCATTATTCTCCGGGCGGGCTGTCAACCACATCAAAAACGCGATCGCGACGACTACTCCTATCACAGCGGTTACGACCGCCGAAGTACATGCGGATTCAAGACGTAGCGTGACGACCTCGCATTGCCCTTCATAGCAACTCCTGAAGTGGCCAAATACCACCGCCCCAACTACAATGGCCACCACGAAAGGGCCACCCAACATAAGAAAGGACAGCAGGTAATTCCACGATGCGCTCAATATGCCCTCCGCCTTCAGCTACACCTCGACTCCCATCTTCTTCGCCTTCTCGACGGCCTCTTCGATCGCGCCGGTCATGTAGAATGCCTGCTCGGGGAGATGGTCCCACTTGCCGTCGAGGATTTCCTTGAAGCTGCGCACGGTATCGGCTTTGGAGACATACTTGCCGGGCAGGCTGGTGAAGACCTCGGCCACGAAGAACGGCTGGCTCAGGAAGTTTTCGATCTTACGGGCGCGAGCGACGATCAGCTTGTCCTCGTCGGAAAGCTCGTCGACGCCAAGGATCGCGATGATGTCCTGGAGTTCGCGGTATCTTTGGAGAATTTGCTGGACTCCGCGAGCGACGTCGTAATGCTCCAAGCCGACGATGTTGGGGTCGAGAATCCTCGAAGTCGATGCCAGCGGATCGACGGCCGGGTAGATGGCACGGACGAATATGCGCCTCTCAAGATACGTGGTCGCATCAAGGAAGGCAAAAGTGGTTGCCGGAGCCGGGTCGGTCGGGTCGTCGGCGGGGACGTAAATCGCCTGGATGGATGTGACCGAGCCGCGTACCGTGGATGTAATTCTCTCCTGCAGCGCGCCCATCTCGGTGCCGAGTGTCGGCTGGTAGCCGACCGCGCTGGGCATTCTACCGAGAAGCGCCGAGACCTCGGAGCCGCCCTGCGTGAACCTGAATATGTTGTCGATGAACAGAAGGACGTCCTGGCCCTCGGCATCGCGGAAATACTCGGCCATCGTCAGCGCCGAAAGCCCGACCCTGAGCCTCGCTCCGGGAGGTTCGTTCATCTGGCCGAAGACCATGGTTGTCTTGTCGATAACGCCGCTTTCCTGCATTTCCAGCCAGAGGTCGTTGCCCTCGCGGGTGCGTTCACCGACTCCCGCGAAGACCGAGAAGCCGCCGTGCTCTGTAGCGACGTTGCGGATAAGCTCGGTGATCAGAACGGTCTTGCCGACACCCGCGCCTCCGAACAGGCCGATCTTGCCGCCCTTGGCGTAAGGGCAGATGAGGTCGACGACCTTGATGCCCGTCTCGAACATCTCGACCGCGGGGACCTGGTCCTCGAACGACGGCGGATCGCGGTGGATGGGAAGCCTTTGCTTGATGTCTATGTCGCCCTTCTTGTCGATGGTCTCGCCGAGGAGGTTGAAGACCCGGCCGAGCGTTTCGCGGCCCACGGGGACCGTGATCGGCCCACCGGTGTCGATAGCCTGCATGCCGCGCACGAGGCCGTCGGTGGACTGCATGGACACGCAGCGCACGATGTCGTTGCCGAGCATCTGGGCGACCTCGGCGGTGAGAGTCTGTCCCTGGACGTCTGGTATGTGTATTGCGTTCAGAATCTCCGGCAGCTCTTCCGGCGGGAACTTGATGTCCACGACCGGGCCGATTACCTGAGCAACTTTTCCTGTAGCCAAGATCTTACCTCCGGTAAGAGTTGAAAGTTGAAAGTTGAAAGTCAAAAGTTGGGGAAGGCCGGGTTGAGAAACCAGCGTCCGGGCCGAGTAACTTTCAACTTTCCACTTTGGACTTTCAACTTGCTTATTTTTGCGCCTCCGCGCCGCCGATGATTTCCGTGATTTCTTTCGTGATCGCGGCCTGGCGCGCTTTGTTGTATACAAGGGTGAGGTTGTCGATCATCTCACCCGCGTTCTTTGTCGCGGCGGACATGGCGGACATCCGGGCGCCCTGCTCGCTGGCCTGGGATTCGACCAGGGCCTGGTAGACCTGGGTGTCCACGTATTTCGGGATCAACGCTCCCAAGAGCAGTTCGGGGTCGGGCTCGAAAATGAACTCGGCATGCTCGAATTCCCCGACCTCGGGTTTGGTCATCGGCAGCAGTCTTGTGGCGACCGGCTCCTGGCGCATCGCCGTGATGAACTTCGCGTAGACCAGGTAGACTGCATCCACCTCGCCGTTCTCGAACATTCCCCGGACCAGCCTGGTGATCCGGGTGATGTCGGCGAAACTGACGTCCTTGCCGATTTCGGTGTCAGCGTATATCTGATAAGGCCTCTTGCGGAAGAAGCCGACGGCCTTTTTGCCGACCAGGACCAACCTGACCTGCTCGGGGCTGTGCTCTCTGATCTCGGCCATCGCTCTGTTCATTACGTTGGAGTTGAAACTGCCCGCAAGGCCGCGCTCGGCGCCGAAGATAACATAGGCGACGTTGGTTTCTTTACGCACTTCGAGCAGAGGATGTTCGATATCGCCCGCGCGGCTGGCGAGGTTGGTCATGACTTCGGCCATTTTCTGGGCGTAAGGGCGGGCGGCCAAGGCGCGATCCTGGGCTTTTCTGAGCCTGGCCGCCGCGACCATTTTCATCGCGTTGGTGAGCTTTTCTATGTTTTTGACGGTGCGTATGCGCCGCCTTACGTCTTTTGCGCTTGCCATAAATCAGCCTTGTATACCCTCCAGGTAGGGATACCTGGAGGGATAGTCCAAGCCTTAGTTCCTCCAGGTAAGGATACCTGGAGGGATAGTCCAAGCCTTAGTTCCTCCAGGTAAGGATACCTGGAGGGATAGTCCAAGCCTTAGTTCCTCCAGGTAAGGATACCTGGAGGGATAATCCAAGCCTTAGTTCCTCCAGGTAAGGATACCTGGAGGGATAGTCCAAGCCCTAGTGCCTCCAGGTAGGATACCTGGAGGGATAGTATAATCTACTCTACGTGTATCCCATGCGCCACTGCATTTCTTACGAAAGATGACGGATGGTGCATCATGATCTCGAATTCCTCGGGCGTATAGCAGATAGCGTCCACATGAACGTGCGGGTGTACCGTGTTGAGAAAATGCCCCATACGGTTTACAAAACGAATCTCCCTGAACCTATCCGAAACTAATATGATGTCGATATCGCTCTCTTCGCGCGCCAGGCCTTCGGCTCTCGATCCAAAGACAATGAAGTGCCGAGGTGCATACTCGCGCTTTATCAGGTCGAGTTTTTCACTGAGAAACTGCCGGATGACTTCGTCGCCTATTGTATGCTCATTGTCCATTGCCTATCGCCGGATTCCGGGCTCTCAGCCCTCAGCTTTCCACTCTCCACTACGCCTTAAGCTGCCCTTTGAACTCCTCGACGGCCTTTTTCAGAGTCTCCTTGAGGTTATCATCGAGCGCGCCGGTCTTTAGGAGCGTGTGGCTTACGTCGGGATACTTGTCGGCCATGAATGCGTCCAGTTCTTTCTCGAACCTGCGCGCCGCCGAGACGGGCAGGTCATCCAGATAGCCGTTGGTCGCCGCGAAGATGATAATCACTTGCTGGGCGAGGTCCATGGGCGTATACTGCGGCTGCTTGAGGATCTCGACGATCCTCTCACCACGCGCGAGTTGGGCCAGCGTTGCCTTGTCCAGGTCGCTTGCGAACTGCGCGAAAGCCTGCAGTTCCCAGTATCTCGCCAGGTCCATCTTGAGCTGGCCCGCGACTGTCTTCATCGCCTTCTTCTGGGCGCTGGAACCGACTCTCGATACCGACACGCCGACGTTGATAGCCGGGCGGATGCCGGAGTAGAAGAGATCGGGTTCGAGATATATCTGGCCGTCGGTGATCGAGATGACGTTGGTCGGGATATACGCGGAAACGTCGCCGGCCTGGGTCTCGATGATCGGCAGCGCGGTCAGCGATCCGCCGCCGAGTTCTTCGTTGAGCTTCGCGGCCCTTTCGAGCAATCTCGCGTGCAGATAGAAAATGTCTCCCGGATAAGCCTCGCGCCCAGGAGGTCTTCGCAGAAGCAGCGAAACCTGCCTGTAAGCTATCGCATGCTTGGAAAGATCATCGTAAATCACGAGCGTGTGGCGGCCGGTGTCACGGAAATACTCGGCCATCGTGCAGCCGGCGTAGGGAGCGATGTACTGCAGCGGGGCCGGGTCGCTGGCCGAAGCCACGACGACGGTCGTATACTCCATCGCTCCGTGTTTTTCAAATATGCCGACGATGGCGGCGACGGTCGACATTTTCTGCCCGATCGCCACGTAGAAGCAATGGACGTCCTGGCCCTTTTGGTTCAGGATGGTGTCCACGGCGATGGCGGTCTTGCCGGTCTGGCGATCACCGATGATAAGTTCCCTCTGGCCCCTGCCTATCGGGATCATCGAGTCGACGGCCTTGATGCCTGTCGCGAGCGATTCCTTGACGGGCTGTCTATCGACAACGCCGGGCGCGCGGGTTTCGACGTGCCTGCGCTCGCTGGTGATGATCGGCCCCTTGCCGTCGATGGGATCTCCAATGGCATTGACGACCCGGCCCAGCATGGCATCGCCGACCGGAACGTCGATGATACGCCCGGTGCGTTTGACCTGGTCGCCCTCCTTGATCTCGGTGTCGGAACCCAGGAGGATAACGCCGACGTTGTCCTCTTCGAGGTTCAGGATCATACCCATAACGCCGTTGGGGAACTCCACCAACTCGCTGGCCATCGCATCCCGGAGCCCGTATATGCGCGCGATACCGTCGCCCACCTGCAGGACGGTACCCACGCCGACTTCGGCTATTTCTTTCTGGTAGGACGCAAGTTGTGTCTCGAGGATCCCAGCAACTTCATCCGGCCTTATGTTGACTGCCATAGTTCCACTCCGTTCGAGTCATTGCGTCGCACGACCAAGGTCAAGTTTCGGGATTTCCGTTCCGTTGCACTACACTCAAATCCCGAAACACCGGGCGAATGTACCTTCGCAGGTACAGAGCGCCCTCACCCCAACCCTCTCCCCCAGGAGAGGGAGTCTTTCGACTACAGCCTTCGTTAGTTTCGGGATTTCCGTTCCGCTATTCGCTTCACTCAAATTCCGAAACACCGGAAGGTGGATTCCCGCGTTCGCGGGAATGACAGGTTGCGTGGGCCTTCGTTCGTTTCGGCATTGAAATGCCGAAACATCGCAGACACCGGTGTTTCTTAGCTTAGCAGCTTCTCCCTCAAAGCTTCGAGCTGTTCCCTGATGCTGCCGTCGATGACCCTGTCGCCGATCTTGACAATAACCCCGGCTATGATCGCCGGGGCAACCGTCAAGTTGATATTCACTTTCTTACCGGTCAATTCGGAGAGCTTCGAGGTAAGCCTCGTTTGTTCGCTGCTGTCGAGTTCGACCGCGGTCGTCACGTCGGCGGTTATCATGCCGCGCGCTTCGTCGGCCAGCAGAACGTAAATCTCCTCGGTCCATAGCACGGCCTGTTCCCTGTGCTTGTCGATGAGCAGGTAAATGTAGTCGAGAGTCACGCCCTGCAGCTTGCCCTCGAAGATCGATCGCACGATCTCGCGTTTGGTGTGGCCGGGTATGAGCGGCGACACGATCGATTCCAGCAGCGCCGGGTTACTCTCGAACGTGTACGAAACCAGCCCAAGGTCGCTCTCGACTTGATCGACAAGACCCGCCTGGGACGCCGCGTTAAACAGCGCCGTCGCGTATCTGCGAACGATCCGGCGCTCTATCATTTGGCCACCCCATCGAGTTCACTTATGAACTTGTCCACCAGCTTGCGATGTTTGGGATCGTCGAGGTTCTCTTCGATCAGCTTGCTCGTGGCCAGCAGCGTCAGGTCAGTGACTTTGCCCCTTATCTCGGCGAGCGCAAGGTCTTTCTCGCGGCTGATAGCCTGCTGGGTTTTGGCGAGAATCTGGTCGGCCTTGGCTCTCGATTCGGAGATAATCTCCTCGCGCATCGCCTGACCTTCCTTGACGGCCTGCGTGATCTTCACGCGCATCTCTTCTTCGATGCCCGAAAGCCGCTTTTCGTAGTCCGCCTTCAGTTCCTCGGCCAACCTGCGTTGACCTTCGGCGGCGTTGTATTGCCCCTCTATCTCGGCCCGCCTGGCTTCAAGAAGGTCCAAGATCGGTTTGAACAGGTATTTCTTGAATACAAGCAGCAAGAGTAGGAAGCCGCCGGCCTGAAGTATCAGGACGGGACCTTTTGGTATGATATCCACTTTCGTAATCCCCAAAGACCGGACCCATGGGGGCCGGTCGGTGTAAGTGATTCTACTTGACTTTGCTTACGGCTTGGAGCAGCTTCTCCGCGCTCGGGACGCCCATAAACAGCAAGATCAGGGAGATCAAAAGCGCGTAGATAACCAGGGACTCGATCAGCGCCAAACCGATGATCATAGCCGTCTGGATCTTTCCGGCTGCCTCGGGCTGTCTCGCGATGCCTTCGAGGGCCGAACCCGCCGCCCTGCCCTGTCCGAGAGCGCCCCCGATCACGGCGATCGGCACGCCAAAGCCTATGGCAAGAATCAACGCTACTACTGGTGACATTTTGTCGCGTTCCTCCTTTAAGGGTGCGATAGTTTCTATTGATGTTCTTCGTGGCCCGCGAGGGCCACCGCGATATAAATGCTAACGAGCATCGAAAAGACCAGTGATTGCACCAGAGCCCCGAATACCGCGAACAGCACCATCGGGAACTGCAGCGGTATCAGGACGTTGCCGAGGATGACCGTCACGATCAGAATCAAGACCCCGACCACGGTTTCCTCGCCGAATATGTTGCCGAAAAGACGGATGGAGAGCGAAAGCGGCCTGGCAAGCTCACCGACTATATGCAGAGGCAGCATCAGCGGCGCCAACCAGATGGGCTCGCCCAGGAAGTGCTTTGCATACGTCAGGAACCCCAGCCGCGAGATCGCCATATACTGCACGAAGAAGAATGCCATCAAAGCCAGCGCGACAGTCGTGTTTGTGTTGGACGTGGGGCTGATGAAGCCCGGCACGATGCCGATGAGGCTGCAGCAGAGAATGAAGATGAACGTGGTCCCGATAATGGGAGTGATGACTTTGGCTTCCCTGTCGCCGACTATATTGCGCACGAACCCTTCGAGCGTCGTTACGATGAACTCAAGCGCAAGCTGAAAATGCCCCGGGTTGCGCAGCCTCAGCTTACGGCCGGCTATGATCACGGTCAGACAAAGCACGAGGATCACGAACCACGTGACCGGTACCATCTCCGGAATCCATCCGGGCAGAGGCCCTTTGTGCTCAAAGACCCGCTTGCCGATCTCATAGTTGAACGTGGTCAAGAACCTCAACCATGTTGGGTGTTCAAGAGGATTCGCTTGCGCAATGCGCAACCCGCTAGCATTGCTCCCGATGAAGGCCGCTCCATGAGCCAACCCGCTCAGCATATCCAATAGGTTCCCTCCCTCATGCAACGAATTGCCTCCGTTCAATCGTTCGAGCGCCGGCTGATAAGCACCACTACTACTGTAAAGAATATGACCGCCTGAGTCAATAGCACTCCGGCGCAGAATGCGAAAAGAAACGGTATGCTGCGTGAACTCGCCCAAGCAGCTAAGCCCAATATCGGCAGAATCACGGCAATCTTTAGCACAGAGAACTTGCCGAGCGAGCTTCCCGCATTCAAATTGCCGGGTACGAAGGCCCGCCTTACTATCCACTCCAGGCTCCACAGCGTCCACATCGAGACGGCACAGCCCAGTGTCCAGCCGGCGACTCCGCCCAAGCTGCGAAAGCCCAGCAATACGAGCGTCGCGGACAACCAGACCCAGACGCTTGTCCGGTAAACACGTCCTATGAATGCCTCGTCAATCTCCGCTGTGCCGTGTAACATCTATGAGCAACTTCGCCGATTCATACAAGCCCGCCGCAAGCCCGATTAGGGTCAAAATAATAGCAAGCCACGGTTTGGTGCCGAGCTTGCCATCGAGCCACGATCCCGCCCAGATACCTATCCCCGTCGATATGAGTATCAGCAGGGGTATGCTTGTTATCAGACCCACGGATCGCATCCAGCCATACTTCGGCTCGGTCATCGCTGCCCCCAAGGAATTATTCGCCGGTTCGCGACCTTGAGGATTTTAGCATGGTCTGATGGAGGAGGTCAACACGCAGTAAGGGTTGGATACAGTTCAGTCTCGCGGGAACAGTTCTTCGTGCGACCGCGAAAGCAGGGACAGTCCACCCCGCTGACGCTCTGGGACAGTCCCTGTTTTCGCTGGTGCAGTTGCAATTCCCGCAAAACTCAAAGCTATGTCGTCCCGGTTTCGGGGCTTCAGTGCCGCAGGGCCAGGATCATAAGAAAAACCGCCATTTGTACCGCCAGCAACGCCGCGCCCGCCGCCGCGCGGGAGGCCGCGATCACGTCGCTGGAGAAAGGCGTGCTTCGGATGCCGTCGGCAAGCCCGGACACCCTGTCCATATACGCCAGCACCCACATCCAGCCAAAGACCAGCAGCGCGCACCCTATCGGACATGTCCAGGCGCATATCAGGCGGGCGTGGCTTCCCGGCAGCAGCATCCTGACCAGCCCGCCGATTATCGGCATGACCAGCATTGTCAGAATCAGCGACCTGTGTCGGGTAGTCCGCTTGAGGTGATACCAGGTTAGAATCGTGAAGCCCACAGCTAGTTGGCCTCCTTACTCGCCTCGACGGAGTAGCCTTCGCCTCCGCCGGCTATCACATCGAGCGCATCATCGAGCGTGGGGCGCTTGAGATAGACGCAATTGAGTTCGCCGCCGAATTCGGCGAGCAGGTCCGTGATGGCGCGCTCGCCGTTGGAAACCTTGAACGAGAGGAAACCATCCTCCTCCTTTACCACCACCGACAGCTTCTCGCTTATCCTGCTTTTCACGGCGGGGTCGGCCATATCGCCGAGCACGACCATATCCTCGCCGGCAGCCCTCCTGAAGTCGTCCGGCCTGCCTATGAACATCAACCGTCCGCGGTGCATTACGGCTATTTTGCCGCACATTTCGGCTATGCGCCCGCGGGAGGTGAATATGATCATGCACTTGCCTTCCTCACGCCTGATTTTGAGCAAGTAGTCCCAGAGCCTCTCGAGCACGCGCCTGTCGAGCGTATCCAGCAGGCAGTCGATCACGATCACCGGAGCGTCCGCCACCAGTGCCCGCGCTATTTCCAGCCTCTGCAGCGCGCCGCCACAGAGGCACTCCGCCCGGGTCCCTCGGCTGTCGGCGAGGCCCAGGAGCTCGAGCAGGAAGCTGATCTGCCTGGCGCGGCCTCGCCAGGGCGTGCCCCAAAGCGAGGCGAACATTTCGAGGTTCTCGAAGACCGTCAGTTCGCGGGCGATGGCGGGCGTGGAGAGCGCGACGCTTACTATCTGTTTTCCGCAGTTCCCGAGTTCACCGAACGATATCTCGCCGCGTGTTGGCTGGTCCAGGCCGGCGAGTATACGCCCGAGCGCGGTCTTGCCGGAACCCGAACGCCCCAGGATGCCGGTTATCTCCGCCGACGCCAGTTCGAGGCTGATGTCCCATAATGCCCACTTGCCGTCCGCGCGCAAGCCCAGATTGTCGAGCTTCACCAATGCCATTCCAAGCTGAAGTATATATCGTCTAGGGTGGAAACGTCAATTGGGTGAGGGAAGGCAGGTTGAAAGTTGAAAGTTGAAAGTTGAAAGTGCGGAAGGGACTTAATCGCGAAGACGCGAAAGAGCGAAAGCGCGAAAGGGGGGCGTGGTCAGGTGAGGATGCGGTCCTCCCCAATCCAAAATCCCCAATCCAAAATCCAAAATGTTCCTACGATCCGTATTTCGAGGATTCGGTGCGGGAAGGCGTGTGGGTGGTTGCCTCGTTGGGCGGGCCGCCGGTTTGGTCGATGTGCGGGCCGAGGGGGACGGTCCTGATCGCCACGTTCTTGCGGTAGTTTATGTAGTCCCGCAGTATGGTGTAAAGCGCGGCGTTGGTGAACTTGGGCATGGACATTACCCGGTCGGCTGTGGACTTGCGTATGATTCCCATCTGCGCGAGTAGGTCGATGGGGTGCTTGATTCCTCTGCTGTCATAGCCGGCCAGCGACAGCATGATCGCGCCGGCCTGGTCCTTGCTGACGGCGTCGAGTTTCATCTTGTCCTTGGGGGTCCTTGCCCGCCAGATGAAGAAGCGCTCCTCGGCTTTGACCGTGAGGTTGATGATGCGGATGCTGGACACGGTGTCGTCCAGGGCGTAGTCGTTCGTGTATCCGCCCGCAAGCACGCCCACGCCTCGCAGGAACCTGACGCTGTCCAGTGCCCAGTTCCCCTGGCATAGTGGCGGGTAATGGAGATCCTCCAGATATGCTCCCTGCTCTCGCAGGGTGTTTTGGATGAGTACCATTTCGGGGCTCCAGGGCAGCGCGCGAAACGGCAGGTTGTATCGTATCGAATAGTAACACGCCACTCCGGCCGCCTGCCCGGTCGCGACTCCCACCGGCACGACCCTGGCGCTGCTGTGGGCCAGCGAATCATAGCTCGCGCCGCGGCCCACCACCAGCAGATTTTCTACTTTCAACGGTACAAGGCATCGGAATGGAATGGTGTAAGCATTGGGCTTTCCCAACACGAACCCAAGGTTGTCGGCGGAGGTTCGCTGGATGTCCAGCGGATATGAGCCCATCGCGATCTTGTCGGGGAAGTCGCGGTCTTCCAGGACATCGTTCACACTCAGACGGTAGAGGCCGACGATGTGTCGGCTTTCGCGCGTGTAAAGCTCGGGCATCGCGCCGATGAGTTTGGAGCGCTCGAAGCCCGGCAGGTGAGTGGAGATGAACCGCGCAAGGTTCGGAAGCTCCTCGCGGGCATTCTCCAGCGCCTGCTGCTTCGCCCGCTTGTCCAGTGGGTTCACGCCGAAAACCACCATCGAGTTTATCAATACCCGGTTTCCGGACATCCGGCCGATGTTCAGGCCGCGCAGCCAGATGTTGGCATGGCGCGTCTTGAACGCCTGCATCTCTTCGCGGAAGCCCCAGGCGCACGCGCCGTTTGCCCCGAATTCCATGTTGTTGTGGTTCTTTCGCGCGCAAGCCTCCAGAGCTCCCCCCAACTCGTTCCATTTCACATTGCTCATCTGGAAAATCAGCGTCATGGGTTGGCAATCGTGGGGCATGTTGAAGTCTTCCATGCCTATGTAATAGGGCGCTCCGGCGCTGGCGGCTATGTCGGCGTCCTGGGTGGCGTCTATGACACGCTGGGCATGGACAACCTTCCGGGCGCCGTTCTCCCGAATCACCACCCCGACTATCGTGTCGCCTCGCATCTCGGCGCATTCAACCGGAGTGTCGAGCTTGAGAACAAGGTTGGGTTCCCGATCCACCATGCGCATGAGCACCCATCTCGCATTTCCCGGGTCGAATGATTCCAGCTTATCGCGCAGGATGTTGAAACGGTTGACACCGTTGTAGAATTCCTCGAATATGCCCCGGGTCAGCAATCTGTTCTCCGGGTCTCGGTTCATGTCTATGAAGTTCAGCCCGCCCAGCGTCCAGAGGCCGCCGATCTTGGGCCGGCCGTCGACGAGCAGCGTTCTGAGGCCGTTGCGCGCGCTGGAAATGGCCGCCGAGACGCCTTCCGGGTCGCTGCCGACGACGATCACGTCGTACTTGCCGATCATGCTCAGTTCCCACTTGTTGAGGAAGACCCCCATATACTCCAGGCCTGCCATCAGGATGCTGAGCAGTATCGTGGTCAGGACCAGCCATTTTCGGTTGTGAATCCATCGACGCATATCTTATGATACCATGTTCGGTTGTCAATTGTCGCGCCACTTCGACATATGTAACAGCTCACGGTTCATGAGTACCACGTCATGCTGAACTCGTTTCAGCATCCAGGCTACGAAGGGATAGACCCTGAAACGAGTTCAGGGTGACGAGTAGCCGCGACATCGTACTCATAAAGACTGAGCTCTTACCG
>Ga0209777_10005064_pt1 | contig 15348 bp, 9 predicted proteins | sample FrelakmetHBP12HB_FD_187147 | JGI IMG/M metagenome (GOLD analysis project Ga0209777, IMG submission 187147) | Freshwater lake sediment microbial communities from the University of Notre Dame, USA, for methane emissions studies -HBP12 HB (SPAdes)... | ecosystem: Environmental > Aquatic >... | reverse complement strand
GGTAGCAGGCGTCCCTGATTCAGCTTGCCTTAGCGCGAAGACGATCTGTTCCGAGGTAAATTGAGATCTTTTCATGAAGCCAATACTCCCTTCCTAAGTATTTTAGCATTCCGAAAAAATCTCCTCATTTTTGGCCCGGTTTTCGGGGGGCAGGTCAGAAGGGATGAAGATAAGACTAAAAGACAACCTAAACGCAACATGCACAAGTTTTGGAAATTGGAAAGTAATGAGTTGTTTTTCACTACACGTGAAAGTAGAACGACCAGACCTTGTGACTCTTAGTATACAATCAACCATTGAAGAAAAACCTTTTGAATTCATTGAACTTCTTAGACTTCAAGCCACTAGAGGAACGTTCGTAGGCGTTTGCCCTGTTTGTAGAGATTGGTAAAAATATAATGTATTGACATTACTACCGCATGCGGCTATAATATCGACAATGTTTAGTGTCAAGGAAGCTGCCCAAAGAATAGGAATATCTGAAAGACATTTAAGGCTCTTGCTAGAAACAGGGCAAATCAAAGGCAAGAAGCTGGTACGTGATTGGGTAGTCCTCAGCCTTAACTATAAACGGAAAAGAAAACCGAAAAGAGGGCAGAACGGTGAAAAATAAATTACTTCGGCAATTAGCTAAAGAATTGGGTGTTAGTCACTCTTACTTATCACAAGTTCAACATGGAAAACGTCCTGCCAGCCAAAAACTGGTAAGCATGGTAAGCAAAACTGAAGCTAAAACTGGGACTTTTAATCCATTGGTCACAGGTTCGAATCCTGTACGGCCTACCAAACTCAACTTTTCCACATCGCAAAACAAAAGCTATTTGCGAATTGGCAGTGACGATTTCTGGTTGATGGTACGAGTCCCCTCAACTCCACCAATCACATGCAAAAATATAGCAGAAATTGTCTGAGAGCTTGCAAGAGTTTCGCCCAATATTTAAGACCTATCAAATACTGTAGATACCTGTCCTTATTATTTCCGATGTTGCAGATGCAAGAGACTACGGTGATAGGGAACAAACTGAAGGGGAATAAGCCCAGGTATCAAGCGGGACACTCGAACAAGAGATACGTGAGCTTACTCGTGAGTTAAAAGGGTATACCGGACAGGAACGGCGTGTGATGAGCGCGTTTAAACTAGGTTTTTCCTCTGATGTCGTGCTTGATGAAATAAATCAGATGAAAAAAGAACGTGAAGCTGACCAGCAAAGGCTTGATAGCTTGGTTCAAACAAGGGATAACATTACTAAGATGATAGATATGGAGAGCAATCTAAAAGAGCTTGCGCTAGAATTGTGCCGGACCTGGATAATTGCACCAATAGCGACAAAAAAGATGCTTATACCTATCTTGATCTAAAGGTTAAGGCTACTCCCGAGGGCGCAGATATTAAAGGTTTCCTTGATCCGTGCCTATTCACCACTAGACAAACATCGGGATGTCTGATTCTCTTGTACTATAATAATTCCACTGGAAAAGAGTCTCTAAGTATTTTACCGCAGACAGGTAATCCTACCTATCACAAGTAGTTCATCGGGATCATTGTCCAGCGATGGTCGTCTATATCTCCTGGATCACCCGATACTATCCGCTGCTCCCGGTCTGGCCATCATACTGGTTGTATTTGCCTTTAATCTGGTGGTTGATGGGCTGAGAGACGCCATTGACCCCAGACTAAGAGGTACTCTCTAATAATCGATAAACTCGACGTCCGCCTATGGATTTTACAGTCGTTGGAGGACATCCAGCCGGTGAAAGGATTCTGCCATTTTATAGTCAGTACCTTTAGCCGCTGCGGTAGCCCGTTCCGTAAACATCCTTATGAATTCAGAAAAAGGTTCTCCCTGCTGGGTTTTGTGACAGGCAAAAGCTTTCATTTTGATATCAAAGGTATCGCTGATATCGTATTGGAAATTCGGTTCCTGCGGAGCCCATAACCATACTTCCTTGACCCTATGTAGTTGATACCCCTCAGCCAGCAGGTCAGGATAGGTATTGGGCGACAGCGCAGCAGGCCAAACCGAATCCATCACTAACTGACCAAGGACACGATGGTCACGGTTTGAAAAGTAGTGCTGGTACGGATCACATGTAGCGACTACCTGCGGGCGGTATTTCATCAACAGTCGTAGGATTTCTTTCCTGAAATCCAGGGTATATTCCAACCCCAGGTCCGGATGTCGTAAGAAAATGACCTCATTCACACCCAAAATTTTAGCGGCGGCAAGCTGTTCACCCTGGCGTATTTTTTCCAGGACCTCCGGCTTCATATCAGGGTTACTGCTACCTGTATTACCGTTAGTAGCGATTACGTAAACCACTTCCTTGCCTTGCCGCGTCAGACTCGCTACCGTGCCGGCTATGCCCCACTCGGTATCAACCGGGTGCGGGGAAAATGCCAGCATATAAACCGCGTTATCCTTCATAATTAACCTCCCTTTTCTTTATTGTTAGTTCGTTATTGGGAAACGTATTAGTAAGGTCAAGTACGAATTCCATCATTCAACGGACTTCTTCTCAACTTCTGCGTCGCCGCTTTATCAACCTCATACGATTGAGGGTCAATCACAACCCCGTAGTCATGCCGCGCGCTTTCCACCGATATGTAGCCGTTGATAACGTCCCCTCGTACTTTTTCAATATCTCTTTCCAGAGGAGGCCCGTACCCGCCCCCGCCACCAGCCGTGGCTATCACTCTACAGCCCTCTTCCAGCTCCATGCCGGAAGTCTTCAGCACTTCAAATTCGTTTCCATCCTTGGGCTGAACAACCGAGTAATTTCTCAAGCCCTCTTTCCCGCCATCGATGCCCCAGTGCGGCGACTTCCCCTTTTCGATAAAAGCGAAAAGCGTCGCCGGTGAAATTAGTCTGATTTGCATTCGCGAACCCAGGCCGCCTCTATTTTTTCCGGCGCCGCCACTGTCCTTTACAAGCTCATAACTTTCTATCACCATGGGAAATGTCGATTCCGTCAGCTCTATCGAGCTTCCCGAGCCGCCGCCGGAACCGGCGATAGAATGATGTACGGTGCAATTATCTCCGTCCGATGCAAAGTCGGCTCCGTTGCCGATGGCAGCGCTGGATAGAGTTGCCCACTGCTTGCCCGTATCAGCATCAACGCCGAAAAATCCCATGCCGCAGACATCGCCGCCGGAACTGGCGGGGATTCTTTCCGGCAATACTTTATACATCGCCTGGTTGATAAGCTCCAGTATCGTCGATGCTACATTGCCGCATAAAAATGTCGGTGCCTCGGGGCCGGCGTTATAGACGCATCCTTTGGGAGCTATCACGGTAATCGGTCGGTTGGAGCCTTCGTTAGCCGGCAGTTCCGGATTAGTTAATGCCTTCACCGCCATTCTTGCCGATGATAAAGTAGTTACCCACAAACCGTTCATGGGGCCTCTCTGTTCCGGGTCCGAGCCGGTGAAATCTATGGTGATATTGCTTCCTTTAATGGTTACCGTTACCTTGATTTTTATCGGTTTATTGAGGTCGATGCCGTTGCTGTCCATAAAGCCTTCCGCCGTCCAGGTGCCGTCGGATATCTTTTCGATAGCCAGCCGGGTGATGCGTTCGCTGTGGTCGTACATTTCTTTAACACACGCATTAATAGTATCGACGCCGTATTTTCCTAAAAGTTCGTTGACCTGCTTTTCCCCGAAGTGGCAGCCGGCAATCTGGGCTTGAATATCTCCCCATACCTGTTCCGGAGCCCTTGAGTTCCACTTGATAATATCCAGGATTTCCGGCTGCAATTTGCCTCCCTTATAAAGCTTTACGGGAGGAATGCGCAGGCCCTCCTCGTAGATGTTGGTGGCATCCGTGGGATAGGTGTTTTTGGCGCCGACGTCCTGCCAGTGCGCTTTACTGGTAGCGTAGCCGAACAGGCTATCCTTGAAGAAAATCGGGGTAAACAATACGGCGTCCGAGGTATGATTGCCGGTAAACTCCGGCACCGTGGATATGATTACATCGCCGGGTCTGATATTTTCCTTACCGATGTAGTCAATGCAGGATTTAGTGGCCGGACTTGAGCTACTTAAAAACAGCAGGATGCCCTTTTCCGATTGGGTAATGATGCCCGCGTCAATATCGAGGATGGCGAAAGAACAATCCATTATCGTGCTGAGAAAAGATGAAACGCCGCAATGCGCCGCCGTCTCTATCATGCCGTTGGCGATGGAAATTAGTCTGTTTCTGACTACCGCGAAAGTAATCGGGTCTATCTTCGGCATTTAGGCACCTCCCGCGTGAATAATCAGGTTGCCCAGCTTATCTACCTGCAGTATCTGTCCCGGCATGACCACCGTGGTGTGAAACGGCTCTTCTACAATCGCCGGCCCGGCAATATTGTTCCCGCTGGTCAGCTTATTTCTCTCGTAAATAGGAGTATCGATAAAATTACCGTCCAGGTATACTTTTCTTTTCTTTTTCACGGCGCTGCGGGGTATCTCTTTGCCCTGTTTGATTTCCGGCACCGGCACGTCTTTAATTTTACCGGTGGCTTTTAAACGGACGCTGGTAGTTGTCAAAGGGGCTACGATGCGGTGCCCGTACCTGGTTTCGTGGAGGCGTTCAAAAGCGCCGCCGATTTCCTTTTTGGCGCTTTCCTTTAAATCTCCGCCGGGCACCGGTGTCTCGATGAAATAGTGCTGACCTTCGTAACCCATATCCAGGTACCGGGTAAACTCTATTTCATCTTCAGACATAACTTCTGCGGTAAGTATCTCCAGGGCGCTTCTTTCCATCTCCCTGAAGATTTCATTGAGCTCTCGAATATCCATTTTATCCATCATCCGGGTATATGCCTGCGCGTAGCTGTGGACGATGTTCATGGTCAGTATTCCCCGGGCGCAAAAAACACCGGGGTCAGGCGGGATAATGACGCGCGATATGGACATGTCCCTGGCGATGGCTCCGGCAAATATCCCCCCGCCCCCTCCGAACGCCATGATAGTGAAATCCCTGGGGTCGTCACCGTGACCGATTAGTACTTCGATGGTAGCGGTGGTCATGTTGTTCCTGGCGATGGCCAGTATACCGTCGGCGGCTTTATTCAGGTTTATACCCAGCTTTTCAGCGATGGCGCCCACTCCCTTTTTTGCCAGCTCAAAGTCCAGTTTTACCTCGCCGCCGAGAAAATAGTTGGGGTCAATCAAACCGTTGACCAGGGCGGCATCGGTCACCGTCGGCTCCGTCCCTCCCAACCCATAAGCCATCGGGCCGGGATTGGCGCCGGCGCTCTCCGGTCCCACCGTCAGCAGCCCGGCGGCGTCAACCCTGGCGATACTGCCGCCCCCCGCCCCGATACTGACGATTTCTATACCTGCGTTGAACACCGGGTAGCCCATTAATTCGGACTCGTGCCTTTCTACATTCACACCGTCTTTAATGATGGAGACGTCAAAGCTGGTGCCGCCCACATCCATGGTAACCACGTTTTTCACCCCGCAGAGCCCGGCCAGGTAAGCGGCGCCGGCCGCCCCGCCGACCGGCCCTGACGAAAGGCTGCAAAGCGGTTTTTCCCTGGCGGCTTCGATACCCAGGACCCCGCTGGGACCCAGCACCAGCAGTTGCCCGCCGAATCCCATGTCTTTTAAATTATCTCTCAGGCGGCTGACATATCCTACGAAAGTTTTTCCCATGTAGGCGCTGATAATCGTAGTATTAGCCCTGATGTTCTCACCGACTTCTCTGGCGACCTGGTGGCTGAGGGAAACGCTCACCCCGGGCCAGACCTCGCGGATGATTTCTCCTATCCTCAGCTCATTCTGGGGGTTTGCATAAGAATGGAGCAGGCACACCGCGATAGACTCTACTCCCTCTCCTTTCAGTTTCTGGACAACTCCCTTCACTTCTTTTTCATCGAGTCTTTCCGTTATCTCTCCCGTATATCTGGTACGTTCACTCACACCCAGGCAGAGATACTTAGGCACCAGCGGTTCGGGCTTTTTCCACAAGTAGTTGTAAACGTCTTTTCGGCTACTCCTGGTCATTTCCAGGATATCCGTAAAGCCTTTGGTGGTTATCAGGCCCACTTTGGCGCCTGTCCGCTGCGCAATCGTATTCAGTCCGGCGGTTGTGCCGTGGATAAACAGCTCAACTCCGGATATATCGATATTTATCTTTCTGATAGCGTCCAGAACTCCTTTGCCAAGGTCGGAGGGTGTCGTAGGCACTTTATCCACGATAATCTGCATGGTCTCATCGTCTATAAAAACGATGTCCGTAAATGTTCCACCGGTATCAACAGCTAATCGCTTCATATGCCCTTTACCTTTCTTGCCAGATAGTATAATAGTTATACTATCAAGAATGTCCAGTTGAAGTATTTTACTCCAAAGGATTCAGGCAATACAATAGCGGGATTTTTCTTATTAGAAGCTGATGAGAGAGCGGTTTGATGTTGAAATAGAGATAGGGGGAAGCAGGGACGCCAGTATCGAACCGGCGTCCCGAGGTTCGTGGAAAGAGGCATTATTTGATGACCGATTGTTTTTTAGGCCGATGGACCAGACTATAAACAGCCGGGATAACAAACAGGGTTAAAAATGTTGAACTTACCATACCGCCGATTACGACAATTGCCAGTTCAGCGCCTAGCATTGTGCCGGAACTGGCGCTTACCGCCATCGGAACCATCGCCAGGATGGTGGTCAGGGCGGTCATCAATATAGGGCGCAGGCGGGTTTTACCGCCCTCGAGCAGGGCGTCTTGAGTGCTCAATCCATTCTTGCGCTGTTGTTCCACCATGGAGACCAGCACGATAGCATTCGTCAGGACAATCCCTATTAGCATCAGTAAGCCCATCAAAGCCGATACTCCAAGCGTATGGCCGCTCACGAGTAAGGCGGGGATTGAACCGATAAAGGCTAGAGGCAGACTGACCATGATAATCAGCGGGTTGATTATGGAGCGCATCATGAATATTACTATCAGCAATACAATGATGATAGCTACGATCATGGCGATAAACATTCTGGTGAAGGTGTTACCCATTTCCTCCGCTATCCCGGCGGTCACAACAATTACCCCGGGGTGTGCCGGCAAAGCGTTGACCTGCTGTTGAATCGCCCGGTTTACCGCTCCGATATTTTTATCGGTTATTGTGCCCGTAATTGTGGCGGACATTAACGTATCCGTATGGGCGACATGTGATGGCAGTTCCACAACCGTAACATCGGCAATATCATTAAGGGTTACGGACTTGGGGAAACCTATCCTCAAGTTTTTCGCCTGTTCAGCATCGCTGAGGTTCTGAGCCACACCTTTGATGTAGACAGGATAGCTTTCATTATCAACCGTCACTGTCTTCCCGGGTAAAGTCCCGCCGTTCATTAAAAGTATGAATTCTTGCTGTAGCTCCGCTATCTGGGTATCCGGTAATCCTGAAGCAACTACTTTGGACGGGTCGACGGTAATATTCAGCTTGGGCACAACCGTCGTCAAATCACTTTTCAAGTCGCCGATGCCATTAACGCCCTGGAGCTTTTCCATCAGCTGGGCGGTCACGCCGGCGATATCCTTCCGGTTCTGCCCCTGAACGGAGAGATTGATACTGGAAGTGGAAAATCCCGCTCCCATTCCGCCCCCGGAATCCGAGCCGACAGTAATTAGTCCATTTTCCACAATGCCCTGGCAGGCCTTATCTATCGTTGTAATTTCTTGCTGCAAGTCAGCGTCGGACTTCAGGTAAACGGTTATCGTCGCTGTATTGGTGCCCCCTCCCCCCTGGGACGCGCTCATAATGCCGGCCATTGAGGTAGCAGATGTACCGATAGTTGAATCAAAGCTCCTGACCGCCGTATCCCCGGCGAGTAGTGTTTCCACTTTAGCCGCAACAGCGCTGGTGTCATTGATTTCTGTATTGACAGGCAGAGCGATATTGATGGAGATGGTAGCTTCGGCCATTGAGCCGGACATGAAAGAAGTGCCGGTTATCGGAAGGAGCCCCATACTGCCTATCAGCAGTACGACGGCCAACACTACCACGATAACGCGGTGTCCGAGCGTCCACTTTAACATCTTGGTATAGATTTTCTGGTACCAGTTATCCCGTATCGTAACTGGCTTCGGTTTTGAGCTTACCAGCAGCCTGGACAGGGCCGGAATCAGCGTTAACGCTACCAGTAGTGAGGCCAGCATGGCGAAAGTTACGGTCAGGGCAAAGGGTATGAATATCTCGCCCACGATGCCGCCCACGAACATTAACGGTATAAAGATAGCTACGGTAGCTAATGTAGCGGTAGTAATTGGAGTGGCCACCTCCCTGGCACCCCCGATGGCTGCCTCCTTGAAGTGTTCGCCCTGACGCAGGCGTCGGAAAATTACTTCCACCATCACGATGCTGTCATCGATTAGTCGGCCGACGGCCAGCGCCATGGCCATCAGCGTTAGTATATTCAGAGTAATCCCGGTTAAGCGCATGCACAAAAAACCGATAAAAAGACTCAGGGGAATCGAGATAGCGGTTATCAACGAGGCGCGGACCGCCCAGAGGAAGAGAAAGACCACCAATATGGCCAGTACGCCGCCGATGACGGCCTTTTCCCACAGCTGGCTAATGCTCTCATTGATGAAATTCGATTGGTCAAAAATGGTGCTGATAGTAACGCCGTCGCCCAGTTTTCCTTTTAGTTCTGCAATCCTGGCATTGACGGCATTGGCGGTTTCTACAGTATTGGCCGATTCTGTTTTTACCACTGATATGCCCACGCTGGGACGACCATTGGTACGGGTAATGGCTGATAACGGCGGCGGACTCTTACTTACTGTAGCGACATCGGATAATTTAGTGTTACCGGTGCCGAGAGAAGCGTTTTCGACATCACTCAGGGAAGAATAGCTGGTGCCGAGGAGCCCGGCAATCTGAGACACAGAGACATCGTACTGGTTCATTTTATCCGGGTCCGGAGAAATCACGACCTGGTCTTTGTCTCCGCCTTCTGTATCTATTCGCAGTACCCCTCCAACCTTAGCAAGCTCGGGGACGATTTGCGTTAAGGCAATTTGCTTGAGCTGCTCCGGAGGCAGGTCTCCGGATAGGCTCAGATTCATTAACGGCAGGATATTCATATTAATGGGAATGATTTGCGGATTTTTACTGTTACTTCCCATCATTTTGGGGAAATCGGTGACCGCCTGCGGTAAGGTGAGCTTACTGATGCCTGCGCTAAGACTGTTGCCTACCGCCGTCATATCCGTACCATACTCGAACTCCACCATTACCACAGACATGCCTGCAGAAGACGTGGAGGTAACATGCTTTAAGCCTTTTCCTGACCATTCATCCCAGACAACTTTTTCAATAGGCGCGGTAACTTCATTCACCACGGTATCCGGGGTTGCCTGGGGGTAGACTGTAACCACCGTGGTATAAGGGAAACTGATATTGGGAATGAGTTCCACCTTGAGTCCCAGGAATGCCCAGATGGAAACCCCGGCGATGGCCAGCGCCAGTAAAATGGTAACAAGTCTACTGCGCAGCGCCAATTTAGTAATATGCCACATAAAAAGATGCTCCTTTTGATTACTGAAATTTTTAAGGTTACAGCACTTAGTTTAGTTTGGCACAGCCAAAGGACTATCTCTGCAATATTTTATTGGCTATCTTGCTGTGAAACTTGCTACATAGTGCTAACTCTTCATCGGTTATCCCGGTAAAAAATGCATATAGTTGCTCTAAAAACCTGGTCTTGATTACTACGATTTGTTTCTCCATTTCTACGGATAAGCGTATATTAACTAAACGACGGTCGATGTTGCTTTCTCCACGTACCAGGCACCCTCTTTTCACGAGGATATTTACCTGTTGTGTGGCGGCGCTGCTGATAATGCCCATCGTAGCGGCCAGTTTTTTCAAACTAATGCCTTAGTTTTCTTTTACAAAACTTAAAATCAGCATCTGGGTGTAAGTAATATTTAGCTCATTGAGAATAGATGGGACGCCTTTGACCATGGCCTGATAAATAGCATGGAAGTTCTTGATAAAACCCGCAATTTGTTCTTTTCTAGTTGGCATGCTGAATCTGGAATTAGATAAGTCACTTAATATATTAGTATCTTAACTATTACAAGTATAGCATAGAAAATGTAAGTATACATAGGAAAATAGTCAGGCATGCTTCAGGAAACGATGGTTGGCTACCCTTCACTAGAGGGTACTTGTCTATTAACTTAAAACTTAAAAAGGGGGAGCATTTCTACTCCCCTCATTTTTTAAAAACCATTAATCCGCTACCATTGCACGAACATCGGCATCACTACGTGCACTAAAACCAAGTCCTTTTGGTATGGCTATTATACACCCAATCCTGAATCTCAACAAGACATAACCTTTTTGGCGAAAATGCAGAGATAACATTTTATCGTTTTGTTACTTTAACTTATTGGCAAATATGTAATTGACATCCCCTTGGGTAAAGATTAAACTCAAACGAACCAATACAAAAAGTCCCCCTGCAGTGTATAAAATGCGAATCTGATATTCATTGCGAGACGGAGATAAGTATCATGAGTAAAGTAGAAATCAAGAAGGTAATTTGCACATTCTGTGCGGGTAATTGTGGCGTGCTGGTGCATGTTAAAGACGGGCGACCCATCAAGATAGAAGGCAATAAGGAACATCCCATCAGCCGCGGTTTTATTTGCCAGAGAATTCCGTATGCCATCAAGTGGCTCTACCATCCTGACCAGCTTATGTATCCGCTTAAAAGAGTGGGAGAAAGGGGCGAGGGAAAGTGGCAGCGGATAACCTGGGAACAGGCTCTGGATGAAATAGCTGAAAAATTAGGTACACTAAAGGAAAAATACGGACCCGAGACGCTAGCTGTTACCGAAGGCACCGTCCGGGGCGCTCTCTTCTGGATGCGTTCGCGGTTTTGTAATTTATTTGGTAATCCCCATAATGCATTCCACCCCGGAGTTACCTGCGCTCTGAATCGATATTCCATCGGTCAGGCTATCGCCGGCTGGCGTGTTTGTGATAAAGCCATGACGCCGAAGAAAACCTCCATAGAGAAGACTAACTGTATTGTGATATGGGGTAATGACACCACTAATGCGATACAGAGAGCATCCGCCTGGATAATGGAACGCCGCCGTGAGAGACCCCTGCGTATTATTGTGGTTGACCCTAGAGTAACTAAAATCGCCGAAATAGCTGACATACATCTTCGTTTGAGACCGGGCACAGACTGCGCTCTGGCACTGGGCTGGGCAAACGTCATCATCAACGAGGAAAGATACGATAAAGATTTTATTAATAACTGGACGATGGGCTTTGATAAGCTGGTCGAACGGGTAAAAGAATATACGCCGGAAAAAGTTGCCGAGATTACCGGCTTGACAGTAGCTGAAATAACTGAATCGGCCAGAATGTATGCAGCCACCAAACCGGCCTGGATAATAGGCGGCCTGGCTCCCGATCAAATAGGACTGAACGGCACCCGTGTAGAACAGGCATGCGCTATCTGCCAGGCGCTTACCGGTAACATTGACGTTGTCGGGGGCAGTATAATGCCGAATATTGGCCCCAGAAATGAAAAGGGAGCCTTTATCCGTGATTCAGTCCTTGAACTGCGTGACCTGCTTCCTAAAGAACAAAGGGTGAAACAGATAGGCTCGGACAGGTTTAAACTGATGACCTGGCCGGGGTATGAGTTGACCGCCACGCCCTACGAAAAGTTTTATGGAGTTCCGGCGCCGGCGATACACCGTATGGGGCCTCCCGCCCCGCTACTATGGCGTACGATTCTTAGCCGCCAACCTTATCCTATTACGGCGATGATAAGCTGGGAAAGCAATCCGATGCTTTGGGCGGCTAACACCAAGATAGTCTATGAGGCGATGAAAAGTCCCAACCTTGAACTGTATGTGGTTAATGAGTACTGGATGACGCCTACCGCTTTACTCGCTGATTATGTGCTCCCGATAGCCAGCTGGATGGAAAGGTCTTACATCGATACCATTGAAGACTTCGCAGATTTTGCCATCGGCGGGGAAAAAGCCATTGAGCCCCTCGGTGAACGGAAAGAAGACTATTATTTCTGGCGTGAACTCGGTATCAGAATGGGGCAAAAAGAGTACTGGCCATGGGAGACCTTTGAAGAGCATATCGCTTATCGGGTCAAGCCGATGGGCATGACCTATGAAGAATTCGTACAGGCTGGAGCTTTGATGAGCCCACTGGAGGAGAAAAAGTACCAGAAATATGGCTTCGCTACCCCCTCGGGCAAATTCGAACTGTATTCTTCCATACTGGAGAAATTGGGGTATGACCCCCTGCCGTTTTACGAAGAACCGGCGGAAAGTCCAGTAAGGACACCGGAAGTAGCTAAAGAGTATCCTTTCATATTGAATACCGGAGGCAGGTTTATGCCGCAGCACCATTCAGAGTTCCGGCACCGCGGGATGGGTATGCGGGAAAAGCACCCTGACCCCCTGGTTGATATCAATATCAAAGATGCGCGGGAGTTGGGGATACGGGACGGCGAGTGGATATATATCGAAACCAGAAGGGGTCGAATACAGCAAAGGGCCAGGGTTTCAGACCGTATTCCGCGCGGCGTTGTTAACACTGAAGCCAGCTGGTGGTTCCCAGAAATGCCGGGAAAAGAGCCTTCTCTCCACGGAGTCTGGAAGTCAAACGCCAACGTCCTCACTCTTGACGACCCGGATTGCTGTGACCCACTGACAGGCGGTTGGCAAAGCCGGGCGCTGCTATGCAAAGTATATAAACTCTGACGCTGCAATACACTGAGAAATATTTATTTATTCCCCGTATTGTGCGTGTAAGATTATATGTGAGAAATAAGGTTTTGTCTTCCTGGATATGTAATAATCGACCAGATTGATAAGCGCAAGTCACAATCGCTTGAAGTGTTACCTCACATGGAAAACACTATGCTTTGAGTATATTCTTATGTCTCAGGGCACGCTCCAGCGAGGGCTGCATCTTCATCTCGCGGAACTCCTGGGTTTCATATGTCGTCGCATCGGCCCCCAACCACACTTCACACCAGCATTTTGGTACGAAAAGAGACTACTTCAGGTATCTGGGAGACGGCATATATAGTTTGAAGGATACGTATCTCGGGGAATCTAACATAAAAGAAGGCGATCAATAAGATCAGGGAGGGTTTTGAAGGCGGGCTCTATTCACTTGAAGAAGCAAAGATACGAGTCGCCGGCTACCGTGCTGTTGTCATAAAGACAGAGGCGGAAGTAAAAAGGATCAGGGAGAAAGCAAGCCAATATGATGCAGGACACTTAGACCCGGATGCCATTCGAAATGAATTAAAGAAGGTTGCACGGCAGAATCTGGAAGAGGCTAGTTTTCAAGAGAAACGTGATCTGATGACAAACTCGATTTCAGAATTTATCCTTCTGAAGATCTAAAAACAATGGGCATAAAATGTGGCTTAAAGCTGGTCAATGACAACTCATACACTGATAAAATAGCTACTAAAGATCAGTGTGGAAAAGTTGTGTTTGAGCTACCAATGAAGCCAATTCCCCACAAAATTCTACAAATTATTTCAAAAAGTCGCAGATTCCCCCCGAAGCTATCGAGTTATTGCAATTCAGGGAACTACTGTTTATACTGCTGGGTAACAAGGGGAGGCGGCAGTTGGATTTGCGACAGAAGACAAATAATGAATTATTCTTTCCTGTTTTACTGAATGATTAATAACTATATATTGAGGTTAATAGTCATAGTAAAATACGGCAATCAAATATATAACAATAAATTAGAAGCTAATATTTTCTATACGTTAGGTTGATTGTGAGAGCTAAAAAAGTAGCGCAATTTTTTATTATAGCCACCATACTTTTCGCTGCATGGACAGTTTTTCGTTTAGTAACCGGGGATTTAGTTTTGTTGTTCGGGGTTATTGAGCTTGTGGTGATTACCTTATTAGTATTTTCATATTTATCAATATATAGAAAACTCAATATTGTGGCTACAATTTACCCTTTAGGCATAGCATCACAAAATCTAGATATAAAACAGGGTGATAAATTAAGTGATAACAGGATTTACGAACTAGTATTGGAATTATTGATAAATGAGCAAGTAAAAACCAAAATAAGAAGTGATATAAATAAAACACAACTAATCGGCAATAAGGAAAAATGGAGATTAGGAGTAATTAGCCCTGATATCGATATTTTTAATCCCTGGAATAGAGAGAAGACCATTACAGAAAGATTTAAAAAAGGTATTAGTGATCCGGTCTCTAGATATAATGCTTTAGAAAAAATACCTCAAAAAAGAACGGCAATACTTCACAATTACAATTACATCAACTCCCGTGGTAACTATATTCTCATCATAGGTGGGACCGTAAAACCAACCATTAAGTTCTATCCTTTTTGGCAGTACCCGCTAGCTACGAACATTAAAAAAGGCGAGTTCACACGCATAAGAGGTGTTGAAATAAACACAGATATACACAAGGATAGAAGCCCCATATTGCTGGAATTCCTAAAAGAAGATGGCTTCCCCCTAAAGGAATTTTATGAAGATGGTGATCCTCTAACTGCAGAAAGAAGCGGTACAATAGTGGCCGACAAAGGAAAATTCTTCGTAATCTATCCTGAGTATTATACACAAAAAAGGTTGATTGATGATGATGGTAATTTGGTGTACCTGGGACTTGACGAAGAGAAGTCCGATGAAGCTAATTACGGAGTAATGCTAAGACCTTCGGTATCGAAAACTTTAATACAGTACGTATCATGGAAAAAATATACACCAATTCTAAGGTATCGCTCTTTCCCTTATGCTTCAGATATTATGCTTCCCTTAATTGATACACCCATGAGTTGCAGTGGATGGGCTGAGCTGCTTATTGATACTAGAGGGAAAGCAAGGCTGTTTGTAGCAAAAGACAAAGAAAAAGATGAATGGATAGAAATGATGAGTAAGCTACAACAACTCTTCCGTAATACATTAGAAAGAACAGAATATCATCTACTAAGACTAACTAAAGATAAAAAACTACTAAATGAGTACCTCCTAGAAAAACAGGAAATATTGCGTGATTATTATTTAATTGATGACATTGGGTACTATCTATAGAATTCGAACATAAGGTCACAGGTTCGAATCCTGTACGGCCTACCAAAAAATCTGCCGGAGATGTTCCGCGCGGTACTGCGTTCGCTTTACTTACGGTTGATTGGCATCAGCGGTACCTTCGGGTCGGGGAAGCCGGGTCCCATAATCGCGAACACCAGCGATAGCGCCATATCGTCAATACGCTGAAAATCGGCCTTGCGCACCGTTTCCGGCCTGGGGTATGGCCAGTCCATTTGCCGGAAAGCCTGCTCTATCATTATC
>Ga0209777_10005063_pt1 | contig 15348 bp, 13 predicted proteins | sample FrelakmetHBP12HB_FD_187147 | JGI IMG/M metagenome (GOLD analysis project Ga0209777, IMG submission 187147) | Freshwater lake sediment microbial communities from the University of Notre Dame, USA, for methane emissions studies -HBP12 HB (SPAdes)... | ecosystem: Environmental > Aquatic >... | reverse complement strand
AGGAAACGTTTTGATGAACGATAGCTGTATTATTTCCGGCAGGTGAGGTAGTAATGGGATTGGTTGAGCCGAAAATAGCCACAGTTGGAATGTTCAGCGCGCCCGCAATGTGCATAAGTCCGGAATCGTTGCTAAGAAATAAACGGCATCGGGAGATTAAGTAAATTGCTTCTCGAAGATTTGTTTTGCCGGCAAGGTTAATTAATTTAGTGCGCGCCACCTTTCTGACTTCTTCCGCCGTTTCCCAATCAGCTTTACTGCCCAGGATAATTCCCTGCATGGGAAAACTTTCACTGAGCTTGTCTGCCACGGCGGCAAATCTATCTGGGAACCATCTCTTTGCTGGTCCATAAGTGGCTCCCGGAGCGATTCCGATAATAGCCTTGTTTGTTTCCGGGATATATTTTTTTACAATGCTTCGGGCATCCTGAAGATTGATCCTGGTTTCCAGCCGCATTTCACGATCTACAGAAACACAACCCAAAGCCTTGACCATTTCCAAATAATACTCAATCTGGTGCACTTTTCTTATTTCTTTAGTGCGCTTTACGCTATGGGTCAAAAGAAGACCGCGGGCGTCCGAGTCATAGCCGGCGCGCAGAGGAATTCTAGCCATAAAAGCGATGATCGCCGCTTCAACCGCGTTTTGCAGAAGAATTGCCGCGTCAAATTTTCTGTTTTTGAGCATATTGGCGAGACGAAATACTCCTGCCGGAGTGTCATATTTATTTTCATAGATGATTACTTCATCCACAGCAGAAAAAATTTTATAGATATCAGCCACCCATGGTTTTACCAGAACAGCAATGTGGGCATGCTGATAAGTGGCTCGGATAGATGCCATTGCCGGTATAGTTAAAATGGCATCGCCAATCCAGTTAGTACCGCGAATGAGAATATTATTTATGCCTTCACGTGGCAGTCTTTTACTTATTTTAAGAATCAATTGGTTAACCTCTTTGTTTTACCTGACAGAGCTTTGTCTTCCAGCGTTGATGAAACCAGAGCCATTGTTCCGGATATTGACGAATATGATCTTCAATAATTTTAGTAAAATTCTGCGTATTGATTAATATATCAGCTTCGCGATTTTCTGAACTGATAATTTCAACCTTTTTGCCAATTTCCAGCAAATATTTACCATCGGGCAGACGGCGGGTAAAGACGGGCAGCACCGGAGCTTTTGTATGCAAAGCCAATAGAGCCAGACCGGGCGTGGTACAAGCTTTTCGGCCAAAAAAGTCAACAAAAACTCCTTCATACCAGGCGACGTTTTGATCAATGAGGAGATTAATTAAAGCGCCATTTTTTAACAAGCGAATCATCGGTCGCATAGCCTTATCTTTAGAAAGTGAAACGTTGCCGTAAGAGGCGCGGACACCGGTGATACCCCTTTCTAAAAGAGGACTATCGAAAACACGGTAAACAAAAATAAACGGTCGCGTAATTATAGCCAAAGCCGCATTACCTATTTCCCAGTTGCCAAAATGAGCACTAAAAATCAGCACTCCTTTTCCTTCCTTACAGGCTTCGGTGTAATTATCCAGGCCTTCGATGCTGATCCATTGATGCAAATTATCTTTGTTTAAATACGGAATATCGAAAAAATCGACGACAACGAGGGTAAAGCTTATATATGACTCTTTCGCCAACCTGATAATTTCCTTTAGCGGCCTATCAGGAAAGGAGCGCATTAAATTATGAAGGGCGATAAGCCGATGTTTTAGGGAAATATAATAAGACAACTTGGCTATAAAAACGGCCAAAATCCTTCTTAAGCTCAAAGGAATGTGTTTTAATAAACTTATTATTAATCTTTCTCTCACACAGGTATCCTTGTAGTCAGCTTATTTTTCGTGCTGCCGCTAGCCGATCCAAAATAAAATTATCGAATGATTCCCGCGAGGGAGTAATTTCCAGCTCAATACGCAGCATGTAAACCATGTTTGAAAATTCGGGGAATTTCTGGAAGCGCATGCCATCTTTTTGCGTTGTAATTATTAAATCAGCCTCATAATTATAAAACTTATTTTTGATTATTTCCAGTTCATCCCGGCTGTAGTTGTGGTGGTCGGGAAAAGTATCCAATGACAAAATATGCGCTTGGGCAGCAAGCAGTGATTTTTTAAATGAATCGGGCTTAGCTATTCCACAAAAGGCGCACACCTTTTTCCCCTTCAGACCAGCAATAGGCCACTGATCGCTATAATCTCCCTTGATCACATCTTTAAGTTTATGAATGCTGGTAAAGATGGGAATATTTCCGATTTGTGATAATTTTTTGTTAATATTATCTGCCTTAGGTGTTTCGTCGGTGCGCGTGAGCAAAAAGGCGCTGGCTCTTTTAAGACCTGCTATTGGTTCACGTAGCTTTCCCCGCGGCAGGACATGGCCATTACCCAACGGATCCTGACTATCTAATAAAACCAGATTAATGTCCCTAAATATTTGCCTATGTTGCATGGCATCATCACAAATGAGCACATTGGCGCCGAATCGGTTTATCGCTGTTTTACCTGTTTTTATTCTTTGGGGACCGACAATAATGGGGATACTTCTGAGCGATTGCGCCATCAAAAATGGTTCATCTCCGGCGGTTTTGCTATCCAGTAAAATATTTTTACCATCCGCAACAATGTTTACCAATTTTGTGCTGCTGCCACCATAGCCACGGCTTAAAATTGCCGGTTTAAAACCATGCGATTGCAGCATTCGCGCCAGCATGATCACGCAGGGAGTTTTACCAGTGCCGCCGACGGCAATATTACCGACGCTGATCACCGGACAGGGAAGTTTTACAGCGGCAAATATCTTCTTATCGTAAAGCCGGTTGCGAAAAGTAATAATCAAACGATAAGGCAAAGAAATTGCGGATGCTATTATTTTGATTATAGTGTAACGGCGGATGTTCCCGTCATCATTCCAGATCCTTTGCCAATTGTTCATCTCTGGCACTATTCCCTTCATCTTTAAACTGTAAATTATACAAACGGAAATATTCGCCTTTTTTCTCCATTAGTGTTTCATGGTTGCCTTCTTCGACGATTTGTCCATTAACTAGGGCGATGATTCTATTGGCATTACGTATTGTGGAAAGCCTATGAGCAATTATCAGAGTGGTACGTCCCTTCATGAGATTATCGAGTGCGTCCTGGACTTCGATTTCCGATTCCGTGTCCAGTGAGGATGTTGCCTCGTCGAGAATTAAAATCGGAGCATTCTTGAGCAGTGCCCGGGCTATTGAGATACGTTGTTTTTCTCCGCCGGAAAGCTTTGTGCCCAATTCACCGATATTGCTATCATATCCGTTGGGCAGCTTCATGATAAAATCGTGAGCGTTGGCAGCTTTGGCCGCGCTGACGATTTTATCTTCCGTGCGGTCGATATCTCCGTAGGCAATATTGTTTCTTACGGTATCATTAAAGAGAATTGTCTGTTGTGTGACAATAGCAATCTGGCCGCGCAGGGACTGTATAGTTACATCGCTAATATCATAACCATCAATGAGGATGCGGCCGCTAGTGACATCATAAAAGCGAGGAATTAAATTTACTAGAGATGTTTTGCCTCCCCCGCTCATGCCCACAAAAGCGATAACCTCTCCTGCTTTTATGGACAGGTTAATATTTTTTAATACCGGTGTTTGTTCATAACGAAACGTAACGTTTTCAATATCAATGCCACGGTTGACAGGCGGTAGATTGATGGCATCGGATTTATCTTTAATATCGGGAACCAGATCAATTATGCTAAAAACACGATCAGCACCGGCAATACCTTGATTGATGGTATTATTGACATTAGCGAGCCTTTTGACCGGCTCATAGAGCATCAGCACAGCCGCCAGAAATGAAAAAAACGTACCGGGTGTAGAAGTGCCTTCTACAACGTTATAGCCGCCGTAAAAGATTACGGCAGCGATACCCAGTCCGCCCAAGAATTCCATCATGGGGTGGGAAATGGCAGTAATTGAAACCATCTTCATATTTAATTTAAACAGACTTTCATTTTCGGCAGAGAATCTATTGCTTTCATACTTTTCCATACAGAAAGCCTTGACAATGCGGGTTCCGGAAATTGTTTCCTGTAAAAGAGATGTTAGCGTTCCCATGGTCATTTGAGTGGAGGTGGCCACTTTGCGCATTTTTTGACCAAATCTGGAAAGGGGGTAAATGGTCACAGGGAAAACAATCATGGCGATAATGGCCAGTTTCCAATCGGTATAAAAAATGACACAGACCAAAGCAATAAGTGTGAAGGTGTCTTTGATGATACTGGTTACTACTTCCGACGATGCGGATTGAATTGATGAAACATCATTGGTAATTCGTGACATGAGAACGCCAGTCGGATGTTGTGTGAAAAAAGCCAGAGATTGCTTCTGTATTTGATCGTAAAGTTTATTGCGTAAATCCGTAACGATTCGCAATCCGATGAAGTTCATTAAAACGCTTTGTGCATAATTGCAACTTCCCTTGATTAAAAAAATACCTATGATAGCAAGAGGAATCCATTTCAGTGAAGCAGGATTTTTAGCAAGAAAGATGTCATCGAGAACCGGCTTAACCAGCACAGCTTGTGATGACGTCAACGCTCCGACGATTAACATGCAGATCATAGCAAAGGCGAAGCGCACGCTGTAGGGTCGGGCGAGCCTTAAAAGACGTTTAAATGTTTCCATAGTTTCCTTTATAACATATCATAAGCTAGTTGGGCAGTCTTTCTTGCAGCACCGGGATTGCCCAGCTTGCTCCTAATTGCCGCCAGTTCTTTTATCATTTCCTGCTTTCTTTCTGCATCCGTTAAAATATCCAAGGCTTCAGCAGCAATTCGATTTCCACGGGCATCTTCTTGAATCAGCTCCGGAACAATGGTTTTTCCGGCAATAATATTAGCCAAACCGATATTCTTTACATGAACTATAAATTTACCGATAAAATAGGTAAGGGATGAAATCTTATAAATAATAATCATGGGAACACCCAAAAGGGCTGTTTCCAGTGTTGCCGTGCCGGACGCAACTATTGCCAGATCAGAGCACGAAATTGCATCGTAGGTATGTCCGCTGATTATATTAACTTTAAGGGAATATCCGGAAATAATATCAGTAATTATTTTTTCTTCCACGGTGTCGGCTAAGGGCAGCAGAAATTGTATGTCCTGTATATGTTGGGCGAGAATTTCTCCCGCCCTTAACATTTCCGGCAGCAGATTATTGACTTCAGAAAACCGGCTGCCCGGCAGAAGTGCAACAGTTGTTTTGCCTTCTTTCAGGCCGAATTTTGTCCTAGCCTCTCGTGGAGAATATTTTGTTTTGACTAAATCCAGTAAGGGATGTCCCACGTAATTCACTGGGAAGCCTTTCTGTCGGTATGTTTCAACTTCAAAAGGCAGGATAACCGCCATTTTATTTACTAATTTTTTAATCTGGTTAATTCTGCCTTTACGCCATGCCCAAACTTGCGGGCTTATATAGTAAAAAACCTTTATTCCTCTTTTGTGGGCAGCCTTAGCTATACGAAGATTAAAATCAGGATAATCAATTAATATGACCAGATCAGGATTAAACTCGTCCATAGATTTTTTCATCCTGTTCATTATTCTTAAAATAGTTCCTAATTTAGGAATTACTTCGGTTATGCCGACAACAGACATCTCTGAGGCATGAGCGTGGAGCTTTACTCCCGCTTCCTGAAGCTTGTTGCCGCCGATGCCGTAGAATTTCAGGGATGAATCAATTTTGAGCATTTCATGCACGAGACTGGCGCCATGCATATCGCCGGAAGCTTCTCCGGCAATAATCATTATGGTCTTGCTCTTGTTTTGATTTTTTTCTTCAAGTGGCATTGTTGATCACATCCGCGATTAGATTAATTTATTCTTGGGTTAATTCAGGAAACATAGGCAGAGATAATATCTTTTTTATCAATTGCCGTGCAATAAGCCGCCGCTTTTTTTGCCCTGTCCGAAAGTGCATCAGCCACGGCAACAATTTCACAATTTTCTAATTTCGAGTATTTTTGCAGTTGATAATTTTCCAGATGACCGATGCCGACAAATCTTATATTAAGTTTATTCTTTCTCATATTGCTAATTTCTAACGGCAAACGCCTCTTTCGGATTCTTTGATAAATTTAATGAAATTGTGCACCTCAGGCAAATCTTCTACTTCAGTTCCAACCCTTTTTATAGCCGCATCCAAAAGAAGCGAAGAGCGAAAAATAATACGATAAGCCTCGGTTATCGCTTTGATATTTTTTTCGGCGAAGTTTCTTCTTTTTAACCCTAATAAATTCAAACCGAAGAGCTTGGCATGGTTACCTTGAGCTATAGTATAAGGAGGAACATCCTTAGAGACTGCAGATGCCCCGCCAATCATGGAGTGCGCGCCAATGCGGCAGAATTGGTGGATGCCGGTCAGGCCACCGATAATCGCATGATCTTCAATGTGAATGTGTCCGGCTAAGGCTGACGCATTGACCATGATAATGTTATTATCTAGTTTGCAGTTATGGGCAATGTGGACATAGGCCATCAGCAGATTGTTATTCCCAATGATTGTCACACCAATATCGGCACTTGTGGCACGATTGATGGTGACAAACTCTCTTATCGTGTTAAAATTTCCAATAATTACTCTGGTTTTTTCTCCGCGGAATTTCATATCCTGGGGAGGAGCTCCTATAGAACAGAATTGAAAGACGTTACAGCCTTCGCCAATATGAGTGTAATCGTCAATTATTGTGTGCGGGCCAATTATTGTATTTTTCCCGATTTTAACATCGGCTCCAATTATAGAATAATGACCAATTTCAACTCCTTCTTCCAGTTGAGCGTCCGGAGCTATAATTGCTGTTGGAGAAATCTTCATTTTTTAACCTTCACTTGAGGATTTGTTTTTTTTCCTGGAGCGATTCAACTTTTTTGACCAGCTCCTCGATAGTTTTTTTCATTTCCGGAAGTTTCAGCTTGCAGGCTTCGACTTTTAGCCATTGCTTATACGGTAATGTTGGCATTCCCCCGACAGTCTGGTTGGATTTTATATCCCTGTGTAAGGCTGAACGGGCAGCTATCATAACATTATCCCCTATGTTAAGCCATCCTGCCATGCCTGTTTGTCCGCCGACAATAACGCTTTTGCCAAGTTTGGTGCTTCCGGAAATACCAACCTGGGCTGTAATGACTGAATTTTCACCAATGACAACATTATGGGCAATCTGAACGAGATTATCTATTTTGACGTTGCGCTGAATCCATGTTTTTGTCATTGTGGCGCGGTCGATAGTGCTATTGGCGCCAATTTCCACATCATCATCTATTTGCACAAAACCAACTTGAGGAATTTTAGTATTGCTTAGGCCGGGAGCGGCAAAGCCGAAGCCATCAGCGCCGACAACAACACCGGAGTGCAAAATTACCCGCTTGCCGATGATGCAATCATAATAAACTGTGACATTGGCATAAAGGATCGAATTTTCGCCGACAGATACATTACGGCCAATATAAACACCGGGATAAAGCACAACTCCCTTTTCGATTTTAGCACCACGGCTGACAAAGGCTCCGGCAAATACTGTTGCTTCCGGAGATACAATGGCACCATCTTCAATATAAGCATCAGGACTTACTCCACTGGCGCCATGTTCCAACGGATAGAAAAGCGCCAATAATTTGCCGAAGGCAACATAAGGGTCGGCCACGATAAGCAGGTTCTTACCATCCGCCACTGTTTGCGGCGGAGCAATAATGGCCGTGGCTTTGGTTGTCAGAAGTTTCGCTAAATACTTTTTGTGGACAATGAAAGTAATATCGCCTTCATTTGCCTCTTCAATCGGACGTACATCGCTGATGATGACATCAGCCGCGCCTATAACATCGCCGCCAAGAAGCCTGGCTATTTCTTGAAGTGTTATTTTCACTAAAAGCTCCTAATTCTTGGTTTTGTTAAACTCATCAATAACTTTGCTGGTTATATCATTTTCTTTGGAATAGTAGGCTACAGGCGCGGCGGGAATTCCTATAAGGAAAATTGCAACACATTTTTCTTTTTCCGCGATAACTCTGATGGCTTTTGATATTCCCGGCATCAGCTTCTGAAACATTTCCTGATCTCGCTTCTGAAGCTCATCGTTAAGATCCTGAACCATCAACTGATAATCACGCTGTTTTTTCTGGAAGGCGGCTTCTTTGTCTTTGCGCGCGGAATCCGACATCATTGAACCCTGTTTGTCTAAATCATCCTTCATTTTACGTAATTCGTTTTCCAAAGATTTGGCCGGTGCTGATTTTTTCTCGGCCAGGTCTTTAAATTCTGCAGCAGCCTTTTTACCGGCATTGGAAACTTTTATTATTTCCGGGATGTTGACAAAACCAATTTTTTCCGCCGCAAACGCACTGTTACTCATAACAAATAGCAACAAAGTAAATCCTGCAATTAGATAAATATTTCTTTTCATTTCAATTCTCCTCTTAATTTTTTACGAACAAAGCAAAATTGACTTTTGCTTCATCCGCATATTTGGTTACATAAACATGCCGATGGTGAATTCCCAACGGCCTTTAGTCTCGTCATTCAAATCCTTGCCGCGGTTGAGTACGTAGCCGTATTCCAATCTCAAAGGACCAATTGGTGAATACCAGCGAATACCTACTCCCGCGGTTTGGCGTAAATCATCAAGATAGTATCCGCCATCCCAGGTGTTTCCGGCATCAAAAAAAACAACACCCTTCATCCCGGCATCCTTGATAAGTGGAAAAACTAGCTCGAAATTGAAAACTAACATGGATATGCCACCGATGACATCACCTGATCCAGAGTTTTCTATTCCAATATAGCGCAAACCGCGCAGAGAACTAATTCCGCCTAGAACGTATCTTTCGTTAATGGGGATTTTGCTGGATTTGATGCTGCCATCATTGTTTAGGATGTCGCTAACATCATTGTTTTGGAGATATCCTATCCTTCCTTTTGTTGCAAAGACCATATCCCAAAAAAGCGGATAATATACAGTTGCGCCGGCACTATATTTAGTAAATTTGACATCACCTCCCAGTGGAGGACCAACATGCTGAACCGATATGCTTGTATTAGTCCCTTTAGTCGGGAACATATTATCATCGGTTGTATTGCGCCCTAAAGATAATGTTACAGCACTGGCGGTTCTCTGGCCTTCCTGAGCAATTACATAGTCAGTTGCTGTATAGTAATTTATATTTTTAACATCAGTAACTGTATAATTATAACCAACGTAACCGACGATTCTTTCCCAGATTGGATAACCTAAAGTAACTCCCCCGCCCATCGTATTTAAAGTGTAAGAATCGGAAATTTGTTGATAGTTCCAGATGTGCACTTGAGACCAGAGGGGCAGATCAAGTAGCCATGGCTCAGTGAAAGATAATTCATAATTCTGAGTGGTTGAGCCTAAAGATCCTTTCAAGCTCAGGATTTGACCATAGCCCAGGAAATTCTGCTGGACAATTTGCGCCATGACAACAGCTTGTTCTGTGGCGCTGTAACCGGCGCCAATCATAAACATGCCTGTATTTTTTTCTTTGACCCGGATATTAATATCCATTTCATTTTTTTCAGGGTTCTTTTCTGTTTGAAAATCAACTTCTTCAAAATAGCGCAAGCGATTCAAATTGCCATAACTGTTTTTTAATTTACTGCTGGAATACAAGCTTCCTTCAACTACCTCCAGTTGACGCCGGATAACTTTATCTCGAGTAATGGTATTGCCGGTAATGCTGATGTTATGGATATAGACCAGTTCGCCTTTTTTTAGTTGAAAGTCTATATCAACTAATTGTTCTTTATCCCGAATGTTAACTTTGGGGTTGACATCGGCATTGGCATAACCCTCATCATTGCAGGACTCTGTTAAAAAATTTATGTCTTTTGAGAGAGATTCGCGATCGTAATAGTTTTCTGTTTTTATTTTTAGTTCCTTCAATAATTCGGCTTGAGGTTTCAGAAGAGAATCACCGGAGATTTCTATCTTGCCGAATTTAAATCTTTTGCCTTCTTTGATTTTAATTTTTATGTAAATTCCCTTTTCATCTTGAGTTATTTCCGGTTCGCCCACTTGAGAGTTTATAAAACCATTATTGAAATAATAAGTACTGAGTTTGTTGACGTCCTGCTTTAGTTGCTCACGCTTGAGCATGCCTGAATCAGAAAAAAAACTGAAAATAGTGTATTCTGTTGAGCTCATCATGTTTTTGAGTTCTTTGGAGCTGTAGGCTTCGTTTCCTTCGAAAGTTATCGTCTTAACGTAAATTTTATTGTTTTCTTTAATATCAAAAATTATCCGAAAATCTTTTTCTCCGTCTTTTTCTACTTTGTCGGTTATCTCGGCATTGTTATATCCTTTTGTTTCATAAAGATCTTTTATCTTCTCCACGTCCGCTTTGATTTTTTCCTGATTCAGGCTCTGTCTGACCTTTATAGTTAGAACTTCCTGGATATCATCTTTACTTAAGGCTTTATTGCCATTGATCCTTATATCTGAAATTAATCCTTTTTCCTGCACAGTGAAGGTCACTTCTTTTCCTTCGGGCGTCGATATCGCGTCAGCAGTTACGTCCAGGAAAAAGCCCATTTTGAAAATTGTTTTAATATCGGCGCTAATGTCTGCTTCCCAAAAAGGTTTGCCTACTTTGCTCTTAATCTGTTGGAGGATAGCCGAGGCTTCAATTTTTCGATTTCCTTTAATTTCAATTTTGACTATTTTTTGAATTAATCCGGCACGAGTAAGAATTTCCGTTTTTAGTTTTATTGCCATCGTGCCAACATCATCCAATCCTTTGCCTTGAGTGGAAAACCCAGACAAGGCTATTTCTCTGGAAACATCAATAATTTGGGCGTCGAAACTTAAACTCTCGCCCAGTTGGGTCAAACTTCCGAAAACGACAAAACCAACGCCCATTTTTTTTCCGATTTCGATTGCCTGTCGCTTATCAAATTTGATATTATCTCGAAGATAGGCATCCGCCGGAATAACTTCAACAAGTTTTTCCTTTTTCAATTCATCTATCAAACTTTTATATAGTGAATTCCTGATAGCGGTGTCATTGCCTTTGCTGTATATTTCAAAAGGCAGGATGCTAATCTTCTTTACTTCCTGAGAATGAGCCGCGGAAAGTAAAGTAACTGTCAAAAAGAATAAAGTTAAGCAAGTGTATCTAACTGTTTTAATTATAGTCATAAATTTTTCCATCTCGCAGTCCGATCTTTCCGGACATCCTTTCTGACAGTAATTTGTTATGTGTGACAATGACAAGAGTAATTTTTTTTGTCACATTTAGATTAACCAGGATATCCTCTATCCTTTTTCCTGTTTCCGTGTCAAGATTTCCTGTAGGTTCGTCGGCAAGCAATATTTCCGGTTCCATAACTAGGGCGCGGGCGATAGCCACTCGCTGCTGTTCGCCGCCGGATAGTTCTCCGGGTTTATGCTTTGTGCGCTTTTCTAATCCCATTTCTTCAAGCAGACTGTGTGCTTTTTGTGCCGCCAGTTTCTTGGGCATCCCGCTGATTAACGCCGGCATCATGGTGTTTTCCAAGGCATCGAATTCAGGCAGTAAATTATTGAATTGAAAAATGAAGCCGATATTTGAATTACGAAACCGGGCCATTTTATTTTCATCCCACTCAAAAACATTCATTCCATTAATGGAGATTTTTCCACTTGTGGGGTGATCCAGCGTTCCTAAAATATGAATAAGGGTACTTTTACCGGCACCGGAAACACCAAGAATCGCCAAGGATTCGCCCTTTTTAATTTCCAGGTTCAGGCCTCGTAAAACCTCAATTTTATTGCCGTCTTTAAAAAAAGTTTTCGATAAATTTTCTAGTATAATCATCTTTTATATTCGTGATCAGAATTTTATTCGTATCTTAATGCTTCCGCGGGATCAAGCCGCGAAGCCTTGAAAGAAGGATAAATTGTCGCTAAAAAACAAATAAGCATTGTACCAATAACAATTATAACTACGTCTGAGTAATTAATCTTTGATGGAAGTTCGCTCAAGTAATAAACATCACCGGGTAAAATTTTGAAGTGGAAAATTTTTTCCACAAAAAGTGATATTTTCTGTAAATTTAAAGCTACGGATAGCCCCGCGATACATCCCAGGAAAGTGCCAATAACACCAACAATCAGACCCTGATAGATAAATATTTTCATAATTATTTTGGAAGTTGCCCCCATGGATTTTAAAATGGCAATATCCTTATTTTTTTCCATAACGATCATAATTAAGGCACTGATTATATTGAAGGCAGCAACGAGAACGATTAAACTCAAAATAATGAACATGACGCGTTTCTCCAGCTTCAAAGCGGAGAAGAGGTTTTTGTTCATTTGCATCCAGTTGTGAGCCAAAAAGGGGAAGCCTAGTTTACTTTGAATCTTTCGGGCGATGCTATCCGCCTTATAAATATCATCTACTTTTATATCAATTCCCGTGACTGTATCTCCCATTTGGAGAAAATCCTGACAATTGCGTAAGGATAAATAGGCTAGGGTCGAATCGTACTCATAGAATCCGGATTCAAAAATGCCCACAACGATGAATTTTTTCATGCGCGGCATCATTCCCATAGGTGTAGAAATACCGACCGGCGAAATTATTGTGATAGTATCGTGCAGATAAATGCCGAGATTACTGGCCATTTCTTTGCCAATGACAATTCCGCCTGAGTGGATATCTTCGTTTTTCAAAGTTTTTAATATTTCGGGAGGAATTTTATTTAAATGCTCAATATTGCCTTCCCTGATTTTCCCTAAATTAATGACCTTAAAAGCACTTTGGGTATCCAAACCACGCATGATTACGCCAGTCACACCGTTGCTGCTACGGATCATTGCCTGACTGTATATATATGGAGTAGAGGCGACAACACCTTCTGTCCCAGTAATGCTTTCGCGAACTATTTGATAATTTTTCATGGGTCCCATAATATCGGTGGTCAATTCAATATGAGATTTAATTCCCAGAATTTTGGAGCGTAGGTCTTCTTCAAAACCATTCATGACGGCCAGTACGATGATTAAGGCTGCTACCCCCAGGAAAATACCAAAAATTGAGATGAAAGTAATAATCGAAACAAACACCTGTTTGCGTTTGGCTTTTAAATAACGTTTACTTATAAATAATTCGTAAGGCATCAATAATATCCATGAGATAAGAGCAAATTAATTGTTAATAGAGCCGCCTCAGTCCTGTTTTGTTCGAAGCAGCGGGAATAAAATAACATCTCTAATGGAAGCTGAATTGGTAAAAAGCATTACCAGGCGATCAATGCCGATACCCTCTCCGGCTGTGGGCGGCATGCCATATTCCAGTGCGCGGATATAGTCTTCGTCCATTTCGTGGGCTTCATCATTACCCGTTTCCCTTTCTTTTAACTGCTGCATAAATCTTTCTCTTTGATCGGCAGGGTCATTCAATTCGGAGAAGGCATTGGCAATTTCCCGGCCGTAAATATACAACTCAAAGCGGTCGACAAGATCAGGATCACTATTTGATCTCCTCGAAAGTGGGGATACGGCCACCGGATAATGGGTTACAAATGTAGGTTGGATAAGCTTTTTTTCCACAACTTCATCAAAAATAGCCATTAAGACCTTCCCTAAAGGATCGGTGCCTTTGACCTCGCAGCCAACTTTTCTGGCGAAAGCTAAGGCTTGTGTTTGATCTTCTATTGTGGATTTATCCATGCCCGCCATCTGCAAAAGAGCATCTTTTACCGAAATACGCCGCCAAGGGGATGATAAATCAATTTCTGCCCCCTGATAAGTGAACTTAAGAGAGCCGAAAATATTACTGGCGATAAAAGCAAACAACTCTTCAGTATAAGACATCAAGTCTTCATAAGTAGCGTAACTTCTATAAAATTCAAGCATGGTAAATTCCGGATTATGAAAAGCGGAGATGCCTTCGTTGCGAAAGTTTCGGTTAATCTCATAGACTCTTTCCATTCCACCGGTAACAAGACGCTTTAAATAAAGTTCCGGCGCGATGCGTAAATATAAATCCATATCTAAAGAATTATGATGTGTTTTAAAGGGACGGGCTACAGCGCCGCCGGCGCGTGGTTGCATCATCGGTGTTTCGACTTCCAGAAAATCGTGTTTATCCATGAATTGACGGATAAGCTGTATAATACGGCTACGCCTAAAGAAAACTTCTTTAACCGCCGGGCTGGATATTAAATCAAGGTGCCTTTGACGGTATCTTGCTTCGACATCAGTCAGGCCATGCCACTTTTCCGGTAGAGGATGCATAGCTTTAGACAAGAGACGTAAATCATGTGCTTCTATGGTTAATTCATTGGTCTTAGTGCGAAAGAGTTTTCCTGAAATGTAAACAATATCACCAATATCCAGTTTTTTAAAAACGAAAAAAGCGTTTTCGCTCAGGATATCTTTAGCTACATAACTTTGGATATGGCCTTTACGATCCTGGATTTTGACAAATGCCGCCTTACCAAAATTACGTATGGCCATTAAACGGCCTGCTATGGAAAACTGTTGCGTGAGGCCAGTAAGCGCTTCCGCCTCGGAATTGCCAAAATCAGCCAATATTTCCGCCGTTGTGTTTTGGGGCTTGATATTATTGGGATATAAATCAATCCCTGCTGCTTTTAAGGCTGCGATTTTTTCCAAACGAACCTTTAAAAGGTCATTATCTTCCATAATTTCTCCGCTTTTATAAAGGTCACTTGACTATATTTATTTTGTCAATTAGTCAAGCTTGATTGTGGTTTTATGTAGTAGTGTCCTGATTGAAAAATTAAGGAAGAATGTATTTGCTACAAACGATTATCTTATGTATTATAAACAAATATTAAAAATAAGAGGGGGAGAAAATGGTAAACAAGGCGATTTTAGTCGGCAGGTTGGGTAAAGATCCGGAGGTTCGTTATACGCCCGATGGCGCAATGGTTACTAACTTCAATTTGGCTACAGACGAACAGTGGAAAGATAAAAATGGAGAAAAAGTTCAAAAAACGGAGTGGCACAGAATAATTACCTTTGGGAAATTAGCAGAAATATGCGGGAATTATCTGGTCAAAGGTAAGTTAATTTTTGTAGAAGGTCGGATTCAAACCCGTTCATGGGAAGACAAGGAAGGCGTCAAACGCTACACCACGGAAATAGTCGCCAATAATATGCAAATGCTGGATTCAAAAGGCCAGAATAAAGCAGATGAATCATCTTCCGATTCCACGTCTACCAATTCAGCCAGTAGCAGCACGCCAATGGATGATGTACCATTTTAGCCTTGAGGTCGGCATTGTGCGGAAAAAGTTCCGCAACAAAATATATTTGAAAAAAA
>Ga0209777_10005062_pt1 | contig 15349 bp, 9 predicted proteins | sample FrelakmetHBP12HB_FD_187147 | JGI IMG/M metagenome (GOLD analysis project Ga0209777, IMG submission 187147) | Freshwater lake sediment microbial communities from the University of Notre Dame, USA, for methane emissions studies -HBP12 HB (SPAdes)... | ecosystem: Environmental > Aquatic >... | reverse complement strand
GTTTGAATCATGGCTCACTAACAGCTTGGTACGCAAGCCTCGCAGACAGTGGCTGGCCACATAACAGAACTCGGCGAACAGTATCCAGGGATACAGCTGTGCATTGGAAATAACCTCCCGCACATGCTGCCACTCCATGTTTTTTATTGCCATTAACATGAAGAAAATACTGAACAGAATGCCGGCAATAAAAAAGAATATACGGAGCAAACCTCTGGTAGCTTTAGTGTTTCGCATCTTGAAAAAGGAAATTAATAATTACCCATAAAAACTATTTGGGACATGAACAAAAATCGCACAGAGGATCATGCCGCGCTCCAAGCGCTCTCAGTCGCTCAAGAGGGTTTTTCTTTAATGCTTGACCGTATCGTGGTGTCTCTCAGAAAAGACAGCAGTTCATAGATATAGTGTATCGGTTTATATTTATAATACCAAAGCCTGGTAACAATGTTTTCATCATATACACGATAATATATTCTATGCACTTTTTGTATATTAAAACCAGCTTTTTTAAAACAGTATTCAGCTCTATAGGAGTGAATATAGGCACACACCAGATCAAACGGTCTGTTGCTTATATTGTCATTCATATAGTCCTTTAAGTACATTGCATTAGCATACGTATCAATATACTTTTCAGAAGTTATGAGAGGATAATGAATAGACAACGTTTTTTTCTCAGCAAGATATTCATCTGCTAATTCCTGTTCGTACTTCCTCCCGCCATAATTATTAGCAGGAGCAAGATAAACCGTATCGCTATGCCGGGCAATATGCGCCACATAGTCCAATACCTGCGCGTATACAAAACTCGGTTTTGCTAGGGGATTCCCTCTTGTATCTGCTGCGATGCCCTCCGGCACAACAATATAATACATACCCCGTACCCCTGCCGCCTGATTAAAGGGGATAACAGCGTCCTTATTAGCCGCTCTTTTTCGGCCTCCCCGGTGGTAACCATTCTAACGACCTTTGCAGTCTTCTTGCTATTGTTTTTTTGAACCTCTCACTGCCAACGACAAGCCCTCTGCCGGTCTTTACCCGCATCTCTGCACACAGCTCCTTGTCCTCTGCCCGAAGAAATCTCCTCCATTCTCCTGCGCTCATGGCAAATCCTGCCGTATCAATCGGTACCGGCAATTCTTCCGCTGCTATCCCGGCATGCACTCGCGCACTCGACCAGCGATACTCCCAGGCATTCTGCACTATCCCGACGCGCACCGGGTTCCGCTCTACATAGCGTATCGCCCGGTACAGATGCTGGTCATCCATAAAACATGAGAAAAATCTCCCCTGCCACAGGTGCCCTCGCACCCCATGCTTTCTGTTCATATATTGGGAGTAGCGCATATGAATCGTATTGAATGCCTTTGCCAGTGAGTCCTCTGTATGAGGAACTACAACAAAATGTATATGATTATCCATCAGGCAAAACGCAAGGATAGTAAGATCGTATTTCTCGGCATACTCTTTCACCCATGAACAGTACCGTGTATAGTCTGCTGCTTCCTCAAATACGGTTTGCCGGTAATTGCCGCGCTGGGTTATGTGATGGGGTATGTCTGGTAAGACTATGCGTGATTGTCTGGGCATGGCACACCAGTATAGTACCGGCGTGATATGGTGTCAATAAAAAAGGGCGCTGTCCCTTTATTTTCCAATATCAAAAGCAGCTAGTAAGGAGTCTTCATAAAAAGGAGTGCCCCATAGTTTTTTATACTGTTCTATACAGGAGGTTAAATCAACAATGGGATCTCCGTAGCTAACCGCATACTGCTCTTTGGGCAATTCAGCTTTTAGATTTTTGTGGAAAATAGCAAATTTTACATTTCTCTTGAGAAGGGATGCTCTATCAGAGATATGAAAAAAATGTTTAAAATGAAAGTCCCTGCGATCGCTGCTGAATTCGCCCAGTAGTGAATAGTTACAGGCTTTGCCTATAAAGCCAATCCCCATTAATTGACGATGAATTTTTTGATAATAGGGATACGGATTATTATGATAGGCGAAAAACCATGGCGCTTCAACAATTAACACACTTTCCTTTGGCAGGGATTGAAGATAATAATAAAATTGAGAGATTTGACGGGGATATATTTTATTTTTATAAGAGTGTTTTTGATTGTCAACATCATAGCAGTATTGAAACAGAGCATGGTTTGTCCACTGATTTGGCGAGTAGTAAATATCTTTCAGCGGACTATAAATAAATAAAACTAAAATGACAAAGGCGGGCATAATGCCTTTTTTAAATCCTCGAACCCTGAGCGTAAGCATTTCATCAAGTCTGTTAAGCCCCGCTGAAAAAAACATCAGAAAGAATATTAAAAGAACCAAACTATATCGTACAAAGACAATCGGATGATTATACCATGCTGGCTGGGAAATCAGTAAAGACGCTATTTGAAAAAAAGATAAAAAAACAAGGTACAATAAAAAATCTAATTGTTTTTTCGCAAAGCTAATTCCGCCAAATACAATCCCGACAATTAAGGCGGTTATTATTATCCAGCCTGTTTTGGTTCCAACAATTAACTCAGCAGCCCCGGCAATAGTGTCTAATTCAATTGGTCGTCCCCATCCCGATTTTCCGGTGAGGGCTTGAAAATCAAACAGAATTGGCGGGAGCAAAACAATCGTTAGGGCTCCTATAATCGGAGCACTAATGAAAACTATTTCCTTAATGGATCGCGGATATTTTTTAGCCCTGCATGCCTGATTGCACAGGGCAAATACCAGGGGAGCGATCATAATGGATAATAATATTAAGTGAAAATATACGCTTATCAGGGTGCTTATCATATACAAAAAAGCCCAGCGCCGCGATCCCCCGTTTAGCCAGTTATAAAATGCAACTATCCCGATAAAGGCAAAAAACATGCATATAGAATATGGGCGGGCTAACCTGCTAAAATAGATATGCAGTGGTGATATCGCCAGAAGCCCTGCCAGGATAATGCTTGCATTTCTGCCGATGTATTTCCGGGTAAGCAATGGAAATACAATAAGCGAACACATACCCAATATCAACAGGGGAAATCGCATTATCATCTCTGACAACCCGACAGTACCCGCAAGCAGCTTATAGTAACAGGCCAAAGGGATGCAATAATCGGCAGTTCCGAAGTGCGATACAATTGAACTGTAGCTTTTGGTCATTACGATTTTCAGTGCGTGCCATTCGTCGTCTGCAATAATCTGGGATGTGATTTGATAAAGCCGCAGAAGCACACCAACGAAAATAGCAGCGATAAAGTAAAAACTCGGTAGCAACTGAGCGATAAATGCAGATCTGGATACGGTAGTTTTGTTATTGAAAGACATATGAGAGGGTTTGTTTTTCTGCGTTGTATTAAGCCATGGCCCAGCAGGACGCCTACAATGCGTCAAAAATATAATCAGTTCTTTTAGAAAAAGACCTTTTTAGAGATCAAAGAGTCAAAAAAAGAGAGGACTGTTTGTGCAATAGCGTTACCATAAAAGGGTTAAAGGGTGATGCCCTTTATTTGCCGCTCTTTTTCGGCCTCCCCGGTGGTAAACATTCTAACGACCTTTGCCGTCTTCTTGCAACTGTTTTTTGAACATCCCATTTATGCCCATTTAAAAAAATATTACCGTTAAGTGAAAATATGGGACGGCAACGATACCTATCACATATACCAGGGCCCATCGGCGACTTCCTCCCCGCCAACATTTTAAAAAAGCCATAATTCCTGAAACCCAAAAAACAGGCTTATGCTGTAAGTCCGTGCATGGTTACGGTGCCGTTCAGGTCTTTATCTTCCAGCTTGTAGTAGTAGGTCTTTCTGTTCTTCACCTCTTTAGCCACAAATTCATAAGAAGCGCCTTGGGTGGAGGTACATTTGGCAGGGATTAGGGAGGATTGATTTTAGTATAGTTTGAGCCTTGCGTAAATAACTGTGTCAATGTATGAGGGAGGTAAAACCACCTCTTAATTTCATGCAGCTTCTGTTCAAAACCTTTTGAAAACGTGCAACAGGCAAAAATCTGCGCAAGAAAAAATATTCGTTGTACGGCCTGTCATCGGAAATATAGATAGACGGGTCGGCGGACGAAATGCTTTCAATAGGGATTTGAAAATTCAGCACGATTCCGACAACATATGTGATGGAGGTGTTCTTATTTTCAACCCATTCCAACAGGTCAATCCTGGCCCGTTCAGGCATCCTGGCAATAAATGTCGAGACATCGGGAACGTCAAATGGTTCCATAGAGGCAAAAAAGTGAAAACCCCATCCCATGCATGATCTAAAAACCTTCACATAGGGGAAAGAGTCACGAATCGATCTTGTCACTGCGTATAACGTCTCCCCCTCACTTCCCGGGAACCACTGCTGCAAAATTCCGTGTTTTGAAAGCCGGGTTTTAAGCAACGCATAAAACTCCTTTGAATATAAAAGGCTTGAGCCAGCTGCTTCAACCGGAGGCGGGGGATCGATAACGATAATATCATATTGCTCTCCCGTGCGTTTCAGGTAACGTCTCCCGTCATCAACAATGATCTGCCCCAGGGGATTTTTCATTAACTGCTGAGCGTCCGTAAAAAAATATGGAAAGGCAAGCTTGACACTTGGAATAAGCTCAACGGCGGTCACGCGCATATTCCAGCTTAGAAAAGAGCGAAAGGTAGTCCCCATCCCAAAGCAGATTACTAATGCTTTCTCCGGTGGCTTTGGAGCAAAGGCCATGGACATGTGCGCCATGAGTTTAGTAATTGGCGTCAGGGTGGTCATTCCTATGCCATTTACCAGCAGCCTTTTCCCCATACCACTGCCATCAGCGATTACTGTTGCAGTGTGGTCCCGCAAAAGCATGCCGTTTTTATGATACGCCATTTCCTCATAGGAAGTATTAAATAGGGAGCCGATAATCATCAGCGCAATTCCAGTTGCGCCCAGAAGAAACGGGATTTTTTTATAGTGCGACACATAAAGAGAAATTAGAAATAACAGTACGAAGGGGATTGAAAGAAATAGCAGCCCCCATTTAACACCGGTGACGGGAAGTAAAAAGTACCCTGCAAAGAGAGGTCCAAGAATACAGCCGATGATATTGATTGCGTATGCTTGTCCGGCACGGGAGGGGTTTCCGCCGGAATACATGTCTATTAGCTGAGGGGTCAGATAACCCAACAGCATACAGAACGGGAAAATACTGAAAATAATTCCGGTTAGTTGAAAATCCAATCTAGGATCATTTAAAATGAGCGGCAGGATCGAGGTAGCGATAGTCAAAGCGCACACGGTCTCAAGAGAAATAGTCTTACCTGCTGCAGCATGTTTGCGATATAGATATGAGCCCATCCATGTGGCAAAGAGATAAATGGTGAGAAGCATGGCAAAAGCATAGATGGTGGTTTTCATCACCGGGGTAAAAGCTCGTGTCCACACTACTTCCATGCTCATTGAACAAAATCCGGTAATAAAAAGAGTGGCAAAGATTATGCGAATAGAGGATGAAGCAATCTCCCCTGTGCCTGCGTCATCATCAACAGTTACGCTGCTGGCGACGTTTTTTCTGTACCGGTAGCCGAGATAAAAGCTGATCAGGGCAATGGAGAAATTGAGAAAAGCGGCTAGCATCAGTGTTTTTGCAAAACCTAGTTCTTCGACAAGAACCACAGCGGTCAGCAATGCGCCAAGCATGGCCCCAATAACGTTGGCAAGATAAAGAAAACTGAAGCTTTTGGTTATGGTATGGTCGATTTCACTGATAAACCCCATCATCAAAGGATACGTCATCCCCATAAAAAAGCACCAGGGCAGCATGGATCCGGTAATAACGGCTGCTGACAGTGCCATATACGTGAATGAGTTGATCTCACCAAAAGAAAGAAGGAAAGTCTCCCCCAGTATAAAAAGCTTCGGAACCGCGAAGGCGCCAAGCCCAATTATCAATTCTGAAACGCCATATAAAACAATTGGTGAAAGGTGAATTCTTTTTCTCCAGGCTGCGGCACATTTCCCCCCGGCTAAAGATCCTAACGAAAGTCCCAGCATAAAAATTGAAATAACGACTGATAACACCGGGGTTATGATGCCGAAAGCTGCAAAGGCCTTGCGCAGCCATACAACCTGATACAATAGGCCGCAAAACCCGGAGAGAAGAAACATTAAAAATATCAGCTTGAAAGGTATGGTGGGAAAATTCGATTTGGATTGTTCAGTTTCCACAATGCCTTTTTATAAAAAATCCATTTTGTGTTATTTGAGTCATACAGGCTCTTTTTTATTAGCAATACGCCGGAGCCTGTGATTATATAGCAACAGAGATATTAAGTTTCACTTTCACTTCCATGGCGTATTTTTATCCTCGCTGCGTATAAAACCCTGCCTTCTCTAACGTCTTACCTCTATCCTCAAGACCAAGCTCTGCGAGTTTCTTCTCTGTCGGCATGCCGTTAGAGTTCCAGCCCTGCAGACTTTTTTAAAATATCATTCTCCTCCTGCACGTGCGCTAACTCTCGATTTAACCATGCTATCTCTTCCACCTCAGTCCCTGCTGCTGCCCACTTCCCGGAAAGGCTGCTCCTTTTTGCCTGGCTATTTCTTTCTTCCATTTATACAGCTGGTTCCTCTTGATGCCTAACTCTCGTGCCAGTTCAGCTCCAGGCTTTCTACCTTCCTCCAGCAACCGCACCGCCTCTATCTTAAATTTTCGCGTAAACTGTTTCCTTTGTTTCATTGGACACTCCATTGCTATTGTATGATTTTTGAAGTGTCCGGTACACTCGGGGAGGTTCAAACCGACCCCGGTTTTAGATAATATTGCGAATGGCAAAGAAGGTCCCATAGTAGATAAGGATTGCCATGGCCAGTACCGCGTTGAACCCGAAATTCATTGAAACAATCACCGCCAGTATGGAGCCGATTACGGTCATGAAACCGTTCACAGCCCAGGCCCATGGAACAAATGGTTTATTAAATTTGTTCACCAAACGAATGCCGTAGGCAAACGGCACACCTAATAGAAGGCCAATCGGCGCCAGGAATAAAACAGTTATCAGGATACGGGCAGGTTGCGGCCAGACAATCCACGCCGCAACTATTTTCGGTGACAAAAGAGTGAATAATCCTAAATACACGGAAAGGGCAACAGGAACAATCCAGACGCGGTGAGCACGTGAGTCAACCAGCCGCTCCGAAAGCAGGCTGCCGATACCGGTAAAAACCAGCATGGCAAATAAGGTAACGGTAATTGAATAGAGCGGGTGTCCCAGAAAAAGAACAAGCTTTTGTATTAACACAATTTCAATCGCTATAAAACCCAGGCCGATTCCCGAGAAAAAGATAAGAAACTGTTTAATATAGGTGCGGGCGATCCCTTTGCGGGGAATTGTTATGAGCGGCAGCATAATGAAAACAAGGGCCATCACGGCGCTATATAAAAGCTGGAATATAATAAACGCGGGGTTACCCTGTGAAATAGAGGGCGGCTCATCTATATTTTTAGCAGCGATAAACGGATGTGACCATTTTGTAAAATTGAAAAAGTACGGCAAATTATCTGTTGTCGGCGATATATCCCTTGGATATTCATTTATAAAACGGGTTTTATCCGCGGCCCTTATAAATTTGTTAACAGGAATATACCCCTTATACCCCTGTTTTATTTGAGGATTATAAATGAAGCCAAAGCCTTCTTCACCGCAAATCCGTTCCAGAGTTTTTAGCTCAATCTCCGAAAATTCACCCTTCTTGACTATGGTAGTTATGAGCCAGAAAGGACTGTATATACAGACAACAGAATTCTCGAATTTATCTTTGCTGCGGCCCTCGACCCCCTTATAGATTGTTGAAAGCAGCCGCAGTATTTCCATTTCCTTTGCCGGCCGCGTGATGAGTATAATGCCTTCATCGGTAAGATGATCATACATGTTCTGGATCGCATCTACCGTGTAGAGATAATTCTCCGCCAGAACATATGAGCCGGATGTCAAGGCGGTCCAGGTATCGATTCCCGACATTTGAATAACATCATACTTCGACGTGTCCCGCATCAGAGCGCTTCTTCCCTCATCGTTCACCAGTTCAATGGCCGGGTCATCGATAATGTTCCGGGAAAAATTGTACAGCGCACCCCGGTGCATATCCAGGATCTGTTTATTCAGTTCAACGCCCTTAATATAGCGCGCGCCATTTATTTTAGCTCCCCAGACATCATTTCCTCCGCCAACGCCGATAATAAATACCCGGGCGTTTTTTTTCAGTATCGACGCGATGCCGAACGTCGATTGTTTCAGGGATCGCAGCGCATCAGGATGCTCGGTGAAGTTAAGTGCGAAGCTTCCCGATGAACCGTCCTGGAGCATTAACTTTTCCTCGGGAAGCGGATCTTTTAATCTCTTCCTGCCCGCGCCAAAAATACATCGCTTCTCCTTCGCCACCCGTATGAGATCAACACGGCTGCACGCGCTCCATCGCGAGAAAAGGACATTTCCCCGGATGTCGATCCAGTTATCATCGGCCATTTCTATAAACCCCTTGTCCGGAACAGGCAGCCACGCATCAAACTTCGGCAGAATCAGCAATCCTGCTATTCCGGCAATGCCCCCGATAACAAGGGCAGGGCGCCGGTAAGAAACCGGCGTTGCTGTCACCAGCCCGGCCAGGGCCACTAATGTCAAAAAGATAAAACAGCCGCCGGCTCCTGTTTGCCAGAGGAAAAAGGGGCACAGCAGACAGCCCAGGCCGGCACCCAGCAGATCCAGGCAATAAATTTTATTTACTTTTTCTGCGTTAAAGGTCAATATAAGCACAATAACACAGCCGGCAAAGAAGAATGGAATCGCGGCAACAAAATTGAATAGAGCAAAATTGATTACTTCGCCTGCTGATCGAAAATTAATGCCAGGCTCAATGCGGTGGGTTACAAGATAATAGTAGACGGCAAATAGGCTGATAAGATACAGGAGGGAAAAGCGCCAGAGCCAAATCCGTTCGCGCTTGACAAAGGTGCCCTGCAGCACCGACATAAAAGACCCGCTTGCTCCAATGCCAAGCATACAGTTGCTGACAACCAGAAAACCGAAATGAAAAAACAGACGCAGCGCGCATACTCTTGTGAGCAGGATCTCATACATAAGCATTGAACATGAGACTGCGCTGATAAGAATTAGCGCATACATTTTACCAGTTTCAGAATCTGACCGTGCTCCCATAATTGAGGCTCCAATCTTTCAAAAACCAGTTAAAAATATTTCAGTGCACCCTATTTTCAAACGGTAGCAGTTTATTAGCACCTTCCGGGTATAAAGTAAACGCTGCAATTTCTTGAGACAGAAAAATTCAGTACAGCGACTCTTATAAAATTTACGGGCACCCGGAGCGCCCTGTCATCAGGGATTTCGGCCTGAGCAGTTATAACTTAATTGAAAATTTGCTAACAGTTTTTTATAACAACTATGATTGCCGGTAAAAAGCCCGTATTGCCAGTCTTATGTATCTTATCCTGCATCTACTTCCTGCTCTTTATTCCTCCAAACCTCACGGGATCTAAAGATCCAAACATGCCGCTGATCACCGGCAGCCAGGATTTAAATCACCTTGGCATATATCCCAGCGACGAATACGCCCAGTATCAAAGCCTTTTAAGAATGATGCGCCCGGGAAAAACCTGGAAGGAGACATTGTATAACTTGTTAACCTACAGACACTGGCAGTTCGGGTACCCATTTTTTCTCATCTCTGCAATAGCGGCCTCACCTGCAATAATTCTATGCAATCATATGCCCGGTATAAACTGCACCACGGCATCCATGCTGGTCCTCAGGCAGTTAAGCGTACTTTTTATGCTCATTTCGATCTGGTTTCTTATATACATGTGGACCGGATTCAGATATTTCTTGCGCTCAATAGTTCTGTTTATTTTCTTAGCAGCGATCCCGGACATTGTTGGAAATAACATGTGGTGGCATCCGGACAGCCTGGTTACGCTTTTTGTTGTCTTAACCATATTCGCGCTGTTTAAAGATGACCTTCGCTTTGGCGCATGGTTTTACGGTGCTGCCTGTTTCTGCGGCCTGGCAACCGGCACGAAAGTTATCGGGCTCTATTTTTTTCTTACCATTGCAAGCTATTTATTTATAGGATTGGCTAATAATAAAATTAAATTCTACGGATTGGTCAGATATGGAATTATGTTCCTGTTGATAATGGCTGCTACCGTTATTATTACCAATCCCCTGCTCTTAATCGCAAAGTTCAGAAAAGAGATTTTTTACAGTCTGTCTTTTCATAAGGAACTCAATGAGTTCGGCGGAACGCTTTACCAATCTTCTCCGGCAGGCATCCTCATAAACCCCGTACGCTGGTATACGGAAAGCCTTGTCCATTCATTCGGATTCTGGTGGCTGTATCTCATAGCCTTGTGTTTATGCATAGCAAGCATACTCTATGATCCCCCCAAACGGCTTCTTACTCTTCTCACAGTGACCTGGATACTGCCGTTTTCACTGTACCTGCTGTTTTTTGTGCAAAACAGAAGCGGAAGATATTTCATCCCCGTACTCCTTCCCCTGTTATCTATCCTGGGCAATGTGAAAATATCTAAATTTGCCGTTCAGCAGGCTGCAAAAAAAGCAGTTCATCTTTCCATCATCTGCGGATTAATTCTATTATGCGCGGTGCAGCTTTTTTATTATACAGGAACAAACATTAGCAGCTACCGGCAGATGGTACAAAAAGAAAAAGCCAGTCCTGCCATAGAATTCTACCATAAGCTCAATGACATATATTTTTCCAGATTGCCCGCGAATAAGCCGGTAAAAATACTACTCCAGTGGTTTATCTATTTGCCGCCGAATAAAAATTTCTTTTTAACTATTCTGGATTTCTACAGGAACATGACTCATAAAGCCCCTGAATTGGCAGACCCTGATCTTATAATTTTAGATCGAGCTGATGTCGAAAAGCTGGCAGACCCCAAGGTCGTGGATACCGTGTTTCACAAGGAGTCAGCGCAAAGCATGCAGCAGTTTTATTCCCAGGCAAAGAATAACTCGCTCAAAGGATATTCCCTGCTGCTCGCAACAGAGCGGTACCTCGCTTTCGAAAAAAAACCGTAATCAGGATTTGCCCCCCAGAGTAATTATTGATTTTCAAACCTTACGTGGATGGCATGTTTTTAACCTCATGATACTCTTCCTCTGTATTGACCCCCCATATATTATCTTTGAGCGTAATGTTATTGATGATGTTTTCAACCGCCGTCATGGCCGTCAGCATTGAGTGATCCTGATTATTGTAGCGGTGCATGCCGTTTCTGCCTATCAGGAAAAGGTTTTCAAAACGATTGAGGTATTCCCGGATCACATGAAATTCACGATAGCTCCCAAAATATGCCGGATATGTTTTTGTCATGCGTATAATAGTGCCGTCAATAACGTCCCCTGCATCAATGACGTCAATCGCGGCTAAATCGTTTATTGCAAACTGCATAAACTCATCATCCGGTTTATTCCACAGCGCGTCACCCTCATTGCAGAAATATTCCAGACCTATCCACACGGTGTTGTCATCTTTAACCAGGTACGGACTCCAGTTATTAAATATCTGCAGCCGACCAAGTGTCGCGTCCGGCTCCTGTATATAAATCCAGTTATCAGGAATGATATTATTTACGGTTCGTGTTTTCATCTCATTTTTCAATTTCAGCTTTTTCAAAAGCAGCCCAACGGTCATAAAATCGCGATACATGAGACCGCTTGCCACCTGCTGTACTTTTGTCGGAACCCCGACGCCCAGAGAGGTTATTAAGTCCTTGATCGGCATGGTTGAAAAAAAATAATCACCGCTGGTAACACTGACATCACCGGTTCCGCCATGCCTGGTCTGAACGGCGCGTATGGTATCATTATCATAGATAAGCCCGGTCACTTCCTGTCCCAGGTGTATCTCTCCTCCCTTTTGCCGTATAATTCTACCGACCTCTTCCCACATCTGGCCTGGCCCGAACTTGGGATACATAAAACGCTCAATCAAGCTTGTCTCCGTGTTTTTCTGGGCAATCGAGGAATCCTGCGCAAACAGTTTGGACACCATCCGTTTAAGCCGGTGAACGATTAATTTCCCCACCGATAAGCCTTTTATTCTCTGGGCGCCCCATTCCGGCTGTATGCTGCGGCAGGAAACACCCCAGACTTTTTCAGTATAGGATTTAAAAAATGTCTGATAAAGCTCCCGTCCAAACCGGTTTATGAAAAAATCTTCAAGTGAGGCTTCCCTTTTCATGGGAAAAACCCGGCTTGCAATATAGCTCACGCCTATTTTTATTGTTTTTATAATGCCAAGATTCAAAAGGGTGTTTAAACTCATCGTAACCGGATAGCTGAAAAATTTTCGCAAATAGAGGATTCGCGATATGCGGTTGCGTATGAGCATTACTGCATCGGTTTTTTCAGGGTCGGGAGCATCAGGAAGTTCTGACAGCGGGATGGTTCTTTCGAGGATGATATCGTCCTTTGACGGGTGCCCCTGGATGGGTAGGATGGTAAGCCACCACTGCATGACTTTATCTGATTTGGAAAAAAATCTATGACCTCCGATATCTATCCTGTTGCCTTTATAATTTACCGTTTTTGAAATACCCCCGATATCACCGGTCGCTTCAAAAATAACGGGCTTTATGTCTGTTTTGGCAAGCAGTTCATAGGCTGCCGTCAAGCCTGCGGGTCCCGCGCCAATTATGATTGCGATTTTTTTCAATACCTACCTCCGCATTAAAAAATTGATACGCTGGGGTGCTTTGCAAGTTTTGCTCTCGTCGGATTAACTTCAATATACCGGCCTGTTGACAGCAGATACTGCCCATCCAGCACATAGGATGCAAAGCGCCCCGGTCACAAATGCCCCCCAGTTTTCTCGAAAGTTTACACCCTAAATTATTAGGCGGTGTGGTAATTGATGATGACCGGTTTATCCTTTTGCCCCGCTGCGCGGCAGAATCTTATCAGCGCTTGTGCCCCACCGGTCTTTATTTTTTATAGCAGCGACCGACCCCGGATTTTTTTCGGCTGGCTGAGCCCCGCCGCTTTCAGCACCGTCGGCGCAATATCTATACTTCTCAAACTCTCTATGGATATCTTCCGGTTGCAAAAAAGAACTCCGGGTACCACCGATGGGTCAACAATATGATCGCCGCTCCACTTCTTTTGATTTGTCTCCAAAAGGCCCCGCGGGGCGCCGCCGATTGCCGTCTGCCAGCTCATACGGTAGCCCGCATTAAACCCGACTACCAGATCGGGCGCTGCTGCACGATATTCCCCGGAGTATAGTGCGTCTGCAGCATACACCTGTTTGATGACACGGTCAGAAGAGGACGGGTCTTTAAGGGATTGCAGGTCACGGGCAATTTTTTGCGCCAGCGATTCCGCCTCGCTGCCGGGCTGCACGATGCCGCTTGCCTCTCTGCCCTTCAGGTTCAGGTAGATGCTGGAAAATCCCAGGGCATAGGCGCAGGTCTTGTGCCAGTCCACGAGCCTGAACAGGGCGCCGCCCTCTTTATCTTCAGTGTCAGGCTCCTCTCGAAGCTTCATATAGCCTTTTTCGATAAGCCAGCGATTCAGATTAGCCCCCTTGCGAAAGCTGGTAAACCCATGGTCTGACAGGACCAGCAGAAGAGTTTTGTCATCAACATGACCGCGCATGATTTCGCCGATGATTCTGTCCGCCCGCCGGTAATAATCACGAATAATTCCGCCGTACTTTTGTGCTTCCTTTTTATCGTACAGCGGATGATTCGTATCTTCAAACCGCCAGAATATGTGCTGAATCCGGTCCGTGGTGTCAATGACAAAGGAAAAGACGCCATCGGTGAATTTCCCCAGGCAGTAGCGCAGCATGGTTTCACGCTCCTGCATGATCTGGTCGCACATTTCGATAAAGGCATCATCGCCTACCACCCCCTCCGTGAGGGGCTTAGTATCCTCGGGAATGCCCTGCGTGTAGTACGGGCCGCCGATAGCGTCTGCAAGCTCCCGTGAAAATCCTTCAGGAGCTGAGATGCTGAAATACGGGTTAACGGGATTGATCTGCAGCGGGGTGAGATAGAGGGTTAAGTGGGGCTCTATGCTGACAAGATAAAACCTGGCGGCCGCGGAGATTGTTCGTGCACCTTTGACGGGGAACTCCAGCGCTATCCAGCCGGACCATTTACCGGGATGCAGGGAAAAGGATTGTTGCGCAACCGCAATGCTGACAGCTGTTTTATCGCTCGTGCTGATTGTAAAGGGGATGGCTGCCTCTCTTCCCTGCTCATTATGCGGGCCGCTGATCTCTGCGGTAGCTGTTGCGTCGTTAAAAAGCAGGCGGACGACCCTGGCTTCGCCCGCAAATGTTTTATCAGGGAGTCTGGTCGAGAAGCAGGTATATCGCCCCAGCTCGCCCTTTATATCAGGCACGCCAAGGCCGGACAGTATGGTGCTGCCGTCTGCAGCCGGAGGAAAGGTCATGGGCCAGCGTATGGCATATGACGGGATGCCGGCCGCTGCCGTGTATTCCCAGAAAAACCTGGCCTTGCAGGGCGAATCAAAAATCGTTTTCCCCCTGCCGGCACGATGTTTGCGGCCGGGTTGCAGGATTGACAGGTCCGGAAGATAATTATTTGGATTGCGCTGGATAAAATCAAAGATACCATGGGTGCCCGCGTCAGTACCCGTACCGATATCACACCAGGCCACCGGGCTCTGTGGCGGATTTGATGTTGCAAGCCGGGCGAATGACCCGTGCTGTTTGAGAGCCGCGAGGTGGGGGAGGTCTCCCTGCTGCATAAATTGTTCTGCAAGCCGGGGATCCATTCCATCAATCCCGAGAACGATTATTCTTTTATACATTCTGGAGTACAGGGTTTTAAACTGACCGCTGCTAGTGCTGCTGGCAGGTTATTATTATGTATATCATTATACTTCGGCTTAAACACCTGCCGGTTTAGACCTGTCTTTATTTTTCTGCGGGAACATGAGTGAAGCGAAGATGGAAACAATCAGTGTCAGGGCAACTACCCCCAGGGCGACTGTCACCGGTATTTCATAGAACTTGCTGAGAAGCATTTTGACCCCGACAAAAGCAAGGATCACTGAAAGGCCGATGTTGAGGTAGTGGAACAGTTCCATGACCCCTGCCAGGGCAAAGTAGAGCGCGCGCAGCCCCAGGATGGCGAATACGTTTGATGTGTAGACAATGAACGGGTCGGTAGTGATTGCAAGTATGGCAGGGATGGAATCCAGGGCAAAGACCACATCGGTTGTTTCAATGACCAGAAGTACCACAAACAGCGGGGTTGCCAGAGATTTTCTGTTTTTTCTGATAAAAAATTTATCCTCTACGTAGTT